>JACZDC010060306.1_pt1 | contig 13842 bp, 5 predicted proteins | sample 8641791 | NCBI WGS metagenome assembly JACZDC01 (sample SAMN15324613, study PRJNA640507) | soil metagenome | isolation source: intercropping peanut in the second line | place: China: Luxin town, Laibin City, Guangxi Province | collected 2019-07-25 | depth 10cm m
GGGTGAGGGCCTCCCACCACCTCCTTCACATACTCCTCGATCTCCCGCAGGAAGCTCCCCAACTGCCCCTCCCCCCGCTGGATGCGCTTCAAGTCGGACTCCCAGCGGCCGGTCATGGCGGGGCTCTTTACGTGCGGATGGACGACCTGGATCAGGCGTATGCCCTTGTCCGTGGCGATCAGCGACTTGCCCTGGCGCTCGACGTACTCGCGGCGGAGCAGAGTCTCGATGATCTCCGCGCGCGTGGCCGGCGTGCCGAGGCCGGACTCCTTCATGGCCTCGGACAGCTCCTTGTCGTCGAGCGTCTTGCCGGCGGTCTCCATGGCGGTCAGGAGCGTGGCCTCGGTGAAGCGCTTCGGCGGCCGGGTCTGCTTGGCCACGGCCTTCGCATCCAGAACCTCGACCGGCTGGTCCGCGACGAGCCCCGGCGGCAGATCCTGGGCCTCCTCGTCCTCCTTCTTCTCCTTCTTCGGATCCTTCTTCAGCTCGAGATCGAGCACCTTCCAGCCGGGCTTCTCCACCTGGGTGCCGGAGCTGTGGTACCGGTCGAGGAGAGGATCGCCGACGCCCGAGCGCGGCGGAGTCGTGATCCGGGTGATGACCGTGGTGACGGACCACACATGCTCCTCGTGCCAGGCCGAGAGCAGCCGCCGGCAGACGAGGTCATAGATCCGCTGCTCGTCCGGGGTGAGCGTGACCCCTTCCGGCCGGGTGGTCGTGGGGATGATCGCGTGGTGATCCGTGACCTTGGAGTCGTCCACGAACCGGCGACCGAGCGGACGCTCACCGGTGCCCGGAGCCAGCAGCTCGCGGTAGGGACCCTGGATGACCCGCACGATCTCGCCGAGCGTGGCGGCCACATCTTGAGAGAGATGCCGGCTGTCCGTGCGCGGGTAGCTGATCAGCTTCTTCTGCTCGTAGAGGGTCTGGGCGATCCCGAGCGTCTTCTGGGCGCTGAAGCCGAAGAGGCGGTTGGCGTGGCGCTGCAGCTCGGTGAGATCGTAGAGGAGCGGCGGCGGCATCCTCTTCGTTTCGGCGCGCACCGACTCGACCTCGGCCCGCCCGGTCTTCGCCCGCTGCACGATGCGAGACGCCTCCTCGAACTCGGCGCCGGGCTTTTCCTTGTCGGCCTTGAGACGCTTGGCTTCAGGATTTGGGTCCTCACCCCGGAACCAGGTGCCCTGATAGGAAGAGCCCGGCGAGGGCGAGAACGTGGCCACGACCTCCAGGTAGTCCTCGGGCACGAAGGCGCGGATGGCCAGCTCGCGCTCGACCAGCATGGCGAGCGTGGGGGTCTGGACGCGGCCCACGGACAGGTCCTCGTCGAAGTCGAGCGAATAGGCGCGCGAGAGGTTCATGCCCACGAGCCAGTCGGCGCGGCTGCGACCGCGGGCCGCGTCGGCGAGCGGATCGAATTCGCGACCGTCGCGGAGCCTCTCGAAGCCCTTGCGGATGGCGTCCGGGGTGAGCGAGGAGATCCACAGGCGGGAGAACGGCTTGCGGCACCCCGCGGCCTCATAGATGTAGCGGAAGATCAGCTCTCCCTCGCGGCCGGCGTCCGTGGCGCACACCACCCGCTCGACGTGCGGCGAGCTCAGGATCTTCTTCACCACCTCGAACTGGTCGCGCGTCTCCTTGGAGACCACGAGAGGCCACTCCTCCGGCAGCATCGGGAGCTGCTCGCGTTTCCACTTCGTCCACTCGGGCCGGATCTCGCCGGGCTGGGCGAGGCCGACCAGGTGGCCGACCGCCCAGGTCACGACATAGCCGTTGCCGTGCAGAAACCCATCCCCGCGCCGCTCCGCGCCCAGGACCTTGGCGAGGTCCCGGGCCACGGACGGCTTTTCGGCGAGCACGGCGGTGGTTCGTTCCTGCGGCGTCATGATCGGGAGGATTTTACGTCGAGAAGGTCTCGCCGTCGCGGTGGGAAATTTCCGCAAGTGGCGGGTGAGGGATTTGGAGGCCGGCCGTCGTCCTTCTTTCGTATCCACCGGTTCCGGTTGGAGGGAGATCCCGATGCCACGATTCAGCCTGCCTGCCCGCCTGTTCCTGATCCTGCTCGGTCTCTGCTTCTCTGCCCTGCCTCTCGCGGCCCAGCAACCCACGGTCGTCCTTGAGGACGTACCCTCGGACGTGCTGATCGGGGAGGTCTTCCACTTCAAGATCGTCTTCCAATCGGCGACGACGACCGGCTACGCGCCGTTCGTCGAGCTGGCGGTGCAATACCAGGGCGTCGACTGTACAACGCCCGGTGGGCCGTGCGACGGCCTGGAGATCGTCGGCATGAATGCGCTGTTCGCGAACGGGTCGGTCCCCTTGAGCGCCTGCTCGGCGGTGCAGAACAACGGCACCGCGGACCCGATCTGCCCCGCGTTCCAATGCCCGGGCACGTCCTCGACCCCGGCGCCCTCCGGCTGTTGGTTTGGCGTGTCGCCGGTTCCCCTGGGCTATCAGAAAGCGGTCTTCCAATTGCCGTTCGGCAGCTTCGTTCCCGGCCAGCCGGACGTGATCCTCGACGTGGCCGTCCGGGTCCATGCCTTTGCCGACGTCAACCAGCCGCTCCAGGTCGTGGCCCGCGGCGGCTTCCGCTACGGGAACGACCCGCTGGGAACCTCTCCGGCCACGATCGGACCCTTGACCGCGACCAGCGTGAGGCCGCACGTGCTCCGGGTCCGCAAGGTCTACCTCGGTCCCGAGAACGAGACCGCGACCGGTCCCAACTTCCCGCGCCAGTACAGGATCGAGGTGGACGTCGCCGACCAGCAGACTCTCCAGAACGTGGAGGTCGAGGACTGCTTCCCGGCCAACCTGACCTTCCTGAATGCCTCGCCTCCGGCGACCGTATCGGGGAACTGCGCCACGGTCTCCCTCGGCACCGTCACGGGAGGGCCGGGGGATGTGGATGCCTCCGCGGTCTATAACTTCTACGTACCGGAGAAGGATTCCTCCGGCCAGCCGGTGCTCGGCCCCTCATGCCTGGCCACCTCGCTCGACCAGGCCACCGCGACCGGCGACTGGACCCCGACCGACCCGCGCGATTCGTTCGTGACCGACCAGGTCACCGACAACCACAGGCTCGAAGACAAGTGCCTGGCCATCCAGAAGACCGTGTCCGTGGCCGTGGACACCGGCGCGCCCGGGCCGACCCCGGGCGACACGCTCCAGTACACGCTGGACTTCCAGGTCTCGGACTTCCGGACGATCCGCAATCTGGTGATCGACGATTACCTCTCGGACGGCCAGACGCTGTCGACGTCCACTCAGCCCACGCTGACGATCCGCGACCGCTTCGGCGGACCGTTCGCCGGCAGCTTCGTGCCCGGCCTGACCTACACCCAGGCGGTGGTCCCGTCGGCCCCCTGCCAGGCGGCGGACCCGACGGTCCAGCCGGTGCAGATCCGCTTCCAGGTCGCGGCGCAGCTCGCGCTGTTCGATCCGACCAACGCCCGCCATCTGCTCGGCATCCTCACCGGCGGGTACGCCAGCCTGCCGACCTCGGCGGTCCCGGCCACCGGCAGGATCGTCTTCCTGGCGAAGATCGACGACAAGTACCAGAGGCAGCCGGGCACGCTGGAGCCGTTCGTCGACCAGAACGATCCGCTGCTCAACTGCACGACCGCGGCGGCGCAGGTGCTGGCCAACGTCAACGCTCCGGCCGTGCCCTCGTCGGTGCTCTACAACACCTCGGATTCGAGCGCCGCCAACGTCCGGATCGTCATCGGCCAGCTCAACAAGACGGTCCATGCGATCAACGGCAACACCGCCTTCCCGACGCCGCCGAAGGTGGGCCCGGGGGACAGGGTCACGTTCCGCATCCAGTATCCATTCCCGTCCACCGACGTCGAGGATCTGAAGATCGTCGACTACACTCCGCTGCCGCCGCTCAAGCTCACGACCGCCCTGACGCCGGACGGTTGCAACGCATCGCCCATCCCGGCCGTGAACCACATCGTCTCCATGGGACCGTTCTGCGGCTTCGCGAACCCGGCGCCGGTGACCTCGGTGCCGGACAGGTTCAGCCTGACCTACCCCGACTTCAACGATCCCGCCAACACGCCCCGGAGCCTGGACCTGCGCTACACCGTTCAAGTGCTGCCGGACCCGTTCGTGGACGGCCTCCAGCTCACCAACGAGGCGTATCAGACGGATACGAACACCTTCGGCGAGACGATCGGCCAGGCGGCCATCGCCCAGGTGACGCTCTGCGAGCCGAAGCTCCGCATCCGCAAGGGCGTGGTCTCGACCAACAAGCCGGGCGCGGTCTTCCTGCCGCCGCCGCCCGCGCCGGTCGGCGTCACCTTCGCTCCTCCCGGCTCGCCGCTGGCCTTCACGGGCACGATCCGGTCGTCCAACGTCCAAAGCGCGCTGTTCAGCGACGTGACCGGAGTGGACGGCTGCGACCGCGTGCGCTTCGCGATCGTGATCGAGAATCTCGGGTGCAGTCCGAAGGGCGCGTTCGACGTCAAGTTCCGCGACATCCTGCCCGCCGGTCTGGGACCCGCGACCAACCTGCAGGTGCGGCGGGGCAACGGCACCGTCATCCCCTGCACCGGCTGCTCCCTGCCGGCCTTCCTGTCAACCGGCATCACCCTGAACGACACTCCGGGCCTGGGCGCGCTGGCCGCCTACAACCCCAACAGCGGCGCCAACATCGCGGTGATCACCTTCGACGCTCAGATCGGGTGCCAGGTCGCCGCGAGCGGCTGCCGGAAGAACCAGGCGAGGCTCGTCAACTACGCCGGCGTCGAGGGCGGACCCAACCACGTGGCCGCCAACTTCTCGACCGCCTTCCCCGGCGCGCCGGGTCCCTTCCTGGATGAAGCGGGCGTCTGCGTCCAGCCGGCGCTCGCCAAGTCCATCGTTTCGACCTCCGAGCCGTCCACCGGGAGCTCGGGCGGCACCGAGCAGCTCGCGATCGGCGAGATCGTCACCTACAAGCTGGAGGTCACGGTCCCGGAGGGCTCCTCGCCGGGCATGAGCCTCTCCGACGTCCTGCCCGCCGGCATGAAGTGGCTCCCTGGGAGCTGCACGCTCACCAAGACGCCGCCGGTGACCACTCAGAGCCAGAATTTCACCTACAACGGCGCGAGTCTCACCCTGAACCTCGGCAACGTCACCAACTTCGCCAACACCCCGGCGCCCGAGAAGATCACGGTCGTCTGCAAGGCGCTGGTGTTGAACGACCCGGTGAGCAACGTCAAGCCGGCGCCGAAGCCGAACTTCTTCTCCGTCCGGATCGCGCCTCAGGGCCAGGCTCCGATGACTTTCAACTCCAACATCGTTCCGGCGGTGATCGTCGAGCCCATGGGCAACCTCGTCAAGAAGGATCTCGGCTCGCCGGTCGCGGGCTCCACCGTCTACCAGCTCACGTTCACGAACACCGGCTCCTCGACCGCTTTCGACGTCGTGATCAAGGACGTCCTGCCTTCGCCGCTCGCGCTCTCCGGGCCGGTCCAGGTGACCGGTGGCGTCCTCTGCACCACCTCCACGGCCGGACAGATCCAGGTCTCCTGCGGCCTGCTGCCGGCCGGAGGCACGCTCACGGTCCAGTTCCCGGTCTCCGGCGTCACGTCCTGCGGCGCGTCGGTGAACACGGCCCAGCTCAGCTACACCAGCCTCCCCGGGCCGAAGGGGACCGGCGGCGTCACGCCGGGCGCCAGCGGCGCGCCGGACGGCGAGCGGGTGTATACCAGCTCCGCCAGCGTGACGACCGACGCCAACCCCTGCCGGTTTGCCGCGATCGCGGCGGGCGGCGTCCACTCGCTCGCGCTGCGCGCCAACGGCACCGTGGCGGCCTGGGGCAACAACAACGCCGGCCAGCTCGGCAACGGCAACACGTCGAATTCGAGCCAGGCCGTGAACGTGTCCGGGCTCACCTCGATCAAGTCGATCGCGGCGGGAGACGCGCACTCGCTGGCCCTGCGCTCCGATGGCACCCTCTGGGCCTGGGGCCGCGGCGACCTCGGCCAGCTCGGCGTCGGCGGCACGGCCAATACGAGCCTGCCGCTCCCGGTCCTCGGACTCGCGAATGTCACCGCCGTCGCGGCCGGTGGCTACCACTCCCTGGCCGTGACCGGCGGGACCGTCCGGGCCTGGGGCGAGAACGGTTCGGGCCAGCTCGGCAACAACTCCACCACCAGCTCGAGCGTAGCGGTGACGGTCGCCAACCTCGCCAACGTCGTGGCCGTCGCGGGCGGGCTCGATCACTCGCTGGCCATCCGGAGCGACGGCACCGTCTGGGCCTGGGGCCGCAACACCGTGGGCCAGCTCGGCATCGGCTCGGTCACCGTCAATTCGAAGGTCCCGGTGCAGGTCAAGGGACCGGGCGGCGTAGGAGTCCTCACCAACGTCGTCGCGGTCTCGGCCGGGTTCAACCACTCCCTCGCCCTGCGCGGCGACGGCACGGTCTGGGCCTGGGGTTACAACGCCTACGGCCAGCTCGGCAACGGCAACAACACGGACTCGTCCGCGCCGGTCCAGGTATCGGGCCTGACGGGCGTGCTCTCGATCTCCGCCGGCGGCGACCACTCGCTGGCCGTCCTCCAGGGCGGCGCAGTGCGGGCCTGGGGCGCCAACCACTCGGGCCAGGTCGGGGTCGGCTCGAACCTGTTCGGCTTCAATACGCCGCAGGCGGTCTCCGGGCTGGGCGTGGCCCAGGCGGTGGCCGGCGGCGGCACTCACTCCGTGGCGCTGGAGGATGCCGGCACCGCGATCCACGCCTGGGGCTTCAACTCCTCGGGCCAGGTCGGCGACGGCACCACGACCGACCGCCGGTCGCCGGTGGCCGTCAGCGTCCCCTGCCCGCACTGCCTGGCGCCGCCGCCCAACATGGTCGCCTGGTGGCCGTTTGACGAGACCGCCGGATCGAGCGCGGCCGACATCGCGGGCTCGACTGCGAACAACGGCACCTCCCAAGGTGCGGCGCCGGGGGCGGGCATCGTGGCGGGCGCGCTCTGCTTCGCCGGCATCGGCAAGGTCGACGTGCCCGACGATCCGGAGCTGGACGTGGGCACCGGCGACTTCTCGATCGACACCTGGGTGAAGACCACGTCCAACCAGGGCATCATCACCCTGATCGACAAGCGCGAGTTCGCGCCCTACGCGCGCGGCTACACCCTCTACCTCTACAACGGCGTGCTCGGGTTCCAGTTGGCGACCGGCATCGGCAGCAGCACCTGCTCGAACTCGTCGTTGGACGGCTGCACCAACTACATCGCCTCGGGCTCGAGCATCGCCGACGGCAAGTGGCATCACGTGGCGGTGACCGTGGACCGGGACGATCCGCAGGGAGGAGTCTTCTACGTCGACGGCAGCCCCCTCGCCGGTACCTTCAACCCGACGTTCCGTCCACAGACTCTCGACAACGGAGCCGTGGCCCGGCTCGGCACGCACGCCCAGGGAGGCGGCGCCCTCAACGGCTGCCTCGACGAATTCGAGATCTTCAAGCGGGAGCTGACCGCCTCCGAGGTCAAGGCGCTCTTCGCGGCGGGGGGCTCGGGCAAGTGCAAGTGCTAGAGAAACAGAGATAAACCCACCCGCCAACCGGTCCGTCGTGCCTCGCTCGAGGTCGACGGGCCGGTTCCGTCATTCGAACCCGGGCAGCCGCGCCTCGATCCAGCTCCGGACCTCCCGGGAGCATCCCACCCTCTTCAACGCTTTCCGGAACTGAGCCTGGTGCCGGAGCTCGGCGAGGTAGTGGTAGTGGAGAAGGATCGGTTCCGCGGGTAAGGGCCAGGGCTGGCGGGCGTTGAGGAGGTGGAGGGGGATGTTGTATCGCGAGTCGTAGGTGTGGACGTCCGAGGTCCGGGACCAGATCCCGACGCTCAGGGCGGCCTGGCTGGAGCCCCACCACTCGCTGGCTTCGATCCCGACGTGGCCCGTGGAGGCATGGACGTCCAGGCCCGCTCCGGCCCAGGGGCGCAGGTTCTCTTCGAACGCCGCGAAGAAGACCTCCTCCGTCCTTTGAAGGATGCCCAGATCGAGGCGGACCACCGTGAAGCCGCCGTTGTACGAGGCCCGGATCGGCACCTTGTCCACCGTCGTGGAAAGAGTCGGCAGCCGCGAAGGCTCGATGCCTCCGAAGCCGCACAGGCGGGTCCAGTAGGCGTCCAGCGGGTCGCCGGGACCGCTCGACGCCGAGCCCTTCACGTCCACCGGCCGGACTCCGGCGGCGGCGCGCACGAAGGACGGCTCGCCGACGAAGATCGTGTCCGTGTCGAGCAGGACGAGCCAGGGCCGCGGTGACACCCGCTCGGCGCAGGCGCCGGCAACGATTCTGTTGATGGTGCCGTACGGGCTGCCGGTCCGGTTGAGGGACTCTACGACGTAGCTCACCCCGAGCATCTCCAGGCGCGCCCGGGCCTCGGGCCCGAGCGCGAGATGGGGCCGCGGCGAGACGGCGAGAATCGGGGCCTGCCGATAGCGCCCGCCGAAGGTCCGGATGCTCTCGCACAGGAGCCGCGCCTGCGGCTCCAGGCGGTTGGCCTCGACACAGATCAGGAAGGCGATTTCGCTGGCGTCGAGCGGCTCGGGCATGACGGTAGGATATGCGACCTATGAACGGGGAATCGGCCGCAGAGCGCCGTCGCTTCGCGGGCCTCCTCACGCTGGCTTTCGTGGTTCTGACCCTGCCGCGGCTCCTCCTGCACGAGCTGTGGCGGGACGAGGCCTGGCTGTGGGTGGTGGTCACGGAGAGCCGATCGCTGCCCGACCTGTTCATGCCGCTGGCCCGCAGCGGCCAGGGATATCTCTTCCCCATGCTCTGCTTTCTCGTGCGGCAGGCGTGGACGTCGCCCCGGGCCCTGCAACTCCTTCATCTGATCCTGGCTGGCGCCGCGACCTTTGTCTTTACCCGCTGGGCGCCGCTCGGCCGCCGCGAGCGCGCGCTCTTCGTGCTCGGGTACTTCCCGTTCTACGAATACGCGGTGATCAGCCGCCATTACGTGGCCGGGGCGCTCCTCGTCTGGCTCGCCTGTGTCGCGGCGCGTGAGCGGCGGCCGGCGCTCGCGCTCGGGGCGGTGCTCGGGCTGCTCTGCCAGACCACGATCTACGGATTCATCCTGGCCCTCGCGATCGCCTGCGGCTGGTGGCTCGACCGCCGGCTTCGCCGGTCCGAGCCGATCCCGCGCGCCGAGGCCGTAGCCGGCCTGGGGCTGGCCCTGGCCGGCGCCGTCGCCGGGCTTGTCCAGCTCACGCCCAAGGCCGGCACGAGCTTCGCGCCCGGCTGGCACTTGGGCTGGGACCCGGCGCAGGCGATCCAGGCCCTGGCCATGCCCTGGCGCGCCTTCGTCCCTCTGCCCCAGCCCGGCCTCCACTTCTGGAACACCAACCTGCTCGACCCCTGGCCGGTCCTCCAGGCGTTGGGAGGGCTGGCGATCCTCGGGCTCGCCGCCGCCCTCCTCTGGCGCAACAAGGTGGCCCTGGCAACCTTCAGCCTCGGCGCCGCCGGACTGCTGGCGTTCGGGTATGTGAAATACGTCGGCGTCCTGCGCCACCACGGCCACTGGTGGCTGCTCTTCGCGGCCGCGCTATGGCTGGGAGGGGGACTCCAGGACCGCTGGCGCATCCGGGCGCTTCTGGCCCTCCTCGGGATTCACTTGGTGGCCGGGGCCTTCGCCAGTGGGATGGACCTGCGGTATCCCTTCTCGAACGGCACCGCGACCGCGGAACTGATCCGAGGCGAGGGGCTGGACCGGTATTCGCTGCTCGGGCACCGGGAGCCACCAGCCGCCACCGTGGCGCTCGCCCTGGGCCGGCCACTGTATTCGCCGTCGCGCCGGGTCTTTGCCACCCATCCGGATTGGGGGCCGGAGCAGAGGGAGATGACTCCGGAGGAGGTCCGCTGCGCCGCGCGTGACCTCGCGCGCAAGGAAGGGAAGGACCTGGTCCTCGTCCTGACCTGGGACGCTCCACCCTGGAGGGAACTGGACGCGGCCGGTTCGAGGTTGGGCGCGATCGTGGCCACGGAGGAGTACCGGCTCTACCGACTCCGGCACGACCGGCTGGCCGCCACCGAGGGCGGGGCGGCCTGCGCGAGCCGGACCCGAGAGCCTTGAAGCGGATCTATCCTGGATGAAGCTGTTTTGCGCCGGATGAGCTCGTTTCGCCGCAAACAAGCTGATTCTGGCGCAGACAAGGTCCTTTTGCTCTGGATAGGCTCGTTTTTCCTCGGACACCCGTAAATCCCCATGGATGCCCTCGTTTTGCGCCGGATGAGGTCGTTCTGCCGCGGATCAGGACGTTCCGGCGTAGACGAGCCCGTTTTGGCCTGGATGAGAGCGTTTTGCCGTGGATGAGCTGGTCTGGCGCTGGATGAGGTGGTTTCACCCTGGATAAGCTCGTTTTGCCTGAGTCTCCTCAATCTCCCCAGACTGGATCCGCCACAGCTCCGCATAGGTGCCGCCGCGGATCACCAGGTCGTCGTGGTGGCCTTCCTCTGCGACCTTTCCGTCGCGGAGAACCAGGATGCGATCGGCGTGGCGGATGGTTGAGAGACGGTGGGCGATGATCAGGGCGGTGCGGCCGGCGGTGATCGTCTTCAGGTTCTGCTGGATGGCGCGCTCGGTCTCCGTATCCACCGAGCTGGTGGCCTCGTCGAGGATCAGGATTGGTGCGTCCTTGAGAATCGCCCTGGCGATCGAGAGTCGCTGGCGCTGGCCGCCGGAGAGCTTCACGCCGCGCTCTCCGACCAGGGTGTCGTACCCCTGGGGCAGCGTGGCCACGAAGTCGTGGAGCTGGGCCAGTTGCGCGGCCCGGACGACCTCCTCGATCGGCGCATCGGGGGTGACGTAGGCGATGTTCTCGCGGATCGTGCCGTGGAAGAGGTAGACGTCCTGGCTCACCAGGGCGATGCTGTGCCGGAGGTCCGCCAAGGCCAGGGCGCGCACGTCGTGGCCGTCGAGCCGCACGGCGCCGCCGGTCACATCGTAGAAGCGGAGCAGGAGCTTGATGACCGTCGACTTGCCCGCGCCCGTGGGACCGGCGACGCCGAGTGTCTCGCCAGGTGCAATTCGGAAGCTGACGCCGTCGAGCACCGGCAGGTCGCCCTGGCGGCTCGGGTAGTGGAACTGGACCCGGTCGAAGATGACCTCGCCCTTGGCGCGGGCCAGTCGGACCGGGTTTTCGGGATCCAGGATGGCTGGCGGCGTGTCGAGCAGCCCGAAGGTGCGGCGGGCGCTCGCCTTGGCCCGCTCGTAGTCGTCCAGGGTCGTGCCGAGGCGGGTGAGCGGCCAGAGGAGGCGCTCGGTCATCATGGCGAAGAGGACCAGCTCACCCACGGTGAGGATGCGGCCCTGGAGCACCCAGTAGCTGCCGACGAGGAGCACGCCCGCGAAGCCCACCACGATGGCCATGCGGATGAGGGGGGTGTAGACCGCGGAGAGCCGGATCGCGCCGAAGTTGGCCCGGCGGTATTCTTCAGAGACCCGGCGCACGCGCTCGGTCTCGAAAGGCTCGGCCGTGAAGCTCTTGATCACCTGGATGCCCGCGATGTTGTTCTCCAGCCGGCTCGCCAGGCCGCCTACTCCCTCGCGCACGCGGCTGTAGCGCGGCGCGATCCGGCGCTGGTAGTAGAGGCTCCCCCAGAGGATGATCGGGATCGGCGCCATGCCCACCAGCGAGAGCTGCCAGGAGGTCGGCACCAGGATGACCAGCGAGAAGGTGAACAGGATGACGATCTGCAGCAGCTCGTTGAAGCCGGTGTTGAGAAACCGCTCAAGCTGGTTCACGTCGTCGTTGAGCATGGAGAGGATCTCGCCCAGCCGGTGTTCCTCGAAGAAGGCCACTTCGCGCGACTGGATCTTGTTGTAGGCGTCCATGCGCAGGTCGTGCTGGACGCGCTGCGCCAGGCCCATGAACCCGGCCTGGTAGAACCACTGGAAGAGGCTCTCGAAGAAGAAGATCCCCACCGCCAGCCCGGAGAGGACCACGGCCATGCGCCAGGGATCGGCGGTGCCGGCGAGCCGGGAGATCCAGGCTGGCGGTTCGCCGCGCAGCGAGTCGATCACCCAGCCCACCAGGAGCGGCGGCATCATGTCGAGGATCTTGTTGAGGACGCTCGACGTGCAGGCCCAGGCCAGACGTCCGCGATAGGCCTGAAGATAGGCGAACAGCCGCGCCATCGGGCGGTCGGCCTGGCGGAGGACGCCGGAAGCTGGGGCCTGCATCCCGGGAACACTACAACAGAGACGGGTCAGGGCTGACCGAAGAAGGCTTCCACCCGATTTGCGAGATGAACGGGATGGAGCCACTCCACGGTGGTGTCGCCGGCCCGCGCGCGATGTGCGAGTCCGGGATTCACGACGAGGACCGCTTCCGGCCGGTAGGCGTCCAGGAAACTGCGCAACGACTTGGAGAACACGGGGCGACCGAGGCGGGTGGCTTTGACTTCCACCGGGAGGATCCGGTCTCCCCGGGCGACGATGAAGTCCACCTCCGCTCCCGAAGAGCTGCGCCAGAAGTGGAGCGTGGCGCCCTCGGGGAGGGCCTTCCAGAGCTCCGAGGCCACCCAGCTTTCGAGCAGAGGACCGGCGTCGGTGCGTTCCTCCAGGGGGCGGAAGTCGAAGACGAGCCGGTTGCGCAGGCCGGTGTCCACCAGGAAGACCTTCGGCCGGGAGGTCAGCTCCACGCGCTTGCCGCGGGCAAAGGGAGAGAGCACGAGGACAAGGTGGCTCTCTTCCAGGATCTGCAGGTACGAAGCCACCGTATCGCGGCTGACGCCGAGGACCGATGCCCATTCAGAAAGATTGACGAGCTGGCCCACCTGGCCCGCCAGGAGCCGCAGGAGCTGGCGGAAGGCATCCGGGCGACCGATCCGGAACAGGTCGCTCGCGTCGCGCAGGACGAAGGCCTCGAGGAGGTCGTTGAGCACCGTCTCCGGGGAGGTGGACAGCCAGACGGCCGGGTAGCCGCCGAAGGCGAGATGGCGGATGAAGCGCTCTTCCTCGACCCGCTCGCGGACGATGCCCGGCAGCTCTGCCAGATCCTGGGTCACCTCGGCGAAGGAGAACGGCAACAGCCGGGTGCGCGTGGCGCGGCCGGCGAGGGATTCCCGGGTCCGGGCTCCGAGATGGTAGGACGAGCTGCCCGTCACCAGGATGGGGACTCCGATCCGGCGGTCCACCAGCCCCTTGAGCAGGAGGCCGGCCTCTTCGAGGTGCTGGATCTCCTCGAAGAAGAGAGGTACGGGGCCTGGGGCTACGCCTTCCAGTTCCGCAAGGAACAGGGGCGCGGATCGACACCAGTCGCGGATCAGCGGCTGCTCGCAGTCGAGAAAGAGCACGGGCTGACCCCGTTCGGCCAGATGGGACCAGATCGCAGTCGACTTTCCAGCCTGACGCGGTCCGATGACGAGGTGGGCCTGATCGCTCACGATCCAACGCTGCGCCGCCTGCACCGCGGCTGGACGGGGAATCCAGGCCCGGGGCAGGCGGCGGCGGAGCCATCCTGGGAGCTGAGCCGGATCGGCCAACCAGAGGTTGTCGCTCAGCAGGATCGTCTGGAGATCACGATTCATGTCGGCAATTATGTCTGAAAACCGCGGTCGACGATCGCGGCTATCCCTGGAAAATGCGGTTGGTCATCTCCTGGTCCGTCGCAGTATCATCCGACCATGTCCATCAACGTCGCCACATGGAACGTCAACGGCATCCGCGCGCGGGAGGCACAGTTCCTGGAATGGGTCGGGCGCGACCGGCCGGATGTGATCTGCCTCCAGGAGATCAAGGCCTCCCCGGAAAAGCTCTCCGAGACCGTCTGCAGCCTGAACGGGTACTGGTGCTACTGGCATGGCGCCGGCGGCTACTCGGGCGTCGGGCTCAACCTCCGGCGGGACCGGTTTCCGGA
>JACZDC010080581.1_pt1 | contig 13764 bp, 13 predicted proteins | sample 8641791 | NCBI WGS metagenome assembly JACZDC01 (sample SAMN15324613, study PRJNA640507) | soil metagenome | isolation source: intercropping peanut in the second line | place: China: Luxin town, Laibin City, Guangxi Province | collected 2019-07-25 | depth 10cm m
GACCGCCCGCCATGCGCATCGCAATGACGGAATTCGCGCGGCCCAGACTTTTCCCCCGGGAGCCGCGACGCAATACCATTCAGGACATCACCGCCGAGCAGTTCGAGCGGCACCTGAATGAGCATTCACCCCTTGTCGTGCTCGATGGCTATGCGCCGTTCTGCAAGCTGCACGTGCACCGCAACTGGACTGCCACGCGCTGCCTGACTGTTCCGGTCACGGAGGCCAACAGGCACTTGCTGCGTTCGGCTTACGAAGCACGCAACCAGAGCGAACTGCCCGTGCTGGTGCGCTGGTTCGAAGATATCGAGCCGCCGGTTGCCGACTATCTGATCGTCATCCTGTACAGCCGCGAACAGCTCGTGAAGGAAGGCTCGCCCATCGATGCGGACTGGGGAGTAGTGGGCTGCATGTATACCGCCGAGCCACGGGAAATTCCGATGGCGCCGATCACGATGATGCGCAATGCGTTGGGCGTGGAAGAGGGTGGGTCGGGTGTGCCGCTGGACAAGGATGCCTATCGTCGCAGCGTCGAATTCTGGAGTCATCACGCCAATTGGCGTTGAGGGCCTTCGCGGCCGGATTTCACGCTGTCAGTGCGACAATTTTTCCAGCAGCATCCGCGCCGCGGAAGGATTGCGCTGCTTTGCGCCACTGATGACATAGAGAAAGACATCACGCGGGCCGTTCGTCGCGGTTGTGCGGGAAATGCAGTCAAGCCCGCTCGGACGTTTGCCTTCCGCCAATGCGCTGGCGCGTCGTGCCCAGCGAGTCAGCGCTGCGGGTGAGTAACCGCATTTCTGCTCTTCGGTGGTGCCCATGATTCGCAGATAGGCGAATGGCGCCGTGGCATCAGCTATCTGCGGATATTCCGCATCGCCCGCCAGCACGATGGCCACTGCATGGCGACGCGCCAGTTCCACGAAGGCGGGCACCGCGAAACTGGCATGTCTCACCTCGAGGGCATGACGCAGCGTCCTTCCACCATGTTCCTTGGGCAGCAGTGACAGAAACGCATCGATCTCGGCCGCCGCGAAGCGTCTTCCCGGCCCGAGTTGCCAGTTGATGGGTCCGAGCTTTTCACCCAGGTTCAACAGCCCGCTGTCCAGAAAGCGCGTGATGCCCGCCGCTGCGGTAGCGAGGTCACGTCGACCTGTCACGAACATCGGCGCCTTGAGCGAGAACACGAAGTGCTCCGGTGTTTCGTCGTGCCAGCGCTGGAAGGTGGCCGGTGTCTGCAGGCGGTAGAACGTGGAGTTGATCTCGATGGAGTTGAGCTGCGAACTCATGTAACTGAGTTCGCGGGTCTGCGGCAGGCCGCGCGGATAGAATTCGCCGCGCCACGGTGCGAAGCTCCATCCGCCCACTCCGATGAATATCCTGCCACCACGTCCTGTGGACTTGCGCGCCGCCATGAGTTCGAGCATAGCGTAGACTTGCCGTCATGCCGATCTACGACTACCAGTGCCAGAAGTGCCGGAGGCGTTCCGAAATCCTGGTGTTGCCGAATCAGAAGCAGCGGCCCGTCTGCCCGGCCTGCGGCAGCGCGGATCTGTCGAAGCAGTTCTCGGGCGCCGCCTCCGTCAGCACCACCAGGACGCGCGAACGTACCGCGGCGGTGGCGCGCAGCAGGTACAGCGCCGAGAAGAAGGAAAAGGATCACGCGCACGCAGAATACCTGCGCAAACACGAACGCGATCATTCCTGAGTCAGTTGCCGCGGCCCCAGCGGTTGCGCAGTGCGCGCGCGGCGCGGTCGCCGCGACCCGGAGCCCGATCATCATCGGGGTCATCCATGCCACCGCGCTCGCGCTCGCCCGGCACTCCGGCATAGAAGCGCTGGTCTTCGTGAAAGCGCGCGGCCGGTGAGTCGCCGGTGTTGTCCCAGTCTCCGGGCTTTCCCTGCTGCCGGAAATCGGTGTCTTCGAAATCGCCCCGTCCCCGCCACTCTTCCCGTTCCCAGCGCGCGGCGCCGTAACGGTCGCGGTCGCTCATGAACTCATTGTCGCCCGGCTCGGGTTTGAATCGCTCCGGCGAACGGTCCCAGCGATAGCGCTGCTGGCGTTCCTGCAAGGCTTCCAGGTCTGCAGCCCGCTCGGCGCCGATGGTGGATGAGAGGTCTTCGTCGTACAGAGGTTCCCGATCCACGTGCCGGGTCGTATAGCCGGGGTTTTCGCCATGCAGATATGCGCCCCATCGAGGGCTGTCCGTTCGGCCGTGCTTGCGCATGATGGTCTCCTGTGTGCGAGGAGTCGATGGTCGGCCGCCGACGCGACCGGGATGCAGCGTCATGCAACGGCAATTGCAGTGAGAACTTTCCTACCTGCCCGACGCGTGGCGCAGCACGGCGACATCAGTCCGCGCGCGACAATTTCCGGTATGCGCTCCAGTGCCGCAGCGCGCGGCGCTGGTCACCAGCCTCCTGATAAAGCCGCGCGAGGTTGTGGTGCGCATCGCCGTGGCCGGCGTCCATGTCGAGGACGCGGCGGTAGGTGGCCATCGCCTCTTCGGTATTTCCCAGGTCCTCCAGCGCCACGGCCATGTTGAAGAGCACATTCTCATCGGGAGCGGCGATGCTGCCGTAAACCCGCACGGCTTCGCTGATGCGGCCCTCCAGGTGCAACAGACGCCCCAGATTCGCCGCAGCTGCGCTGTGGGAATGTTGCGCCACGCATGCACGGTAGGCTTCCACTGCGGCGCCGACATCGCTGTCTTCGAGCGCCAGCGCGGCTTCGAACTGGCGGGCGCAATTGTCGCTGACGTCATGCGGCCTGGCGGTGTTCGCGGAAACGTCGATGAGTTCGATCTTTCCGCCATCCACACGCACTTCCAGGGCGAGCAACAATTGCCCGGTGAGTGCATCGCGTTGCTCGCCGGCCTCGTGCACGACGATGCGGTCGCCGGCAGCCGTGACGGAAAGGCCGTGCGCCGGTGGATCCTCCGGCAACTGTGCGCGGATGGCGCGCAGCGCCTTGCCCACGCGGCGCGGCGAGATGCGCGCCGCAAGCAGGCTGCGCGCCGTGCGCAGCAGCACCAGATCCTGGAACGAAAAACGCAGCGAGCCGCGAGGTCCGCGACTGGGAGATACATATTTGGCCCGCACCATGGCGCGCACGGACCGCAGGGGAATTTCGGTGAGGCGGGCTACCTCGGCTGTGCCGAAGTGCTGCAATCAGGCGCTCCGGGAAGCCGCACGGGTTTTGCGGGCGGCGGTGACGCGGCGGGGTGGCTTGCGCGTGGTCGTGGAGCGCGCACCGGAGGCGGCCTTTGCACCCGCTGCGGCCTTTGCGCCCGCGCCACCCTTGTTCAGTCTTCGCTGCAGCACTTCCATCAGGTCCACCACATTGCTCATGCCTTCGGGCGCGGCCTCGGGCGTCTCGAAGTACGAGATTTCCTTGCCGCTCTTGATCTTCTTCTGGATAGCCGCTTCGACGCGTTCGCGGAACTCGTCATGGAACTCGTTCGGGTCGAAGCGCTTGGCCGTGCTTTGCTCGATCAGGGCCTTGGCCAGCTTAAGTTCGCCCGCGGCAAGTTCCGGCGTGTCGCCGATGGGAATTTCCTTGATGGTGCGGATCTCGTCCTTGAAGAACAACTGATGCATCACCATGCCCTCGCGCACAGGCCGGAGGATGACCACGTACTCGCGTCCGCGGGCAGCCCAGCGACCCACCGCGCACAGGCCGGTCTGTCGCATGGCCTCGTTGAGCAGGGCATAGGGCTTGCCGGCATTTCTCGACGGCGCGAGCAGATAAGTGCGGTCGAAGTACATGGGATCGACCGTATCCAGCGGCACGAACTCGGTGATGTTCACCAGCTTCGAGCCCGCTTCCTCCAGCGCCTTGATCTCCTCGGGCTTGAACATCACATAGCGGTCTTTCTCGTATTCATAGCCTTTCACCATCTCCGAACGTTCGACCCGCTCGCCGTCCAGGGCGCACACGTATTGCTGCTTCACGCGCGCGCCATCCTTGGCATGCAGCAGGTTGAACGAAAGGCGGGAGGTGGCGATTTCGGCGGAATACACATCCACCGGAATGCTCACCAGGCCGAATGAAATGCTTACCGAAGCGAAGGAGCGGATTGCCATGCAAGAGCTGTATCGCAGCTTGGCTGCCTTGCACAATCCGGCGAGTCCTACAACATTGTAGGACGGTGGCGCTTCACGACGTTGCGCGGCTGTCGGCAACAAGAAGGCCCCGGCGTTCTCACGCCGGGGCCTGCTCGTCCTGCCCTCAACGAGGGCTCGGGGGGTCGGGTCAGAACGTGGCCTTCACACCGACGAAGAAGCTGCGTCCCAGGACATCGTAGAAGCCCTTCGTGCCGCTGAACTGTCCGGCCGACGCCGCGAACGACGAGCGGGGAAGACTGGCGATCGCCGGATTGGAGCAGCGCGGAACACCCTGGTGAACGCCTGTGGAGCAGCGGCTTGCCAGGTCCGCTGTCGCCACACCTGTGGTGGCGCCGATGGCCGGAGGCTTCACGTTGAACAGGTTGCCGATGCCTGCACGGATCGACAGCATGTCGTTCAGCTGGTATGTGGCCGCCAGGCTGAACTCGCTGTAGTCGCTGGTCTTGATCTCCTCGGACGGCGTGTAGCTCAGCAGCGTGCCTTCGCCGCCATCCTTGATGCGCAGGTTGTTGGCGATGATGGCGTTTTCGTACGCCTTCGCCGCCGTCCACACGCTGGGCAGATAGCGCCAGCCCAGGTTCACGCTCAACTTGTCCAGCGTGTAGCTCAGGTTGGTGTTGAGCCGGTAGTCGTATGCGCCCGGGTTGGTGCCGGAGAGGTTTGGTCCCAGTGAACCCTTCCAGTCGATGGGGATGTCGATGGAGATCGGTGACGCCTTGGTCTTGTAGTAGTTCAGGAAGGTGGCCTGGGTGGAAAACCCGAGCCGTCCCGGAACGCTTTCAAGGCCGATGTCGGCGAAGTTCGCCGACCAGTTCAACGCCACGTCGACGCCGGAGGTGGCGATGGTGGCCTGGTTGTCGAAGGCCACCTGCTTGGCGATGGCGCCGCCGCGGGTCTGCTCACGCACTACCTTGCCGCAGGAATCCTTGCCGGCTCCGTTGATATAGGCCTGCGCATCGGCCAGCGTGGTGACCGTCACCTGTCCGTAGCACAGCCAGCCGGCGTAGTCGGCCGAGTAGGGCTGGATGGCGTCCTTGATCTTCACCTTCCACCAGTCCACCGATCCGGTGAAGCCGCGCAGCCAGGCATTGTCGGAGATGCCCTTGCCCGCGAACACGAAGCCCATGGACCAGGTGTCGGCCTTCTCGGACTTGAGGTTGGGATTGCCCACCTGCTGCAGCCAGGCATTCGCGAAGCCTGGTGCGGCAAAGCCGGTGCCCTGGTCGATGGTGACCTTTCCATCGCCACCGGGGTTGATGCCGGGGCCATAGAAGCTCGCCACGCCCTGCGGACCCATCTGCGCCTGGCAGATCAGCCAGGTGCTTTTGGCGCCAGCGGCCGTCTGGCCGGCGGCGATTTCGGTGATGGAGGGATCGGGCACGCCCGGAGAAACTTCCGCGTCGGGCGCGGCGCCGCCCGCGCCGTAGGTCGCGTTGGAACGCAGGCTGCATGCATCCGAGAACAGCCCGCCCGTCCCGGTGAATATCTCCTGCAGCTGCAGGAACAGTTCACCCAGGTTGGGCGCGCGATTGGCGCGGTTGTAGCCGCCGCGCACGCGCAGTGCATCGTTGACCTGGATATTGGCCAGCGCCTTGTAGGTCTCGGTGTCGTCGGTGTGCTGGAAGGTGGAGAAGCGGTAACCCAGTTCCAGTTCCACCTTCTTCAGCAGCGGCAGATCCTTCAGCACCGGCACCAGCAACTCGCCGTAGTAGTCATGCACGTACTGCGAGACGTCCAGATAAGACGCCGGATACTTGCCCACCACCTGGTCCAGGTACGAGACGCTCGACTCCAGGATGTCGGGCGTGTACTGGCTGAAGTTGTTGCGATAGGAACCGCCGATCGCCCCTCGCACTTCGCCAGCGGGCAGATGGAACAGCCCGCCCTGCAGGTTCAGTTCCACCACATCCTGCTGGTTGCCGGAGTTGCTCTGCAGGTTGGCATATACCGCGTCCAGGCAGTCCTGCGAGGGCTTTACTTCGCCCTTGAACAGCGTGTCATAGAAGCCGCTGCTGCAATGTACGGGCACCGTGCCGAAGAACACGTTGCTGGCGCCCAGCGCGGCCGAGTTGGCCTGCTGGTTCGAATTGCGCCCCCAGTCCGGCTGGTTGATCATCGCGCGCCAGCGTTGCAGCGAAAGATTGCCCTTCGAGTAGTTGCGCGAGTCCTGTTCGCCGTGCGACCAATACAGTTCACCGGTCCAGTCCTTGAACGGCAGCTTGTAGTTCAGCCCGCCTTCCACCTGCCAGTAGGTGTTGGTGTTGTCGGTGGTGCGCTCGCCCAGGGACTGATCCGGGAACAGCTCGACCATCCAGCTTGCCGCGGGATCGGGCCGGCTCATCAGCATGATGGCGATTTCCGGCGTGACCGGGTGCCCCGCGGTGGGAGCACCGACGGCATTCACCGAGCCCGTGGGCAGGAAGCCCGGGTTTGCAAAGGCGCCGGGATTGGCGCGGTATGCCGCAACGGTGGAAGCCTGGCGCCAGTCCACGGTCACGCCATTCACCACCGCCCCGTTGGAAACCAGCGGACTGTCGGTGGCGGGATTGAAAGCCGCGCGCGCCTCCCAGCCTGAAATCGGCACGGTGGGATACAGCCGCGTGTGCGTCTTGTTCTGCGCGAAGTTCACGCGCGCGAAAACATCGAGATTGTCGGTGATGTCGTACTTCGCCGAGGTGAAGAACGAATAGCGCTTCTGCGGCGCGCTGGCCAGGGCATTCTGGTCGTTGAACTTCAGCGACTCGATCACCGACGTGCCCGGAGCGATGCCATTCGAATTGTCGAAGATGGTGATCGGCGCGATGCGCTGGCCGTCGATCAGGCCGAGGCTGTTCCAGCGGGCGTTGTTGTTGCCGAAGATCGACAGCACCTCGCCATTCGGGCCGAAGCGGTACTGATGGGTGGTGGCGCTGGTGGAATGCATGCCGGTGCCGGCCGGCGTGCCCAGCAATGCACGCATGGTGGCATCGGCGGGCGTGTTCGGAGCCCCGCTGGGCACGAAGCCCACGCGATCGGCCGCGTTGTTGTAGCCGGCCGATCCATAGAAGAACAGATCGTCCGTGCCCTGGTTCGGATCGCGCCACTGATTGGTGTAGTAGCTGCGGTTGCGTTCGTACGCGGCCTTGCGGGTGTAGTGCTCCACCGCCACGGTGATGTTGCCGCGGCCGTCGGCGAAGTCCGTGCCGAAGAGGCCGGAGGCGCGGAATTCCTCGCCATCGCCCGCCTGCGTGAAGCCCTGCTGCAGATCGAACTGCGCGCCGTTGAAGTTCTTCTTCAGGATGAAGTTGGTCACGCCGCCGACGGCGTCCGCGCCATACACGGCCGACGCGCCGCCAGTAATGATTTCCACGCGTTCGAGCATCGCTGATGGAATGGCATTGATGTCCGTCACCATCACGGCGTTGGCGGGAACCGGGCGTTTGCCATCGAGCAGCACCAGGTTGCGGTTCGGTCCGAAGCCGCGCAGCGAAATCGTTGCGATACCCACGGAGTTCACCGCGGTGGGCTGGATGTCGTCTTCCATCGTCGTCGGAGACGCCGCGGGATTGAATGCCGGCAGCGAGTTCAGGTACGACTCGACGTTCTGCGCCGAACGCTGCTCGAAGGCGGCTGAATCCACCGTGACGATGGGGCTGTTGGCCTCGTAGTCCCGCCGCGTGATGCGCGAACCGGTGACCTGGATTTCTTCCAGCTCCTGACCATCGTTCGCTTCGGCCGCGATGCCCGTCTGACTGGTAACCACGAGCGAGGTGCCCAACGCAGCGGTAACCGCCGCGCGTATCCAGTAGCGCGCGAGGCGCTCATCCTTGATGTCCACTAGAAGTTCTCCCGGTTTGATCTGTGACGGCGTGCAGCGAATGCTGTTTCGCGCGGCCGGTGAGCATCCACTCCGCCGCACGCATCATCTTGATCAACCGGGAACGCTGATCTGACTGCGCCGGTACCTATAACTGACAGTTGAATACGCCGACAACGCAGACAATATCGCCATCACATGCCGACGTGATGACGTCTACATCGCGAGGTTATTGCCTTCGTTTGGTGGGTGCGATCCACAGGCCAATCACGAACCACGCCAGCAGCAACGCCCCGATGGCGAAGATCGTGTCACCAGGTACGCGCAGCCACTGCAGCAGCTGAATGATCGGCTGATGCATGAATTGCGCGGAGCGCACATACCAGTAGCCGTGATCGATGGCGGCCAGGAGCTGCAGGGTGCCTATGGGCAACAGTGTGAGCAGCGCCATGAGCGCAAGGCCTGCGTTCAATGTCCAGAAGCAACTGCCCAGCAGGCGCTCGTTCCACACCGCTTCGGGCTTCAAGCCGCGCAGGCAGAACAGCACCAGGCCGATGCCCAGCATGCCGTAGACACCAAACAGCGCGGTGTGGCCGTGCAGTGGCGTGAGGTTCAACCCCTGCATGTAATACAGTGACAGCGGCGGATTGATGAGAAAGCCGAACAGCCCGGCGCCAACCAGATTCCAGAACGCCACGGCGATGAAGAAGAGGATGGGCCAGCGGTAACGCTGCATCCACGGCGTGGCGCGCCCCAGTCTCCAGGTGTGGTAGGCCTCGAAGCCGATGTATGCCAGCGGCACGACTTCCAGTGCCGAAAAGCTGGCGCCCAGCGCCAGCACCGGCGCCGGTGTACCGGCGAAATAGAGGTGGTGCATGGTGCCCAGCACGCCGCCCGCCATGAACACGATGGTTGCGAACAGCACCGCGACGGTGGCGGAACGCGTCTCCAGCATTCCCAGTCGCGTGAACAGGAAGGCGATGACGGCTGTGGCGAAGACCTCGAAAAAGCCTTCGACCCACAGGTGCACGAGCCACCAGCGCCAGTACTCGACCATCGAAAACGAGGTGTGCTCGTTCCACAGCAGGCCCGCGCCGTAGAAGAGACCAATGGCTACGGTCGAAAGAAACAGCAGTACGACGATGGATCGATTCTCCCCGCCGCCGCGCATGGCGGGCCACAGTGCACGTCCGACCAGCGCCAGCCAGGACATCAGTCCGATGAACAGAAACCACTGCCAGAAGCGGCCGATGTCGGCGTATTCCCATCCCTGATGACCGAACCAGAAGTTGCGATCCAGGCCGAGCTTCTGCATGACGGCCAGCCATTGGCCGGTAAACGCGCCCGCCACGATGATCAGCAGGCAGGTCCACAGCAGATTGACGCCCAGTCGCTGAAACCTGGGTTCGTGTCCTGAAATGGCAGGTCCGATGTACAGGCCGGTCCCCAGCCAGGCTGTGGCGATCCACAGTACCGCGAGCTGTGTGTGCCAGGTGCGCGTCAACGAATAGGGCAATACGTCGGAAAGCGGCATGCCATAGAGATGCTGGCCTTCCACGGAATAATGCGCGGTGACGGCGCCCAGCAGGATCTGAGCCAGAAACAAGGCCAGCACCAGCCAGAAATATTTGGCGGTCGCCCGCATGGAAGGCGTGATGCTTACAGCCTGCAGCGGGTCGACGTCGGGAAGAGTGCGCGTTGCAGTAGACCGGTCTGCAGTCGCCGCGTGATGCCAGCCGAGCAGGGCGATGCCGGCGATAAGAAACAGCACGCTGAACGCCGACCACAGGTAGGTGCTGGCTGGCGGGCGATTGCCGATCAGTGGTTCGTTCGGCCAGTTGCTGGTGTAGGTGATGTGGCTGCCTGGTCGCTCGGTCATGGCGGCCCACGAGGTCCACCAGAAGAAGCCCGCCAGCGCGCGGCGGTTGCCGGCGTCCGGCACGGTGTTGTTCTTCATGGCGTAGGCATTGCGCAGCGCAGCCATTTGCGGATCGTTTCCGAACAGCGCTTCGTAGTGGGCGGCGACCTGCCGCACTGCCGCCGCGCGATCCGCATCGAGCTTCACGGTGCCAGTAGCCGGATCGTAGGTATTCGCGCGCAGGCGCGATTCCAGCCGCCCACGCAGGGCCGCCTGTTGTTCGGGTGACAGTGCATCGAACCGCGGCACGGCCGCTTCGCGCCGCGCCCAGATGTCGAGCACGGTGGAAGCCTCGCGGTGCAGCCAGTCCGCACTCCAGTCGGGCGCCACATAGCCACCGTGACCCCAGATGGATCCCAGTTCCATGCCACCCATCGACTGCCAGACCACGCGCCCATGCTCAAGGTCGGCGAGCGTGTAGAGCACCTGACCCGCTGCATCGACGACACGGTCCGGCAGAGGCGGTGCGTTTCGCTGTATGGCGCCGCCCATCCACAGCAGCACGCCGAAGGAACTCACCAGAAGTGCCGTCAGCGCAATCCAGAGCCTGCGGGTGTTGTCCATGAAGGCCTCTTTGTCCGCGATGTCCGGCCGGCGTGTCGGCTAGATTGTCTCTGCGGCGAATGTTGTGGACAATGTTTGAAGGTAGCAGAACGAAAGGGCACATATGCGGTCAGCCATTCTTGCATTCTGCGGTGCCCTCGCATTGGGTGTTGCGACCCCGGCCGCATCGCATCACTCCACCGCCAACTTCGACTTCGCCAGAACGGCCACCGTGACGGGCACCGTGCAGTACTTCAGCTTCACCAATCCGCATTCGTTCATCGATCTGCAGGTGCCGGTGGAAGGCGGTGCGCCGCGCGCCTACAAGATCTTCACCGTGGCGCGGGTGGTGATGACGCGCACGGGCTGGGGACTGGATGACCTGAAGCCGGGGGACAAGGTGACCATCACCGGCAGTCCGGACCGGAAGGATTCCTCATTCATGTACCTGAACAAGATAGTTTTCGCGAACGGCACGACCTGGGAACGCGATCCGGCGCTGCAGAAATGAGGATTGCCGGCCGGATCGCCGCCGCATTGTTGCTGGCTGGCGCCACCATCACGCATGCGGCGGAGCGCGCGCCGGCAGTGCCCGATATCTCGGGGACATGGTTGCCGGATGCGCGCCGCGCGCAGGCCTGGCCGGCGACGCTGCCGTTGGCGCCGGCCGCGCGCCGGTTCATGGAGGGCTTCAATCCTGTCGAAAGCGATCCCACCACGCTGTGCATGCCATTCGGCACGCCGCGCAACATGCTGCAGACGCAGTATCCGCTGGAGATCGTGCAGACACCTCAGCAGGTGGTGATGGTATTGCAGCCGAACCTGGCCAACGCCGAGGTGCGACGCGTGCCGCTGGGCGGCGCATTGCCCGACAAGCCGGAACCTTCCTGGTTCGGCACGTCGCGCGGCCGTTGGGAAGGCGGCACGCTGGTCATCGAGACCATTGGCCTGCGCGAGGATTCATTGATCAGCGAGAAGGGCATTGCGCACAGTGGCGAGCTGCGCGTCATCGAACGCCTGCGCGTGGTGCGCGATGCAGCCCGTGGCAAGGTGCTGGTCGACGACATCGAATTGCGCGATCCGCAGGCGTTCACGGCGCCGCTCAGGACGCGGCGCTACTTCTCCTGGGCGCCCGATGCGCGGCCACGCGATCCCGGCTGTGTCGATGCCATGTGGATCGACAAGCTCTGGCGCGAGCGCTTGCAGGAACACAAGCAGTCGCCGAAGCGGGAAGACCCATGAAGCATCGACTGCTGCTCGTTGCGCTCGCCATGGCCGGCCTCTCGCGCATGCCGGTGACGCTGCCCGCCGAGCCAACGCACCCGGATCTGTCCGGAGTGTGGTTTCCCGACGCCAAGGCCAGCGGCCGCTGGCCCACGGAGCGACCATTCACCGCCTCGATGGCAGCCGCGCGTGAGTCGTGGAACAGAACGTACACGCCCATCGACCTCACACGGGACGACGAGAACACCTCATGCATTCCCTACACGCTGCCTTATGTGATGACCACCATCACGCAGTATCCCTTCGAGATCGTGAGCACACCGCAGCGCATCTATCAATTCACTGAAGTGTTCGGACAGGTGCGGCGCATCGACTTGGACGCCGATGTGCGCGGCGACCAGCTGCCCAGCCGGATGGGAATTTCCCGCGGCCATTGGGAAGGTAATGAACTGGTCGTGGAAACCACGCACCTGTTGCCGCTGCACGTTGGGCATCGATTTCCCAGCAGTCCGGCGCAACGCATGGTCGAACGGTTCTCTCTTGAAGACAAAGGCAAGGCCGGCCGCATCATGCACGTCGAGGTCAAGGTCATCGATCCGCTGGTCTACCGCGAACCCATCGTGGTGCGCATGATCTACAACGCGGCGCCCGACGTGCAGCTGGGTGAATACGTCTGCGGGCAGGATCTCTGGGATCAGCACCGCGATGGCAGTTCCAGCAGGATTCCCTGGCGTTAGCGGGCTGGCCTGCCAGTCAATTGGGATTGGGCATGTGCTGCGCGCCGGCGCTGCCGCCAGGTGCCGTCGTGGGATCATGCGGCAGCGGCACGGCCTTGCCGGCGCGATTCCAGTGGCCAAACTCCACCGGCGAGAGCAAACCGTCGCGGTCGCTGTCCAGCCGGTCGAAGCCGGCGTCCAGTTCCACCACCGTCAGCGCCTCTTCCTTCGACAGTTTGCCGTTGGCGTCCTTGTCGAGGGTGGAGAAGTCGATCTTCGGCGCTTCCGTCGGGCCCGCCTTCGGAGCTGGGGCCTGCGCCTGGGCCACGCCGGCTGCGAGAACTATCAGGAATGCCGTGTACGTATGTGTTTTCATGGTGTACACCTCTCTGGTCCAGCAACTGGAGTTCATGCTGAGAGCATTGCGCTATCTTGCCAATCGGCATGACCTGCATTTGCCCTGCGGCAACGCGCGTTCTTCTGTCGGCGGGTTCCTACGATGTCCAGTGAAGCCATTCAGATTGTGTGTCCGCATGACTCAGCGGTGAACCGCGTTCCGGCTGCGCGCCTGCGTGATGCCCCGCTTTGCGGGAAGTGCCATCAGCCGCTGTTCTCCGGTCACCCGCTCGAACTCACCGCGGCCACTTTCGAGCGTCATGCCACCCGGTCGCAGCTTGCGTTGCTGGTGGATTTCTGGGCTCCGTGGTGTGGCCCGTGCCGCATGATGGCGCCAGCCTTCGCCAACGCGGCCGCGCTGGCCGAACCCCGAATGCGCCTGGCCAAGGTCAACACCGAGGATCAGCCCGAGCTGGGCGCACGCTTCGGCATTCGCAGCATTCCGACTATGGTGCTGTTGTCCGGCGGGCGCGAACTGGCGCGTCAGAGTGGTGCGCTCACCAATGCGGAACAGATCGTGAGATGGGCGGTCAGCCACTTACCGGGATGAGGAGGCAGCCCATGATTCGCGTGTTGCTGATGATGGTGCTGGCCGGTGCGTCGCTGAGCACGCTGGCCGCCGACGATCTGAAAGTTTCGCAGCTCGAACAGGATGTGCGGGACCTGCAACGCCAGGTGCAGGCGTTGTCCCGGCAGATCGAAATGCAGCGCCTGCAACCGGCGCCTTCGGGCATTGCCTCGGGACGTCAGTCGCCGCCTCCCGTCGCTGCCACGACTCCCGCATGGGTGGATGCGGCCAAGTGGTCGAAACTGCGGCCGGGCATGAGTGAACTCGAGGTGGTCACGCTGCTCGGCGCGCCGACGTCCATGCGCGCCGGGGCGGATCAGCGCACACTGATGTATGCGCTGGAGATCGGCTCGTCGGGCTTCCTGAGCGGCAGCATCACATTGCGCGATGGCCAGGTCGTGGACATCAGGAAGCCGGCATTGCAGTAGCTCCGGATCACTTCGGCAGCGGATCGGACGAAGGCCAGTAGCGTCCC
>JACZDC010019217.1_pt1 | contig 13761 bp, 14 predicted proteins | sample 8641791 | NCBI WGS metagenome assembly JACZDC01 (sample SAMN15324613, study PRJNA640507) | soil metagenome | isolation source: intercropping peanut in the second line | place: China: Luxin town, Laibin City, Guangxi Province | collected 2019-07-25 | depth 10cm m
CCGAGCTTGAAGGAGACCCGGGTGGCCAGGGTGTCGCAGCCGTTGCCCAGCATGGCCTGAAAGGAGCCGACGGCGCCGAGGATCTCCGGGTTGTGCTGCACGTTCGAGAGCAGATAGGTGTTGAAGCCGGCGCCGGCGAAGACGCCGATCAGGCCGGGGTATCGGCGGGGGTCGCAACCGGCATGCTCGAGGGCTTCCCAGGCGCACTCCAGGAGGAGCCGATGCTGTGGGTCGAGCACCTCGGCCTCGCGGGGGCTCAGGTCGAAGAACGCCGCGTCGAAGAGCTCCGCCCCGTCGAGGACGGACCGCGCTGGAACGTAATTCGGGTCCGACAACAGCGCGGGGTCGACGCCGACGGCCCGCAGCTCCTGCTCGGAGAAGAACGAAATCGACTCGATGCCCGCGACGAGATTTGTCCAGAAGCCTTCGACGTCGCCTGCACCCGGAAACCGGCCGGCCATTCCGACAATCGCAATGGCGTTGGATGGAACGCTGGATGAATCTTCCATAATCTCAGGACGCGCTCGGCCCTGCGTGAAGACGAGCGCTGAACTCCTCCTCCTTGTCCATCGGCACGGACTCAAAGCGTGGACAGGGGTTCGAAGTGTACTCCAAGCATTCCTAAATTCACAGTGTCCCAATTAGCTATGGACAAGCGATCCAGGAGAGCTGAAGCAGCCTTCCGGCTTCTATACTCTCTCCCATGCTTTTCCGCCGCTCCGTACCCCAGGCCCACTACGAGCTCGTGACCCGGGACGGCTGTCATCTCTGTGACGAAATGGCGGTCCTCCTCGACGAGGTCCTCCCTTCCCACGGCCTCTCCTACTCCCTCAGTAACGTCGACGCCGATCCGGCGCTCCGGGAGCGCTTCACGGACGTCGTCCCGGTCCTTCTCCGTGACGGAACGACGGTCGCGAAGATCCGGACCGACCGCAGGACCCTCGAAAGAATCGTGCGTCACCGCCGGTAACGCAGGTGGGCGAAATGGACCGTCCGGGATCGACACTGGCGGATGGTAGACTCGTGCAGCTGTCCATCACATGTCTCTTTCCAGGAGCCTTTCATGGGTCAACTCCTGTATGGCCTGTCCAATCTGGGCATCTTCGGCGCCATCCCGGCGATCATCGCTCTCGTGGCGATCGTGGACGTCATCCGCATCGGTGCCCCGTGGTACTGGATCTGGGTCATCATGGGCTTTCCGATGCTGGGTCCCGCCGCCTACTTCGTGGTCGTGCGCAGCGGCTGGCTGGACGGCGGAGGCCGGAGCATGTCGCCCTCCACGGCGCGGCGCATCCAGGCGCGCAAGCGGATCCGGGCGCTGAACGTCCAGCTCAGCCACTGGCGCGGTCCAGCGGTCCTCGCCGAGACCGGCGAGGAGCTGCTCGTCCTCGGCAAGTACAAGGAGGCGGAGAAGCACTTCCTGGAAGCCCGGGAGAACGGCGCCGGCATCGAGGACGTCAACTTCGGCCTCGCCCAGACCTACCAGATGCAGGGCCGTTTCGCGGACGCCGTCCCGCTCCTCGACGAGCTGGTCAAGTCCGCGCCGGATGCCTATCTGGGTCGCGCCATGCTGCAACTCGGCCGCAGCCTCGACGAGAGCGGCCAGAAGGAGCGGGCCGAGCCGGTGCTGCGGCAGGTCCTGGAGCGTCGCACCGTCATCGAGGCCCAGGTCCGCCTGGCCCGCCTGCTGTTGGCGAGGGGAGAGACGGGGGAGGCTCAGCGCATTTTGAACGAGGTCAAGGTCGACGCCAGGAACCTGCCGCGCTACCTCCGGCGCGAGCACCGCTCCTGGATCTGGACCGCCTACTTCCTGCGCTCCGGCAGCAGCCGCCTGCCGCGTCCCCATGTTGAAGGAGGAGACAAGCCGGGCCGCCGCCTGCGCCTGATCCTGGCTTCGGCGGTCGCCGTGATCGTCGTCATCGTGGCGTACTCGGCCTTCAAATCCACGATCGCGACGCAGCTCGAGATCCAGAGACAACAGCAACAACAGCAGGAGCAGGGATCAGCGGCGGAACCCGAATAGAAACCATTCCGAAAGGAGCGCTCATGGCCCCGTTTCCCGGGTCCCGCGTGACCCCCGACGATCCGCGCTATCCGACCCTCATTCGCGGCTTCAACCAGCGCTGGGTGGGGCATCCCCAGTACGTCGAGGTGGTCGGAGACGCCGGCCAGATCGTGGAGGTCATCCAGCGCTGCGTGGATGAGGGGCTCCGCCCGACCGTCCGCAGTGGAGGCCATTGCTACGAAGGCTGGGTCTCGCTCAACGAAGGCGTGATCCTCGACGTCTCCTCCCTGCACGCTGCCGGCAAGGACGCAGAGACCGGCTGGTATTTCCTGGAAAGTGGCTGCACCAACTGGGACGTCTATAACCAGCTCTACCGTCAGTACGGCGTCACCCTGCCGGCGGGCTCCTGCTATTCGGTGGGAGCCGGGGGCCACATCTGCGGCGGAGGCTATGGTCTCCTGTCGCGCCTTCAAGGCCTGACGGTCGACTGGCTGCACGGCGTCGAGGTGGTCTGCGTGGACAAGAACCGTCGCGCCCGCCTCGTCCGGGCCACCCGGGATTCACAGACCCAGGAGGAGCAGGACCTCTTCTGGGCGCACACCGGAGGGGGAGGAGGCAACTTCGGAGTCATCACGAAATACTTCTTCAAGGACCTCCCGCCCGGCCCTGGCGAAGCCTGGCTCGCGAGCCTGGCCTGGGAGTGGTCCGACCTGCTCCAGAACCAGGATCTTTTCTATCAGCTCCTCCGGAATTACGGCCGTTTCTTCGAAGAAAACAGCGCGCCCGGAAGCCCCTTTTCGGGACTCTTCGCCCTGTTCCATCTGACCCGCAAGGCCGCGGGCCAGATCATCGTGACCGTCCAGAACGCAGGCAGCGACCGCGGACCGGTGGACGCTTTCCTGGAAGCCATGGAAGCGGGAGTTGACAAGGCGAGGATTCAATCCGTTGCGCCACGCATTGCGGTCGGCTGGCACCACTACATCCCGACAACAACCAGCGCCCGCCGTATGCCCTGGCTGGAAGTCACCCAGACTCTGAACGGCTCGGGAGCGAACCAGCGCGGTAAATACAAGTCCGCCTATATGAAGCAGGGTTTTCCGGACAACCAGCTCAAAACGATCTGGAACTGGCTGACGGTTGAGAACAGCGACTATCCGGCGAACAGCCAGGCCCTCCTCCAGGTGGACTCCTACGGCTGCAGGATCAACGAGGTTGCCCCTGATGCCACCGCGGTGCCGCAGCGCTCATCAATCATGAAGCTCCAGTATCAGACCTACTGGACGGAGCCCAGCCAGGATCAGGCCAACCTCAACTGGATCAACAACTTCTACCTCGACATGTACGGCGAGCGAGGCCCATGGCCCGACGACGTCCTCGACGGCTGCTACGTGAACTACTGCGACTCGGATCTCAGGGACTGGCAGTATCTCTACTACAAAGAAAACTACCCGCGGCTTCAACGTGCCAAGGCGGAGTGGGACCCGCACAACGTGTTTCATCACGGGCAGTCGATCGAGCTGCCGGGGTGACTTTTAAACCTTTCGAAGTCCAATCAACCGAAACATCCCGCCCATCATCGCCGCTTCGTCGTGCTCGATCCGAAGCGGCGCGCCTGAGCTTTTCAGGATGTCGCCCAGCCGGCGGTTGATCTCGGTGAACAGCGCTCCGCTCACGGCATTGGCGATGCGGCGGGGCAGGGAAGGGCTGGCGCCGTCCGGCAGGAACTTGTCGAAGACCGCGATGCGGCCTCCTGGCTTGAGCACTCGGGCGGCCTCCCGCAGGCAGGAGACGGGGTCTGGGATCACGGCCAGGATGAGGTGGAGGATGACCGCGTCGAAGCTTGCGTCCGGTAGATCCAGCGCCTGGCCGTCCATGACCCGCAGCTCGATTCCTGGGCGGACCCGCGGCTCGGCTTTCGCGAGCATGGCCGGAGTCAGGTCGGTCGCCAGGACGGAGACGCCCTCCGGAATCAGCGGCAGATCGGCTCCAGTCCCCGCGCCGATGAGGAGGACCCGCTCTCCGGGTTGAAGCTGGAGCAGGGCGATGGAGCGACGCCGTTGCCGGCCGAAGCGGGCGACGAGATCGTAGGCCGGCGCCCAGAGGGTGTACCGGATCCGGTTCCAGGTGGTCAGGTTCATGGTCGTCCGATTATAGAATCAGCGTCATCATGATCCCCACGGCTACGCTTCTCCTGCTGCTGGCCTCCGGCCCGGACAGCGTCTACACGGACCTTGCGCAAGACCACTGCAAGACGGTCAGGATCGCCGAAGAGACCGGCGGCTCGGAGCAGCGATGCCCTGGCACGGCCGGGTATGACCTTCTGGTCCTGGATGACGACGACCGGATGTCGGTCACGGTGGTGGCTCCGGATGGGAAGGAGCACCCGCTCGACTACTGGTCGGTGGTCACGACCGCGTTTTCGTCCCTGGGTGAAAAGGCCGAGTGGCGCGTAGTTCAGAAGAAACCCGTGGCGCTGATCGTTCGCGTCAATTCGGTGAATCCTGAGACGGAGCGCCCGCTTTCGTATCTTGCGGTGGCCAAGATCACGCCGCAGGCGATCTGTGTGACCGATGTCGTTCCTTCCAGCCCGACCGCTAACGAAGAGGCGCGGCAGGCCGCGGACTCAGCGGCGGATCGGCCCTGCAAGACGGAGGCACAATGAGCCGGAGATTCTCCCGTTATCATCTGGTGCTGCTGGCGATCTTCGTCGCCGCCTGGATCTGGGCGGCGATCAATCCGGTGTTTCCGGACGACTGGTGGCTCGAGAACGTGCTGATCTTCGCCGGCGTGCCGCTTCTCATCGGCTTGGGTTTCTACTTCCGTCTCTCGAATCTGTCCTACACCCTGATCACGATCTTCCTCGTGCTGCACGTCATCGGCGCTCACTACACCTATGCCGAGGTGCCTTTCGGGTACACGCTCCAACGCTGGTTCCACTCCGATCGCAATCTTTACGACCGGATGGTCCACTGCTCGTTCGGTCTGCTTCTCGCCTACCCGGTGCGGGAGGTGTTCGTGCGGATCACGCGGGCGCGCGGAGTGTGGTCTTTCTATCTGCCGATCGAGCTGACCCTCGCTTTTTCCGCGATCTATGAGCTGATGGAGTGGGCAGCGGCGGTGAAGGTGGCGCCGGAGGCCGGTCTGGCCTTTCTCGGCGCTCAGGGCGATGTCTGGGATGCGCAGAAGGACATGGCGATCGCCGGCCTTGGCTCGATCATCGCCATGCTGATCACGTTTCTGGTCGTGTTGCGGATCGATCCCGACGCCCGCCGCGAGCTGCGTGATAGTCTTCGCATTCCAGCCGATGATCAACCTATCGGCGAACAGCAGGTCCTGCGCTGGTGGCGGGCGCGGCGAGGGAAGTAAGGAAGTCGCAGCCTTCTGGCGCGGCGTGCAGGTGGAGCGCTAATCCAAAGGAGATCGAGCATGCTGGGAAGCAAGAACGCCATCGCAACGGTCGCGGTCAAGGACATCCAGGCGGCGAGGCGGTTCTATGAGGATCAACTGGGGTTGCAACCGGCCCAGGCCGAGATGAACGGCGTGATCACGTACAGGACCGGCGGGACCACCATGGTCGTCTATGCATCTCAGTTCGCGGGGACGAACCAGGCCACGAGCGTGACCTGGAGCGTCGGCGACGATTTCGATGCGATCGTGGAATCCCTGCGGTCCAAGGGGGTTTCGTTCGAGCACTATGATGGACTGCCGGAGGTCACCCGCCAGGGAGACGTCCACCGGGTGGGTGACCTCAAGCTTGCGTGGTTCAAGGATCCGGAGGGTAACCTCCATCACCTGATCAGCACCTAACGGCCGAACGTATCGCAGGCGTCCACGTTGCCGCTCTGGTAGCCGGTCTGGAACCAGCGGGCGCGCTCTTCCGAGGAGCCGTGGGTCCAGGTCTCGGGATTGACGCCACCCCGGGACTGTTTCTGGATGCGGTCGTCGCCCACGGCGGCGGCGGCGTTGATGCCTTCCTCGATGTCGCCGGGGTCGAGAGCGGGCTCGTTGGCGCCGCGCAGGTCCGGGTTCATCGAGTGGGCCCAGATGCCGGCGTAGCAGTCGGCCTGGAGCTCCAGACGAACCGAGAGCTCGTTGGCCCGGCCGGGATTGGACTCCTGCGCGCTCCGCACCTGATCGCTGGTGCCGATGAGGTTCTGCACGTGATGGCCGATCTCGTGCGCGATCACGTAGGCCTGCGCGAAGTCGCCCGGGGCTCCGAAGCGCTGCACCAGCTCGTTGTAGAAGTTGAGATCGATGTAGACCCGTTCGTCAAGCGGGCAATAGAACGGACCCATCGCGGCTCCGGCGTTGCCGCATCCCGTCTGGACGGCTTCGGTGAAGATATCCAGCTTCGCGTTTCGGTACTGCTGGCCGGAATCCGCGAAGATCTTCCCCCAGGTCCGCTGGGTATCGTCCAGGACGGTCGAGACGAACTGGATCTGCTTCTCTTCTTCCGGTGAGGTCGGCACGGGGGCCGAGTTGTCGACCGGCGCAGGCTGGCCGCCGCCACCTCCCACCAGGGTGAAGAGATCGGTTTTAAAGATAAAGCTGAGGATTGCCAGGAGCAGGAAGCCGCCCAGCCCCAGCTTCGGCATCGCGCCTCCCATTCCCCTACGGTCTTCCAGGTCCGCGCTACGGCCACTCGGTGTCCATCTCATGGTTCCACCTCCTCCTTCTGGAAGATGCAGCGTTTTGCATGAAACGGGCCAGACTGACAGGCTGGAGAGAGTGTATCCTCCGCCGGTGCGTCCTGGCGACCCCGAGCCTCTCGATCCCATCGTCCCGGCCGGGGTGTCGGCCCCGGTGCCGGAGGTCTGCGACGCCCCCCTGGCACCGCCGGCTCCCGCCGGGACGGAGACCCGGAGCGGGCTGCTGTACGGCATCGCAGCCTATCTCTTCTGGGGTCTGTCGATCTTCTACTTCAAGTCGATCCACGTCGTGGCGCCGCTTGAGATCCTGTCCCACCGCATCCTCTGGTCGGTGCCGCTCCTCTTCGCCTGGCTGGGCTTCCGCGGCCGGCTCCGGGACCTCCGGGCCGTGTTGCGCAGCTCGAGGACGGTCGGCATCCTCCTGGCTACGACCCTGCTGATCGGTACGAACTGGCTCGTCTTCATCATGGCGGTGGAGAGCGGCCGGGTGGTGCAGTCGAGCCTCGGGTACTACATCAACCCGCTGCTCAACGTCGTGCTCGGCATGCTTTTCCTGGGCGAGCGGCTGCGGCCGCTCCAGTGGGTGAGCGTGGCGCTCGCGGCCGCCGGGGTCACCTACATGGCCGTGTCCTTCGGCAGCCTGCCGTTCATCTCGCTGATCCTGGCGGTGACGTTCGGACTCTACGGCCTGCTGCGCAAGACGGTGCCGGCGGACGGCCCGGTGGGGCTCGCGGTCGAGACCGGCCTGCTGCTGCCGGCGGTGCTCGTCTTCCTGGTCGTCCGAGCCTCGCGCGGCGAGATGGCGTTCCTCCACATCAGCCGGCAGATCGACGTGCTCCTCATGCTGGCGGGCCTCGTTACCACGATGCCGCTCCTCTGGTTCACCAACGCCGTGCGGCGACTGCGGCTGGCGACAGTCGGGTTCCTCCAGTACCTTTCGCCGTCGCTCCAACTGCTGCTGGCCGTCGCGGTCTACGGCGAGCCGTTCACCCGCACGCACCTGGTGACCTTCTCCTTCATCTGGGCGGCGCTCGGCCTGTACAGCGCCGATGCGCTGCGCCGGCGCTGATCGGCGAAACCTGGCCGCGTCGATCCGCGTAGGGCAGGGAAGCCACCATCCAAGGAGGATGTCCCGCATGAGATCGACACTGCCCTGTTTCCTCGCGATGACCCTGAGCCTCGGCGCGCTGGCCGCGCATGGCGATACGACGAATGGGAAGCTCACCCTCGGCCCCTGCAAGGCGCCGGGACTGCCGGAGGACGCCCGCTGCGGCACCTATGAGGTGTTCGAGAACCGGGCGGCGAAGAGCGGCCGGAAGATCCCGCTGCGGGTCGTGGTCGTCCCGGCGAACGCGCCCACGAAGGAGCGCGACGCGATCGCGTACTTTGCCGGCGGTCCCGGCGGCAGCGCCGTCCAGGAGGGCACCTGGCTCGCGGAGGTGTTCCGCGGCAAGGGAGGCCAGAAGCGCGACCTGGTCCTGGTCGACCTCCGCGGCACCGGCGGGTCCGATCCTCTCGAATGTCCCACGATGATGGGGAATCAGGGTGTCCAGGGTTTCCTCGACAACTTCGTGCCGGCCGAGGGGGCTCGCTCCTGCCTCGAGGAGCTGAGCAGGACGAGGGACCTGTCTCAGTACACGACCGAGATCGCCGTGGACGACGTCGACGAAGTGCGGGCGGCCCTCGGCTACGATCGCTTGAACATCGTCGGCGGCTCCTACGGTACGCGTTCCGAGCTGATCTACATGCGCCGCCATCCGTCGAGCGTGCGGACGGCGACGCTCTTCCGCACCGTGGCGAACGACGCGACCACGCCACTCCATTTCGCGCGGATCACCCAGGAAGCGCTCGACGGCCTGATCGCCGAATGCGCGGGCGACGCGGAGTGCCACAAGGCGTTTCCCCGGCTGCGCGAGGAGGTGGAGGAGATCCTGCGGCGGACCGGGAAGGAGCCGGCGAGCGTCGAGCTGACCGATGAGAAGACGGGCAAGCCCTTCACGCTGCGCTTCAGCCGCAACGGCGTCGCGCAGGTGCTGCGCTACATGCTTTACAGCACGGACACGGCCGCTCAACTGCCGCTGTACGTCCATCTCGCGGCCCAGGGCGATTTCAAGCCGTTGGCCGGGATCGCGCGGGGCTGGGGCAACATCGACTCCGTTGGGTACTTCCTCGCCGTCACCTGCGCCGAGGACGTGCCGTTCATCAAGGAGGAGGCGATCGCTCCCGCCGTGGCCGGGACCTTCCTGGGCGAGTTCCGTATCCGCCAGCAGCAGGCCGCCTGCAAGGCCTGGAAGGCCGCGAAGCTCGGCCCCGAGTTCCAGGCGCCGACCGTCTCCGACATACCCACGGTCATCATCTCGGGCGAGCGCGATCCCGCCACCCCGGCGAGCGACGGCGACAAGGTTGTCCGCCACCTCAGTCATGGCGTGCATCTGGTCGTCGCCGACGGCTCGCACTCCAACAACGGCATGAAGGGACAGGACTGCGAGTTGGACATCATGAGCGGACTGATCGAATCCGGCTCGACCGAAAAGCTCGACACCTCCTGCATCGCGAAGATGGAGCGGCCGGCGTTCGCGCTCAGCGTGGGAGAGCCCGAGGTGGCTCTCGCCGCGGCCGATCTGAACCGTCTGACCGGAACCTATCGTGAGTCCTCGGGGTTCGAGGTGAGCTTCGACGTGGTCGACGGCAAGCACCTGCGGGCCAGCTTCGTGGACGGCAAACCTCCCGTGGTCTTCGTCCCGATCTCGTCGACCCGGTTCCGCGAACCCTACGGCGGACTTGGCCTCGCGTTCCACCTGGAGGATGGGAAGGCCGTCAGCGTCGGCATCGAGCGGGGCGGCCAGCCTCAGGGACTGGAGCTGAAGCGGGTGCAGTGACGACCGATATAATGAGCCGGCAATGGCTCTCTATGCTGGGTCCCCACTGACCGGCTGGGCGCTGGACCTGGGGACGACGAACTCCGGAATCGCCTGCTGGGACGAATCTCTCGGCAGGCCCCGTCTCGTCGAGCTGCCCGCGATCTGCCGCAAAACCGCGGCCGAAACGGCCGCGGCCGAATCGACCGAAGCCGAGGATCCTCTGGAGGCGCCGCGGCTGGTGCCTTCCGCGGTCCACTTCCTGGAGAGCCCCGGGATGCTGGATCGGCTCGGGAGCTGGCCGCCGGTGGCGCGCCGGTTCTTCCTCGGTCAGCGCGCCCTGATCGGCCGGCCGGCGCTGGAACGCAACGAAGGCGCGTCGCATCCGTCGTTCGTGCCGACGTTCAAGCCCGGCCTGGGCGACGGCCCGCTGCGGCCGCTGGCGCGGCTGGGCCGCGAGAGCATCACGGCCCGCGACGCCGCGCAGGCCTTCCTCCGCGAGCTGCTGCGCGAGGTGAAGAAGGTGACGGGCCGGCGGGTGCGTGACCTCGTCGTGACCTCGCCGGTGTCGGCGTTCGAGACCTATCGCGCCGAGGTCCAGCGCCTGCTGCGCCAGCTCGGCGTGGACCGGGTCCGCTTCGTGGACGAGCCCGTGGCGGCCGCGCTCGGCTATGGGATCAGCCTCACCCAGGAAAAGACCGTGCTGGTGGTGGACGTCGGCGGCGGCACGATGCACGTGGTGCTCGTGCGCCTCTCTCCCAAGGAGGCGGTCAGCGGCGAAGCCAGGGTCCTGGCCAAGCGGGGGCTTCCCCTGGGCGGCAACGCGGTGGACGGCTGGGTGCTGTACGACCTCTGCCAGGAGATGGGCCACGACGTCGCGATGGGCGACGACGAGGTCTCGCGCCTGTGGCGCCGGCTGATGCTCGCCGAAGCCTGCCGGGTCAAGGAGGCCGTGTACTTCCAGGGCGAGGCGGCATTCCTGATGACCCCTGGCGGCACCTCGCGGGTCGTCGGACGGCCGGGGAGCGGAATGGGCATGCTCACCCGCGACCGCCTCAAGCAGATCCTGATCGATCACGGGTTCTACCGCAGCCTGGAAGAGTCGGTGGAAGACGTGCTGGAGCAGGCCCGCCTGGCCATGAGCGACGTCGAGGAGGTGATGCTGGTGGGCGGCTCGACGCTCCTGCCCGGCTTCTTCTCCTGGTTCGAGGAGCGTTTCGAGCGCCGCCGGGTGCGCGCCTGGCAGCCGTTCGAGGCGGTGGCCTACGGCGCCGCCTGCTTCGCCGGCAACCGGATGGACGCGCTGGATTTCATCGTCCACGACTACGCCTTCGTGACCCACGACGCGAAGACCGGCGAGGCGCAGCACACGGTCATCGTGCCGCGCGGGACGCGGTTTCCCACGTCGCCCGAAATGTGGAAGCGAGAGCTCGTTCCGACCTGCGCGCTCGGCGAGCCGGAGAGCCTCTTCAAGCTCCTGATCTGCGAGGTGTCGCAGGACGACGGGGGCGACGAGCGGCGCTTCGTCTGGGACGCGGCGGGCAACGTCCACAAGGTCGGCGACGCCCGCATCGTCGTCCCCCTCAACGAGGCGAGCCCGACGCTCGGCTATCTCGATCCGCCGCACGCGCCGGGCGACCGCCGGCCGCGGCTGGAGATCGCCTTCGGCGTCAGCGCCGACCGCTGGCTGCTGGCCACGGTCCGGGATCTCCTGACGCATCGGGAGCTGATGCGGCAGGAGCCGGTGGTGCGGCTGGTTTAGGACGAATATGTGGACCTTCATCCTGCTCGTCGCCGCTTCCACGACGCCCGGTCTTACCGCGACCTGGCTGATCCTCCGCGAAAACGGCAGGCGCTTCAGGCGCTGGATCGAGGACGTGAAGTCGCTCGGTTTCACGGTGACCCGTCAGGGCAGCCCCTATGGGCGGCGCGTGATCGAAGCGCGGCGGGGGGAGATGCGGGTCCGGATCGAGCCCGCCCGCCGCAAGCGCTACGAAGCACCGACCCGGCTCATCCTCTCTTTTCCAGGGCCGCCGGGCTCCGCGGGCCTGAGGATCCGGCGTGAGGGACCTTACAAGCCCGGGATGCGGGAGATCGAGATCGGCGACGACGCCTTCGACAAGACGTTCTCCATCGAGGGGCCGGATCGGGTCGCGGCCTTGCTGCTCGACGCGGAGATCCGCGGCATCCTGACCGAATTGAACGAGCGATGCAGCCGGATCGGGATCATCGGCAACGAGATGGTGGTGGAGGTGAACGACGTCCAGATTCCGGACGTCCTGCCCATGCTCATGAGCATCGGCGAGCGCTTCTCGAAAGAGCTGGATGTCCCGCGGCGCCTGGCCGACAGCGTCCTCCAGGATCGCGCACCGGGAACACGGCTCCTGAACCTGCGTTTCCTGACGCGCGATTTCCCCGGAGAGCCGCGGACGGTCGAAGTGCTCCGGCAGGCCTGCTCGGACCCGAGCCCGCGGGTCCGGCTCCTGGCGGCCAGGGGCCTGGGCGACGAAGCCCGGGACGTGCTCCTGAAGCTGGCGGACGACATGGAGGTCGACGAGTGCAGCGCCCAGGCGATCGCCGCGCTCGGAAGGACGATGCCGTTCGAGCGCGCGCGCGACCTCCTGCCCGTCGCCTTGCGCCGGCGCCGTCTGCAGACCGCCCAGGCCTGCCTGAGAGCGCTCGTGCAGGGTGGACACCCCGTGGCCGTCGAGGTGCTGGCGAGGCTCCTGGACCGCGAGGACGGCGAGCTCGCCGCGGAAGCGGCGCTGGTCCTGGGAGAGACCGGAAACCCGGAGGCCGAAGCTCCACTCATCCGCGCGCTGCGGACCGGGAGGACGGACATCCGCACGGCCGCCGCCAAGGCGCTGGGGCGCGTGGGCTCCGTGGCCGCCGTGGCCCCCTTGAAGGCGGCCGAGGAAAACCTTTCCTGGGATGCCGAGCTGCGGCGCGCCGCGCGCCAGTCGGTCGCCGAAATCCAGTTACGACTTCCTGGAGCCTCGCCCGGCCAGCTCTCCCTGGCCGGAGACGGAGCGGGCCAGCTCTCGCTGGCCGAAGCCGAGGCGGGCCAGCTTTCGCTGTCCACCGATGCGGCCGGCCAGCTCTCCCTGCCGGATTCCGGCCAGCCTCAGCGTCCCGAGCGGATCTCCGGCTGAGGCCGGGCGGCTGGGCTGGCGGTGTGGCTGGCGGCCAGCCGCACGGTGCCCAGGGTCGCGGCGACCACCAGCGGCGGGGCTTGCGCGGGCCGGGCGAACCGGATCACCGGCCGGACCACTGGCGCGGCGTCACGCTTCTGAGCGACCCGGACCACCTGGTTCGGATTGAAGAAGTGAACCCGCACCTCGGGTCGCGGACCGGTCCGCGCGCTGTCCTGGTGGAGCATCCATCGTTCCTGGGAGAGCTGGCGCTGCCCGGTGCCGGGTGAGGTGGGTGAGGCGGCTGCGGCGGGCAGGGTCTGGAGCGCGGCGAAGGACATGAGGGACAGGAACGCGCACAGATGGGGCTTACGCATGAATGAATCCTCCTCAGGAAAACCTGCAATCAACAGAAAGAAAAAACAAAACTGGAAACGTCCTTTGCACTGGTAGTGCGCCGTGCGAAGCAAAGCGGGACTCGTTCTCAGGGATTTGGCACAAGCCTAGCACAGGAAAGATGGGAGCACGAGCCTCCACGTCCTTGTCTCGGGTGGACCCTCGCGCGACACCTTGAGATGTAGTACGGAACGCAAACGCCGATGACAGGCTGGCTGTCGGATCGCCGAAGGCGGGAAGGGTCTCACCTTGTTCTGTCCAAACTGTCTAGCGGAGTACGAAGAGGGCTCGGTTCGGTGTGACGATTGCGAGGTGGAGCTGATGGAGGGCGGGGAGGCCGAGATCGAGTACCTGCCCCTTCTGGAGACCACGGAGATAGAGCCGTTCGCGCGCGTGACCAACGCCCTCGAAGACGAGGGGATCGCCTGGTTCGTGCAGAGCGAGGAGTCGCTCGGGCTGTTGCCGCGGGACGACCGCGCCGGGCCCGGCGCTCCCGGCGACCGGGTCGCCACGATCTACGTAGACAAGGCCCGTTTCGCCAGGGCCCGTGAGCTGGTCGGCGCGACCGAAGCGGTCTCCGCCGGCTGAGTCGTCCTCAAAGGCCGGAAGGATGCGGTCGCCGGCTACTGAAAGTAGCCGGCGACGTCGGCGACGGGATGGGCGGTGCCGCCGTCTGCCCGGGAACCCTGCGCCCGAAGCAGGCCTTTCCCGTTCGTGGCCAG
>JACZDC010163876.1_pt1 | contig 13716 bp, 13 predicted proteins | sample 8641791 | NCBI WGS metagenome assembly JACZDC01 (sample SAMN15324613, study PRJNA640507) | soil metagenome | isolation source: intercropping peanut in the second line | place: China: Luxin town, Laibin City, Guangxi Province | collected 2019-07-25 | depth 10cm m
CCATGCGCGCCTCAAGCCTTCATCCTGGATCGCGAGCGACTGGCGGGAGGGAGAGGAGAAGCTCTGAAGAGGTCGTGCGGCCGCCCGGCTTCCCCGGCCGCGCTCCAACACCCCGAGCCAAAGAAAAAGAGCCACCGAACGGTGGCTCTTGATGTTTCAGGAGAGATGGAGCGGTTCAGCTTCCCGCGAGGAACTCCTCGAATCGCTTCCGTACTTTGGGGAAGGCTAGCCGTACCCGGCCACGCTCCCAAGAAACGACGGTCGAGGCGTTCAAGCCGAGCTTCGCGGCCAGCGCTACCTGCGAGAGCCCCTGCCCTTCCCTCCGCGCCCGAATCCGCTCGCCGAGAGCGCCGCCGGACTCCTCTCGCGGGTCATAGCCGAGGAAGGCGAGGACCTTCGGCATGAAGCGGGTCTGAACCCTCGTATGGTTCCTCTCCCAGTTGAGGAGGGTCCCCACCGAGACGCCAAGCTCCGCGGCAACATGCTCTTGCCACAGTCCCCGGTCGAGGCGGGTCTTCCGAAGGTGGTCGCCGACTGTATGTAGTTCGCGTGGAGACTTCCGAGGAGGTGGCATAGGGGCGGTGAGGCGGAGGTGGCAAAAGGGCAAGTCAGAGAGCGAGTTGCTTGGCCTCGTCCACGGACAGGAGCAGGTGGAAGTGTGAGGACATGAAGACCGCGGCATGGACACGGACCGGCGCCTGGGCCTGGGCGCGCCCCAGGACACCGCCGACGACCTCGTTCAGGGAAGGGCTCGGGCGCAGGAGGAACTGGGACTGAAGAGTCCGGACCGTTACCTCGACGACGGAGCCCCGATCGGGTATGAAGCGCACACGTCTCCCCATGCCCCTTTAAAAAGACGAGATCCGTGCGCGAATGTCATTTCAGAATAAGATGAATATGGCCGTGCAAGGTCTAGGAACAGGTTGGGTTGGCATGGACCGTGACGACCGTGCGCCCGAGCTCATCGAGGTCGAAGCCGACTGGATCGACATGCGGGTCGATCGTCTGCCATTGCCGGGTCCAAGAGTCGCGCATGCGATCAAAGGGCGGCCGACAGCGCCTGCTTTCGCGAAGGCCGCTTCATGGGAAGCAGGCGCAGTAGTAGCGCTTTGGATTGGTGCTGCACAGGGTCGCGAAACTCGCGTAGCAGGTCCCGGGGGAGCCGCCTACAGTCGTGCAATCCGCGCCTTCGTACAGGTCGAGGCAGGGCGTTTCGCTGCAGTTGCCGCAGAGCCAGGGGAAGAGCGGCATGGGCTTCGGCATCATCCCGAACAGGCTGGGCAACTTGGCGGCTTCCACGGCGTTCGCGGCGCCGAGGGGCTGGGCCGATCCCGACGGACACTCCCCGGCGACCCTCGTCATTTCCGAGGCTTGGTCTCCCGGCATGGCGGGCACGGCGGTTCCTGCCTGAGAATCCGACATGCAAAACAGGGACAAGAGAACCATCAGACCGAAAGGCTTGGACATGGCAGGTCTCCTTGGCTTTGGCGGCTCGTCTCAGAGATGCCAGTCTAGGAAGAAGCCACCACGTTGTCAACCGAACGCGAAAAGACGAGCGGAATAGGTTGGAATAGGTTCTTGCTGCGACCTATCTACCTTAGCGGACGCGAAGCAGGCCTTGACGAAGGGCAGGCCGGGAGGAAAGCTTCTCTCCGGGAACCGGGCTGATCGATCGCCAGCCTTCAACTGCTCGGCGCATCCGTCGAGTGGAAGCCCGTCTTTGCTGTAAAATTAGGCGGCACTTATTAGGGCTAACCAATCGCTGCGCCGGAAGGCTCGCGCCCATCCGCTCGGTGAGCTCACAGGCATTGGCCGTAGGGTGTACTACATGACTTGGTTTCCAGACTTGGGCACAGCTTGCATGATTGGCGAGGCTAGCTACCTCCGGGCCATTGGCTGGCTATCTGACGAGCACCCATTTCCGGTCGGTGACACACCCCCAGAGTTCCTCGTCCGGCTGAAGGAGTTCTGCCACAATTGGAGGAAGGGTTCGCTGAGATGGCCTCTGTTCTTTGGGCCACACGAATGCGAGCTGTGCTGTAACTACATGGCTAGCGGTAACATCGGGGTGCCAAGTGGGGACGTGCTGTTCGCAGCTCCGGAGATGGTGGCCCATTACGTAGAGGCACATCGATACTCTCCGCCACCTGAGTTCATAGCAGCGGTGCTAGCGGCCCCCTTGCCAGGCACGCAGGAATACGACGATGCGGTTTCAGTCTTTCCGGTGGTCAAATCCTCGTTGCCAAGAAGGACCGTGCGGACCCGTGGCTGAAATCGTCTTCGACGTGCCCCAGTTCCCGGAGCGGCCGTCGAAGAAATGGCCTCCAGGCGCAAACGCATGCCAGATTACGCTGCACGCCATCGGTCTGTCGCAAGTGTCGATCGCCCGGTGGGGTACCGGCGTGCTCGGAGAGCTTGCGATCCGGTCCGCGTCGGGAGACGTGGAAATAGCCTTCTCCGGAGATGGGGAGTTTAATCTTCGGTGCTCCCACGTTCATGTTGCCAACATCGCCGGGTATGTCGACTCGGGAGCCTAGTCGGTCCGCCGGCGAAATCCGCGCCTCAATCTCGGCGCCCGCCCTGGGCAGGTACGCCACTCGCATGGGTGAAGACACCTCCTCGTCGCAGCCGAGCAGGGCGCTGGACAGGAGAAGAAGGGACGTCACTACAAGCGCATGATTCCGAGGGATGGCAGTACCAAAGCCCAAGTTCTTCACAATCGGATAGACTGCCTCGAGGACATTTGAGTTCCCTCACGTAGACAGGAGCAGGGATGAGCTGGCAAAGCGATTTCGAAAAGCGGGTGGCCGGGTTTCCCGCCGATGTACGGACCGCTCACGAGCACTCCAGCCATCACCGGGCCGAAGTCACGGCCAGTGTCCTGTGGCTGCTTCTACTGCTGCGCGAGCTTCTCTCCTGCCGGTCCTACGGGTATTGGGGCGTCTCGGCAGATGCCGACAAGCGCTTCGACCAGGCGACGGACTTCCGGTTGCTCAGACACTTTGGCAAAGACCCAATCAACGGCATCGCTGGCCATGGTGAGTTCACCACGGGCGAGCTGTGGAACTTGCAAGACGGCCTGTACTACACATCACTTTGGGCAGCGGGCGGTCATCCGAACAGCGCTGCCAGATTGGGAAACCACGCTGCGGCGGAACAATGGGCAGTCCGTCGCTGGGTCAGCACGACGGAGGGTCCCGTTACGATCAGCGGTCACGCCGGCAAGGTGATGCCTTGGGGCGAGAAGTGGGGCGGAGGCTGCCAGGTGCTGATTGTCGTAGACGGGGCAACGTTGTTTCGTGCCGCGGCCGGGAACCAGCGGACCGACTACTCTATCAAGGCCGACCTCAAAGTCGGGTCGCTCGTCGATTTCCTCATCGGGCCCGATCCGAGCGTGGGCGTCATCGAATTCACGGGCATCGTACGAACCGGAAGGACGACCAGGTCGGCGAAGTGAGAACCCTCCCCTGGCTCGCCGCCAACCTGCCCGGCCACCTCCGCTTTCGCCAGGCTCTCGAAGATCCCGAGGGAGCCCAGCGATCCATCCTGCGGCGGTATCTGCAAGCCAACGCGGACACCGCGTTCGGCCGCGCTCATGGATTCGCCTCGATTCGCAGCGCCGGGGAATTTCGCGAGCGCGTTCCGCTGATCACCGGAGAGGACCTGGCGCCGTGGGTTGAACGGATCGCGACCGGTGAGGCCCGCGTGCTCACCGCGGAGCCGGTTCGCATGCTGGAGCCCACGAGCGGATCTTCGGCGGCGGCGAAGCTCATTCCCTATACCTCGACGCTGCAGCGCGAGATCCGCCGGGCGGTGGCTCCGTGGATCGTGGATCTCTACGGGCAACGGCCGGAGCTCGCGGCCGGGATCGCGTACTGGTCGATCACGCCGCTGGCGATGGAGGAGGAGGGAGTGTCCGGACCCGTGCGCGTGGGGTTCGAGGAGGATTCCCAATATCTCGGCGGGTTCTGGGGACGGCTGGTCGACTCGACGCTGGCGGTCCCGGGTGGAGTGCGGCTTCTCCGCGATCCGGACGCGTTTCGCTATGCCACCCTCAAATACCTTTTGCGGCGGCGCGATCTGTCGTTGATCTCGGTCTGGCATCCGAGCTTCCTCCTGCTGTTGATCGAAGCGCTGCCGCGCTTCTGGGACGATCTGGTCCGTGAGTCCGGGCGTTCGGATCTCGACTCTCCGGACCCCGCGCGCATCTGGCCCCGACTCGGTCTGATCAGTTGCTGGGGCGACGCCCATGCGGCTCTCTCGTTGCCTGAGTTGGCGCGGACGTTTCCCGGCGTCGAGATCCAACCGAAAGGCCTGATCGCCACCGAAGGCTTCGTCACGATCCCGTTCCGCGGCGCGTGGCCCCTGGCGATCCGATCGCATTTCTTCGAGTTTCTGCCGGAGGATGGCGGGGATTCTTGCTTTGCCTGGGAGCTGAAGGAGGGCAGGATCTATTCGGTGGTGCTCACCACCGGCGGCGGGCTCTATCGCTACGGTCTCCAGGACCGGGTGCGCGTCGAAGGGTTCGTGGAGAGGACTCCGTCGCTCCGGTTCCTGGGCAAGCAAGGGCACGTTTCGGATTTGCGCGGCGAAAAGCTGCATGAGAGCTTCGTGGCGGAAGTCCTGGCGCGGGTGTTGACTGGAATCGAGCCGCGCTTCGCCATGCTCGCTCCGGAGGGGGAGACCGGATACGTTCTCTTCCTGGAGGCGGAGACGCCGCCAGACCTCGCGGAGAGACTGGACTCGGAACTGGCGGCCAATCCTCACTATCGCCTGTGCCGGACGCTCGGCCAGCTCGCGGCCGTGCGGGTGCGGAACGTGGCATCCGGGGCCTATGAACGCTATCTCCACCGCTGCCTGCAGCGCGGGCAACGCTGGGGGGATGTGAAGCCGCTGGCGCTCTCACCGCTCGGCGGCTGGGGCGAGGCGTTGGGCGTAGAATAGGTCCGATGGATCATCCGGAAACCGTCGAACCGACCCCCGGCGCCCTGAACCTCGCGCTGGCCATGGCCGCGTCTTCCGCGGCCCTGGGCCTGCTCGTGTTCGCGTCGCGGACCGACTCCTGGGGCTGGCGGATCGCCGCGGCCGTCGCGTTCTCCTACGTCGGCAATACGATCTTCTCTCTGCTCCACGAGGCGGTCCACGGACATTTTCATACGAACCCCACGATCAACGAGATGGGCGGGCGGATTCTTGCCGCGTTCTTTCCCACCGGGCTCGGGTTCCAGCGCATCTGCCATCTGGGCCACCACCGGCGCAACCGCACGGACGCCGAGGTGTTCGATTACATCCTCCCGGGCGAGAACCGCGTGGTGAAGACGATCCAGTGGTATGGCATCCTCTCGGGCCTCTACTGGCTGCTGCCGCCGCTCGGCTGCCTGCTGTATCTGATCTGGCCGGGTTTCTTCAATCTGCCGGAGCGGCTCCGCAAGACGCGCTTCTTCCGGCAGACGAGCACCGAAGCCATGCTCTCGGGTTTCGAGGACGCACCCGCGACCCGGATCCGCCTGGAAATCCTCTTTTCCTTCGCGTTCCAGGCCTTGATCTACTGGGCGCTTGGCCTCACTCCGGTCGGCTGGCTCACGTGCTACGCCGCGTTCGGATTCAACTGGAGCTCGCTCCAGTACGCGGACCATGCGTTTTCGAAGCGCGACGTCCACGAAGGCGCCTGGAACCTGCGCGTGAACCGGCTGGTGCAGTACCTGTTCCTCAATTACCACCACCACAAGGCGCACCACCGCGATCCGCGCATCCCCTGGCTCCACCTGCCGAAGCACGTGGACTTTTCCGAGCCGCGGCCGTCCTTCGTGAGCATCTGGCTCAGGATGTGGCTGGGTCCGCGGGTGTGGAAGGGTGAGAGCGGCGGAACACCGCCCTGACGCAGACGATCGCCAGCAGCCAGCCCGCGATCACATCCAGGACGTGATGCTGATGAGTGAGGACGGTCGAGGCCGCGATCAGCAAAGCCCATAGCCAGAGCAGAAAGCCGATCGATCGCGGAGCGCGAGGCGCGAAGATCGAGACGCAGATCACCGCGAAGGCGACGTGCAGCGACGGCAGCAGGTTGTAGGTGAGGTTCAGGTCGTCCGCAACGTGGTAGATCCCGGCCCAGGCTCCGAGCTGATCCTCGCGGACCGGCGCGAACGCGAGCTGCGCGGGGAGCAGGAGAAAGAGGAGGCCGCTCACTCCGATCGCAACCGCCATCGTGGCCACGGCCGCCGCGAATTCGCGGCGCCTGCGCAGGACGAACGGTGCCAGGACGAACAATCCGTAGAGCGACATATAAAAGACCGTCATCGAAGGGACAAACGGAATGCTCAGCTCGGCGGCGAAATGGACGGGTACGCGCAACGTGCGATGCGCGGTCAGCCAGTCCGCGCCGCCGTACACGATCAGGAACCAGAGCGTGTTGGCGATCGAAAGCGCTCCCGCGTAGAGCAGATGGGCCCGGCCCGGCCAGGCGAGGAACGGCGGTTTCACCGGTCGAGCGTCTCGTCCAGGTAGAGCAGGATCGCCCGGATCAGCGCGCGCAGGTCCCGGCCTTTCGGCTGAAGATAGTGATCGGCGCCCCAGACCGGATAGATCGATCCGGGAAGCGCGAGGACGTCTTCCAGGATCAAGGCGCCGTCGTTCGGCCCGAAGCGTTCCAGGCGTGCATGGCAGGGGCGCGTCGCTCGCCGCAGATGTGCGCGCAGCGGAAAGCCGGCGACGTTGATCAATCGCAGGTGCGGCGGCAGGCGGAGCGGTTGGTCCAGCGGGCCGCCGGCGCGGTAGCGCAGCCCGTCCAGAAAATCCAGGCTCCTGCCGCGGAGACGGTAGAAGCGGCGAATCACCGCCGGGCCGGGGCTCCGCGAGAGCAGCCAGTCCGCCATGGGCGTGCCGTCGAGGAGGCCGCACAGGTTGATCCATGCTTTCACGTTGCGAAAGGTGGACTCCGCACCCGGCTCGGCGAGCGCAGTCTTGAGGTCCGGCCCGCCCTTGCTCACCGAGGCGAGAATCAGCGGCCGGTCCGGCTGCGCCGCGAGCCATTCAATGAGGATCCGCGCGTTCCGCTGCAAGGTCCCGGTGGTGTCGAGCGGGATGAAATCGATCGGGCAGCCGAGGCGGCCGGCCTCCTCCCGCACCAGGCGCCCGTCCGTGCCGGCCGAGGGGATCTCCCGGTACGAGGCTCCCGGAACGATCGCGAGCGCCATGTCGCGGCTCCACGCCGCGGGCTCGTCCTTCTGGCACAGCTCGTCGACGCGGCGGATGAAGGGACCATGGAGCGGCGACTCCAGCACGCTCCGGTAGAGCCGCTCCGTGGCCGCGTCGATCCCGCCGGTCACGCCGTCCGACGCCTGCCGAGAAGGAAGCCGAGCGCGAGGCCTACGACGAGCGCGCCGACGCCCACCATCCACACCATGCGGCGGGCCATGCCGAGCAGCGGGTTGTCGAACAGGTTGTCCGACGCGTGCAGGCTCGCGATCAGCCACTTGCCGTCCTCTTTGACCAGGGTGGCGCTCCACCGCGCGGGGAGATCGAGCGTCCGGCCGTTCGCCATCTTGAAGTGCTCGACGGCGCTTCCGAACGAGATTCCCGTATCACCGCCGTACAGGATCGTCAGCTCGTCCACGTTCACGTCCGCCGAAAAGCTTTCGACCACCTTCTCCGGCCCCTCCAGCATGCGGCTCATGTACTTCTGGATGCCGTCGCGCCCGCGGCTCACCTCCGCGTTGTGCCAGGTGACCACGGCGTTCGGATGGAAATAGGTGAGCTGGCGCTCCACGTCGCCCTTGTTGATCGCGTCGAGCAGCCCGTCCCGCAGGGCGCGCAGCTCGTTGTGCGTGGCTTCGTCGGACGGCGGCGCCGGTGCCGGTGTCTCGGCCGTCGCCGGTGCCGGCGTCTGTGCCGGCTCCTCTGCCGACAGGGGCAGGGAGACGAGTGACAACAGGAGCAGGGCAGCGATCGATCTTTTCATGATCACCTCGTTCAGGAAGACGACCGTGGCGAATAGCCGCAGAGGCTGAGCCCGCGAAGCTCGGGGCATTCGTCGAAGCGGGCGAACGTCCGGGGCACGATCTCGCGGGAATAGAGAGTCTTTCGAAAGGTTTCGTCGCGCGACAGCGCGAGCAGTTGGCGGCGCATCTCCGGCAGCCGACCGGTCAGCTCCGGCATCTCGCGCGACAGCTCGTCCAGGACCCGGAGCTGGGCGCGCTTCGGAGCCCCGAAGAACTCCTCCAGCATCCAGGCGAACAGCTTCGCGTTCAGGTTGCGCGCGAGCGGCGACGCGCGATGCCAGAGCGCGTCGAGCAGCTCCTCGTCCCAGCGCACGTGCTTCGCTTCGTCCCTGAGATGAAGGAGGTGCGTCTCGACGAAGAGCGGATCGAGCGCATCCTGGTGCTTGAGGTGGATCTTCGAGTAGTGGAGCGACCGTTCCTCCTGGAGCAGCATGAGCCAGAGGAACAACGGCATGGAAGCCGGATGGTTCACGGCCCGCCGCATCAGCGCCGTCCAGAAGGCCGGGACCTTCACGAAACAGAGGTCGGTACCCTCGTAGAGATGGGGCGCCGCGAGCCGGTTGAGCCGGCGGAACATCTCCGTGTGCTGAAGCTCCTCGTCGTGGAACTGCCGCAGCCCGGCCGCGAGCTTTGCCGGCCAGGGCTCGCGGAGCAGGGCGGTGAGGATGGGCCGGCCGAGCGCGGTCTCGAAGAACTGGATCTGTTCGTTGAAATAGAGCGCGTGGAGCTGGTTGTAGCGCAAGCGTTGCGCCTCGGTCAGCTCCCGGTAGACCGCCGTGTGATGGAGCGGTGTCAGCTCGGCCGGAATGAACGGTCGCGCCAGGTCGACGCCGTCGAGCAGGATCGCCGCGGGAAGCATGCTGTCGCCGGAGCTTAGCACAGCCGGGTGCTCTCCCGAGGAGAGCACCCGGTCCCGATGCGATCAAGCGCGTTCAGGGCTGCCGGACGTTGCTCTGCTCGCCCCAGTGCTTGGGCCACTCGATCTCGTGCGGGAGCGTGCCGCTCGTCTCCATCACGTGGATGAGCTTCTGGTGCAGGCGCTCGCGCTCGGCCGCGACCTCGGGCGTCACCGGTGTGTCCGGATGGCCCAGGTTCACCACCTCCCGCTGATCGACCGGCACCGCCAGGTCGTACATCTCGTATTCGAACGGCGAGTCGGTGAACACATCGTAATAGACCGCGTACTTCCACCGCTTCTCGACGATCGCCCGCATGTGGTTCGCGGCGGGCACAAAGAAGTACAGGTCCTCGTAGGTGAAGTGGATGTGGTTCTGCACCTCGGCCCGGGGATTCGAAAGGATCGGCGTGAGGTCCTTGCCCTTGAAGACCCAGCGGTCCATGTCGGGCACCCCGGCGAGGTTCGCGATCGTGGGCAGCAGATCGATCAGGCTCACCATCGAGTCCGTCTGCGATCCGCGGCTGTCCTTGAAAAGGTTGGGATTGGAGATCACGAACGGGATGTGCAGCGTCTCCTCGTACATGTTGAACATCTTCTGGCGCTGGAGACCGTGCGACATCGCCATGTCGCCGTGATCGCTGATGCGCACCACCACCGTGTCGTCGAAGTGCGGCGACTGCTTGAGCGCGTTGAGCACTTCCAGGATCTGCTGGTCCACGTGCTTGCAGAGGTAGGCGTAGAACCGGCAGTAGCCGAGCTGGAGATCGGTGTCCTCCTTGTCGATCTTGCCGTTGCCCGCGTTGGCCAGGACGCGGAACTGCGGCTGGCTCTGCGGCTTCCGGGAAAGATCCTCGTTCCAGGTCGGCGGCCGGTCGATCGGCAGGTCCTGAAACGAGCTGTCCTCGTAGCCCGCGGCTTGATAAAGCTTTGGGAACGCCAGCACGTCGTGCGGGTTGACCAGCGAGACGATCAGGCAGAACGGCTTGTCGGAGTCATAGGTGCGCAGGAAGTTGACGACGCTGTGCGGCTCCAGGATGCCGTAGGGCACCTCGCCGTACTTCGCGGCCTGGCCGCGGCCGTCGATGAACCGCTGATCGTTTTTCGTGCTGCCGCCGCCCATGTTCTCGATCGCGAGGTTGTCGCCCGCGTCGGGCCAGGTCCAGCCGTCGAAGCCGTAGCGCTCCGCGATCTGCTGCGCGTCCACGGCCGTCCAGTATTTCTGATCGATTCCGTTCTTCTGATCGATCACCCAGTGCGCGGGCTTCGTGAGGTGCCATTTCCCCTTGAAGATCACGTTGTAGCCCGCGGTGCGGAGGATCTTCGCCAGGTTCTGGATGTTGCTCGGCATGCCGCGCTGGCGGCGCTCCTTCACGTTCAGGGCCACTTTCTGGGTCGGGTTGCCCTGGCTGCTCTCGTCGCCCCGAAGATCGGTCATCACTCGCTGGATGTTGTCGAACTCCAGCACCTCGGTGACGCCGTGCTGCGCCGGGTAGAGGCCGGTGAGCATGGTGACACGGGCGGGCGAGCAGGTGCAGGAGTTGGTGTACGCGCGGTTGAAGGTGATCCCGTTCTCCCGGAGCAGGCGCATCGCCGGCAGGTTCTCCTCTTCCCACCCGTCCGGCCAGTACGGTTTGCCGCTCTGCTGGTCCGTGATCACGATCATGAAGTTCGGCTTGCGGGGCATTCGGCTCCTCCTGTTGAATGCAAGGGAAGTGGGATGGAGAGGCGGGCTATCGCACCCGGATCGCCTCCGGCCCGTCGAGGTCGAACAGCGCGTCCACGAGCGCCGCGCGCCGGTCCAGCACGGCGCGCTGGTTGATGTAACCCTTGTCCGTGATCTCGCCGGCGTCGATCGACGGCAGCTCCTCCAGCAGGACCGCACTCACCACCGCGCGGCTGCTCGCCTCTCCCTGATCCCGGTTGTAGGCCCGCAGAGCCTCCGCGATCCGCGAGCGCAGGCGCTCGTCGCGCGCCAGCTCGCTCCTCGGGATCTCCGCGGCACCGATTTCACGGCAGCAGGCCGCGGCGTCCGGGAACAGGAGCACGCCGACCGCCTCGCGATCGTGGCCGGCGATCACCGCGTCCTGCACGAATGGAGACAGCGCCGCGATCAGGCTCACGCGCAGCGCGCCGACGTGGACCCAGGTGCCGGACGTGAGCTTGAAATCCTCGCTGAGCCGGCCATCGAAGACGAGGCCCCGACCCGGATCATCGGGATCGGCGAATTTGACGGCGTCGCCCGCGGAATAGAAACCCTCCTCATCCAGGCAGCTTTGAAGCCGTTCCGGCTCCTTGAAATACCCGGGCGTGAGCTGCGGGCCTTTGACACGGATTTCGAGCTTCAGTCCGTTCGGAACGAGCTTGAGGCTCGCGCCCGCCACCGGCACGCCGATGTTGCCCGGCTCGTCGAGCGGCCGGAGCACCTGGGTGACGAGCGGCGACGTCTCGGTCGCGCCCCAGGCGGAGACGAACGCCACCGGCTCCTCGCGCACCCGGCGCGCCACGTTGACCAGCCGGTCCCAGGTGGAGCGCGGCAACGCCGCTGCGGCATAGAAAAGAAGGTCGAGATCCTGGAAGAAGCCGCGGGCGAGCGCTTCGTCCGCCTCGAAGAACGGCAGGAGCGCGTCGAACCCGCGCGGCACGTTGAAATAGACCGTCGGCGACGCGAGGCGCAGCGTCGCGACCGTCTCCTCGATCCGGCCCGGCACCGGCTTGCCGCGGTCCACCCAGAGCGTGCCGCCGTGCCAGAGCACGAGATTGAAATTGTGATTGCCGCCGAACGTGTGGCTCCACGGCAGCCAGTCGACGACGATCTGTTGCCGGTCGCGCAGGAACGGCCAGCCCTGCGTCATCGCCTGCTGGTTCGAGCAGAGCATGCGGTGCGTATTGATCACACCCTTCGGCGCGCCCGTGGAGCCGGACGTGAAAAGGATCTTGATCACCGTGTCCGGCCCGATGCGATCGAAGGCCGCATCCACGAGCGCCGAATCCTCGGCCGATCCGAGAATATCCATCAGATTGCTGTTCAGCACCACGCGCGTGGAGGGATCGATCGGGATCTCCCCGAGCGCGCGCAGATACCCGGCGCCGTCCTCGGTGAAGATCCATCCCGGTTCGAGCATCGCGTGCATCGTCCGCAGCTTCGCGTGGTCCTGGGACAACAGCGAATAGGCCGCCGACACCGGAGCGAACGGAACGCCGGCGATCATCGCTCCGAGCCCGATCAGCGCATGGTCGACCGAATTGTCGGACAGCACCAGGACCGGCCGTCCGGGACCGAGCCCGTCTGCGAGCATGCGGGTGGCGAGCGCGCGGGCCATCCGCCACGCCTCGCCGTAGGTGATCCTGCGGACTCCGTCTCCCTGCCGTTCGGCCAGGAACACGCGTCCGGGCTCGCGCTCCGCCCAGTCCCGCAGCAGCAGGCCGAGATGGGCGGGATGGTCCGCGAGAGCCTCGCGCGACCGCAACACCAGAGCGCCGTCCGGACGGCGCTCAACCTCGATGTTCGGCCTGGCGAAGCGCGGGCTGCGGGTCATCGGTGAGGGATGGTACCACCTCCGCCCGCGAGCCCCGTGTCTTCACTTTCCCTGGATGAACTCCCCGATGTCCTTCGTCAACTGCTCGAGCGAGTCCTGGTGGAGATACATCATGTGTCCCGCCGGGTAGTTGCGGATCGTCATCCGCGCCGGGTCGATGCCGCTGTGATGCATCATGTAATCGTTGGCGTAGTACGCCGTCGCGAGATCGTAGTAGCCGCTGGCGGTGAACACGCGCAGCGCCTCGTTGTCCTTCGTTCCCTGCGCCAGGTCGGCCGTGACGTCCACATAGCCGGCGAACGCGCCGTTCGCGCCCCGGCGGCGCTTCCAACTCTGGTTGGCCTCGCCGTTCTGAGGCAGATAGGGCTCCTGGATGTCGACGCCGAGATCGTTGCGGAGATACTGGTGGAACAGCGAGACGTAGATCGGGCCGGTCTTGGCGCTGAACGGATCGCTGTTGGGAAACTCGGACGCCTTGTCGAGCTCCTTCTGCGCGTACCGACTGTCGAGGAAGCCCGTGGCCATCCCCTCGTCGCGCAGCACCTCCTTGGCGAAACGCGGCGCGAAGAGGCGCAGGTCGCTGTTGAGGATGTACTGCTTGGAAACGCCCGTGAAGCGGTGCAGCTTGTCGGCGATCTGTCCCTTTTCCGCGTCCGAGAGCGAATCGCCGCGGAAGAGAGCCTGGAGATACTCGCCGGAGGCAAACTTCTCGGCCTCGGTGAGCAGCTCCTGCAGGCTCGGCCAGGAATCCGGCAGCTTCTTGTGATACCACGCCGTCGCGGCGAGCGTCGGCAGGTGCGTGGCATAGGTGAGGTCGTTGCCGCTGGTGGCGAACGGCAGGGCACCCATGTTGATCGCCGGCGAGATGAGGATCAAGCCGTTGAGACCGATGCTCATATCCCCCTGGACCCGCGGCACGAGCATCGAGGCGCGGATGCCGCCGTAGCTCTCGCCGAGGATGTACTTGGGTGAGTTCCAGCGGTCGTGCACGGTGAGGAAGGCCCGGATGAAGCCAGCCACCGAATCGGCGTCCTCGTCATAGCCCCAGAAGTCGGCGTCCTTCTTCTCGCCGAGCGCGCGGCTGAAGCCGGTGCCGATCGGGTCGATCTCGACGAGGTCGGTAAAGCGCAGCAGGCTCGACGGGTTGTCCTTGAGCCGGTAGGGCGGCGCGCCCGGGTCCTGCGCGTCGCTCGGGATGTCGATGCGCTTGGGACCGACGAAACCGAGGTGCAGGAAGACCGAAGCGGAGCCCGGCCCGCCGTTGAAGAAGAACGTGATCGGCCGG
>JACZDC010149838.1_pt1 | contig 13700 bp, 21 predicted proteins | sample 8641791 | NCBI WGS metagenome assembly JACZDC01 (sample SAMN15324613, study PRJNA640507) | soil metagenome | isolation source: intercropping peanut in the second line | place: China: Luxin town, Laibin City, Guangxi Province | collected 2019-07-25 | depth 10cm m
CATTACTGCCTTGTGAGCCGTTAAATGACGTGCATCATATATTTCAATGTCTGATACTATCTACATCTATTTGTCTATCTTCCCTGATCAGATGCCCTGTGGGATGATCTTATAAGGTTCGATTCCTATGGGTGCTATTTTTATGCTAAAATGGCGTACCGATTGGAGGCAAAAAGATGCGCGATTACCCGTATCTAGAAATCGTAGAAAGTGGCATCCAATATTTGGATGGCGCGTACCCCTCATGGTTGCTTCGCGTTGACGAAATCGTCCTCGACAATGACGATGCAATGTTCCACGTTTTGGCGCAAGTAACGGGGCGCCTAATCTACGAAACCGACGAGGCGCAAACCTGGACTCAAGATGCGCTGGCTAGAAACGGCTTCGTCCCGAAACTCTTGCAAGGTGGCTCGCGTCGCCTCACTGCGGAGTGGCAGTACCAGATTCGTATGCTTAAGAGTGCGCGTAAAATCGAGCGCGCCAAGCCACGTAACGGAACCGATCCCGGAAGGATTTAGCAATGCATATCCCCCGAATCATATGCTCTCCATGTGGGCTGGAGATGACGCCCAAACAAATCGGCGTTAAGGTGGAAATGAAGGACAGCGGCGGTATGCCTTACGTCAAGGTGTCTACCGACATGTATGGCTGCACGGAATGCGAAAACTCCGTGCTACTTCCCGCGCAAGCGCCAATAGCTGAACACTGGCAAGACAATTACGACTCTATTCCAGTAACGACAACGGCACGCTACCGCCGCTAGTGCACACAAAAGCCCCTGCCGCCCGATCCTAAACGGCAGGGGCTTTCTGCACCCCCCAGAGTGAACCTTGCCTACCAGCTGATTCCTGTGACGGCATCTGCTAGGTCTACCCCGATGGCGCAGCCAAAGCCTATCAGGGCCGCCAGGATGACGACAGCTAGCCATGTGCGCCAGTTGCGGGCGCCCCGGTCCTTGGACTCATATTTGCCTCTGGTCATGGCGAGTTTCACCCTCTCTGCGAGCGTAAAGCCTTGCGGCACAACGACTTTCGCCCATTGATCGTGGGCTATACGGTGTTGCCGGCGTACGTAGTCCGGGCGGAACTGATCAAGATAGCTACGAAGCAACCTTGATCGGCTTTGTCCATCCAAACCCGGTGCCGGAACGACGGTTATCGACACCCTTCACTTCCCATTCTCTGTCTCGGGTAACGACGCTATCGACATTGCCTGTTCTGATAGCTCCACCAAGCGTGTCCCACACTTCACCACGGTAGTGAGTTCTATCGACCCGTTCGGCAATGCGCGGAACGCCAGAGATTCTAACTTGCTCTCCAGTAACAATTTGCCTAGGGCCGAATACAGAAAACCCATCCCACGCTCGCTTGAGTCGTAACTCACCTCCCTTAAATTCTCTAGCAATACGCTCAATTTCTGCGACGTATTTGGTAGTTGTAAGAAGTGAATCCGTGTCGACATAAATGAGCGACCCTTCCGGTAACTGTTGCATGATTTCCCATAGGTGGACGCGCCCTATGGCTTGCACGTATCCAGTTATCATCGGCATACTGTTCTGCCATTCGACCCTACCGAGGTCTTGCCAGACCATCGTTCCCACCTGCATTATCTCCGTCTGTTTGCCCGTTGCGGAGTCGTACAGAATGGAGCGCATCACGCCGGGCGTAGGCATGGTGCCGAATTCTTCCCAGTTGTTGTACGTCATAGCAAACCGGCCGATAAGCGCACGTGACCAATGCTTGATAATGGCCTTTTGCCATGCTGGCACTACGTCATCAGGCTTATCAATCTCCGCCAGTACCCATTCTCCCCATTGACGTAGGATAGGTGCCTTTCGGTAAAGCCACCCGTCCGTGACGATAACGCGCGCTCCAGCCTCAATGGCCGCGTATAGTTCGACGTCCCATAGGATCGTTTCGAACGTGCCAGTTGGCCATAGAATGCGACCGTTAATACTTGCTGGCACAACTGGCACTTCAGTATCAATGCGAACCTTGGCGAGCAAAGCGGTTCGGTTCGAATCCCGAATACCTTGCCAGTTAAACCCAGGTGGCATTGGTCCGAGGTATTTACAAGGCAGCGCGTAGTCTCTTGCGATGCGAGGATAAGCCGCCTTGAAATCGAATTCATAAACCCTCTCCCCTATAAGCTCTCCGTGCCAATAGGCTTCGCATCGTCCGGTCCACATGGCTCGTCGTTCTGCGGCAAGTGCATCTGTATCATTATGAACGGTGAGTTTGTGGGTAAGGAATTTGTGTCTATAGACTGCGTAGGATTGGGCAGCGCCGGTAACTTGAAAGTTGCCCATATCTTCAGACTCAAGCCAATTGAGATACGCCTCAACAGCCGTTTGAAGAATACGTACATCAGCACGACAACGGGTAAACCAATCGTGTTCAGAGTCAGAATCCAATTCAATGGCTGGTTTCCCGATTCCATGCCACTCACCTACGTGAGCAATGGTCGTATTAAAGAACGCAACCGAGTCAACCATGAGAAGCGTGGCTTTGCCTTTGCGCCATTCCAGCCACGTATTACGCGCATTGATTGAGTGTGCGACCAAGTTAAACCCGAGTGCGGGCAGCGCTCTAAATACGCCTGCAATTCGCGCGTCGTGTCCAAGGTTGTGAGCCCACACAACAACGCGCCCTTTGGTGCCCAGGAAGTCTGACACGTCAGACCACAAATCGGACGCTGCCTTATAGTCCTTCCATTCATGACGTGTTTGGTACCCCTTTCGACCATTGGAAAAGCATGCGACCGCTAGGCGCCATGTTTGCCTGCCGGTTTTCCCACGTTTGGCTATCCGGCTTTCTGTGTCTATGAACACATGCCGTCGTGGGATGCGCGTCACCTCGTTTGGCGTGATGTTGTGCCAAACGCGCTCTTGCTGGCGGCGCATGATCTAGCCACTCAACGTTAGTTCATATGTACCAACGTAAGCAGCCCCGACAACTTCCTCGGGGTACGTGGTTGGGTCGGCCGCTATGGTGTCATTGAAGATTTGGCGAACTTCTTTGATCACGGCAGCGCGGGCGCGCAAGGTATCCGTCTTATAAGAAAATGGCCTAACCTCTATGAGGTCCGTGTCCCTGTCTTTGACGTATACTTCTATTTGCTGTATGAAGCCACCTGGCGAATTCACGGGAAAGGGCATGATCTCTCCGGCGATAGGCTTTCTGGAGAGCGACCTAGAAAGTTCCTCTGCCTTGTTGGCAAGAATGGCGCGCGCTTCCGCTAAAGCTGCGCGCCATTCGTCATCGGTCAAGTTGGGATTCAGGCGTTGCGCAATCCTGAATCCCACACCATAACCTAGGCGTCCTTTGAGTGTGCGCGAGGCCGCCCACACGTTGAAGCTAGGCATTATTCTCCATTCGATTCACGCTTCTCTTGTGCGCGCTGTTTTGCGAGCTTTATCTCTGCTGCTATTCGTTGCCGTAATGGAGATTGAGACGCTCTACTACGTTGCGCGCCCGCTTTTGGCGGGAGGTTGTCCGTATTAAATAAGCTTCCTGGCGCGCCCCGTGTTTCCCTAGGCGCGGCGCGCTTTCCTGATCCTCGCACCTTCGCAGCCATGCCGCGCGTTTGCGCTTGCGCATTTTCCTCTCTTGAAGCTGCCCGCCGAGTCTCGGCATTCTTTACGTCCCCTGTCTCGATATTTATCCAGTCGCCATTCTCGTCTTGTTTGTAGATCTCATACACGTTGTAGGTGATCCCAAAGTAGTCATACAAGCGTTGCGTCTTGAGAAGCCATGTAGCGGCAAGCAAAACGGCCCTGTTCATGTCACCTTTTCTTACCCGCTTGGATACGCGACATGTCGCGTCTTGGGTACGAGTAAGTGTGATCACGAACAGGGCCGTTTTCACGACCGATCACCTAGCTTTCTGAGACGTTGGCCAATCCTTGCGCCGTGATGGCGTCGGACGCCTTGCGGGAGAGCTGGTTGAACAGATCCTGATAGGTGGCGATCAGACCCAGCGCGGAATCGAGTTCCGTCTGATCGCCCTTGCTGAGCGCGACAGCGGCATCGACGTACTTGGCGCCGATGTTGCGCAACAGCTGTGCCATTTCCCGAGTCTTGCGGTCGGCGCGCTTGGCCTTGGTCGGCGCAGCGTCCGCCTTGGTTTCAGGCTTGCCCGGTGCCTCTGCTGGTTTCGCCATTTTCTAGCCTTTCGTTCGTCGGGTTGTTTGAGCGTGACGGGGCGTGATGCTCATATCTGCGCCCCGCCCCGCGCCGTGGAGGGGGTTATTCGGGGGTGACGATATCGAGAATGGTGCCCTTCTTGCCTTCCTTGCCGGTGATGCGGAACGGGATCGGCCATTCGCCGAACTGATCGAGTGCGTACAGCCGGAACAGCACCTTCGTCGCTCCGGTGGTCATGATGCGCGTTGTCGCCGAGCCGGGCGACGATACGGTTAGCACGGCGTAGTGCTGGAATAGGCTCTCTTCGTAGTCGCCGCCCCGGATCTCGAATCCGTGCAGGATGAAGACTTGCCCAACCTTGTCGCGCATGGAAAGGGTGGACTGTTCCGCCATGGCTTGCTGCGGATTCTCGGCGGCCATGATGTCACCAAGGATCGATGCCATGATGGCGTACTGATCCTCGTCCGTGGTGTTCGCGCGGTCCGTCATCCATTGGATGAAGTTCTGCATGTGCTCTTCGTTGGAGATCGCAGCCTGTTCTGCTGCTGCGCTAGCTTCCGTGAGTTCGTTGCTCCCGGCGACTGCCAGTTGCTGGTTTGCGGGATCGCTCACGCTCTGCTGCAAGCCCTCCTGTTGGAGGTCTTGTTTTGTCGTGGATTTCGCCATGTTCTACCTTCCTCAATGGGTGCCCATTTTTCCATTCCATCACACCATCGCGGACGTCTAGCACGATGATGTCTAGCCAGTGCGTATGCTCGCCCCAGAATGTTACGTACAGATTCCAGTGCGCGCCAGCGGTCACAATAGCCCGGTCAAGCTTGTTGTGATGAGACAGTTCCTTGCGGCCCTTCGCGCACGCGCATATCAGGGCCTCCGCGTATACCAGGTAATTACTGGCCATTTTGTTGTGCTGCACGACGCACGCACGCGGTACACGTTTGAGGCACGGGCATATCCACAAGTGGATATGCTGGCGGACCCCAATACGTGCGGTGAATCGCTATCGCCTCCACGAAACATTCGACGGCATGGCGCCGCCCCGCCATTTCGTACGCGATAGGTTTCCCCGCACACTGACATTCCTTGTCGTTGCAAGTGATTACGCCAGTATCACTTACATAGATAGGATGCCGCGCGATAGCGAGCGTTTCTTCAAGCCAGGTTTGGATGTCCTCCGACCTGGTTGGCATGTTGTTCATTGTGCGCCTCCAACAGCATCACATTGTGCGCGTACCCTAACACACTCTAGGGCGGGTAAAGAAGTGGGGGAGACGCGCTATTACGTGTCGCCTACGTTTTCCGTCTAAAAACGTGTGCGGCGCAGCCTCCCCCGTCCGGCGCCTAAATGTTGGAGGCACCCGCGCCGGACAGTGCGTGCACCGAACGCACCTGGCGAGTGTTCGGGACACGCACGCCTAACACTACTGCTGATCCTCCCCAGCAAGACCGATAACCCATGTCTCCGGTCCCACCATGCCATCGATGTACTCGGCGCCGTACTTCTTTTGCAGCTCAACGGTTGCGTTGCGCGTCAGTGGGCCAAACTCGCCGTCTGACTTGAGCGGGAAACCGTGACGCGTGCAAAGATACTGCCACGTAATCACGTGCGGACCTTCAGAACCCTCTTTCAGTTCCGGCATGGTCGCGTTGACAGTGACCATCTTTGTGCCTCCATTGCTTGCGCCGGTAATGACATCGAACAGGATGCGCGGGTCGAAGTTCAGGGCGCCCCGGTCGAAACCGATGTGGTTGTGCCAAGGGCCAGACTCTAGGATGATTTGCCAGACGAAGGGGATCTTCCCTTGCGCCTTGGCGGTTCGCAGACGTGCGTCAATCTGCCGGACGTGAACCTCATTGGTGATGATGTCCATTCCGGCAATCTCGTTTCCGTTGCCGCCGTTACGGTTCCCCCACGTTTCGGAGACACTGTATGTGCGGTTGGTGCAGTGCCGGGAGAAGCGTATCCAGTTGCGTGACCGGTGAGAACCCTTGGTGTGCTTGTGATCGCCTATCGTCCCGATGCGCCAGTTCGGCCAATCGTAGTGGTCGAGTAGTAGCGCACGCGCTTCCTGTAGCGAATTCGGCACGCGTTCGTCACGCCATACCGATTCCTGTTGGAGCTGCTCTAGTGTGGGCATCAAAACTCCAGATCTTTAGTCGCCGCCCGGTCTTCCATTCTGCGGTCAATCATCTGCCGTAGAATGTATTGCTCTTGCGGTGTGCCGACGATGGCGGAGTCAATGACAAACTCTGCCTGTTTCCAGCCCGGAGCGTCCACCGTGACGACCGTGGTTCCATCGGCCCGGTCCTCGACCCGCTTGAGGATGATCACGCCCTGGTCGTCGCTCATTGATCACGGTCCTGATCAGGGGTTTCTATGCCTTCCTCCGCGGCTGTCTGGCTCCCGCGGCTAGTCCCCGCGGCTACATCACGCTGCGCCCGCTGTGCCTCCACGGCCCGGCGTAGCGCGTCCGCTGCCCTGCTCGGTTGTGTCATGGTGCCTCCCTGGTTGAGAAAATCGTACTGCCGGCCGAAAGTTTGGCCCATAGGCTAAGCGGTCAACTGCAAATATAGACCAGCATCAGTGGCATCATAGCCTTGCGAGGTAAGCCTGGTCATCGCGTCACCCTCGCTGATCAAGTTCTTCTTGAATGCCTGCCGGATCTGCGCTGCCGTAAGTGTCTTGCTGATCGTGGTTTTGTCGATATCCCAGATCAGGAAAAGGTCGTCCCGTTCGTCGGGTGAAAGCCCAAGCGAGTCAAGGGAAGCTGATGCGTCGGCCGCATCCATTCTTCCAGCCAGGTAGGCCGACTTGATACGCGTTACCGCACTGTTGACGAACGTGCGCAAGCGTTGCAAGTCTGCTAGTTCTATCATCGCGCGAGCGTTGTTATCGGAATAGCCAAGCGACAAAAGGAATTCTAGCGTTGTGGCAAGGTCAATCGCACGAACCGTATACAGCTGAACGATTTGCGACCGGGTAAGTTCACGCGTACCTTCATCCTGTCGCGTTTCCTCAAGCGCCAGTAGGGCTTCTGCATCCTCTTGCTTGAAGCCGTGCATGAGTAGGGTATCGAGAGTCGCCTCGCGACTATAAACACCATTGCGGTACAAGAGCCGGACTGTCTCTTGTGGGATAAGACGGTAACGCATCGCTTCGAACAGATGAACATACTTGTTCTTAATGCGACTCTCAAAAAAGGCCGCGTTGAAGGTTTCAGTATCAATAAGCCGCCTATTGAGTGCCTCCGTAAGTAAATCAATGCCGGGCGGCGCCCCGGCGGTTTGTATCAGGATTTCGAAGTCTGTTGGAAGTAGTCCGTTTGCCTTGGCTACGTCTTGCGCTCCCTCTAGCGGCATGTGGCCTTGGTTTACGGCGTCGGCTGCGTCCACTGTGGACATGCGCGAGTATTGTAGCGCTTCGATGACATCGAACCACTCCTTGCGCACTGGCCCTTGGACGATGCCGCGTAGGTAGCGGTCACGGTCAATCATGCCGCGCCGGAACGCCTCCCCCAGGGCTTGCGGTCCAAGGGGTTCGCCGTAGATTTCCGCCATCTTTTCGAAGTCTTCCGGCGACATACCGGCTTTGCCTGCACCGCGTTTGCCTTCGTCCATGGAAACCACGTCACGGTTAAACATGGTGGCTAGGATGTCTGGACTGAGGTGCATCTTGCGTAGCTCTAGAAGTTCATCCATCCATTCGGGGGAAACGCCATTCTGGCGTAGATTCCACTTGCCGCGTTCGTCTGACCAAATCCCACGGTTAACCATTTCCCACGTCTGCGGAACGGTGGGATACATGCGCGCCAAATCGACAAGCATCTGAAAGCGTTCGGGATTGATGCCCGCGCCCGCTGCGTCGTACTCTATGCTGCGCGGACCACTCTCATACTCAAACGCACGCGCGACGGCTTGCGCCGCAATGTCGGGAGATAGGAACGTGTTCGGGCTCTCCGCCATAAGCGCGTGAACCACTGGCGCGAGCCAGTTTCCAATGAGGTCAAACAATCCTGTTGAAATCGTCGTACTAGCAACACTGCCACCTATCCACCCGAACGCCTGCCCGCGCTTGTGTGCCAGAGCTTCGAATGCAGGCCGTAGTTCGTCTGGGGTTTCAGGGCTGTTAGCGATTTGAATAAACACACGGTCAAACACTTCTTTGACTTCATCTGACACGTGGTTTGTGAAGTCGGCAAGGACTTGTTGTGCGAGTTCATTCTTGTGGTTACCCATCTTGAGTTGCGTTTGCGCGACAGCTTGCACTATCAGCTGTACTAGCCGTGGCCCAAGTTTGCCGCCTAGGTTCGAAGCGTCCTCTTCACTCACAGCAACCTCACCAACATTGACTCTATGCGTGCGGCGATACGCCCGGCGTAAATCGTTGCCCTAGAACGAAATATATCTAGTAGTGCATCTGCGTGTTCGTCTACAAACCGCATCACGTAGCTAAGTAACGCTCCCGCGAGCCATGCAGCCATGCGCTGTGGATCAGTCAACAACATGAACACTAAGTCGCGCACGCGAATGAGCGTGTCCCACACTTCATTGAACGTGTTGCGCGCCCAGTCGCGTATGCTGCGCAGTAGGTCTAGGAATTCGTTCAGCCGGGCAACTAGCCAATCCCTTACGAGATTGACATAGTGTGTCAGTACATTTATGGACCTGGTGAGCAAATCCGAAAGGTAAGCGATAACGGCGTTACGTGCGTCGGCAACCATCATCGGAATGCGCACGTGTATCACATACCAGAGGGTTGTGTATATCTCGCTAGCAAAGGTGAACGCTTTGTTGCGCCAGTACTTTGCCGTTGTGGTGAGCCAATTCCAGCCGAGACGCAACCCGATACCAATGGCAACAACGGTGTTGTAAACCCAAAGGATGCGCTCCATGGCAGCATCGGCTAGCGCTTTCACGCCAAGGAACGCCGCCGTTATGAGGTTGCGCAACCACGCGTCCATGACCAGAAACCGTTACGCGCTAAGGTCTTCGACGGCCGCCATCTGATCAGCTTGCGCCGTAATCTGATCGCGCACATAAGTCTCCGAGTAGAGACGTGCGGGTATCTTGACACTCCCGCGCGTCCCTGACGCTAGCTCGAAGTCAACGATGACCGTTGCTTCAAACTGCCCGCTCGGCGTGAGCTGCTCGGTTTGGCGTTGCGAGACGACACGCCATTTTGCTGCCATGATTGACCTTTCCTGTATCTAGATGCGTAGCTGTGCAATGAGGGTGCCAAAGCCGCCCATCTCGTCACTGACCGTGAGGAAGCTTCCTGCCATGTCATAGACGAGACTTGAGTGGTCCCAGTCGGATTGCGGCGTTGTCTGCAAATCTGGGATTGGCGCGGGTAAATCGAGAGTGCCCGGAACGATGCCGAAACCGCCACGATAGTTGTATGCGGCCGTGGTCTTCTGGACCTCTATGTGCATGTGGCCCGTGTGAGGATTCTTGTCCTTCAGTTTCACGGGCTCAAAGTTGTTGTCAGCATGGAATTGCTGATAGTTGTAATTGATGTACCGGATCACCATCGGGTAATGCGATAGCCGGAAGATAACTAGGCCGGTATCTATGCCATCCTTATCAACGTCAATCGCGCGCACCCTACCTTGCGAGTCCGCGCAGTGCGCAGACGTACCAGGGCAATGATTCTTGTCGCCTATCCACCCGTCCGTTCTGCGATCGCGATTCGGCCACACTGTGTCCAGTTCATTGAACACATCCTTAAGGGACGCAACAAGATAGGCCATCACGCACCCCCGCTACGTTAGGAATGGATGAACGGACAAGGCTACGTGATAGGCGTGCGCGGCAGGGTCACCATTGATGATGACAATCTGCATTGGCAATGCTGGCACGTAAACCAAGCCGCCCGTGCGCGCGCCGCTAGAGTCAATGACGTCATAAAGCCTTACGGTGCCGTTGAAGTCGACGGATTCTAGCCGCATCTGCATGTTAGTTGAGCCTGCCAGTACGCCACCCCAACGACCCCATCCAGCACGCACAACCGTTGCGCTCAATGTGACGTTGGCGCCAGCGCCAAGAATGACGCCATTCGCTGTGATGAGAGTCGAGTTCCCCTGCCCATCGGTTTGGACATTGAAGCGGGTTGGCGTCATGAATACCCGCAGATTGACGTTCTGCGGTGCGGGGGTGGCGGTAATGTCGAAACGCACATACGGTCCGCGCACTGGAATGCATACCGTTGCGTCGCCGCCAGTCGGGGTAGCTAGCCTATCCCCGCCGAGGTTGTCAATTCCTCCCGCATCGGCGAACCATGTGATATCAACGGCCATGCGCCCCGCCGTCACGGCCTCAACGAACATGTAAGGCATGTTTCCAACAAACAGGACGTCTGACTGTATTGTTGGGTTGGCAACCTGATTGGTGATACTCAAAATGCTGATGTCGGAGGCTGCGCGCTGCCTTCCCCAGTCAGGAAACCCGTGAGATACGGGTGATGTCATAGCTACCCCTAAACCTCCGACTAGCAGCATGCATAGCAGTGTTCGCTTCAACTCCGCGCGTACCCACACTATGAGAAGTCTTCCGCTAGCCCACCGGGCGCGATGGGCACCAATGTGGCTTGCTGCAACATGTTGCGCCTTGTTTCCGCAACAAGGAATCGCAAATATAGCGTATGCGGAAACACATCCGTGTTGTACGCCTGTATGGTCCACTTATTGCCGACCGGGAAGTTTTCCAGTGGCCATTCAATTTTCTCATCATCGGCGATAATCCAGCCGCTACCGCTATGCGGGATAACGGTCTGCGCCGAGTGACGTATACGAAAACCAACCAGACCACTGGGTCCCGGGGGGATCAGAATTTCTATCTTCTGGACTACCCCCATGTTGAAGTTCAATGCTGTTGTCTGCGCAGACGCTATTGCCGTACCGGCAGGAATGGTTACGTCAAAGGTTTCAATGCGCTCCGCCATTTAACTACCCGGCGTCAGCTTGCAGGTAGGCGTAAACCGCCGTGCCATTCGCGCTGGCGCCCGTCTGCTCCAATGTGAGCACATAGGTTTGCCCGGCGACTTCCCCGGAAAAGCTGTCCTCACACTGAACTTCGAAGCTTTCCGTGCTACCAGCGGCTGCACCGATCGTGATGGCGTTCGCCTCATTGACGACCGTGCCGGTAACACTGTCTCGCCGCACGCGCGGAGTGACAGCCGTTGTGGCGGTTCCGGTGGTGAGCTTAGCTTCACCGCGTAGGCGGACAATCTCGCCGGGGCGATATGTGCCGACGCCGGAAACCGTTGCAACTACAGTCTCCGACGTGGTGACGAGAGTGGTGTTTGCTGTCACTTCACTTGAGTATGAGCGTTGCCCCATTGTGCTACTCCGATTCTTCCGTAAAGAAGTGCGTCAGTGGCCACATCTTAAACCTTGGCCCCGTTGGGAATTCCACAACGCACATGCCGATGGACTCAAATACGTCACCGGCCTGAATGTTTTCCCACGTGATGGTGAGCGTATTTCCTTGTGGCACAAACAATCCATTGTTGGGCCAGTCGAATATGCGCACCGGAAGTGTTGCCACGCCCGAAACGCTGCCGTCGAACGCGCTATAGTCGCGCGTCTGCGTGGCATCCATGCCAGTCGCGCAACCTGTTCTGAACCATTCGGTGGTCCCGTCACTGACGTTGACGTTTAGCTCACGCGTGGCAACGTTCGCGTCGGTAGTGAACTGAAGTCGCACGGTCTGAATGAGAAATCCCGCCGACGTGTCCGGCGTAAACGTGAACGGTTGACCCGCTGCCGGTGGAGTGAATGAGCGATTGCGAAGGATGGGGAAATAGCGCGCGTCCATGTTGCATGTCCTCACATAGCCCGCGAGGGCACAAGCGCTCTAGAAACGCTTGTGCCCTCTCTGTTTTCGGGTGGTCTAGTTGGCTAGCTCGCAGAGCGTGAAGCCGACGTTGATAGTTCCACCGGCAGTGTTGAGGGCAACAAAAGCGTTGGTGCTACCCCTGTTGTTGCTGTTGAGTACCGGAATCGTCGGCGCACCAAGGGCTTTGCCGAGCGACAGGAAGAAGTCGCGCGTTTCCAGCGATTCCGTCGTGCCCGGTCCGCCAACGCGAAGGTTACCCGTGTCGGATGACGCCAAAGCAACAGCAAGACACTGCGTGTCCGACTGCCAACCGAGTACGGCATAGTCGGTGTCAGACTTGAGGAGATCGAAACCCGCTGTGATAACGGTTCCGGCGCTCCAGTCGCCAGCGGTCACCGGGCCGACAACGGGAACTTCGACCGTGAGCAGGTTCTTGACGCGTGGCCGGATCTGATCCCACATGGCGAGCCTTGCGGCGACGCCCGGAAGGTCCGTGTAGTACGCGAGGAACGCGGCCGAGTCCGTCTCGGCACCGCCACCCGACATGGCGAACGTCAACGGGTCGTTGGGGTACAGCCGCTGCTGTGCATCGTCCGGCAGGAAGTTGCGGATGAGTGCGGCAGGCGAGCGGTAGCGAATGTTCTGCACGTTGTCGTGCATGCGCGGCGAAAGGACACGCACGACACCAGCGGTAGCGTTCTGCGCCCATAGGCCGGACATGTACGCCGGTGACTGTTCAGGGAAGCTGCGGATAGTGAAAGAGTTGTTCGTGTTCGCCGTCAGAGCGGTGATAGTTGCGCCCGGGTTCAGTACGCGCCCGGTGACGACTTCCATAGCGGTCATTGCTGCCCCTTATCCCTTGTGTCTAAACCGTTGCCAGGATTTCTAGCGTTGACCCGTGCGCTTAAACTGAGACAGCTGTCGCGCATTCTCCACCATGCGCAACAGGTTCTGGTCGAGGCTGCCACGAGGCATAGCCTCAACGCGCCGCTGAACCTGCTCAACGTAGGGCAGGAATTCGTTCAGGAACGATTCCATCTTGCCCTTCTTGGCGTTGACGCCAGCAGCGATACGCTGCGCGCCCTGTGTCGTTGCCTGCTGCCACGACTGGAGCGACACGGCCTTGACGTTGTTCTCCCACTTGTCGGCCTTGGCTTGGATGTTCTGGAGCCAGACCTGCTTTTGCTGAGCAGCCTTCACGCCAGGTGCCTGCTGAACGCGGGCAACACCTTCGATGACCTGCTGCGTTGCGCCGCTGGTACGCTGCGCCCACTTCTCAGTGATGGACTGCGCACTACCCCTGATTGCCATGATCAACCCCTTATGCTGCCTACGATTCGTCAGCAATCATAGCACGCATCCTTTCTTTATAAGCCTCCCATCCTGGCCCCTTCTTGGCGTGAACTTGCGAATTGTATAGGGCGCAACGAATAAGAGCACAATCCACACAATCACGCATTCCCCGGCGCCAGCGCGAGGCCTTGATAAACCCGCCACATTCGCAGTAATGATCAGTTTTCTTCACTCCCTTATTATCCCTACCCCCTACCGGTAGGGAGATTTGATGTGCCGAATGTCTCGGGAATATATGCGTGCAATTTTGCAGTGGCGCAAGTCGCATCATGCAATGTACATTTATCGATTTGCAGCCGTCTAGGCCGATTTGACAGTTCGGCAAAGCTATGATAATGAATCGTACGTCTGTACAATACATGCAAG
>JACZDC010086817.1_pt1 | contig 13640 bp, 11 predicted proteins | sample 8641791 | NCBI WGS metagenome assembly JACZDC01 (sample SAMN15324613, study PRJNA640507) | soil metagenome | isolation source: intercropping peanut in the second line | place: China: Luxin town, Laibin City, Guangxi Province | collected 2019-07-25 | depth 10cm m
AGTCATCTGCACGCGCGCCCCGAAGCCTTCTGCCGCCGCGAGGATGCGCTCATCGTCGGTGGCGATGACCACTTCCGCTGCCCCGCTCTGCTGCGCGATCTGGTGCACCCAGTACAGCATGGGCTGCCCGCAGATATTGACCAGCGGCTTGCCGGGCAGGCGTACTGAGGCATAACGGGCCGGAATGACGACGCGGAAACTCACGCGTCAGCGGTCGAGCAGCGGATCGTCGCTGTTGAGCACGCGTGCCTCGTTCTCCAGCATCACCGGCACGCCATCGCGAACCGGAAAGGCCAGCCGGTCGGCGCGGCACACCAGCACGCTGGCCGCGGCGTTGTAGCGCAGCGGCGACTTGCACACGGGACAGGCCAGGATATCCAGCAGTCTGGCATCAAGTGTCATTGCTTCCCCACCAGGCGCGTCCGCAACAGGTTGATCAGGCGGCCGGCATCAGCTTGTTCGAATTGGACCGTCACCTTGAGGCACCACATCCTGTCGGTGGCGAACGCCGTGCATTTTACGGCATCCTTCTCGGTCATGACGATGGGCAGCGCATCGTCGAAGGCCAGATCCGCGGCCTGGTAGGCATGATGATCGGCAAAGGCGTGCTCCACCGGTTCGAGGCCCAGCCCGCGCAGCGTGGCGAAGAAGCGCGGGGGATGGCCGATGCCGGCCACGGCATGCACTTGCTGTCCGCGCCACTCGGCGGCGGAGGCTGCCTGCCCGTCCGTGAGACGCAGCAACTGTTCGGGCCGTAATTTCATGGTGGCCGTGATTTCGCCATGCGCATGCTGGCCTGGAGCATCACCATTGCAGATCACGGCATCCATCTGCCGCAGGCGCGACACGGGTTCGCGCAGCGGCCCGGCCGGCAACAGCGCGCCATTGCCGAACATCCGCGCGCCGTCCACCACCGCGATCTGCAGGTCGCGCCGCAGCGCCAGGTGCTGCAGGCCATCGTCAGCCACGATGACCTGACAGCCGAGACTGGCCAGATGACGGGCGGCCGCAAGGCGATCGGTGCACACGCATACCGGACAATCGGCGCGGCGTGCCAGCAGCAAGGCTTCATCACCCACGATGCGGGCGCTGGCATCCGCAGCTACCAGCACGGGCTCGCGCGGCGGATGCGCTGCGCCGTATCCACGGCTGACGATGCCGGCGCGCCATCCCAGCAGTTGCAGCTCGCCTACCAGCCACAGCACCAGCGGCGTCTTGCCGGTGCCGCCCGCACTGATGTTGCCCACCACGATGACGGGTACGCCGGCACTGCCACTGCGGAGCAAGCCAACGCGGTAGCACGCGCGGCGCAGCGCCACGAGCGCGCCGAAGAGCACCGAAAAAGGTCGCAGCAACAATGGCGGATGCGGCCGGTACCAGGCCGATTCCAGCCACTGCCGCAGCGTCGCCATCTAGCCTTCGAACTGCAGCCGATGCAGCTGCGCGTACAGCCCGCCGCGCGCCAGCAGCTGCGCATGCGTGCCGGATTCGGCGATGCGCCCCTCCTGCAGCACCACGATGCAGTCGGCCATTTCCACCGTCGACAGTCGATGCGCGATCACCAGCGTGGTGCGGCCCTGCATCAGCTGCGAGAGTGCCTCCTGCACATGGCGCTCGGATTCGGAATCCAGCGCCGAAGTCGCCTCGTCCAGGATCAGGATGGGCGCATCGCGCAGCAGCGCACGCGCAATCGCCACGCGCTGGCGCTGTCCGCCGGAGAGCAGATTGCCGCGATCGCCCAGCGGCGTGTCGAGGCCCTGCGGCAACCCGGCGACGAATTCAGTGACGTGTGCGGCATCGGCGGCGCGCTGCAGCGCCGCTTCGGAGACATTCTCGCAGCCGAAGACGATGTTCGCGCGCAGCGTGTCGTCGAAGAGCAGGACATCCTGACCCACGTAGGCAATCTGCCGTCGCAGGTCGCGCAGTGCATACTCGCGCACATCGCGGCCGTCGATGCGCACCACCCCTGCGGTGGCTTCGTACAGCCGCGGCACCAGCCCCACCAGCGTCGACTTGCCAGCACCCGAACGCCCGACGATCGCCAGGCTCTGGCCAGGATGCACCGCAAGGCTCACATCCTTCAGCACGGCTTCCGTACCGCCGGCATAGGTGAAGCTCACGTTCGCCAGCTCCACTTCGCCGCGCACGCGCCCGCCCAGTGGCGCGCCAGCGCTGGCTTCACGCGGCTGGTCGAGCACGGCGAAGATGCCGGCGCCGGCGGCAATGCCCTGCTGCAGCGGACCGCCCACATTCACCAGGCGACGCAGCCGCGCCATCAGCAGCAGCATGGCGGTGATGTAGCCGATGAACTCGTTCACGCTCACGGCCGAGCGCAGCACCTGCGCGATGGCCACCGCCAGCACCGCGGCCAGCGCGCAGCCTGCCACCATCTGCACCACCGGGCCGCTGGCCGCGCGCACATTGATCAGCCGCTGCTGGCTGCGGCGATTGTGCTCGTTCACTGCCGCGAAGCGCTGCTGCTGCCAGTGCTCGGCGGTGTGCGTCTTGATCAGCACCTGTCCATCCAGCGCCTCGCGCGCCACGCGCGTGACATCGCCCATGGATTGCTGAATGCGCGTGCTGTGCCGGCGAAAGCGGCGGTTGATGCCCGACAGCACCCAGCCGATCACCGGCGCGGCCACCAGCGCCAGCAGCGTGAACTGCCAGGACTTGTAGAACATCAGCGTCAGCAGGCCCAGCAGCGCCAGCGAGTCGCGGATCAGCACACTGATGGAATTGGTCGCGGCTTCGGCCACTTGCTCGGCGTCGTATACCAGGCGCGAGAGCATGCGGCTGCTGGATTCGCGGTCGTACCAGGCCGCCGGCAGGTGCAGGTATTGCGCGAACAGGTCGGCGCGCAGTGCATGCACCACATGCCGCCCCACCCGGCCAGGAAAGCTGGTGGCCAGATAGTCGCCCGTGCCGCGCACCAGAAACAGCAGCAGCGCCCCCAGCGGCACGGCCCACACCACACGCGGATCGGGTTCCACGAAGGCGTACTTGAGGAATTTGTCGACGAACCAGGCAATGCCGGCCTCGGTAGCGGCGTACAGCATCATGCCCAGCACGCCGATCAGGAACAGCCCGCGCCAGGGTCGCGCGTAGCCCAGCAGACGCCGGTATACCCATCGGGCATCCGCGGCGCTCACCGCGGGCGCGGTCATGGAGTCGGGGTCTGCTGCACGGTCGCGATGTCGAGCTCGGCGAACCCCATCTTGCCCAGCACGTCCATGGCCGTGATCACTGCCTGGTGCGTGGCGCGCGCATCGGCACGCAGCACCACGCGCCCGCCGCGCGCATCGCCGGCCACCTTGGCTACGGCGGCACGCAGGGTTTCACGACCGGCGTTGACCAGCTCGCGTTCGTTGACACGATAGCCGCCCTGCTGCGTCACCGTCACCACGATGGGCTCGGAGGCGCGGTTCTCACGCGGCCGGTCGCTGGCGACGGGCAGCTGCACATGCACGCGGCCCTCGTCGATGAAGGTCGAGGACACCATGAAGAAAATCACCATCATCAGCAGCACGTCGATCAGCGAGATCAGGTTGATCTCCGGATCCTCGGTGCGCCGCCGGCTGAATTTCACGCCTGCTCCGGCAGATTCTCGGCGCGGTCGTTCAGCGCATCGGCAAAGCGCAGCACGTCGCGCTCCATCTGCACGACGATGGATTCGACCCGCCCGCGCAGGTAGCGGTAAGCGATATAGGAAGGGATGGCCACGCACAGGCCCGCCGCGGTGGTGATCAGCGCCTCGGAGATGCCGCCTGACAGCGCGCGCGGGTCGCCCAGGCCGCCGCTGTAAATGGCGTTGAAGGCCTTGATGATGCCCGTCACGGTACCCAGCAGTCCCAGCAGCGGCGCCACGCCCGCGATCGAACCCAGCGTATTCAGAAAGCGGTCGAGGTCATGCGCCACGTGCCGGCCCTCATCCTCGAGCCGCTCCATCAGCACGTCGCGGGGACGGTTGCGGTTGGCAAGACCGACGGCCAGCAGCTTGCCCAGTGGCGAATTGCCCTGCAGCGCGGCGATCACCTTGTCATTGACCTGCCCCGCCTCCACCAGCGCCCAGATGCGCCGCGTGAGATCAGCGGGTATGACGCGGCGCTGCTGCAGCGACCACAGCCGCTCGAGAACGATGGCCGCCGCAATGACGGAGCAGAGAATGATGGGCCACATGAAGGGCCCGCCAGCGCGAACGATTTCCCACATGGGCGGGCATCATAGCCCACTGCGGGGATGCCTTGCGGCTCAACGCCGGCATTGCGCCGAGCGCGATGCCGACCAGATGCCTGGCTGCCACCAGCTACCCTGCGAGAGCACCGGCGGCGCCCGCGGTGTCATCCGCACATGGATGTTCCCCCGCGAGGTGGATACCAGCCTTGCATTGCGCGCCTGATGTGCCACTTGCAGATGCTGCCAGCCGGAAGATTGCCACTCGCTCGCCGTGAGTCCGGCCAGCAGCAGCGACGCGCCAGCCGCCTCCGTCAGCATCCGTCGCGCGTCATCGGCGCGGCGCGGCAGGATCCAGACCTCCCCGTTATCCGGTGGCACAGCGTGCGCACCCAGGCGTTCGGGAAGCAGCTGCAGCACATGTGTTCCCACCTGCGCGCGCAACCAGCAGCCACCATTCGTGGCATCCAGCGAGAACCGCACGCCATCCCAGGTCCACTCACGCGTACTGCAGGATGAGAATTCCGGCGGCGCGCGCTGTGATTCGCCCATGAGGGTTTCGTGGATGGGGATGCGCGCATGACCCAGCGTGACGGCGCGCATGGCGTCGCGATCGGGCTTCTGCAGCATCCATAAATCAAGCCCGCCGCCACTACGCAACAGCGTCGGCAGGATGCGCGTCTCGAAGCGGCGGCCCGCGCTGCCGAAGCTCTCACCCGTACCGCTGAGCAGCCGGTGTCGCGCGGTACGCAGCAGCACCGTGCGGCTGGTGCCGGTATCGAACATCTGCACCTGCAGCTCGCCCCATGCAGGCCCCGGTGCATGCGTGAGAAAGGCGCTCAGCAACAGCAAGCCAGAGACGGCGCGCAGCAGGGGCGCAACCGGCAGCAGCAGCAACAGCGCGGCGGGCACCGACAGGCACAGCCACGCCACGCCGGCATGCGCATTCCACAATGCACCGGCCAGATCGGCGGATGCGGTCAGGTAAGGCCACGCCGTGGCTGCGGCCCACGCGGCCACGTCCACCAGATGATTGCCGATGAACTGCGCCACCGTGCCAGGCAGCAGGTAGAACACCGTGGCCACCAGCACCGGTGGCACCAATGCAAAGGTGAACAGTGGAATCGCCGCGGCATTCACCAGCGGGCCGATGGCCGAAAAAGTTCCGAACAGCATCACCGTGATGGGCAACAGTGCCGCGGTGACCACCCATTGCACATGCACCGCCGCGCGCAGTGAACCGGGCGGCTGCAGCCGCGCGCCGGCAATCACCACGATGCAGGCGACGGCACAGAACGAGAGCCAGAAGCCCGCGCTGAGCACCGCGAGCGGGTCGTACAGCAGCACCGCCGCCAGCGACACGGCCACACTCCACAGCGGCTGCGTCACGCGTCCGCAATTGCGGGCCAGCAGGAATGCCGCCAGCATCACGGCGGTACGCTGCGCCGGCACCGAAAAGCCCGACAGCAGCGCATAGGCAAAGGCCAGCACGATGCCCGTGGCCGCGGTGAAACTCTCGCGCCGGCAGCGAATTGCCAGCCACGGCAGGCGGCGCCAGGCCCAGCGCGCCGCGCCCATGCACAGCATGGCGAAGAACGTCACGTGCATGCCCGAGATGGCCACCAGATGCGTGATGCCGGTGGCGTTGAAGATCCGCCATTGCCCTGTGCTTACATCGCCGCTGACTCCCACGGCCAGCGCGGCCAGCAGCGCTGCGGCAGAGGGATCGGCAACCCGCGCGGCGATTTTCTGCGCGACACGCTCGCGCAATGTGTCGATGGAAAACGGCGCGGTCTCAAGTCTGTGATTCAGTCGCGAGTCGCGGATCACCGCCGTGGCGCTGATGTGATCTCGCAGCAGATTGCGTGCCTGGCTGGCGCCGCGCTCGCCGTCGGCCGGCGTGGGGAACTGGAGCAGGTAGTGCCAGCGCTCACCCACTCGCGGCGCCTGCGCCGAGCGCGATGTCAGCCGCATGCGCAATGGCGCAAAGCGTGGCGGTCGTGCCGCGCTCACCTCGGCATCGAACTGCCATCCCCCATCGATCGCCGCGGGTATGGATTCGATGCGCGCGCTGACCAGCCGGCGTTCGCCGCAATCGAAAGTGGCCTTGAGCACCTGCCCCGCGCCGTGCAGCGCCAGGAAAAATCCCGCCACCGCGAATGCGCCGCTGCGCCACCAGCGCGTGAACAGCAGCATTGCACCAAGACAGGACACTGCCGCGGCCAACGCTGCGGTCCAGGAAGCGGGCGCCCACAGTGCGAGCAGTACGCCGGCCAGCAATGCCAGCGCATGCATCTACGCCAGTCCGCGATGCAAGGCTGGGCGAGAAATTTCAGTGCGGACGGCGCGGCCTGCTAGAGTGCGCGATCCGATGCCCCGGCAATTTTTTCGCAAATTCCAGCCCATCGCCGCGCGACTGCGCGGCAGCTGGTATTTCCGGCTGCTGGGGCCACGCATCACGGACTCGCGCCTGTGGGGCGTGAACCGCCGCGCCATCACCGCCGCTTTCGGCGCCGGCGTGGCGATTGCATTCATTCCACTGCCGGCGCATCCGCTGCTGGGATTGCTGGCGGCGGTGATCTGGCGCCTGAATGTTCCAGCCATGATCGGCACGCTGCTGTTGCTGAATCCTCTGACGGCCGTGCCGGTGTATTTCGTGGCTTACCGGGTGGGCGCGCTGCTGCTGGGCATTCATCCCGGCAGTTTCAATTTCCATCTGAGCTGGACCTGGCTGCAGACCGGCCTGGGCAACATCTGGAAACCCTTCCTGCTGGGTTGCCTGGTCTGCTCGGTGGTGGGCGGCTACCTGGCATATCGAGGAATGGAACTGGCCTGGCGGATGAGCACGCTGAACAGGCTAAACGCCCGGCGCAATTCCGTCAGGGATCAATAGCGCTGCGTTCGTGCAGTTTTCCGTCGGTGAGCACCAGCACGCGCTGCATGCGCGACGCCAGTTGCAGGTCGTGCGTGACCACAACGAGGCTGGTGCCGCGATCGCGGTTCAGCTCCAGCATCAGTTCGAACACCTGCGCGGCATTGTTGCCGTCGAGGTTGCCGGTAGGCTCATCGGCCAGCACCAGCAAGGGATCGGCCACCAGCGCGCGCGCCACGGCGGCGCGCTGGCGCTCGCCACCGGATAGCTGGTGCGGCCGGTGAGCAAGCCGCGCGCTCAGTCCCACCCGCTCCAGCAATGCACGGGCCTTCTGCCGCGCCTCGTCGGCCGCGGTACGGCGCACCAGCAGCGGCATGGCCACATTCTCCAGCGCCGAAAATTCCGGCAGCAGGTGATGGAATTGATAGACGAAGCCCAGTGAGCGGTTGCGCAGCGCGCAGCGTGCCGCTTCGGGCAAGGCGTGGATGTCCTCGCCGCTGACGCGCACACTGCCGCCATCGGGCTTGTCGAGTCCACCCAGCACCTGCAACAGCGTGGTCTTGCCCGAGCCCGAGGCGCCCACGATGGCAATGCGTTCGCCGGCCGCAACGCCGATCTCCACGCCACGCAACACCTCGAGCAGGCTGCCGCCCTCGCGGAAACCGCGCGTCACGCCCTGCGCCTGCAATACGAATTCACTCATGCCGCAACGCCTCGGCCGGCGCCAGGCGCGAAGCGCGCCAGGCCGGATATGTGGTGGCCAGGATGCACAACAGCAGCGCGATGCCGCCCACCTGCGCCACATCGCCCAATTGCACCTGCGCCGGCAGATCGCTCATGAAATAGACCTTTGCATCCAGAAAATGCATGCCCGTCACCTTTTCCAGTCCATGCACGATGCTCTCCAGGTTGAACGACAGCAGCGCTCCCAGCATGACGCCGCCCAGCACACCGGCCACGCCGATCATCGCACCCTGCACCAGGAACACGGCCTGGATGTTGCGTGGCGCGGCGCCCAGCGTGCGCAGGATGGCGATGTCCTGCGACTTTTCCTTCACCACCATCACCAGCGTGGCCACGATGTTGAATGCCGCGATGGCCACGATGATGGACAGGATCACGAACAGCATGGACTTGGTCATCTGGATGGAACGGAAGAAATTCGGATGGATGCGCGTCCAGTCGCTGACGTAGTAGCCGCCTCCCAGATCCACGGCGAGTTGCCGCACCATGGCCGGCGCCCGCAGTGGATCGGCCAGCGCCAGACGCACGCCGGTCACCGCATCGCCCAGCTGATACAGCCGCGCGGCATCCGCGATGTGCAGCAGCGCGAGCCCCCGGTCGTACTCGTACATGCCCGAACGGAAGATCCCCGCCACCGTGAAACGCCGCTTGCGGGGCTCGATACCCACGGGCGTCACCGTGCCTTTAGGGACGATCACCACCACCGTGCCGCCGACCGCAACGCGCAATTCCTTTGCCAGCGCCTCGCCCAGCACGATGCGATAGCTGCCGGCCTGCAAGGCATCCATGGATCCTTCGATGACCGTGCCGCCAATGCCGACGATGGCCTTTTCCCGCGCCGGATCGATGCCGCGCAGTTGTGTGCCGGCCAGATGCGTGCCGGCCGCCACCATGGCGCGGTCCTCGATGTAGGGCGCTGAGCCGATCACGCCGGGCATGGTGGCTGCGCGCTCCTGCGCATGGCGCCAGTCCGGCAGCGGACCTTCAAGGCCCATCAGCGTGGCATGCGATGTGACGGTGAGGATGCGCGAACGCAATTCGCGCTCGAAGCCATTCATCACCGACATCACCACCAGCAACACGGCCACGCCCACCGCCAGGCCCACCACGCTGATGGCCGTGATGAAGGAAAGAAATCCACGGCGATGCCCCGAGCGCAGGTAACGCGTACCCACCAGCCATTCGTATTTCTGCCTGAGCGCCATCTATTCGTACCGCAGCGCTTCGGCCGGCGAGACCCGCGAAGCACGCATGGCCGGATAGATGGTGGCAAGGGCCGTGACCAGCAACGCGCTGCCGGCCACCAGCAGCACATCCAGGCGGTGCAGCTCCGAGGGCACCTCGGTGAAGTAATACACATCGGCATCGAACAGCCTGAGCCCGAGCACCCGCTCGGCCCAGTCCATGATGGGTCCCACATTGCGCGCCACGGCGATGCCCAGCATCACGCCCGCGGCCACGCCCAGCCAGCCGATGATCAGCCCCTGCGTGACGAACACCTGCGCCACCGTGCGCGGCCGCGCACCCAGCGTGCGCAGGATGGCGATGTCCGTGCGCTTGTCGGTCACCACCATCACCAGCATGGCGACGATGTTGAATGCGGCCACCGCGACCACCAGCAGCAGGATCAGCGCCATCATGGTCTTCTCGATCCGGATGGCGCGGAAGTAACTGGCGTGCTCCTCGGTCCAGTCACTCACCGTCACGCCGGCACTGGCGGCGAGCGCGGCCTTGATCCGCTGCGCCACTTCGGGCGCGCGCATGGCATCGTCCACCTGCACGGAAAGACCCATCGAACCGCTGCGCGCGGCGCCCAGCGCCAGCAGTGTTTCGGGACTGGCGAAAGCCAGCGTGCCATCGTGATCCTGGATGCCCGCCTCGAACACCGCGCCGATGGTGAATTCACGCAGCTTGGCTTCGGGCAGCTCCGTGCCGGTGATGGTGGGAATCAGCAGCGTGATGGTGTCGCCGGCCGCTACGCCCAGCTGTTCGGCGAGCAGCCGGCCGAGGATCAGCGATTGATCGTCGAGGCCGCGGGTATCGCCTTCGACCAGCAGCTCCTGCAGCTCGCGCTGCGTGGCCGGACCAGCCGCGCGCAATTGCAGCGGCTGCATCTCGGGTTGCCGCACCGCCAGCACCTGTAGTTCCGCATAGGGTTCCGCGCCCTTTACGCCCGGCACGCCGGCCACGCGGGCGGCCAGCGCCTCCCAGTTCGCGTGCGCTTCTTCGGGCGCATTGAGCCGCACGGGCGCCGACAACGCCACCAGGCGCCCGCGCAGTTCGCGCTCGAAGCCATTCATCACCGACAGGATGATGATCAACGCCGCCACACCCACCGCGACGCCACCCAGCGACACCCAGGTGATGAAGGAGACGAAGAACCGGTGCGCACGGGCACCGGCGTAGCGCAGGCCGACGAACAGGGGCAGAGGCTGGAACATGCGCGACGCATTCTTGCACGAGCAGCGGAAATAGCGACGCAATTCACGTTTTGTCGGGCTGCTTCGCCACCCCCTGTTCGCCCGCCGCCGTGGGCGGCTATAGTCGGCTCCATGAAACGCACGCTGGCATTGATGCTGGCCCTGGGCGCCATGCCGCTGGTGGCCGAGACCCTCGTGGTCGACGACCAGGTTCAGGTACGCCCGGTCACCCGTGAACTACCCCAGCGCGGCGCCAGCATGAGCGCCGTCGAGGCGAAGTTCGGCGCTCCCAAGGTCCGTCACGACGCCGTGGGCAAACCGCCGATCACACGCTGGGATTACGAAGGCTTCAGCGTCTACTTCGAATACCAGCACGTCGTGCACGCCGTCGCCGTCGGCGGCTGACCCCCTTCCATCAGCGCATTGCGCCTGTGCAGCCGCACAGGTGGCCGCTATGCTGCGCGGCTCGATGATTTCTCCGCCCGTACCGCCGCTGCCCGACGCCTCGCATCCCTCCCGCCACTGGCCCGCCGTGAATGCCAGCGCCCGCGCGCTGGCGCTGGCCCAGGCCGCGGCGCAGGACTCCCGCCCCTGGGTGGTGGTGCTATCCGACGCGCGCTCGCTGGATCAACTGCAGCGCGCGCTGAATTTCTTCGCCGATGGCCAGCTGCCGGTGATGCAACTGCCCGACTGGGAAGTGCTGCCTTATGAGCAATTCTCGCCATTGCCCGATCTGGTCTCGGACCGCCTTGCCACGCTGGCACGGCTGCCGCGACTGCAACGCGGCCTGCTGCTGGTCAGCGCCGAAACCCTGCTGCAGCGACTGCCGCCCACCGACTACATCGATGCGCGTGCCTTCGATCTGGCCACGGGACAGACCTTCTCCATGCGCCGCGTCAGCGAACAGCTTGCGCGGGCTGGTTACCAGATGGTCGGCCAGGTCGGCGCGCCAGGCGAATTCGCGCTGCGCGGCTCGCTGTTCGATGTCTTCCCCATGGGTTATGCGCAGCCGCTGCGCATCGACCTGTTCGATGAGGTCATCGACAGCATCCGCCATTTCGATCCGGACACGCAGCGCTCGCTGGACAAGCTCGAGCGGCTGCGGCTTCTGCCGGCGCGTGAAGTGCCGCTCGACGAAGAGGCCTGCAAGGAGTTCCGGCTGCGCTACCGGCAACGCTTCGAAGGCGATCCCACGCGCTCGGCCATCTATCGCGGACTGCGGCAGAACAGCGCACCGGCCGGCATCGAGTTCTACCTGCCGCTGTTCTTCGAGCGCACGGCCACGTTGTTCGACTACCTGCCCGCAGACCCTGTGCTCGTGACGGAGGCCGCACTCAACGAAAGACTGGGACAACTCTGGCAGGAAATTTCCGCACGTCACGAAGACCTGCGGCATGACATCGAGCATCCGATTCTGGAGCCGCGCGAGCTGTTCCAGCAGCCGGAGGAAGCCGCGCAGCAGATCGCACGTCGGCCACGTGTGATCTGGACGGATCACGCCGATGCCGCGGTCACGCTCGCACAGCCTGCGCCTGCCATGACACTGGACGCGCGCGATCCGGCGCCGCTGACGCCGCTGGCCACCTTCCTGCAGCAATACACCGGCCGCGTGCTGCTGGCGGCGGATTCTCCGGGCCGTCGCGAAGTGCTGCAGGATCTGCTGCGCGCCGCGAATCTGTCGCATCGGCAAGTGAGCGGCTGGACGGATTTCCTCGCCTCCGCCGAGCGGCTGTGCCTGACTGTGGCGCCCGATGTGGCCGGCCTCTCGTTGCAGCAACCAGCCGTCACGCTGCTGGCCGATGGCGAGCTCTTCGGTCGCCATGCGCAGCAGGAACGCCGTCGGCGCCGCGCGCAGCTGGATCCCGCCGCCATCCTGCGCGACCTGCAGGATCTGTCCGCCGGCGCGCCAGTCGTCCACGCCGAATACGGCGTCGGCCGCTACGTGGGCCTGCAGCCCATGCAGGTGGCCGGCGAGGATGGCGAATTCCTCATCATCGAATACGCCGGCGGCGATCGCATCTATGTCCCGGTGGCCTCGCTGCAGCTCGTCAGCCGCTACACCGGCGCGGCGGCCGATGCCGCGCCCCTGCACAAGCTGGGCAGCGATCAATGGGCGAAGGCCAAGCGCCGCGCCAGCGAACAGGTGCGTGACGTGGCCGCGGAACTGCTCGACCTGTACGCACGGCGCCAGGCGCGCAAGGGCAGCGTGCTGACTGCCGATGATGCGGACTATCGCGCCTTCGCCGCCGCCTTTCCCTTCGAGGAAACAGCCGACCAGCGCGAGGCCATCGCCAGCGTGCTGCGCGACATGGCCTCCGAGCGGCCCATGGATCGCGTGGTCTGCGGCGATGTGGGCTTCGGCAAGACGGAAGTGGCCATGCGCGCGGCCTTCGTGGCCGTGCAGGCCGGCAAGCAGGTCGCGGTGCTGGTGCCTACTACCCTGCTGGCCGAACAGCACGCGGCGAACTTTCGCGACCGCTTCGCCGACCTGCCGGTGCGCATCGAATCGCTGTCGCGCTTTCGTTCCACGGCGGCGTCCAGGGACATCCTCGCGCAACTGGTGGATGGCAAGGTCGACATCCTCGTCGCCACGCACCGCCTGCTGCATGCGGATGCGAAGTTCAGGAACCTCGGCCTCATCATCGTCGACGAGGAACATCGCTTCGGTGTGCGCGACAAGGAGCGCCTGAAGGCGCTGCGCGCCGAAGTGCATGTGCTCACGCTCACCGCCACGCCGATTCCGCGCACACTGAACATGGCGCTGGGCGGACTGCGCGAGCTGTCACTGATCACCACGCCGCCCGCCGGCCGCGTGGCCATCCGCACCACCGTGGGCGAATGGCATCCACCGGCGATCCGCGAGGCCGTGCTGCGCGAACTGCGCCGCGGCGGCCAGATCTATTTCGTGCACAACGAAATCCAGAGCATCGAAAAGATCGGCGAGGAACTCAAACGCATCGTGCCCGAGGCCTCCATCCGCATCGGCCATGGCCAGATGCGCGAGCGCGACCTCGAGCAGCTCATGGTGGATTTCTACCACCGGCGCTTCGACCTGCTGCTGTGCACGACCATCATCGAGAGCGGCATCGACGTGCCCACGGCCAATACCATCCTCATCAACCAGGCCGACCGGCTGGGCCTGGCGCAGCTGCATCAGCTGCGCGGCCGCGTGGGACGCTCGCATCACCGCGCCTTCGCCTATCTGCTGGTGGCCTCGCGCAAGGCGCTGACACAGGATGCGCAGCGGCGCCTGGAAGCCATCGAATCGCTGGAGGAACTGGGCGCCGGCTTCGTGCTGGCCACGCACGACCTGGAGATCCGCGGCGCGGGCGAATTCCTCGGCGAGGCGCAGAGCGGCGAGCTCACTGAAGTGGGCCTGTCCCTGTACCTGGACATGCTCGAAGGTGCGGTGCGGGCATTGAAGGCCGGCGGCG
>JACZDC010208860.1_pt1 | contig 13627 bp, 10 predicted proteins | sample 8641791 | NCBI WGS metagenome assembly JACZDC01 (sample SAMN15324613, study PRJNA640507) | soil metagenome | isolation source: intercropping peanut in the second line | place: China: Luxin town, Laibin City, Guangxi Province | collected 2019-07-25 | depth 10cm m
AGGTTGCTCCAACTGCTCGCGCTCACCGGCAACGATCCGGGCACCTTCACCCGACTGGAGCTGGAGACCACGGGAATGGATGTCAGCCCCGTGGGTGGAGGGCCGGTCAGCGATACCTTCAACTTGCCAGGGACCTTATCCCCTTCCTGCACGGTGAGGCCGGACGACGGTTCGACCACCAGCGCGGGCAGATCGTCGTCCTCGGCCAGGATCAGCTCGATGGCCGGGGGCACGACGCGACCGTAGACCGGGTCGGAGGACGTGAGGGTCGGGTGAAGCAGGAAGCGCCCGGGCCTGTCGTCGACGGCATTCTGCTCCCACACGAGCTTCAGATCGACTCCGGTACTCCAGTTGGCCGAGGTGATCTCCGTCCCCGAGAGGCTCGCCTTGATCCGCGCGGGGACCTCCGGAAGCCCGAGCGTCACCGCGCCGCGGGGCGCGGAGGGGAGCCGCAGGTTGACCGTGGCCGTCCCGCCCTCCGCCAGCGAGACGCTCGTCGCCGATGGCACGACGGCGGCCCAGTCGTTGTCGACGTTGACCCCGAACGTGTTCCCCACGATGGGCGCCCCGTTGTAGGCGGGATGGTCGGACCAGGCTGTGACCTCGACCATGAATCCCTGGTTCCCGTCGACGAAATCGTCGTCCCGGCCCGCGACGACGACCTGCTGGGCGACGCTCCAGTTCGCGGACGAGAACGTGAGCCACACCTCCCTGGAGCCGTCGGAGTTGACCTTCGTCGGGTTGTAGAGGAAGCCTTCCGAGAGCTCCGTGGTGCGCAGAGAGACCCGGACGTCCGCCGGCGGCCGGCTCGCCAGCTTGACTCCCAGCGCGCGGGCCTCTCCCCATTCGGCGGTCGACAGCCACGGCGCGAAGCCGGAGGTCACCTCCACCGCGGCGACCTCGTTGTCCACGATGAACAGCTCGTGGCGGAACTGGCGGCCAGGGTCAGCCCCGGCCGGGACCAGCTCCACGGTGAGGCGCTCCAGGTCTTCCTTGTCCACATCGTCGTGCAGGACGACGGGACAGCTCATCTTCGTCCCGTTCAGCGAACCGGCGCTGACGTCGACGGTGACCGGTGCGTCGTCGAACTCCACCTTGGCCGTGGCCGTCACACCCAGGAAGCGACAGGTGACCCGGATGAGCGCCTGGGTGGGCCTCTCATCTCCGGTGGTGATCTGGAAGGAGACAGAGGTCTTCTCAACCCGTTCGGGGACGACGGACACCGGCTCGGTGAACTCCACCGTCACCTTCTGCGGTGGCGCCAGGCTCACGTTGACCGTATCCTCCGCCAGCGCTCCGAGGCCGCTGACGTTGTGGGCCCGGACTTCGAACTTGTGGACGCCGGGCTGGAGGTCCACCGGGGGTGACCAGCTCGTCACCGTCTTGTCCAGCCAGGTCGTCGGCTGGGAAAAGCCGGGGCCGACCGTGGCGATCGTGTAGTGGGTGATCTCCTGGGTGGCCGGGTCGGGCGTCCAGCTCCAGACCGGCCTGCGCTCCAGGGTCGAGGCGCCGCTGTAGCCCTTGACGAGGATGGGCTTTGGTGGGAAGGGGAGGATCCGGATCTGGTCCGAGACCTCGGCGCTCTGTTCCTGGGCGAAGACCGAGCGCACCCAGATCGTCTGCAGGCCGGTCGGGATCGCCCCAGTGGGGCCCCAGATCGTGGGTCCCGAGGTGGAGGCAGGGACCCCCACCTCGCCACCCAGCCAGCTCGTGCGGACGATGTAGTGGTCCGGCCGGGTGCCGTTGAGGGGCGGGTCCCATCCCCAGGTCGGCGTCGCGCTCCCCGCCCTGCCGGCAAAAGGAGTGATGAGCCGCGGCGGCTCCAGGATCTGCGCCGCGGCCACGCACGGCAGGAGCAGGAACAGCGCCGACACCAGCCTCCACCTCGTCGCCATGACACACCCTCCCGGGGCCCCCCACTGGCCTCCCCCTGTCTGGTTTCCAGCCCTGAAGAACGAAACCGGCGGCCGTTTCCCTCACGGGCTCCGGCCGAACTGGGTTAAATTACGTTTCGTCAATGATAACCGCACTCTTGAGCCGCAAAGGCGGCGTAGGGAAGACGACGACCGCGGTCAACCTTGGAGCCGCCCTGGCCGAGAAGGGACAGCGAGTCCTCCTTGTGGACCTGGACCCGCAGGCCTCGGCCTCGCTGTCGCTGGGCGTGCCGCGGGACCGCCTGTCGCCGTCGTCGGCCGACGTCCTGCTCAACGGGGAGCCGCTGGCCGACGTGATCCGCCCCACCTCGGTGAAGGGGCTCTGGGTGGTCACGGCCTCGATCGACCTACAGCGGGCCGACGCCGAGCTCGGGGTGTTCAACAAGAAGGAGAGCCGGCTGCGGTCAGCCCTGGCGCCGGTGGTCGACCGCTACGACCACATCCTTCTGGACTGTCCGGCCTCGCTGTCTATCCTGCCAGTCAACGCCCTGGTGGCCTCGAACGCCTTCATCGTGCCGACGACGCCACAGTTCCTGGCCACGGCCGGGGTGACGAACCTGCTCTCGGCCGCCGAGCGTCTGACCTGGACGGCCAACGCCCGCACGATCCCGCTCGGCATCCTGCTGACCATGGTGGACTACCGCACGAAGGCGACCCGGCGGACCGTGGACCGCATCCGCGCCGAGCACGGCCCGCTGGTCTTCGCGATCGAGGTGCGGATCAACGTCCGCCTGTCCGAGGCGCCCGAGGACGGCCAGACGATCTTCCAGTACGACCCGAAGGCCACCGGCGCCGAGGCCTACCGCCTGCTCGCCGACGAGTTCCTGCTGCGTTCGGGTGTCGTCGAGCGGGCGGGGCGGGAAGCGGTCGGCGCGTCCCGCGCCTGAAGTCGGCGTTTGCACGCGCCGGAAACGGGATCTCAAGCGCCGGGAACAGGTTTGCCGCGGCCGCGCACCCGGGACCGCGCGCCGAGAACGCGTTTGCGGCGCGTGGGAACGCTGTCCCGGCCCGTGAGAACACGTTTGCGGCGCGCGCGCTCGTGTTCTCACGCGCCGCGCACATGAGCGCACGGCGCGGGAACGGGTTTGCGACCGCCGAGAACAGGGGCGCACGCCGTGAGAACGCGTGCTCACCGGCCGCAAACCCGGGATCACGCCCTACTGCTGAAGCTCGCCCGGTGCGAGCCGGTTCCAGAGCAGGCCGAAGAGAACCTCCTCGACCACGTCGAAACGCGGCGCCTCGGAGCCGCGGGTGTACTTGAGGAACGGCAGGAACTCGCGCTTGCCCGTGACGTCGAGGCCGACGGAGATCTCCAGCTTGTCCTGAAGCCGGTCGTCGAGACCGAGAGCTGCGAGGTCGTCCTTGTCCAGGATGTACTTCGCCGCCCAGCTAGCCTCCACACGGATGCGGTCGAGCCTGAAGGGCGAGAACTTCCAGAGAAAGTCTCCCGTAGCGCGCTCGTAGTTCTCAGGGACCGTGCCGTCCTCCCGCTTGTCAGGATCGACCCGCTCTATACCAAGTGCAAGATAAGGCCTCGTACCTCTCCCGACATCGGTGCCGATTAGGGTCTTCAAGTTGGCGAGCACCTCCACGCGAGCACCGAAGACATAGTCCCGGGTGTCGTCCGAGAACGTTGTCTCGGGGCGCAGGTAGGCACCCCACCAGTATGCGGTGACGGGCTTGCGGGTCCCTCCTAGATAGGAGCGGTTCCGGGACCAGGAGAGGTCGGCAGTGACGGAGTCGTAGAAGTCGGCGTCATTGGTGACGCCGTCGCCCTCGACCTTGACGCGCCAGAGGTTGCTCGACCAGGACTGCGACTTGTCATCGATGTGAAAGGCGTATCCCCATGTCTTGTTGAAGTCGAAGTCGAGGGCGACACCGGGGTCATCCTCCGCATCGTCGTCTGCGGGAGCCGCGCTGATATGCCAATCGAGAGGACGGGAAGCGTCCTGTTTCTCGGGCTCCAGACAACTGACGACGAGTTTGCCCGTGTCATCCACGACCGGAACGTCCAGAGTCGTCTCCTCGCCGACGAGGGTATCGCCGCAGAACAGGCTTTCAGGAGGAAAGGTCACGTGGATGGAACGGATGGCCTTGCGCTTGGCGAGGTCCGCAAAGGGCAATGAAGCCTCCACCCGCATTCTATTGGCCAGAACATCTTCCACCGGAATCTCGAGCACCTCGGGCGCAAGGTCCTCGGCGAGGTATTCGACCTGAAAAGAGATCTCGCCGCGTTTCTCCTGAAGCCTCTCCAGGCGCTTCGCGGCAAGCTGCTCCTCGTCGGCAGCAGGATGCGCGATGTACGTATCTGCGAGGGTAACGAGAAGATGAAGCTTATCCTCTCTGCCGTCCGGGCATTCCAGATCGGACTTGTCGACCTGAAACCAAGTCGGCAGCTCACAGGCAACAGCTCTGGCTGGCAGACTCAGAAGGGCGAGGGCCAGAAGGGTCGCGGAAGATCTCATGGTCAATCCTCCTCGACGATGATCAGGTCCCGCAGGAAGTCGCGATACTCCTCGACCGTCTCTTCCTCAGTATTGTCCAAGTGATCGAAGAAGAGTTTCCGGCTTAACGAGGCCGCCCCCTCCGGAATCACGAAGTGGATGGCGACCCTGGTGTTCATGTGAAGGAACATCTTCGTGACCGGTGGGATCTCCAGAATGTCCTTCCATCGGATGACTTCCTCCAGGAATGCTTCGTCTTCCGGCTCGTGCTCAAATGTGAACACCGTGCCGACGGCCTTGTGAATGATCCTCTGGGTCTCGCTGTCCGTGGGATTGCGGATCGCCATCGCTCCTCCTCTCTCACAAATGGCTGGCTGAAACTCTCGTCCTAAGGGGACGGACAGGGATCGCGAATTACCCCTCTGCAACTCTTGAGAAACCTCACGCCCCCACGAACGCCACCAGGTCGGCCATGGTGAAGTCGTCCGATCCCGGCTTGAGGAACGGCCGCCAGCGCGGGTCCTGGTTCAGGTAGGAGCTGGCGTCGCCTTTGAGGAGCCCGAGGAAGACCTCGCCGACGATGCGGCCGCCGACCGGACCGAGGTGCTCACCCTTTCCGAGCAGCTCGGCCTCCTTGAGGATGTAGTACCAGAGCGGCGCCTTGCCGGACGGGAGGAGTTGCTCTCCTCGGATCCGGAGCTCGTCGTCGGTCAGGGGTTTCAGGCCGAGTGCCTTCGCCACCCGCTGGCCCGAGGGGAGGCCGAAGGCCACGCCGCGCCGGAGGTTGCGGAGCGGCAGGCTGCTGCCGCCGGCTTCCGGTGGCAGCTTGCCGAGCGGGCCGGAGACGACCGAGTCGATCTTCTTGCCCAGCAGCGAGCCGTCGAAGAAGTGGCGCAGGTCCACGGTCCGGTCCGACTTCAACACCTGGTCCTGGGTCAGGTTCGGCCTCACGGCCAGGTCCGGGAAGATCGGCAGGACGCCCGCGGTCTCGTTGACCCGGTACCGTGCTCGGACCTGGCTGTGGCCGAAGCGGTAGGCCGCCACCGCGAACTCCACCGGGATGAACGGCTCCTCCTTCCAGCGGAAGTGCAGGAGCGCGCGGTCGAGGACGTTCCCCACCGGGTCCTGACCAGGGCCGGGAGTGTCTCCGCGCAGCGGCTCGATCAGCTCCTTCCAAAGATCCTGGCCCAGAATCTTCCGCAGGAATTCGTTGGCCACGATCCACTGGTAGTGCCACCGCACCACCCGCTGCGCGGCCTCGAACACCGGCTCGCCGGGCTCCGTGGGAATCGAGCCGCCGCGGACGCCTGTCACCACCTTGTTGTGGAGCTTCAGGAAGGCCAGGTGGAGCTGCGAGACGATCAGGTTCTCGTCGTTGCGCGGGTCGCCCGTCAGGGCCACCCCCTGGCGGTTGCGCGGCAGGTCGTTCGGCCCGCCAGCCGAGTCCATGCCGATCAGCAGCTTGTCGCGGTCGCGGCCGTCATAGAGATACGGCTGCACGCTCGGGCCGGAGCCGTAGAGGCTGTCGAGCTCCAGGAGCGGGGTGCGGAAGTTGTGGATCGCCTCGGGGTCGTTCTGCCGCTCCAGGCTGGAGGTCGGGTCGAACGTGATGTCGTGGTCCACGAACTGGCCGAAGAAGGTGAACCCCGCCGGGATGGCCGGGTTGTCCTCGCCGGCTGAATCGTCGAGCATCGCCGCGGCGAGCCTCTCCAGGGTCCCGATCTCGAAGTCCGCGGCCGGCAGGGTCGGGAACATCCGGCCGAAGACGCCGGGGTTGTGGAACGCGGACCGCTGGACCTGGTCCGTCGCCAGGGCGCGGTGCACGGTCGCGCCGTGGCGAGGCGGGAACGGCTGGGGGGTCTTGCTCTCGCTCCTGTCCATCTCAGTCCTCCATCGGGGTTCCCCCCTCTGGACGGACAGGAGCGGGAGTTTTCAGACGGCCGTCACTCGGCCCGGGTCGGCTCCGGCGCGCGGCCGAAGTCGCCCTGCATCTCCGCCACGCCGTAGGCCAGGGCGGCCCAGGCGGCGACGTTCTGGTCCAGATCCTTGGGATCGATCTTGTCCAGCGTGTCGTTGGACGTGTGGTGCCAGTCAAAGTACTCGGTCCCGTCCTGGCTCAAACCGGCGACCGGCACGCGCGCTGGGACCATCGGGATCAGGTCGGCGCCGCCGCCGGCCTCGTTGTCGCCGCGCTCCACGCCGATCGGCGCGAGCAGCCCGGCGAGGGCGTCGAAGGCGGACAGGGTCTCGGGAGCCACCCGCGAGGAGATCCGCCAGACCTTGCCGGAGCCGAAGTCGGACTCTCCAGCGAGGATGTGCTTCGGCAACTCCGCCGCGTGCGCCTCGGCGTAACCACGCGCGCCCGAGAGACCGAACTCCTCGTTCGCGAACAGCACGACGCGGATCGTCCGACGCGGATGCTGTTTCAGCTCGCCGATGCGCCGCGCCGCCTCCATCATGATGGCGCAGCCGGCGCCGTCGTCGACCGCGCCCGTACCCAGGTCCCAGGAGTCCAGATGGCAGCCCAGGAGGACGACCTCGTCCGGCTTCTCGCGGCCGGGGATCTCGCCGATGACGTTCGCCGACTCGGCGTTGTCCAGCAGCCGGGCACCGAGCTTGAGGCGGAAGACGACCGGCTTGCCGCTCGCGAGCTGGTTCTCCAGCAGGTCGGCGTCCGGGTTGGACAAGGCGGCGGTCGGGATCTTCGGACCATTCTCCTCGTAGCGCGTGCCGCCGGTGTGGGGCGTGCGGTTGCGGTCCGTGCCCACGGAGCGGATCAGCACGGCCGCGGCGCCGAGCTTGCCACCCACGGCGGCGCCGCGGCCACGGCCGACCACGGCCTCGCCGTAGCCCGAGCCGTCGCGGCGGCGCTCCATCCGCTTGTTGATGAAGACGATCTTCCCTTTCACGGTGGCCGGGTCGGCCTTCTCCAGCGCCGCGACATCCGGGACCTGGACGACCTCGGCCTCGATGCCGCCTTCCGGCGTGCCCACACTGCCGCCGAGCGCCGCGAGGTGGACCGGCTGCGGCCACGGGGAGACGATCTCGCCGGACTCGGCGCCGCGGTCCCAGTGCGGGACCGTGACCTTCTCGGCGCGCACGTTCTGGAAGCCGAGCGCCTTCATGGTGCGCACGCCCCACTCCACGGCGCGGGCCTCGCCGGGCGAGCCGGCCGAACGGGGTCCGACCTCGGTGGTGATCGAGCGCACGATCTCGAACGCGCGGGTGCCCTTCATGGCGTCGTCACGCAGGGCCGAGGCCGTAGCCCGGTATTCCGAGGGCGCAGCGGCCGGAGCCGCGGCTCCGAGGATCAACGGCAATAGCAGGAGAGCGAGTCGGGGCCTAACACGCATGCCTTGCACCTCTCATGAGAAGAAAAAGCAAAACGGGGTGGACGCTCACGCGCCCACCCCGCAAGGTATCCCAGAACCGGGGTTCTTGTCAGGCAGCCATCAGGCGGCGGCAGTGGCGCGCGCCACGGGCAGCCGCTTCATCTGCTTGAGGGTCTGCTTCCACTCGCGGAGCGCCTGCTCCAGGGCGTTGTAGGTCAGGCCCAGGCGGGTCTCCAACGGCAGGTGCTCCTCAGGGGTCGCCTCGGTCGCCGGCTTGCCGGAGCGCCGGCGCTGCAGGGCGACGAGCTCGTGGATCGCCGTCTCCAGCCGGGCGTAGGCCTGGTGGAGGCGCTGCTCGTAGCTCTCGCGGGAGTGGGGGACGACCCGCTGCATCTGTTCCTTCGCGGTCTCGAACTGGATCTCGATCTTGGCCTTGAGGATCGCCGCCTCGGGCGCGCGCCGCAGGTCGCGGGTGAGACCGACGCGGGACAGCGCCCAGATCATCCACTTCGCCGGGTCGAAGTGCCAGCGCCGGATGCCGTTGCGGTAGTCGAACGGGAAGCTGTGGTGGTAGTTGTGGTAGCCCTCGCCGAACGCAAGCACGGCCATCACCATGCTGTCGCGGGCGCTGTGCGCGCGGCTGTAGGGCTGCCGGCCCACCATGTGGCAGAGGCTGTTGATGAAGAACGTGCCGTGGTGGCTGACCACGATGCGCAGCACGCCGCCGACGATCAGGCAGCCGAGCAGGCGGCCGGTGAGCACGCCGACCAGGGCCGGGATGCCGAAGCTGATGCCGATGCCGATGAACTTGTACCAGCGGTCCTGCCAGCGCACGAGCGGATCCTCGACCAGGTCGCGCACCACACTGCGCGGCGGCCCTTCGTTCTCGAAGAAGATCCAGCCGATGTGCGCCCACCAGAACCCCTTCTGGATGTTGTAGGGGTCGCGCTCCTCGTCCACGTGGTCGTGGTGGACGCGGTGGTCGGCCGCCCAGTTCAGGACCGAGTTCTCCAGCGCGGCCGCGCCGAAGACTAGGTAGAACAGGCGCACCGGCCAGGAGGCCTGGTAGGTCTTGTGGGAGAACAGGCGGTGATAGCCCGCGGTGACCGACAGGCCGACGCAGAGCCAGATGCCGAAGAAGGTCGCCCACTCCGGCGCTCCGAAACCGTAATTCCAGAGATACCAGGGGGTTGCGACGAGCGCGACGAGGAGGGTTCCCAGAAGGAAGAGGGTGTTCAGCCAGTTGACACGGCGCGGCTTGGTTTCGCTCACTCTATCTGCTCTCCGACTTCGTGAAATGATGGGCTTCCCGGCCCTGTTTCCCGCTATGGTCCCGTCGCGAACGGCGGGCCGGCGAACCCCGGGCTGTTTTCGACCTGGGGAGGATACACTGTCCGGAACCTTGAAAGGAGCTTTATTATGCCCGAAAACCGTCTCGCCGTGCGATCCGTCCTCGCCCTTCTCCTTCTTCTGACCCTCTCCCTGGGCGTCGCCGCCGCCGCACCGGCCCTGCAGCGCGTCGAGACGAAGAAGGTCTGCATGGTCAACAACCAGGTCTTCGACAAGGACCAGATCCCGGTTTCGGTCGACGGCAAGACCTATTACGGCTGCTGCGAGATGTGCAAGGACCGCCTGTCCAAGGACGCCGCCATCCGTTCGGCGGTCGACCCCGTCTCGGGCAAGACGGTTGACAAGGCCACGGCCGTGATCGGCGCGCTGCCGGACGGCAAGGTCCTCTACTTCGAGAGCGAGACGACGTTCGGGCAGTACGGGAAGTGAGGCTCATCGGCTAGACTCTGGCCGATGAGACCCTGGATCGCCCTCGGGTGCCTGCTCCTTCTGGGAGCTTGCGGCGGGGCGGGCGTACCGGCCCGCCCGCCGGCTGCGGTCTCCTCGGGCCAGGTCGTCCCCGCCCTGGATCTGCCGCGCATCCAGCCGGCGCCGTCACCGCCGTCGCCGGATACCAGTGACGGTGCCGAGGCAATCTCCCTCCTCGGCGAGCCGCTCGCCGCGCCGGTCCTGCCGCCGGAGACGAAGGCCGACCGCGAGGCGAAGCTCGCCGCCGCGCGCGCCGAGGCCGACTCCCATCCGGACGACGTCGACGCCTGGATCTGGCTCGGCCGGCGCACCGCCTACCTGGGCCGCTACCGCGAGGCGATCGACATCTACACCCGCGCGCTCGCCGCGCACCCGGACGAGCCGCGGCTGCTCCGCCACCGCGGCCACCGCTACATCAGCGTGCGCCGCTTCGATCTCGCGGTCGCCGACCTGGAGCGCGCCGCGCAGCTCGTCGCCGGCAAGCCGGACGAGGTGGAGCCCGACGGGCTGCCCAACGCGCGCAACATCCCGGTCAGCAGCCTCCAGACGAACATCTGGTATCACCTCGGGCTCGCCCACTATCTTCTCGGGGACCTGGAAAAGGCCCGCGAGGCGTTCGCGCAGTGCCTGAGCCTGTCGACGAACGCGGACATGCGGGTGTCGACCACGCATTGGCTCTACATGACCCTGCGCCGCCTCGGCCGGGTCGGCGAGGCCGAGGCGCTCCTCGAGCCGATCCGCCCGGACATGGACGTGATCGAGAACCGGGCCTACCACCTGCTGACGCTGATGTACAAGGGCGATATCCCGCCCGAAGCCATCCCCGGCCTGAGCAACGGCGACGCCGACGGGCCGACCCTGGGCTACGGCCTCGGCGACTGGTATCTCTACAACGGCCGGCGCGAGGACGCGATCAAGGCCTTCCGGGAGATCCTCACCTGGAAGGACCAGTGGTCGGCCTTCGGCTACATCGCCGCCGAGGCGGATCTGAAGAGGCTGGGGGAAAACCTCACCCCCTAGCCCCCTCTCCCAGTGGGAGAGGGGGAACGCTTCCTCACCTCTTTGCCGAAGCTCGGCTGCACCTCCCCAGCTACGTTCCCCCTCTCCCGGCGGGGGTATGGGAGGGAGATGGGAGAGGGGGCCAGGGGGGTGAGGTCCTACACCCTGACGCCGAGCGACTGCTGGAGGAAGCTCTCGATCCCGGCCGCCGGGCGCGCGCCCATGGTCCGCGCCACCTCGCGGCCGCCCGCGAACACCGCCATGGTCGGGATCGACTGGATGCGGTGCGCCGAGCCCACGGCCGGATCGACGTCGGTGTTGACCTTCACCACCAGGACCTGGCCGGCGTTGCGCTGGGCGACCTTGGCGATCTCCGGCGCCACCATCTTGCATGGGCCGCACCACGGCGCCCAGAAGTCCACCAGCACCGGCAGCGCCGACTCCCGGAGCAGCGCGTCGAGCGCGGCGCCCTGGTCCACCGCGACCGGCTCGGCGATCGGCGTCAGCGCGGCGCCGCAGTTGCCGCAGCGCGCCTCCTTCTGCAGGCGGTCCAGGCGCGACCAGAGCACCCGGTTCTTCTGCCCGCAGGATGGACAGACTCGGACAATCCCCTGATTCATCGGACAAACCCTCCTTTCCCTCGACCGGAACAACAGAATCCGCCTGTGGTACGTTCCCGCCCATGAAAATGAAGAAGATCAGGGGCTACCGTGTGAAGCCGGGCGCGAAGGTCGACCTCTCCCGTTTCGACGCCGGAGAGACGTCCGCGTTCAAGGGCGGCAAGGACGACACCCAGGAGATCTTCGAGCGGCTGAACGACCGCCTGGAAGAGCTTCAGGAGATGCTCTGGGCCGACGGCCGGCACAAGCTGCTCGTCGTCCTGCAAGGGATGGACACGAGCGGCAAGGACGGCACGATCCGCCACGTCTTCGACGGCGTCAACCCGCTCGGCGTGCGCGTGGCCTCCTTCAAGGCGCCGACCGCCGAGGAGCTGGCCCACGACTTCCTCTGGCGGGTCCATCCTCTGGTACCGGGCAAGGGGGAGATGGTCATCTTCAACCGCAGCCACTATGAGGACGTGCTCGCGGCGCGCGTCCGCGGCTTCGTGTCGGCCTCGGTCTGGAAGAAGCGGTACGACCAGATCAACGCCTTCGAGGAGCTGCTCGCCGAGACCGGCACCACCATCCTCAAGTTCTTCCTGCACATCGACGCCGACGAGCAGAAGGAGCGACTCCAGGAACGCCTGGACGACCCCACCAAGCGCTGGAAGTTCCGTAAGGGGGACCTGGAGGACCGCCGCCTGTGGAACGAGTACATGGCGGCCTACGAGGACCTCCTGGCGCGCACCAGCACCCGGCGCGCCCCCTGGTACGTCGTGCCTTCCAATCGGAAGTGGTACCGCAACCTGGTGGTCGCCTCGGTGATCGTCGAGGCGCTGGAGGACCTCGGGATGACCTACCCCGAGCCCGAGGAGGATCTGCAGGGCATCGTCATCGAGTGACGCGAGCGGCTCGCCTTGGCGGGCGTCCGGCACTCTACTAGACGAGAGTCCCTTTTTGCCCGTCGGACCAGCCTCCGGACGTCTTCCAGGGCCTGGCCCGCGGGCCCTTGCCACCGGACGTCAGAAAAAGGAGGAAGCGCTCGTGTCGAACCGACGGAAGACGTTGACGTGTCTGATGCTGTCCGCGCTGCTCGCCATCCCCGCCCTCGCCATCGCCCCACCCCAGCATTCGGAGGACGCCGAGGACGCCGCCCTGCTGCGGTCCGCGATCTTCGCTCCCGACTTCTCCACGGCGGCCCTGGACGTCCAGCCCTCCCTGGTCGAGGTGCGCAACATCCATGGATCGGAAATCGCCCGCGCCTCCTCCCTCGGCCGCTTCTTCGCCGAGAACTCGGCCGCCTGGGACGTGCGCTGGGACAGCCGCTCCGACCGGCCGCACCTGATCCAGGGCGCCGGCGTGCCCGTGCTGCCCGGCCATGGCAACAACCTGACGAACGTCGCGACCGGCCTGGCCACCTCCGGCCCGCGGGTGTCGGACGTCGAGCGCATCCTGCGCGGCTTCATGGCGCAGTATCCCGAGCTGTTCCGCGTTGCGCAGGAGGAGCTGCGCCTCGACCCGAAGAGCACGGTCAACGTCGGCCCTGAGAAGCAGCTCTGGATGGTCGAGTTCCAGCAGGTGCACAACGGCGTGCCGGTCGAGGGCGCGAACGTGTTCTTCCGCATCAACAACGGCAACATCGTGCAGTTCGGCACCGACAAGGTCGCCGAGGTCCGGACCGGCACGGCGCCGCGCGTCAGCCGCGAGGAGGCCTTCGCCGCCGCCCTGCGCGCCATCCGCTCCGACATCTCCGAGGTCGGCGAGATCCTGAACCCGGGCACCCTGAAGCTCGTGCCGATGCTCACCAACGGCGAGCGTCCGGCCGAGGCCTTCCACGGCACCGTGGGCCAGGGCTACCAGCACGCGCTCGTCTGGGAGCTGACCTTCCGCCGCACCGGCGAGCCGACCACCTTCCAGGCCTGGGTCAACGCCCGCAGCGGCAAGGTGATGCAGCTCGTCGACGCCAACGCCTACGCGCAGGTCACGGGCGGCGTCTACCCGACCACCAACACCGACCCGGAGACGGTCGTCGGCCTCCCCTTCACCAACGTCACCAACGGCGCGGTCGCGGTCACGGACGCGGCCGGCAACTATACCTATGGCAGCGGCACCGCCACGGCGACGCTCAACGGCAAGTACATCAAGATGACCGACAACTGCGGCGCCATCTCGCTCGCGAGCGGCTCGCCGGGCAACCTCGCCTTCGGCACCAGCGCCGGCACCGACTGCACCACCCCGGGCGTCGGCGGCGCGGGCAACACCCACTCCTCGCGCACCGGCTACTACCACCTGACCAACATCAACCGGAAAGCCGCCAGCTTCTACCCGGCCAACGCCTGGCTGGGGGGCACGCTGACCGCCAACATGAACATCAACAGCACCTGCAACGCCTTCTGGAACGGCACCACGGTGAACTTCTACCGTTCGGGCGGCGGCTGCTCGAACACCGGTGAGATCGCGGCCGTGTTCCTCCACGAGTGGGGCCACGGGATGGACACCAA
>JACZDC010051616.1_pt1 | contig 13537 bp, 9 predicted proteins | sample 8641791 | NCBI WGS metagenome assembly JACZDC01 (sample SAMN15324613, study PRJNA640507) | soil metagenome | isolation source: intercropping peanut in the second line | place: China: Luxin town, Laibin City, Guangxi Province | collected 2019-07-25 | depth 10cm m
GATCCGCTCGCCGGCCGCGGCGAGGCGCATCCGGGCCAGGCTCACGCCGCGCTCGGCGCGGCCGAGGGCTTCGCGGCCGGCGCGCAGAGGCTCCTGCGCCTCGCGCACGAGCCGGCGGCGCAGGTCCTCCAGGAACTGCTCCTGGCTCGCCACCTGCTCGACCAGGAACTCGGCCACTTTGGTCGGCGTCTTGAACGAGCTGTGCGCCACCATGTCGGCGATCGAGCGGTCGATCTCATGCCCGAGCCCGGCGAGAACCGGGAACGGGGCCTTGGCGATGGCCTCGGCGATCGCGCGGCTGTCGAACACCGCCAGATCGCTCCGTGAGCCGCCGCCGCGGATCACCACAGCGAGGTCGATCGGCAGGCCGGCCAGGGAGCGGAGCGCCGTCACGACCTCGCGCTCGGCCTCCTTGCCCTGGACCGAGGCGTGGACGAAGATTACCCGGAAACCGTAGCCGCTCTCCTGGAGTCCCGAGAGGAAGTCGTGGTACGCGGCGCTGCCATAGGACGTGATCAGCGCGATGTCGAGCGGCAGATCCGTCAGCTCCAGCGTCCGGTTGCGGTCCATGAGGCCGGACGCGGCCAGGGCGGCGAGGGTCTCCCGCCGGCGCTGCTCCAGCAGACCGAGGGTGAAGGCCGGGTCGACGTCCTTGACGCAGAGCTGGAGACGGCCGCCGGGCGCGTAGAAATCGAGGCTGCCGCGGACGCGGATCTGCATGCCTTCGGCGATCTGCTGGCCGGAGGCGCCGAGCAGCCGGCGGACGCGCAGGAGGTCGTTCTTCCAGATGACCCCCTCCAGCTTGCCGACGATTTCGTCGCGCTCCCCCTTCTCGACCAGCTCGAAGTAGAGATGGCCGCGCTGGCTGGGGCGGACGCGCTGCGCCTCGCCCACGACCCAGACCGACGAGAACGCCTCGCCGAGGAAGTCGCGGACCTCGCCGCAGAGCTGGGCGACGGAGTACGTGGGTTCGAACAGGGGCAGATTCAAGGGCAACTCAATGGTACGACTTGAGCTCCTTGACCGAATTGAGCGGCATCGACTCCGCCCACTCCACCGCCTTCTTGTCGCCGCCGGTCAGCTTGCCGAGGAAGTCGACCGCCTCGTCGCGCTCGCGGAACAGGCGCCAGATGAAGGTATGGCCGGCGGGCGCGGTGAAGTAGGTGTAGCTCTTGGCGCCCTGGGACAGGTCGAACCCGAGATTGGTCTCGCCGTTGACGCCCACGCAGGCCACACCGATGGCGCGGCAGGCGAGGGTGAGGGCCTTGACCGCGTCCTCGTAGTCGCCCAGCTCCTCGCGCGAGAGCGGCGAGTGGTAGACCGCGATGCGCGAGCCGTCCTCCTCGGCCAGGAGGTTGTACGGGATGTCGTTGCGGTCCATCGCGTCCTTGGTCTCGCTCGTGGTGACGAAGACGTCCTCGGTGCCGGTCACCTTGTAGGTGATGGCGTAGACGTCCTTCTCGAGCTGCGCGAACGAATCGGCGAGGATGCTCTCATCCTCGACCGTGAAGTAGAACAGGCGATTCATCATGCGTCGGGCCATGCGGCTGGTTCCTCCAAGGCCTGGGTCACTCGCGGGTAGATTGTGCGAGGGGATCGGTACCGGGGCGCAAGCCCCGGCCGGTCATTGTAACAAACGGCGTCCCGCGAACATTCGCGTCCGGGAGCTTGACCGGATGTCTCTGGTCCATGCTAGGCTATCGCGCATTGAGACGACCAATCGGGGAGAAGGGTGATATGGACCAGGAACTGATCTCGTACTTGGACAGGCGCTTTGATGCGATGGACCAACGCTTCGATGCGATGGACCAACGTTTTGAGGAGCTGGACCAACGCTTCGAGGAGATGGACAAGCGCCTCAAGGAATTGAAGCAGGATGGCAATGAGACCCGCATCCTGCTGGAAGCACTCCGCCGCGACGTCCAGCTCATCGCCGAGGGTCTGGCGGCCGGCTTCGACGAAGGGCTGAAGCGGACCCGGTCCGAGCATGACGACGAGATCGAAGAAGTACGGACCTTCAACCGGCTCTCCTATTCGGAGCTCCAGCGTCGCATGACCATCCTGGAGGATTGGAAGGAGCGCCTGACCGGTACCGACCCCATCGCGATGGTCCGCGAACGGTTTGGGCTCAAGCCGAGAGAAGTCTGATCACTGACCCTTGCTGGCCGCCAGATAGCTGTCGAGCTGCTGGCGCTCCTGGAGTGTCAGGTCCGCATCCTCCAGGAGATAGCTCTCGCCAGCCGGCGGGAGTGGGACCACGGCGCTGGAGAGCGCCTGGCTGAGACGGGGGCAGTCCAACTCGCCGATCAGGCTCGGAATCCGTTCGCAGAAGCCCACGATCTGAGATCCCACGCCGCTCTGGATCTTGACGCGGATCTGCTTTGGAAGCTGCTCGGTCGTGACCACGTAGGCTCCGGGCTCCCGCTTCACCTTGACGCGGCCTTCCAGCGTCGCGGCCTGCGCGGGGACGACCACCTGATCCTGCAGACGGGTACCCGTAAAGCCGGCGACGCCTACGTCCGCCACGAGCCAGCCCTGTCCCTGGAACTCCACCCGCAGCTCGGCCGTGTGGCTGCCGCCGGGGCCCGGCTCCAGGCGCAGGAGATGATTGCGCAGGGTCAGGTTGCTCTTTGGTGCGGAGAGCTGGATGGTCAGCGGTCCCTGAACGATCGGCGAGATCTCCGGCACCACCTCGGGATAGCTGCGGTTGAACCGCTCGAACCGGAGCTGCCCGGGCGGCAACGTCGCCGCTCCTAGCAGGAGCGCGGCAGGGATCAGAGCGAGGAGAAAAGGCTTCGCACGCATCAATACCCTAAACCCCGGGTCCGGCCGAAAGCTTCCATCAGGGATAGTAGCCGCGCATCGTCCGCGCCTTGCCCCGCTTCACCTTGACCTCCACCGGCCGGAAGCCTTCGTCTTCAGGCCGATCCGAGTTGTAGGCGAGGTAGTAGCGGCTGCGCAGCTCGTGCTCGATCTCGCCGTACACGGCCGCCAGCTCGTCCGCGTGCTCGACGTAGAAGACCCGGCCGCCGGTCGCTTCGGCCAGCTCCGAGAGGTGGTTGCGGACCTCCAGGCCGACCACGGGCACATTCAAGCCCACGGTGTAGATCGCCACTCCGGCGTGGCGCGCGTACTCCAGCGCCTTCTCCCAGGGCGTGTTGCTCGACGTGTCCTCGCCGTCGGTCAGGAGGATCAGCGCGCGCTGGCCGCGGTAGCCGCGGAAGTAGTAGAGCGACGTAATGAGGCCGTCGTGGATCGCGGTCCGGCCCATGGCGCGGAGCCCCTCCAGCGACTGGCTCACCGCCTCCACGTCGTCGGTCGGCGGCATCACGAGATACGGCCGCGACGAGAAACCCACCGCGAAGGCGCAATCGTGCGCCTGGAGCTTGCGCAGGAACCCTTCGGCCGCCTTCTGCGCCTCGGACAGCGAGGCAGACATCGAGACCGACGTGTCGATCGCGAAGCCGAGCGTCAGAGGCAGGTTCTCGACCATCTCGAAGCGGGCGATCGTCTGCGGCCGGCCGGCTTCGAGAACCTGGAAGTCGTCGGCGGTGAGCCCCTTGACCAGGTTTCCCGCACCGTCGGTGACCGCGGTGTACAGCTCCACCAGGTTCACCTCGACCTGCTCCAGATTTTCGGGCGCGCGCAGGAAGCGCACCGTCTCGGCGCGATGGCCGTCGTCCAGCTCGGCGCTTACGGCCAGGTGGACGATCGCCTCGTCCGGCACGTCCACCTGCGCCTGCCACGGCGGGTTCGTCAGGGTCGCCACCAGATGGTCGTTGACTTTCATCTCGACCGACTCGACCCGGCGGTCCTCCGGCACCGTCACCTCCGCCCGGACCATCACATGACGACCGATCTTCGCGCCTTCCGCCGGCTCCGCGACCATCACCCGGAAGGCGCCGCGCGTCTGGTTCACCGTCACCTGGTCCGCGGCCACCAGCTCGCCGGCCGAGTCGTAGCCCTCGACCCGCACCACCTGCTCGCGCGGGAACGAGGCCAGGCGGACCTCCGCCGAGTATGGCGGCCGGGTGCGCGAGAGCTGCGCCTCGCCGTCCACCAGGAAGATCACCTTGGCGATGCGATCGCCGGTGACCATCGCGTCCGCGCGCCAGGTCCCGAGCATGACCTCGTCGATCGGAGGCATCAGGAGGACCGAGTCGCGCCCACCGATCCCCGGCGGCAGACTCTCACCGCGCGCCGCCGCCAGCGCGGCCTTGGGAGCCAGCCGCACCTCGGGCTTCGACGGCACCCGGAAGCCGCGCACCAGCCGCGCCTCGGCTCCGCTCACCTCGTCCCGGATCGTCAGGCGCAGGAGGAAGGACTGGTCCGGCCGGAACGTCCTCTCCAGAAAAAGCGCGATCGGCCCCTGGTCCGGAGCCGGGAGGCGATAGCGGACCCGGAGCGCGTCGAACGCGCTCCCCTCGCGCTCGATGACGCCGTCGACCAGGAGCTTGACCTTCGGCTTGCCTTCGTCCGTCGCCAGCACGGCTCCACCATCGGCACCGGGCGGCCGCAGACCGATCAGGATGCGCGAGACCATCCGCTGCTCCCGCCGGTCGGGAAAGTCCATGTCCAGCGTCTCCACCGCGAGCCGCGGAGGCGCCGACGGCAGCACGGTCTCCGCGGCCTTCCTCGCCCAGGCCGCGAGATCCTTGGGACGCGCAAGCTCGCTCACCCGATCCTCGGGAGCGGTCCAGTGGTAATCCTTTTCCTTCGGCAGGTCGTCCCTCTCGGCCGGCCGGCTGCGCAGACCGTCGACGCCCGTCAACGCGTCCACGTCGGCCGACTGCGGACAGAAGCGGCGGTCGATCCGCTTGCCGCCCATGCCGATGGCGGTCCAGTCGTAGATCCAGTTCGCCATGTCCGGCGTGTAGAGCGCGCGCTTCGAATCGATCGGCAGCCAGACGCGGAACGGCTCGTCGGCCGCCGCCCGGTAGAGGATGAAGACGCGCTGGTTCGGCGGCAGACCGTAGGTCCAGATCTCCAGCGGCCGGAACGTCGAGCCGCAGTCGATGACCTTCGCCTCGTCCGGCTTGCCGAGCAGGAACACGAGCTGCGCCCGGGCGTCGGCGGGAGGCATCGATTCGAACGCCAGCCGCCGCCGGCGCTCGATCCCCTCCACCAGCTCGTTCGTCGGGGTCTCGGGAATCGGATCGACCAGGAATCGTTCCAGGAACGACTCCCGACCGATCTCATCCAGGTCCAGCAGCTCGCGGCGCTGCTCCGCGCTCAGGAGCAGGCCCGGGCCGTCCTGGAGAAAGGCCCGCTGCGCCTCGGGCCAGAGCACGGGGTCCGAGGACTGCGCCCCTGCGGCTGCCGGGAGCAGCAGGAGGAATACAGCCAGACCCCGGGCCCTCACTCGTAGTACCCCCGCGCCGTGCGCGCCTTCAGACCGCTCTTCTTCACCTTCACCTCGACCTCCCGGAACGCACCCGGCGTCCCTCCCGACTGGTTCGAGTTGTAGGCCACGAGATAACGGCTGCGCAGCTCGCGCTCGATCTGCGCGTAGACGTTCGGCAACTCCTCCGGCTTGCTGGCGAAGAACGCCTTGCCGCCGGTGGTCTCCGCGATCTCCGCCAGCTTGCTCTTCAGGCCGATCTCCATTCCCAGGTTGTAGCCGATGGCGTAGATTGCCACGCCGCTGCGCCGCGCGTACTCCACCGCGTCCTTGTAGGCGATGTAGCTCGCGTTGTCGTCGCCGTCCGAGAGAAGCACCAGCGCGCGCTGCCCCTTGATGCCGCGGAAGTAATAGAGGCTGTGCACCAGCGCGTCGTGGAGCGCCGTGTCGCCCACGGCCTGCAGCTCGTCGAACGAGCGCACCACGGCCTCCACGTCGTCGGTCGGCGGCATGTCGAGGCGCGGCCGGGAGGCGAAGCTCACCGCGAAGCTGCGATCGCGCGGCGTCATGACCTTGCGCAGGAAGTCCGCCGCCGCGGTCTGCGCCTGCACGAGCGAGGTGCGCATCGAGCCCGAGGTGTCGAGCAGGATGCCGACCGTGAGCGGCAGGTTCTCGACCAGCTCGAACTTCGAGATCTGCTGCGGCTTGCCGGTTTCGAGCACCTCGAAGTCGTCCTGCGTGAGGCCCGGCACCAGGTTGCCGTTGCGGTCGGTCACCGCCACGTAGAGCTCGACGAGGTTGACCTCCACCTCCTCGAAATACTGCGGCGCGCGGACGAAGCGCACGGTCTCAGCCCGGCCGCCGTCGTCGAGCGTCGCGACCGCGGTGACGTAGGCCACGTCCTCGTTCGGGATCGGCACCTGCGCCTGCCACGGCGGCTGGGTCAGCGTGGTCACGAGCTGGTCGTTGACCTTGATCTCCAGACCCTGGAGACGCCGGCCGTCCGGGATCGAAACCTCCGCCTTGACCAGGAGCTTGCCCGGCTGCACGCGGGTCCCCTTGGGCGGCTCCGTGATCCACACGCCGAGCGCGCCGCGCGGCTGGTTGACGATCACCTGGTCCGCGGCCACCAGCTTGCCTTGGGCGTCGTATCCCTCGGCCCGCACCACCTGCTCGGTCGGGAAACGGGCGAGCCGCACTTCGGCGGAATACGGGGCGGTGGTGCGGGCGAGCTGCGTCACGCCGTCCACCAGGAACACGACCTTCTTGATGCGCTCGCCGGTGACCAGCGCGTCGGCGCGCCAGAGGCCCAGCACCACGTCCGCGGGTGGCGGCAGGAGGAGAAGGCTGTCCTCGCCGCGCCCGACTTCCACGGGGACCAGCTCGCCCACCGCGGCCGGAGCCTTGGCTTCCAGGTCGTCGCCGGTCGGGCTGATCGGCACCCGGAACGCCTTCGTGACGCGCGTCTCGGCGCCGCTCGTCTCGTCCTTGATGTGGAGACGCATCAGGAACCACTCGCCCGGCCGCAGCCGGCGCTCCAGGGCCAACACCAGCGGCTCGCCCGCGCCCGGCACCGGCAGACGGTAACGCATACGGAAGTCCTCGAACGGACGGCCGCCGCTCTCCACGACGCCGTCCACCGCGAGTTGGACCTCCGGTTTCCTGGCATCCTTGTCCGCCTCGGCGGGTTTCACACCCTCCGGGCTCACCGTGGCGTAGGTGCGGACCACCATGCGCTGGGACTCCATGGCGGGGAAGCGGAATTCGAGCGCCGAGACGTCGAGCTTCGACGGCACCTCGGCCACCTTCGTGACCGCGGCCTCGCGCGCCCAGGCCGCGAGGTCCTTGGGCGCCGCCAGGAACGGGCTCGCGTCCTTGGGCTTGTTCCACTTGACGTTCTTCGCTCCGGAGAGCGCGCCGGTCATGCCTTCGACGCCTGTAGCCTCGTCCACGTCCTTGGCCTGGTCGCAGTTCTGGAGGTCGAAGCGCTTGACGTAGAACCGCCCGCGCAGCTCCTCCCACTGCTCCATCCAGTACTGCATCATGTCCGTGTACATCGGCCGCTTGCCGTCGGTCGGCAGCCAGAGCTTCCACGGCTCGGTGGGCTTGGGCTTGAACACGACGAGCTGCCGCATCACCGGCTTGCCTCGCGGGTCGGTGCCCTCCTGATAGCCCCAGATCTCGAGCGGCTGGAAGACCCAGCCGCAGTCGATGATCTTGCGTTCCGTGGGTGGACCGTTCAAAAACAGGATCTGCCCGCGCACGTCGAGCGGCGCGGCGAACTCGTCGAGCATCAGCCGCTGGCGACGCTCGATCCCGGCCTGCAGCTCGTTGGCCGGCGTCTCGGGGATCGGATCGCGGCCGAGGAACTCCTGGATGAACCGCTCGCGCTCGTCCGCGGACAGGGCCAGGAGCTGATCGCGCTGATCGCGTGTCAGGAGAAGGCCGGGGCCGTCCTGGAAGAACGCCCGCTGCGGCTCGGGCCAGGTGAGCACGGCGGCCGCGGGATCGGCCGACTCGGACGAGCGCCGATCCGCCTGAGCAAGGAGAACGCCGGGAGCGGCCGCGGACAGACCTCCGGCGAGGACACAGAGCGTCAAAACCTGCTTGAGGTATCTCACGGAGAGCCCTGCCTGCATGGCCGGTGCCATAGGTAAAGGTTGGCACTGGAGCGCGGAGAGACTACTATGGGCTTCATCCTATGCCGAAGCGCAACGCACCGATCCGCACCTGGGAGAACGGCGACATCGTCCAGGGCTTCGCGCTCCTCACCAAGAAGGAGCAGCGCCAGGACCGCAACGGCAAAAGCTTCCTGGACATGGAGATCGCCGACGCCAGCGGTTCCATCGTGGCCAAGGTCTGGGCCGACAGCCCGGCGCTCAACGGCCAATATGACACCCACAACTTCATCGCCTTCCGCGGCTCGGTGAAGAACTACCGCGACCAGCTCCAGCTCAGCATCGACGACTGCCGCGAAGCGACCGAGGGCGACCGGCACTACGGCTTCAACGAGTCGCTCCTCATTCCGTCCACTCGCGAGGACATCGATGATCTCTGGATGCGACTCAACCGGCTGCTCCAGGAGAAGGTCGACCGTCCGATCCTCCGCCGCCTCGCGGCCGAGACCCTGGAGATCCACGGCAAGGCGCTGCGCGAGCATCCGGCGGCCAAGGCCATGCATCACGCCTACCGCGGCGGCCTCCTGGAGCACGTGGTCTCCATGGCCGAGCTGGCGATCCAGGTCTGCGAGCACTACCGCGATCTCGACCGCGACCTGATCGTGGTCGGCGTGCTGTTCCACGACCTCGGCAAGCTGCTCGAGCTCGGAGCCATGCCGGTCAACGACTACACCCTGGCCGGCCGGCTCGTGGGCCACGTCGTGATGGGCCGCGACCTCCTGCGCGACCGCTGCGCGGCGATCCCGGGCTTCCCGGAGGACCTCCAGCTCCTGCTCGAGCACATGGTCCTCTCGCACCAGGGCAAGAAGGAGTTCGCCTCGCCGGTCGAGCCGATGACGCCCGAGGCGGTCGTCCTCCACTTCATCGACGACCTCGACTCCAAGCTGAACCAGCTCCGCGCCTCCCGCGAAGCCAGTCCCGGCATCGTCTTCCACCGCGGCATGGGCCGCTACGTCTATCTGCCGCCGCTCCAGGAGCGGGATCAGGAGATCGACGAAGAGCCCGCGGGCGCCTCCGAAACGGACCGGGAAGTGGCGGCCCTGGAGGCCCAGACGCCGCTGTTCACCACCGGCGGCGACGGCAGGCGTTAGGAAGGAGCGTAGCGCTCCGCGGCTCGCGCCCGGGCCTTGGCCGCTTCCACGTCGCGGTCGCGCGGCGGAGCGTTCGTCACGAGGGAGTCGAGCAGCTCTTTCGCTGCCTGCGTCACCTGGTCCACCGCGCGGTTGAACGCCGCCTCGTTCGCCTTGGACGGCCGCGTGCAGCCGCTCAGCTTGCGGACGAACTGGAGAGCCGACGCATGGATCTCGTCCTCGGTCGCGGGCGGCTCGAAGTTGTGCAGGGTTTTGATGTTGCGGCACATGGGAAATGCATATCACGGCCCGGCTCGACGCGGGAGTCCCGGGCGCGGTAGCCTTCCGCCATGTTCACGAGATACGGGCTCCGCTTGATCGCGTGCCTCCTCCTGGCCGCGCCCCCTGCCAGCATCGCCGCAGACCAGGATTCGGAACGCGCGTTCGCCGTCGAACGCGAGGTGAGGACGATCGCGCCCAACCACGTCCTCTGGCCAGGATTCGATCCGCTGTCGATCCCGCTCGCGGTGTTCACGGGCGAGAGGACCTACCTGTTCCGCCATCCGGCGCCGCCCGAAGGCTTCAAGCCGCTGCCGGGCATCCCGTCGATCTTCGTGTTCCAGGGACGGCACCCCGCCGTCACCGCCAACACGAACACCGAGATCGGCGGCGTTCCGACGGCCACCCTGCTCGTGGACCGCGCCGAGCCGAGCTCGACCGCACGGGATCGTGCGGCCGTGGCCCTGCATGAAGCCTTTCACGTGTACCAGAGACGGCAGCATCCGGACTGGGTCGGCAACGAAGGCGACATGCTGCTCTATCCGACCGACGACGCCCGCCTGCTCAGCCTGCGCCGCCTGGAATCGGAAGCGCTGCGCCGGGCTCTCGCCGCGCCGGATCCCCGGGTCATGAGGTGCTGGGCACGGCAGGCCATGGCTCATCGCCGCGAGCGCTTCGCCGCCATGGAGCCGGCTTTCTCCTCCTACGAACGCCTGACGGAGCTCAACGAAGGCCTCGCCGCGTACATCCAGCTCATGGCTGCCGGCAAAAAGACCCTCGAGATCCCGGCCGAGGAGTTTCGGCCGGCCCAGGTCCGCGCCCGCGTCTATGCGATCGGACCGGCTCTCGCGCTGCTCCTCGACCGCCTGCGGACCGGTTGGCAGGAGTCGATCGAGATGGGAGAGGTGCGGTTTCTCGACGAAGCGCTCGAAGCCGCCGCCGGGCCGGCCGGGACGGAGCCGCCGGTCTGCTCCTGGACCCCTGCCGAGGTCGCCGGCATCGAATCGACAGCGAAGAAGGACACCGCCTCCGTCGCCGCAGATCGCGCCAGCCGCAGAAAAGCGTTCGACACCCGCGGAGGATGGCGCGTGATCGTGGAAGCGGCCGATGGTCAGCCGCTGTGGCCCCAGGGCTTCGATCCTCTCAACGTCGAGCGGGTGGACGGCGGACTCCTCCACACCCGGTTCCTGAAGCTCGGGAACGACGACGGCGAGCTTCAGGCCATCGATGAAGCCGGCGCCGACGTCGAAGCCTTTACCGAGGGCGTCGGGCCGCATCCGATCTTTAACGGCGTCCGGCGCTTCGCCGTCGCGGGTCTCGCCAAGCCCGAAGTCGCGACCGAAGGCGGTCAGGTGACGATCCACGGCCCCGGGTTCACCGCTACGTTCAGGAACGCCAGCGCCCGGGTGAACGGGACCGAGGTCGTGGTGCACCTGGCGGCGCCGTAGGTCCGCCTGGATCAGCGGGACGGAGCCCCGGCCTCGAACTTCCCCTGCAGGTAAGACGTGGTCGTGGCGATCTCGTCCCGCACCCCGACCCCGACCGTGTAGCTGCCGCCTTCGAGCGTGATCCGCACCTCGTAGGTGTAGTCCTTCGCCTTGCCCGACGTCAGATCGGCCTCCGGCACCGTCACCTTCACCACCTTGGTCTCGCGCACCGGCGTCACCTTGCCCTCGCCGCTCGCCACCACGAAGAGCCGCAGCCGGCCCTCCCGCTTGTCGCCCTTGGGCTCCAGGTAGAGCTTGTCGATCGGCACCTTGATGCGCACCGGCACCACGAACGACGTCTTCTCCGGCCCGGCTGGCGTCTGCTGCCCGATCTCCAGCGCGGCTTCGAGCGGGTTCTCCTCGCCGCCGAACGCCATGGTCGCGGCGGTGCGGTCGGCCACCGCCTCGCTCACCGGCTTGTCCTGGTACCACTGCCGGTAGCGCGCTTGCGCGCCCTTGCGCTTCACCTTGACCTCGACCTTGTGGTCGCGGTCGTCGGCCACGCGCTGCGGCCGGTAGCCGATCGAATAGTAGGTCTCGAGGTCCGCGGACATGAGGTGCAGGGCCTCGGCGGGTTGCGACACGTTGAACATCCCGCGCCCGCCGGTCTCCTCCGCGAGGAAACGGAGCCCGTTCTGCCGGTTCTGGATGCGCGCCTCCTGCAGCCGCGTGCCGCGCACCCAGCGCGCGCCCATGACCTCAATCGGGTAGATCGACACACGGTTGCGGCTCGCCTTGGACGTCACCTTCCGGAACAGCTCGGATGCGTCGTAGGACGCGGCGTTCATGCCCGAGATGCGCTGCCCGGACTTGAACCCCGAACGCGCCTCGGCCCAGATGAAGAGGTCTTCCCCGGGCACCGACGGCAGACCGTCGCTGGCGTAGAGGATGGCCTTGCGGCCGGGCAGGCCCGACAGCCAACCCACCACCGTCTCCAGGGCGTTCAGCGATGCGGCCACGTAGGCGGTCTCCGTCTCCGCGTACTCGCGGATGCGCGCCTCGGCCGTGGCTCCCCAGCCGCCGACCTCCAGCGCGTCGTACACCACTTCGAGCTGGTGATCCCGCGAGGTCTCCCGGCCCGCCAGGTCGCTCGCCAGCTTGCCGATCACGTCGAGCTCCGCCAGGACCTCGGGCACGTTCGTGGTGAACGGCTTGCGCACCTCCAGCGAGCGGCCGTAACGGACGACCATCACCCGGTCACCCGGCGACAGGGATTTGGTCAGGAAATCCCGCACGCCTCCCAGGATCGCGCTGCGGTTGGCCGCCTCCATGTTGTAGTCGTCGACGAACAGCACCAGGTTCAGCCGCTGGTCGACAGGCCGCACCGCGGCGGCGTCAGCCGTATCGCCGATATCGCCGGAGGCCGGCTGGCCACTCTCGGCGTAGAAGTTCGTCACCTCGACCGGCTTGCCGTCCTCCAGGACCTCGAAATCCTCCTTCTTGAGATCCGGGAGCGGCTTGCCCGCCTTGTCCGTGACCACCACCTCCAGGTTGACCAGGCTGACCTCGATCTCGTCCGAGAACGTCTCCTCGGCCGGAGGCGCGTCCTGGGCACCGGCAGGAAGACAGGTGAGGGTCAGGAGCAGGCCGAGAGCAACGGTACGAGGCAAGCTGAGATGCATGCGGGAACCTCCTGAGCACAGTCTCCGACCAGTGTACCGCAGCCAGTGTACCGCAGCCTTTTATGGCCTGCTTCTTGCTACCCCGAACCGGCGCTGCCGAGTTGGTGATGCCGCAGTTCGCCAAGACCTTGCCGCGTCGCGGCGAACAGTGCTAGCCTAGACCGAGGAACACACAGCCAGGGAGGGACCAGGCGATGACGAACCAACTCCAAGTTCAAGCGGACAAGCTGGAGGAGAGCTGGAAGAACGATCGCTGGAAGGGGGTGAAGCGTCCCTACGGCGCTCTCGACGTCGTGAAGCTCCGCGGCAGCGTCCAGATCGAGCACACCCTCGGGCGGCTGGGGGCCGAGCGCCTCTGGGATCTCGTCCATACCGAGGATTACGTGCCGGCGCTCGGCGCCTTGACCGGCAACCAGGCCGTGCAGATGGTGCAGGCCGGCCTCAAGGCCATCTACATGAGCGGCTGGCAGGTAGCCGGCGACAACAACAACTCCGGCGAGACCTATCCCGACCAGAGCCTCTACCCGGCCGACAGCGTGCCCGCGCTCGTGCGGCGTCTGAACAAGGCGCTCCAGCGCGCCGACCAGATCCAGAGCGCGGAGGGCCAGGACGGACCCTACTGGTTCGCCCCGATCGTGGCCGACGCCGAGGCCGGCTTCGGCGGCAACCTCAACGCCTACGAGCTGATGAAGATGATGATCGAAGCCGGCGCGGCCGGGGTCCACTTCGAAGATCAGCTCTCCTCGGCCAAGAAGTGCGGGCACATGGGCGGCAAGGTCCTGGTGCCGGTGGCCGAGTTCGAGCAGAAGCTGATCGCCGCCCGCCTCGCGGCCGACGTCTGCGGCGTGCCGACCATCCTGATCGCCCGCACCGACGCCAACAGCTCCAAGCTCCTGACCAGCGACGTGGACGAGCGCGACCGCGAGTTCCTGATGCCCGAGCGGACCGTCGAGGGCTTCTGGCGCTACCGGGGAGGACTGGACGCCGCGATCATGCGCGGCCTGGCCTACGCGCCGTTCGCGGACATGATCTGGTGCGAGACCTCGCACCCGGACATCGA
>JACZDC010021499.1_pt1 | contig 13534 bp, 9 predicted proteins | sample 8641791 | NCBI WGS metagenome assembly JACZDC01 (sample SAMN15324613, study PRJNA640507) | soil metagenome | isolation source: intercropping peanut in the second line | place: China: Luxin town, Laibin City, Guangxi Province | collected 2019-07-25 | depth 10cm m
GCTCATCTCCGAACGGACGATCAGCGCCTGCACGTTGTCGCCGTCCCGCAGCGCCTCGTCCGCCCGCTTGAGCACCAGCGCTCCGGCCTCCCCCTCGGGGAGCGCGCGGACGTCGATCCCGACGCCGCCCGCGATCGCCAGGTCGCACTCGCCGTTGAGCAGACTCTGACAGGCCAGATGCAGCGCCACCGGCATCGCCGAGCCGCCGCTCTGCACCGTCAGGCTCGGCCCCTTCAGGTTCAGCTTGTACGACACCCGCGTCGCCAGCGAGTCCGCCGCGTTGCCCACGAGGAGCTGGAGCGGATCCATCTCCGCCGTCAGCGCGGGAAGAAGATTGAACAGCAGATAGCTGCTCGTCGGCTGGGCCCCGAAGACTCCCGCCAGCCCGACCGTCTCCGGGTCGTAGCCCGCATCCTCCAGGGCCTCCCAGCACACTTCCAGAAAGACCCGCTGCTGAGGATCGAGAAGCTCGGCTTCACGGTGACTGATCCCGAAAAAGCCGGCATCGAAACGATCCAGATGCCGCACGCCGGAAACACGACTGCCCAACCCGATGACTGCAATAGAATGTTCCACTACACTAAAGCTCCTGGCTGTTCCCGAATCCGCATGTTGGAGAGGGTAACCTTCCTATCATGACGGCTGGCGCGCCTTCTCACAAGCCTCCGGACGCACGCGGGTGTGACGCAGGTCACATCCGCTCCGTGAGCCCCTGCACAGACAGAAGGGGCCTGCGCGCAGGACCATGACAGGCACCAGACCAGCCGTTCCGAGTCCGGAGAGGGAGACGGAGATGAAGATGTCGACGATCGTGCTTCACGAGCGCAGGAGGTGGCTCCTGCCGGGCCTGCTCACGCTGCTGTACCTGCTCGGCGCCCTGCCGGCCCGCGCCGCGACCGACTTCTACACCGTCGCGCCCTGCCGCATCCTCGACACGCGCAACACCGCCGGGCCGCTCGGTGGACCCGATCTGCCGGCCGGCGGCTCGCGGGCGTTTGCCATCGCGGGCCAGTGCGGCATCTCCACCTCGGCCCAGGCCATCATGGCCAACGTCACCGTCACCCCGCTTGCCAACGGCAACCTGGCGTTCGGCCCCGTCGGCTCCCCGAAACCGACCACCTCCACGATCAACTTCCGCGCCGGCATCACCCGCGCCAACAACGCCATCCTCCCCCTGGGCACGGCCGGCGGTCTCATCGCCTACGCCAACACCACGGGCGACGCACGGGTCATCGTCGACGTCACCGGCTACTTCTCCGACTCCGCGGTCGAGGCCACCACCACCTCCCCGGTGGCGTTCAACCCGCCGCCCGCCACCTATCCCGGCGACCAGGTGATCAACCTCGTCTCCACCACCCCGGGCGCGCAGATCCGCTACACCACCGACGGCTCGGCGCCCACGACCACCACCGGCACGCTCTACTCCGGCCCGTTCACCATCACCTCCACCACCACGCTCCGGGCCATCGCCTACAAGAGCGGGCTCGCCAACAGCCCGGTCACCCAGGGCACCTACACGGTCAGCCGGCAGGACGCCCTGTTCCTCGCCGTGCTCACCCCGCAGGGCAGCGCCGTAAGCCTCGGCTCCGGCCGGGCTTCGCTCCTCCTGGCCGCCGACGAGCAGACCGCCGTCCTGCGCCAGACCTGGTCGAACCTCAGCTCGACCCTGACCGGCTCCCACATCCACGCGCCGGACGGCCAGATCATCTTCGACATCGACGACGCCACGCCCGCGGCCGACGGCTCGCTGACCTGGACCATCGTCTCGACCGGCGCCTGGACGCGGGAACAGATCCTCGCCGCCCTGCGGGCGGGCCAGTGCTACCTCAACCTGCACACCGCCAACTATCCGAGCGGCGAGATCAAGGGCTTCTTCCGGCCGGCCAACGGCAGCATCACGTTCACGCCGCCGCCGGCGCCGCCCGCGGCGCCCACAGGCCCGGCCAACGACGCCGACGCCGCCCGCTTCCTCACCCAGGCCACCTACGGCCCCACGGTGTCGAGCATCGCCTCGCTCCGCTCGATGGGCACCTACTCCGCCTGGATCGAGAACCAGTTCACCCGGCCGATCGCCACCCATCTCTCCTACGTGGACACGCTCCTCGCCATCCCGAACCACGAGGACTACTACCACTGGCACGGCCGCGAATCGATCTGGAAGCAGGCCATCCAGGGCCAGGACCAGCTCCGCCAGCGCATCGCCCTGGCGCTCAGCGAGATCTTCGTCGTCTCCTCCGTGGACGACGACCTCAACGGCATCGAAGCGGTCCCGTCCTACATGGACGTCCTCAACCGCAACGCCTTCGGCAACTTCCGCACGCTCCTGCAGGACGTCACCCTGTCGCCGGCCATGGGCGGGTACCTCGACATGCTGAGCAACGACAAGGAAGACCCGGAGACCGGCCAGAACCCGAACGAGAACTTCGGCCGCGAGATCCTGCAGCTCTTCTCCATCGGGCTCTACCAGCTCCACCCGGACGGCACCCTGAAGCTCGACACCCTCGGCCTGCCCATCGAGACCTACAATCAGGATGTCATCAAGGGCTTCGCCAAGGTCTTCACCGGCTGGACCTACGCCAACCAGGACCACAACGTGGACTGGCGCTTCTACTGGCCGGAGCAGGACTTCCGGCATCCGATGGAGCTCTGGCCCGAGCACCACTCCACGGGCACCAAGCTGCTCCTCAACGGCGTGACCCTGCCCGCCAACCAGGCCGCGCAGACCGACCTGTCCGCGGCGCTGGACAACATCTTCCTGCACCCGAACGTCGGGCCGTTCCTCTGCCGCGGCCTCATCCAGCGGCTGGTGACGAGCAACCCCAGCCCGAGCTACGTCTACCGCTGCGGCCAGGCCTTCGAGAACAACGGCCAGGGCGTGCGCGGCGACATGAAGGCCGTGATCCGCTCCATCCTCCTCGACTGGGAGGCGCGCAGCCCCGACGTGCTCGGCCAGCCGGGCTACGGCAAGGTCAAGGAGCCGGTGCTCCGCTTCGTCTCGATCCTGCGCGCCCTGAACGCCCAGCCGCCGTCCGACGGCCGCTTCCGCTACTGGTGGCAGATGACCGCCGAGTGGGGCTTGAACCAGGCGCCGCTGCACCCGGACACGGTCTTCAACTTCTTCGATCCGGCCTACTCGCAGCCGGGCGAGATCGCGCAGGAAGGACTCGCCTCGCCGGAGCTCCAGATCATCAACGAGACCTCCGTCTTCGGCAGCTCCAACTTCCTCGCCGGCGTGATCTACGAGGGCTATGCCGACGACGACACCCTCATCACCCTCGACTACTCGTACCTGACGGGCGCGCCCAGCGACTCGGTACGGCTCGACCGGATCAACCAGCTCTTCTTCGCCGGCCAGATGGCGGCGGACACCCGGACGATCCTCGCCAACGCCCTGGCCAGTCCCTACTTCCCGACCGACCCCGTGGAGCGCGCGCAGACCCTGGTCCGCCTCGTGTCGCTCTCCCCCGAGTTCCTGGTCCAGCGATAGGAGCGAGAGAGATGAGCGACAAGCGCAACGACACCCCCGCCGGCTCCGAAGGCTTGAGCCGCCGCCAGTTCCTCCGCGGCTCGGTCTGCACCGCCGTCGGCATGACCTCGCTCTTCGCCACGGCCTTCGACCTGCGGCGCGTGGCCGCGGCGACGGCGGCGACGGCGCTGGACGGCGACTTCAAGGCGCTGGTCTGCGTCTTCCTCTACGGCGGCAACGACAGCAACAGCGTGCTCGTGCCGCGCGGGACGTCGGCCTACAACGCCTATGCCGCGGCCCGCGGCAGCCTGGCGCTCCCCCTGGCCTCGCTCCGGCCGATCACGCCTCTGTCCGGCGGCGGCGGCCAGACGTGGGGGCTCCACCCGAGCCTCTCCCGGCTCCAGAGCCTGTTCGGCCAGCAGCGCATGGCCCTGATCGCGAACGTCGGCCCGCTGGTCGCGCCGGTCAGCAAGAGCGAGTACGACGCCGGTACGGCCGCGCTGCCGCCGCAGCTCTTCTCGCACAGCGACCAGACCGTCCACTGGCAGACCTCGCTCCCCGACCAGCCCGTGCACAACGGCTGGGGAGGCCGCGTGGCCGACCTGCTGCACTCGCTCAACACCGGCTCCCAGGTGTCGATGTCCATGTCGCTCGGCGGCAACAACACCTTCCAGGTGGGCAGCAGCGTGACCCAGTACCAGCTCAGCTCCGAGGGCAGCATCGGGCTCGGCTGGTACTACGACGGCAACGAGTGGATCGATCCCGCGTCGATCGCCATCCGCCAGTTGATGGCGAAGAGCTATGGCAACGTCTTCCAGCGGGGATACCGGGACGTCTTCCAGCGCGCGCTCGACCAGGACCGCCTCCTTTCAGGAGCCCTGGCCGCCGCGCCCGCCCTGACCACGGTCTTCCCCGACACCGACCTCGGCAACCAGCTCCGGATGGTCGCCCGCCTGATCTCGATCCGCGAGACGCTCGGCCATCGCCGGCAGGTCTACTTCTGCGCCACCGGCGGCTACGACCTCCACGACGGCCAGATCAACGGCACCGCCCAGGCGGGTCCGCACGCCGACCTCCTGACCGAGCTCGACGGCTCGCTCGCCTCCTTCTACGCCGCGACCGTCGAGCTGGGCGTCCAGAACAACGTGACCTCCTTCACCGCCTCGGACTTCGGCCGCACCTTCAAGAGCAACGGCGAGGGCTCGGACCACGGCTGGGGCGCCCACCATCTGGTCCTCGGAGGAGCCGTCTCCGGCGGCCGCTTCTACGGCACGATCCCGACCCTCGCGATCGACGGTCCCGACGACACGGGCGACGGCCGCTGGATCCCCACCACCTCGGTGGACGAATACTCGGCCACCCTGGCCAGGTGGTTCGGCGTCTCGACGACCGACCTGCCGCTGGTCTTCCCGAACCTGGGCCGGTTCAATACGCCGGACATGGGGTTCCTGGTCTAGACTGGCCCCCATGAAGACCCCTATCGCTCTGTTCGCCCTCGCTGCGGCCGTCCTCGCCGCGTCTCCCGCCCTTTCCGATCCGGCGGGAGCCCGCGGGAAGCTCGAAAAGGACGGCATCGCCTTTACGCCGGAGGCGTTTCTGAAGACGGTCGCGGACGGCGACGCGAGCCATGCGGCGCTCTTCGTCGAGGCCGGCATCGATCCTTCGGTGAAGAGCAGCTCGAACCGCACCGCCCTCTGGATCGCCACGGAACAGCAGCAGCTCGACGTCCTCAAGGCTCTGCTCGCCGGCGGCGTGGCACCGGATGCGAAGAACGCCCCTCCTGTGGAATATGGAAAGACGATCGTCCTCATGGCGGTCGACACGGGGGATGCCGCGTATGTCCGGGCGCTTGCCGAAGCCGGCGCCGACGTCAAAGCGGCGAATGAATATGGAGTGCCGCCTCTCGCGGAGGCAGCGCGAGTCGGCAATCTCGAGATGTGCCAGGCCCTGCTCAAGGCCGGCGCCGATCCGAACGCCGCGCCGGGCGGCTTTCCCCTGCTCTACGGCCCGGTGAACGAGAACCACCTCGAGGTCGTCCGGCTCCTGCTCGACTCCGGCGCGAAGCTCGGCGAGCACAAGCAGAGCCTGATCGACGCCGCCAAGGAGCCGGAGATGCGCGCCCTGCTCGAGGCCGCCGAGTAGGAAATCCGGGCCTTTCCGCTGAGACAACCTGGCAGTTCTCAGCAGAAACCACCCGCGCAGGCGGAAATCACCCGCAATTCTCAGCGGAGAATATTGCATTCTCAGCAACTCGGGGAAGAGTCTCAGCAGAACATCGGCTTGTCTCAGCCGACGACCCGAAATTCTCAGCATATCTCTCGATTGTCTCAGCAGATCGGCCGTTTGTCTCAGCAGATCACGCGAGATACGCTGAGACACGGCCGTTCTCCGCTGAGAACTGCCGGATCTTCTCAACAAGCGTCACCCCACCCGTAATCTGGTTCGTAATCCGGGACTGTTAGCCTCCTTTCATGAAGGGTGGAAAGGAGGCCGGCGTGCAGAGTCATCCGACGGCGAAGAAGCTCAAGGGATTCCTGGATGGGGAAGGCAATCGATCCCAGGCCCGGCTGCTCGTGATGCATCTGCTGCAAGGCTGCTCCGAATGCGCGACCACCGTGGACGCGATCGTGCGGCCCAAGCGTGAGTCGGCTCTGGACGTCTACGACGAGGCGTTCGACAAGGCCTACGCCCTGATCCGGGCTCACATGGAAGCGCCCCGGCCGCTGCCGACGCTCAACCTCCGGCGAGATTTCCTCTCCTCGCCGGGCTCCTCCGTTCAGCAACCCGGATGACTTCGTGCGATCCCCACAAGAGAGCCAAAGCCGCACCCTGAGCGTCACAATCCTGGTCGCGGCGTTCGTGCTCGCCTCGCTCACCCTGGGGGCCGCCCTCTCCGGAGCCACGGCTCCAACCTTCCAGGCCATCGCCTCGGTCAGCGCCGTTTCGATCGCCGTCTTCGCCGGGCTCTGGTTTCGAATCTTCCGCGTGCCGGAGCCCAGCACCACGCAGGGCACTCCAGACCTGCCGCGGGTCATGGAGATGCAGGCGTCGGCCGTGAGACGGGAGCCGCTGGCCCGGCCCGGCTTCCAAGGCGTCCATGCGCTGGTGGTCGAGGACGACCCGATCTGTCAGCAGGTCGCTCTCGGCCAGCTCAGGGTTCTCGGGGTCACCGCCGAGCTGGCCGCGGACGGCCTCTCGGCCCTGCGCGCGCTGGAGCGGCGGCACTACGACGTGGTCCTGATGGATTGCCAGCTCCCCGGGATCGAAGGTTATGAGGTCACCCGCCGGTTGCGGCTCCAGGAGGGTCTCAACCGCCAGACTCCGGTCATCGCGGTCACCGCCAACCTGCAGAAAGAGAATCGCGAGCGGTGCATGGCCGCCGGCATGGATCAATACATGCACAAGCCGCTCAACCTGGAGATCCTGAGCGGCCTCCTCCGCCGGATGCTCGCGGACGGGACGTCCAGGCGGGACGCCCGCGGCGTCTCGACGCCGACGATCCTGGACCCGAAGCAGATCGCGACGCTGCGCCAGCTCGAACAGCACTCCGGCAGTCCCCTCCTCGCCCCGCTCGCCGAGAGCTTCCCCAAGCAGGTCCGCCAGTACCTGGAGCAGATGCGGGAAGCCACGCGCCAGGATGACAGCCGAGCCCTGTTCTTCGCCGCCCACACGCTCAAGGGCGCGGCCTTCAATCTCGGAGCGATCGAGTTGGCGAGCCTCTGCCGCGAAATCGAGGATTCGGCCCAGCAGGGCAGGACCACCGGTTTCGACGAGAAGCTCGGCCAGGTCGAGCAGGAGATCCAGAAGGTCGTCCTCGAGCTGAGACAGATCTCCGAGCCGTCCCGGGCCAGGATCAGCGCGTAACCGAAGGCGGCGCTCGCGGACGCGCGGACGCGCGGACGCCCGGACGCCCCGAGGGCGCGGCGGGAGCGGATGGTATACTGCGTATCTACCTCCTGAGAGGAGCTCACATGTTCGAACGGACAAGAGTCTGGCTGTGGTCTGTCTTCCTTGCGGCTCTCTGGGCCGTGCCGGCCGCGGCTGGCGGCCTTTCGGTCACGCTCGACTCGGCCAGGACCTTCGTGGGCAGCGGCGAGCCGGCGATCGTGCGCGTCACGCTGCGCAACGACAGCGCCGGAGAGATCTCCCTGCTCCGCTGGCAGACGCCTCTCCGCGGCGTCGACGGAAACCTTTTCGACGTCCGTCTCGACGGCGACGCGGTCACCTATCTCGGCCGCCGGGTCAAGCGCGCCGAGCCGAAGGCCGACGACTTTCTCCGGCTCGCGCCCGGCGCCTCGGCCACGGTCGAGATCGATCTGGCGCGCTACTACGACATGTCCCGCAGCGGCGAATATTCGATCGGCTATCGCGTGCCGACGATGGAGTCGAACGTGCTGTGGCTCTCCCTGGAGCGCGACGAAAAGGACCGAGTGCTCCGCGCGCTCGCCCGCAAGCACCCGCGCCGCGCCACCGGCGAGACCCTCGATCCGGATTTCGTGAGCTGCAGCAACGGCGAGCAGGCCCAGCTCTACGATGCCCTCGACGGCGGCGAGTACTTGGCGGCCAGGGCCTGGAACTACCTCGACGACGTGCCGGTCAACAAGCGCAAGAAGAACACGCCCTACAAGACCTGGTTCGGCCGCTACACCGCGTCGCGGTACGGCACGGTGATGGACATCTACGCCAACGTCTACACCGTCTTCCACGACTATACGGTCGAGTTCCACTGCGACTGCGACGAGGAGGACACGTACGCCTACGTCTACTCGGACAGGCCGTTCGAGGTCCATCTCTGCGAGCTCTTCTGGGAGTCGGACACGATCGGGACCGACTCCCAGGCCGGCACGCTCATCCATGAGACCAGCCACTTCGACATCGTGGCGGGCACGGACGACTACACCTACGGCCAGAGCGCCTGCAAGAGGCTGGCGTCGAAGGACCCGAACCGGGCCATCTTCAACGCCGACAATTACGAGTATTTCGCGGAAACCCGCTGAAAACGCCGGCCCCGCGCCCGACGACGCGGGGCTTTCCCTCCTTCCATCTTCCCGCGAACCGGCTCCTGAAAAACGTTTCTGAACGTCGATGGACGTCTACAGCAGCCCGAGCTGGCGCAGGCGGCGGCGCAGGCCCTGCTCGGAGACCTGGAGAGCGGCGGCCATGGCGGCCACGTCGCCGCCGAAGCGGCGGAGGGCGGCTTCGAGGTCTTCCGATCCGAGAGCGCCGGCGGCCTGGAGACGGGGACTCTTCTTGATCAGGTGGTAGATCGAGGGCCTCGGGATGCCGAGCCGGCGGGCCGCGGCGTGAGGCCGGAAGCGGGTGGCCTGGAGAGCGGCGAGCAGCTCGTCCTCGGTGATGTCCGCGGGCTTGCGCGGCTCGGCGGGGACCGATGGTGACGGGGAGGGAGACGGAGGCTCCATCAGAGCCTCGGCGAGCGCCGGATCGAGCCGGGCTTCGCTCCGGTCCTGATTGGAGATCACCAGTTGGCGGACCACGTTGCGCAACTGCCGCACGTTGCCGGGCCAGGAATGAAGGGTGAGGCGCGCCACGAGGTCGGCCGGAACCCAGGGCGGATCGGCGTCCAGACGCCCGGACTCCCCCAGCGCCAGCAGCTCCTGGCGCAGGAATTCGACGAACAGGCGGCCGAAGTCCTCCCGGCGCTCCCGCAGAGGGGGAAGACGGATGCGGTAGCCATCGAGCCGGTACAGGAGAGGTGCGCGGAAGCGGCCCGCCGCCACCGCGCTCTCCAGGTCGGCGTCGGTGGCGGCCACCAGGCGCACGTCCACGCGGCGCGGCGCCTCGCCGACCGGCTGGATCTCGCCGGTTTCCAGGCAGCGCAGGAGGAGCGTCTGCACCTCGACCGGCATCTCGCCGACCTCGTCCAGGAAAAGCGTGCCGCCATGCGCGCGGGCGAAAAATCCCTCTCTTTTCCGGTCCGCACCGGTGAAGGCGCCGCGGGCCGCGCCGAACAGCTCGGCCGCGGCGAGCGACGCGGGCACCGCCGCCATGTTGACCGCCTGGAAAGGCCCGGCGGCGCGCGGTCCGGCCTGGTGGAGCGCCTGCGCCACCAGCTCCTTGCCGGTGCCGCTCTCGCCCCGCAGGAGGACCGGCACCGCTGTGGCGGCCGCCTGCCGGATCCCACGGCGCACCTCGGTCACGGCCGGGTGCTCCCCCACCAGGCCGAAACGCGGCAGCGCGGGATCGGGATAGGGGTCGAGCCGATGCAGGAGGAGGACCACGCGGTTGGCGAGCAGGAGCACAACGCCGCGCTCGATCTCCTCGGAATCGAAATGGCGCTCTCCCTCCACGAGCTGATCGTTGGCGAGGACCGGAGTACTGCCAGAGGCGCGGAGAGTGATCCCCCGCCGGTTCGCTTCGAAAACCAGAGGCTCCCGACTCAATCGCCGATGGCCGAGCGGCTCGGCGACAGCATCCGAGGCAATGGCGCCCGGCGCGGCGAAACCTGGCTCGAGTCTTGAAAGGCGCTCGGACCGGCCGGCCGACAGATCAGAAAGAAGCGCCCTCTCCCCGATCCGTCGGAGGTCCGGATGATAGATCACCGTCAATCCGGGCAGGAGGATGCTTCCAGGTTCCGATACGCCGACGACGCGCGAGCGCGATCGCTGGGTGCTATCGTAAAGCGGATCGCCGACAGAGTTTTCCGATTTGTCTTTCATGGAGGAAAGGTCAATGGCCGATCACGTTATCGAGCTGGGTCTCGACGGCAACGTCGCTACGCTACCCGATGGCTCCTATCCGCTCATGCAGAGCGTCGCCCGCCGGGACGGCGACCGCTGGGTGCCGGCATGGTACACCTCCTTCGCGCCCGGAGACAGGGTGGCCTTCCGCTTCGCGGACTACACGAGAGCGAGCAAGGACGTGCCTTTCGTTCCTGCCACGGTCCTGATCAGCTTCCGCAAGCCGGACGACCCGACGCGGCTTTCCTACCCTTTCAAAAGGAAGGTGAACCCGCTCACCATCTCGTCCGACTTCGCTCTCGGCTCCGGGAAGGGCAGCATCATTCTCCCCGCGAAGTTCGGAGCCAAGGCCGCCTACTGGTACCTGATCGATCAGCAGACCGGCGAAGAGGCCTGGTTTCAGTTCGTGGCATCGAAATCTCCACTGAGGTTCCTCCTCCGCTTCGAGATCGTGGTCCGCTATCAGGACCAGTTCCGCGTCTACGGTCATGACCCGGAGATCTTCGTCGGCGAAGGCGGCAGGCCCGACGACCCTCCAGGAAAACGGCCCAGGAGTCGCGCGTAGCGCGCGTCGCCGCGCAGGGCCAGGAGATCGGGCTCGCGGCCGGCCTCGGTGGGCGGAAAACCTTGCTGAAACGCCTGCTGCAGGAAATCGAGCGCGCGCCCGCGGTCGCCCACCACCTCGCAGGCGATCGCCAGCCGGAAGAGGATGCGGCCTTCGGTCGTCTTCACCTTCGCGATCTCGCGCCGCGCCTCGCCGTTCTCGCCCGCCTTGGCCCTGTAGAGAGCCAACTGGCTGCGCAGCCGGGCGTTTTCCGGGTCGCGCTCGACGTCCGGCTCCAGCAGGTGGGCGGCCTGGCGAAAGGCCTCCGGAGCCTGTCCGCGGCGATGGGGGATCTGGCGCCAGGCATCCCCCAGGTTGCCCCACAGACCGTGGCGGCGGGGGCCCTCCGGAAGCGCGAGAGCCTGCTGGTAGGCGGCGGCCGCCTCGGGATAGAGGCCCTGATAGAAATAGATCGTGCCCAGATTGCCATAGAGCGTGGGCGAGGGCTGGAGCCGGATCGCCCGCCGGAGCAGCTCCGCGGCCTCCGGCAGGCGCCCGTCGGCGATCAGCACGCCGGCCAGATTGCGCAGGCCATAGACGCCGTCCGGCGCCAGCTCGACGCTCCTCCTGTACTCCGCCTCGGCTTTCTTCACGCGTCCGCCGTGGAAGTACAGGGTACCGAGCAGGTCGTGGAGGGAACGGTCCGTGGGCCGCAGCGCGATCGCTCGCCGATAGTCCGCCTCGGCCTGGTCGGGCCGGCCCGCGGCCTCATGGATCTCGGCAAGGCCGCGCCAGGCGTCGGCGTTCCGGGAATCGAGAGCGCGCGCCTGCTCCAGCTCGGTCCGCGCCTCGTCGTACCGTCCCGCCTTGATCAGCACGAAGCCGAGGCTCACGCGCGCGGCGGGAAGGTGGCCGTCGAGCTCGACCGCGTGGCGGGCCACGGCGAGCGCCTGATCGAGCCACATCGCGTCTCCGCCCTCTTCCCCGAGCCTGCGCCAATAGGCCCGCGCCAGACCGGCATGGGCGCTGGCGGAGCCGAGATCGTTCTCGACCAGCCGCTGGAAGAGAGCGGCCGCGCGATCGATCCGTCCCGGCAGGTCGTAGCGATCGAGCGCCGCCCAGCCCTCCGCCTCCAGGCTCCTGGCTTCAGCCGCAGAGAGAGGCCGGGCCGCGGCCGGGAACGGCAGTGCCGCATCGGACCGGAGAGCCGGCTCCGGCTGTCCTGGAACGCGGCGGATGAGCGCGATGCCGCCGGCCAGGCCAAGCAGGACGATCATGGCGCCGGCTGCGAGCCAAATCTGGCGTCGGCGTGGAGGAAGCTCCAGGACCGTCGCGGGCAGCTCGGTGAGCTCGGTGGCGAGCCCGGGAACGGCCACCGTCCCGGAATACTGCCGGGCGAGGCGGCGGAGGCGCCGGGCCACGGCCGCGGCGCTCGGAGGCCGCAGCTCCGGCGCTTTCTGGAGCAGCTCGCCGATCAACGCCGCCAGCTCGCGGGGGACCTCGGGCGGCAGTGGAGGCGGCGGCTCGGCCAGGATGCGGTGCAGCGTCTCGGCGGCGGTCGCACCCCGGAACGGCGAGTGGCCGGTAGCCATCTCGTAGAGCAGAACGCCGAGCGAGAAGAGGTCGGACCGCGGCCCGACGGCGAGCCCCCGGGCCTGCTCGGGCGCCATGGTGCGGAACGTGCCGAGCACCGCACCGGTCTGGGTCAGCGTCTCGTCACCTTCCAGATCCCGGACCAGTCCGAAATCGAGGATCTTGGCGGCCGGCGGACCGGCCTGGGCGATCAGGACGTTCTCGGCCTTGAGATCGCGATGGACGAGGCCCAGGCCATGGGCAGCCGCCAAGCCCTCCGCGATCTGCTGCCCGTACAGAAGGGTCTCGCGCAGATCGAGAGAGCCATGGGCGACGAGGTCCGCGAGGCGCGGCCCGTCCACCAGCTCCATGACGATCCAGTCGCCGTCGTCCGTCTCGATCAGATCGAAGATCTGGACGATGGCCGCATGGCCGAGGCGCGCCGCGGCGCGGGCCTCCCGGCGCAGGCGCTCCCGGGCGCTCGCACTCGCCAGATCGGAGCGCAGGCGCTTGATGGCGACGCGCCGTTCGAGCCGGCGGTCGTAGGCCAGGAAGACTTCGCCCATCCCGCCCGCGCCGAGCCGTCGTTCGAAACGGTAGGGTCCCAGGTCGCCGGGGATCTCGACGTCTTCGGCCATCGTGTCGGTCCATGCTACATCAGGGGGGAGCGAGTGCGAGAATCGAGCCCATGAACGTTCTCGTCCTCAACTGCGGCAGCTCGTCGATCAAGTTCCAGCTCATCGCCACCGACCTGGAGGCGATCGAGCACAGCGCGGACCGCGAGCTCGCCCGCGGTCTCGTCGAGAGAGTGGGAAGCCAGTCGCTCCTGTCCCTGCGCGCCGAAGGCCGGCCCGCCCAGCGCCTCGCCACCCCGCTCCGCGACCACCGGCAGGCGCTCGACTACATCCTCCGCTGGCTCGTCTCGCCCGAGGCCGCGGTCCCCGGCCTCGCCTCGCTCGGAGACGTCCACGCGGTCGGCCACCGCGTGGTCCACGGCGGCGAGGCGCTCACCCGCTCCGTGCGGATCGACGACGCGGTCGTCGAGCAGATCGAGGACTGCATCGACCTCGCGCCGCTGCACAACCCCGCGAACCTGCGCGGCATCGCGGCGGCGCGGGAGGTCTTCGGCCCCGGAGTGCCGCAGGTGGCGGTGTTCGATACGTCGTTCCACTCGACCATGCCGCCGGAGTCGTTTCTCTACGCCCTCCCCTATCAGCTCTACGTGCGGCACCGGGTGCGGCGCTACGGCTTCCA
>JACZDC010003583.1_pt1 | contig 13531 bp, 14 predicted proteins | sample 8641791 | NCBI WGS metagenome assembly JACZDC01 (sample SAMN15324613, study PRJNA640507) | soil metagenome | isolation source: intercropping peanut in the second line | place: China: Luxin town, Laibin City, Guangxi Province | collected 2019-07-25 | depth 10cm m
AATTAATTAAAAAAGGAAATCGATTTTCACGGTTTCTGAAAAATTGTATTTTCGAGAAAAATATTTTTTAGTTTCTGATTTTTATTTTAAAAAAAAGGATTTCTATTTGAATTTAAAAATTAATTCTTAATTTTCAACAACTTTTCTGTAAAATATTATTACTTGATTTCACAAATTGAAATAGATTAATTTCTCAAAAACGTATCATTTATTTACATGGAAGGCTTGGCATGACGTTGGACAGCATCTCGAACTTTGCTTTCATATTTCTGACGATCATGCAAAAACAAATGCCCAGCTTCTCCGTTTGCTGAAGAATTGGGATTCGGATCGTTGAGTAAGCTCTGAATCGATTGCACCACCGCAGAGAGTGAATAGACTGGTGACCATTTATCCGCTGTAAGAATGTCCAAACAGATATCGCCATTGGTGTAGACATTGGGATGATAGACTCGGGTTAGAAAAGCGACTTTTGGAGGTTTAAAGGGATATTCCTTGGGAATGTGAATCTGAAGTCGGAAAACTCCATCCTCAAAGGGAGTGTCTTTCGGACCGATGAACTCCGCTCTCCAGACAAGCAGATTCTCACTCACTGGATTGAGAGTGACGTTGGGCAGAGGGGATTCCTGCCACTTTTGTTGCTCTTGAAACAGTCGTTTTGTCTGGCCATTCATGTTCAATGGGCTCTTTATTTATCAAAGAAATGATCTGTATTAACTTGATTTTGTACAATAATAAATTTTATCTTCTTGACAGAATTAGTTGACAAAAAATTATTTTTTTTAAATTTAAGAGAAAAATCAGCATTTATATTTCGACTAATTTGATGCAGATTGGAAATTTATGCTTTTCTTTCATAAATACAAATTAAAATGTCGCGCTGAAGGATAGGTTCAAAAATTTGGGGTTTTAATCGATTCAATTGGGAAAAATCTAGGTATTCTTCTTTCGAATGTTTGCAGTGCCTTTGGCTTTTGGTTTTGCACCGGGAGGGGGAGAAGGCGGTGAATCGTGGTGGTCATCCTCACCCCAATCCGGACTCTTCGGGGGTGGTTCAGGTTTGTTAAAATCGTAAAACTCTTGAATATCGCTGGGTCTCACCGATTCCTGTTCCCGGAGACGTTTGCATTTTTCCCAGCCTTTCTTAACTGTTTCTGCCTCTCTGGGGTGTGCTTTGATGTAATCATCCCTTGCTTTCTCCAGGTCATCATCAGTCTCTTCTGAACCGTCGCGTTCTTGAGGTTCTCCTTCAGCTTCTGGTGTCTCCTCTAGAAGAACAAAATGCTTCCAGTAAAACGGATTCATCATACGTTCAACATAAGGCGTTTGAACTTTTGGAAAGTGAAATTTGAATTCCTTCCAAACCACATCATGAGTCTTCATAAATGCAAACTTCTTTGTTCGAATTTGAGCATGACAAAAGCTAAACGCCTCAACGAGGTCGATTCGTGAGAGCAGAGTCGAAGTCCATTCGTCTTTGTCCGTGGATTTGAGCAGCTGACATTGAAGCCAAAAGTTAAAAGGCACATTCTCCTTGCAACGCACAACACCGACCACACATATAAGTGGTTTTGGTGCATTCATAACAAAATTTGGCACAATATTGAGAGACCATGGGGAGTTGTTGCGCCAGTACTCAGAGGTTGCGGTAGTCGCATGTCGAACAAGTCCATCGAAATCATCATGGTGAATCCAAGTGGCTGGCCAAACAGTCGTTTTCGTATTTGGATCTTGAATTGAGACGAGCCAAAGTGTTGCTTGCAAATAGCTTATCTCTGTATCTCGAATGAAATTGGAGGGCAAAGTCGCAGCGTGAATGCAAACGACACCATGTTCGTAGATCAATTCATGGACATGCTCCGAATCAGCACGCACTTGGGCCAGCATACGAATCGATTGACGAGTTCCATTTGGACGAAGCATGAAATCGGTACAATGATAACCAGGTTGAATCCAATTCTGTTGGTTACTGAAAAATTCAATATTCATATTGTCAAATTGATCTTCACTGAGAATGCGTCCTCGATCGGTTGTCTGAAAGTATTTTCGGATGTGGAACCAATAGTAGACATCGAGGCAGGATTGAAATGTATCTTCTTCTTCAACAATGGGAGTTCCATCTGGATTGGAAATTGCCAAAATGCCTTTTATCAATTGCTCCACCAGTTTCATTGCCTCTTGTTGTTTTGTTAGTGGTTGTTCAGGTTCATCTTTCTTTTTCTGTGCTTTTGGTGGTCTTCCCTTGGCTTTGGCTTTCTTGGGTGGCATTGGTATGATAAGATTTTAAAGGATTAGCTTTTTTTACTTTTTAGATTGATGAACAGCAGCACTTGCTGAAAGCAATCTTTTCAAATTCATTCTCATTTCTTGTCTTCTTGCGAAATCTACTAAATTCAAAACCTCTTTTTCCTCTTCGAAATGCGATTGTTCAACATAAAAGGAACGAGAAGCTTCTTTCTCTTCTTCATCCTCATCATAGAAATCTTGAGGTCCCCATCCACAATTCCTAGGATGCATGTGAATTTTGTAATTCCGATTGTAAGTCGGTCCATAGAAGAATAATAGTTCGTTGCCTGCGGGAATGCTTCGTTTTGCGAAGAAAATTACTTGCTTGGATTTCACAACAACATCGACATTGTAAAAGGGTTTTTGAACTCGACTTGTCAATAGGTTCTTGAAAGAACCAGGCGGAGCTTCATTGATGAATGGAGTTAGGGAACTGCAATCCATCGTTTTCTCATGGGCATCCATATCGAAAAGAGGACTACCAGTGTAGCTAATTCGACTGGGAACCAGCGTGCCTTGCTCAGTTTGAAAGCTGTATCCATAAATAGTAACAAGGACTTGATTCCAGTTCACTTGCGGCTTTGTGCCCTGATTGTTGAGGATTGAGACAAACGATTGCTTGCGAAATCTTTGAGGCAAAAGAGGTTCAATTGCGATTCCAAAATTGTCTTTGAGAATTTTGATTCGACGCTCGGTCTCTGCATCGTTGGTCTGTCGCCAGAGCCGCAACAGGTCACGAAGCATAACATCCGCTTCGTCGGTAATCAAACTACCGGGATATTCTCCGATAACTGTGTTTTTCGCAATTTTGGTCATTGCATAAACTCCAAACCCTGAACAGATCGAACTCGGAAGAACAGTCATTGGCAGATTGCCCAACGCTTCAGCCAACTTACTCAATTTTGTTGTACCAGGCATTCATTCAAACTTGAACGCAAATAGGTAAAATTTTCTGTTACTTTTGAACGAATTTTATCATTTTTTAAAAAATTTCCGTTTCAAGTTGTTAAAACTTTTTCTTACTTCAACTCAGAGAAGCACACAGAGAAAAGGAAAGTGATGCAACCCATTGTTATTCTTTTGGCCGTCGCTGTTGCGGCAATTTTGATTTTCTTGTTGGCAAATTCTTTCCGGAAAAACAAAAAGTCGAAAAAACATTCTTCTTCAAAGATGACTTCTCCGCCGCCTGCTGCAAGCTCTCCACCGGCTCCTCAGCCTGGACTCAAGCCGGCTGATGATACATCTTTCAATCAAATGGTGTCCAGCTTTCCCGGAACAACGATTGCATTTTTCTATGCTCCCTGGTGTGGCTATTGCAAAAAAGCTGGACCAAAGATTGAAGAATTGGCCAACAAGCTCGATGCTCAACGCTTCCAATTTCTAGCTATCAACTGCGATGAGGCAAAAGAGATTGGCAAGCGCTACGCTGCCTCGTTCCCGACAATGGTTAAATTCAACTCTCAGGGTCAAGCTGGGGGCAAACTCGTCGGAGATCATCCAACTGAGAAGATCATGGCATTTGTTGGAGTTTAAAACAATATTAAACGTTTTTATGGAAAACAAGCGCTCCAATTAAAACACCAAGTCCGAAACCCATGACAGCTTGAATGATGAAATCTAATTTTCGATGATTACATCTTGAAATTGATGAAACATAGCATTGTCGATTCTGATAGATTGCGATGGCACAACCTGCAATTAAGAGGGTCATTGTAATCAACAAAAGAATTGTAATGCTGTTCATCCTTTCAATCTATATTAAGGTCAAAAGAAAATATGAGCCAAGAAGATATTGAAATTCAAAAAGATCTTGATTCTGGAAATTTGGAGCCATATATCGCTCTGCTGTGGAATGTTTGATCGACGAAGGAGCTACCGATCAGTGTTCCAACTGTCGATTATGGTCCCGTTGGAAGAGCATGAAAGCATGTTCTTCCGACTGTCTAGAACATGGTCGAATGTTTTGTGGAAATTGTCGTGTAGATTGTCCTCGTTGTCTCGAGTCAATTTGTAAATTCCATTCTCAACGATGGGTCGAACATGGCTACTATGCAGAAACTCTCATTTCTTGTTTTCTGTTCCAACAAAACAGAACAAGAGTTTGCAAGAGGGCATTAAAAAAGCAGTTTTACTCTCTCTATTTGGGTCTCGACATGACAGCATAGAGCAGACTTCCTAGAATAATGATGCCCGCTACGCCTATTCCGACCCAGAGGGCGGTGTTAAGATTTCGGACAGTTGTTGGTTGAAGGCTGCTGCTGGTGCACTTTCGCTTCATGAACAAACCGATTGCGCAGGCTGCGATGACCATAGCCGAAGCGAGCAAAAGACCGACCGTAGTCAGAGCCGTTGAGGCAGTCGTGTTTGAGGTTGTGATGACAGCAGACATTTCTTTTGTTTTTTCTCTACTCGTCTTCTGATTGAACAAGAAAACATTTTTAAAGAAAAATCACAAATAGAAGGAATTTGTGTACAAATAAATTTGTGTACAAAGAAATCAACGACCAATGTTTTTGGGATCACTACTTTGCCTAGTTGGCTTTATTCAAGCTTTGTGTGTCAATGTTCTCTCTGATCCAGGTCTTTTCAGCTCCTCCTGGATTGCTGAACCGAATTCTTCCCTCGTCAACTATGAATATGCCCCACAAGACTCTGAGTATCTCGGAAGAGTGTTTGTTGTCAACGAGTCTCCGATTGCTGATCGCTTTGTTCTGTTCTATCAAGGCCAGAATCCAAAAGATGCAAATTATCTCAACATTACTTTGAGCCTGTGGAGCAAAGATCCTTTTCCTGCCAATACATCATGTCGACTGGGTGATTTTGTGCTCAATATGAACAATACAATCCAAGGTTGGACTAATATCACAACTGCTCTGCCAATCCGTAATAATGGAGAATTTGGACTGGCTTTTGAATGCGATACTTCATTGATCAAAAGAGATTTTTGGATTGTTTTGGATGGCGTCTGGATTGAGGCTTGCACTGAAGACGATTACGAAATGAGCGTTAATTTGATCATTATGATTTCTCTTTTGGCTCTTTTTCTTATGGTACTTGTTTTTGTAGCAATATGTTTCAAAAAATCCCAATCCAAAATTAAATTTCATCCTTTGGTTGAAATTTAAAGAAAAAATAAACTGTAAAATAGTCACAAAACTATTTTTATTGAATGAGTGAACCGATCGATGTTTTGGGAAAAGGTTCATCATGCTCTATTGTGAAAGTTCGAGTAGACAAAGTTGATGTAGCACGAAAACAACTTTTATCTCCAAAGGAATCGAATTCATTCTTGACCGAGGAACGCGAACGACATATCCAAGAATTGTTGCATGAATTCAAACTTTTGAGTGATCTCTCTCATCCTAACATTGTGCATCCCATTGGACAAGAGCCCTCGAATCCTTATTCATTTTTGATGCCAATTTATGAAGCTGATTTGAGTGGGTTTATTCTCAACGCAAAGCCCTGCTTGCTTGATGCTCTAACAATTGAAGAACAAATATTATCAGCTTTGTCCTATCTTCATACAACAAGGCACTATGTCCATCTTGATCTGAAACCTAGCAATGTGTTGATCAATTTCAAAAATGAAATTCTCCAAGTGGCGCTGTGCGATTTTGGATTCGCCTCGCCTCGGACCAATGAACAACAGAAAGGATTTTACATGGGATGGGACTCTGGAAAAACCTCAAAAGGAACGCCTCTTTGGATGCCGTTGGAACGCTTCAACTATCCGCGGCTGGTTCACTGGGGTTCAGATATGTGGGCTGTTGGTCTGATTTTCTGGTTCATCTTCAAAGGTGAAGAACCATGGAGACAATACAAAACCTTGGAAGATTTTATTGGCGACATGAGACTTAGAAAGTTGATTCCTCAACTTTTGACTCCTGAGAACAAACCAAATTGTCCTTGGACCATTCTCAAGAAAATGGAGATGTGTTGGGATTACAATTTCGAATATCGACCAACTGCTTCGGAATTTCTTGGTGCAATTCAATTTGAATTGAAATTATTGAGAGCACCAAAACGAGAAGAAAATGACAGCTCACCAAGTCCTGAAATATTTTGTTGTTAGAAATAAAATTCGTTTGAGAAATGCCTTTTGTTAATCAAGCACAAGCCCGAGCTTGTTGGGCTGCTTATTCGGCTGCTGAAAAGGCGGGTAAAACTCCCGCTTGGGATTGTCATGAATGGGCAGCAGAATCTCCTGCTTGGAAGGATCTCCCTAAAACTGGGAAAAAATCAGCAAAACGAGGCCGCTCTGCTTCCAAGAAAACTGCCGGTAGCAAAAAACGACGATCCCGCTCTCGTTCCGCCAGCCCAGCCAAGAAAGTGAATCGAAAAGTTCATACTGGACCCAAGGGTGGAAAATACATTATTCAAAAGGGTCGAAAAGTTTATGTGAAATAAACATACTATTTCTTCTCACAACAAAAGTAGTTCGTCAAATTGTTTGATCTCCACTTTGCAAATGGGACATTGTTTTTGAATTCGTGTGCAAACGCCGCAAGCAACATGGCCACAATCAGCACGGAATTCTATCGGCTTCTCTTTGCAAAATAAACATGAAGGTATATTTGAAGATTTTGGCTTACTGCATTTCAGTCGATGTGCAAGAGTTTTGCACATTGCGCCATTGTCAGGCAACATAAACCAAGGATTTCCATTGAAAAAACCTGAACTTTTTGATACATCAGTTATGGTTGCCTGGGTAACTAGGGTGTCGCCGCAAATTCGACAATATACAACGACCCTCGGTATATAGTGGCCGCCAGCTTCATAACGAATGTAGGTGCCAGCCACAAGATCATCATATTCGAACCATTTCAAAATTTGATCACACGTCGGTCCTCCATGGAACAAGGGATGAGAATGATGATTTCCACATTCACAAACAAGCGGTTGATTCTGCATTCTTTTGGCTTTTTGTTTTTTAGTTGCTATTTGGCACAAATTCTAAAATTATCCTGAAAGTCAGATATTTATTTTAAAATTCTTTCTTCTGATAATAAATTTAGAAATCAAAAATCAATTTCCCAAACTCTGAAAAACGATTTTCTAACCAATTTTTAATTATTACACTGAAAATTGAATGAGGACTTGAAAATGATTAATTTGTATTTCCAATTTTCTGAAATATTTCTATTTTCCTTAATTTTTAAATTAATTAATTTATAAAATCGTTTTTCAGGGTTTCCAAAAAATTGTATTTTCGAGAGAAATATTTTTTTGTTTCTGATTTTATTTTTATAAAAAGGAAATTTTAAAAATATAAATTCATAAAATTTATTTTCCAAATCAACTTTCAATGATTGTTTTTCAGAGCTAATAGAATTGTGCACTTTTCTTTTCAATTCTGTTTTCGAGGTTGAACATAATGAAAAAAGGATTGTTATGTACAACCAAGAGTTGTTTATTTTGACATTCTTTTCAAAAGTAATTTTCATTTCCCGCTAATAACAAAAAAGATCTTGAAAGATTGTTTTAAAAAAGAAAAAAAGATTTATTCGTCTTCTTTGCGTCGAATTGACCAAGTTGGCTCATAGTGCGGCTCTTGTTCTTCTGGATTCTCGGCCAACTCACGGGGTTTGGGTTTCTCAGAGCTTCCTCTAATTTCCAACTCAATTTTTGTGGCCATCTCAGAGGTGAGATCAGAATCATTTTGAGTGATCTTCATCTCGCCATCGGTATTAACATCTTCAAGAAAGAGATTCGATCGAGTGATGCGATTCCATAGGACATCAGTGAATCCTTCTGGCATAGAGCCCCAGCGACGATCGGTTTTCACACTCCAAGGAACACCATGAAACATCTGAGGAAAGATTTGATTCAAAAACAAAGGACAATCCGTCAATGATTTGACCTCAGAGACATATTCAGAACAAAAGATTCCTGAAGGTCGATTGGTTTTGCACTTGCAATGGCATCTCTGACTGAGTCCATACTGAGTGAGAATGAAATAGACCGTGTTGTGATTATGATTGTCATTGTAGTTCGGACACCAATTGCTTCCGGGTCCAGTGATATTGATCAACATTGTTGGATGATCATTGGACTTTTTCCCAGTGGTAGGACTTTTGATTAAATAGCATTTGCCAATGCTGCAATTCTCATATCGTTTTCCGAATTTTTGAATGACAAGTAAAAGGAAAAATTCCAACCAAGGGTGATCCCGAGCAAAGAGATGCTTGTTGTGAATATTCTTCATCGTCTCGTAATCTTCATGATGCTCACGATTGTCCTCATAACCGGCATTGGCTTCATCTTGACGTCGCTTTCTCCCACCAGTAACACGGACAGGCACCCAATGGACACCATCAGCAGGGAACTTGTACATTGGATTCGGTGCATCGGCCATAGTACGAAGACTGGCTAGCTTCATCAAACGATAGAGGTTGTCCTGCATCGGCGGTTTTGAAGCATCGTCCGGTTGAACCAAAACATCAGGATCCAAGAGCTTTTTCAAATCATCGACCATCAAACTTCCATCACTGGCCAGCATGTACTCTGGCCAGTAGACTCGAGAGTTCCAAACATGACCTTGATCATTGCAAAGTGGGCACGATTTGCTAACACCAGCTACACCAGCAGATTTTGGTTCATAAGGTTTGGCTTTGTAATTAGGATTTCTAGCCACTTTTGCATTTTCCTTCTCTGCGTGTTTTGCAGCTTCTTTCCTCTCTCTCTCTTTGATCTTTTTGACTTTGGAACATTCTTTGCACTTTTCTGCTTTTCGACTTCCAAGCATTCTCAATGCTCCACCTTTGGGTCCATAGACACCTTCATCATAGACTTTGTCCCAATTGCTGTGCTCCGGACGATCCCAGAACAGCTCATGCTTCTTGATCTTCTCCAGCAGAGTTTGACGTATGTCCAAAGCTTGATTAGAATTGACAATCAAATAAGGGAAAATTAGGTGGACACCTTCTCCAAGACCTTCATCATTTTCTTTCTTCAAGTGTTTTGGAATTGTTAGACAGATCAGACAGGTGAAGGCATAAGGTTGTTTTTTAGACAGGCCAGGATAGAATTGCTTGATGCCATCTTGAATGAAACGAATCAACAACAATAGCTTCTCGTGATCGAGAGCATCTTTTGCCTTTTTGAAAGTCTCCAGCTTCAACGTTCGCTTTGTATTGAGAGTTTTGTAGGTATCTTTTCTAAATTGTAATTTCTCAATTCGTCGATCCAATTCTATTGCCGAAGAGTAACCATCAAGAGGTTCACTATTCCACGTAGCAAAATCAAGATCAATAAATAATTTGAAATTGTCAGTAGTTTTCTCAGATAGAAAATTATATTTTGCCTTCTCTCGTCCATTGAAAAATTCTTTCTTACGAAAACGTATATTGGCTATGGATAGGGCATAACGTCTGAGGAATTCCTCACTTTGCTTCTTTTGTTGAGCATGAATCTCGGCCGCACTCAACTGGTCAATTGTTCTGATAACTTGACCTGTTTTGCTATCTGCTTCCAGAAACTTGTCCAATTTGGTTATATCATAAACTCCTCCAGCCAACGAAGTGTGAGTGAAATGGAGACCGCCACCGGTCTCAATCTTGAATCCTTGCTTCTTCAACCATGGAGCTAACGGGGAATATATATTCTTGCTACTACCAGCCACGGGTTGGCTCATCCTGTTTGCCTCAAATCACATTAAATTAATTCCAAAACAGGAATATTAAATTGACCTAATTATTTCTTCTTGGAAATTTTTAATGAAAATTTAATACTGAAATAATGGAAATTTGGAATTTATAAAATTAATTTTTAAAAATTTTTCCTTTTTTATAAAATAATTTCTGAAACAATTTTAAAAATTTTTCGAAAATACAATTTTTTAGAAACTCTGAAAATCAATTTTAATTTTTAATTAATTCAAAAATTCATTGAAAAATGAAATATTTCCGAAACATGAAATTTTAAATTCAATAAATTAATGATAAATTTTAGTGTTGTTGTAATATAAAAATATCACAAATGACAGCTGCGTTTGTAATGAAAAATCTGTTTAATTATGATCCCGTTCTTCCAGTACCACAAAATTGTCCGACAGAGCTGGTAACCGTCTATTTGACTGATAAAGTGGAAGCTGCAATTCAAGCCAAGCAACTTGGTTGGCAGAGAACAGTGGTCGTTGAATCTGCGGTTGAGGATACACCACAAGCTCGACTTGATGTTGTAACGAAAATTAATTGTTATCCAGAATTATTCTTGAATGACACAAACTTGGAGCACGTTTTTGTGTGCGACGGAAATGTGGTACGATTGGACTCAAATTATCCAGAATTTGTCCGCAATGCTATGGCTAGCGGTAAAGCTTTATATGTTACCAGTGGCTGGTATAGTGGACATGCAAATAACATGTTGGAAGAATTGCATCGGTCTGGCAAACAGGAAAGATGGAATCAATGGAAGCAATCGACCATCGAGAGGACACAAAAGTATGTTGAGAATCTAAGAGAATTTGGTATTGTAAATCTGGAAACCGCAGTTCCTGTTGTCTCAGCTAAATATATTGGATGGAACTTGAATTTGAAGAAAGAGGAACCGCGCTTGGACGATCTATTGCAAGCTGAGTATTTTTTTCACAATCAAGGAAATATCATTTTGAGCTATTTGGCCGCTCGCTATCCCGACGCGAGTTATCATTACAAAGGATTCAAAAATAATGGGCAAATTTCAATGCATAAGAAAGTTTTGATTTAATTGACGTTTTCATAATAAAACTATCTTTTCAGATTTAATTTTCTTTTAAAAAAGACAGAGATGCAGAACTTTCCTCGTCAATGGCCAGGACCTCGAGATGATCCGCAGGGTGAACGGTACGCGCAATGGTCTCAACAAAAGGCACCCGGAATGGAGACACCATTTGTCGAGGCCTATGAGTCACAATACGTTCCTCCCCTCAGTCAACCTCAACCGAACAATGTATCTGCCTACAGTGTAGAAGACTTTTACGAATATCCTTCCCTATTCTATGAGGCCTCCAAGCACAAATTCAAACTCGATGAATTGGGATTGAAATTTAGTGATCCTAAAAATGTTTTCGCTATTCATCGAGAACTCTCCAAGGAGATTCACAAACAATACAACATTTGGATTGCCAAGCAAGAAACGACTCAACTGTTTGAAGTAATGTACAAAGCCTATATCAATTTCTTCAATCTTAATCATCGGACCGGTGATCTCGAAGAGGACTTGTACAATTTGAATGTCCAGGTGATCAAAGTCTGCTTGGACAATATGCTTCCCCGTTTGGCAATGCTGATTCGTCAGGTCTCTCAGATTGATCGAGTTGCCATTCCCAACCCTCTCCCCGTCAATGTTAGCAACAAAGGCCTTGATGGAAGAAATTCTCAAGATTTGTCATCAGTCATCTTTCTGCCTTTGGCTGAGCTACAACCTCCTCCCGATCTTCCAACCCAGTATCAAGCTCTTCGCAATCCTGCCTCGAGGAATTGGCATGACCAAATCTATGAAAGTTTTAGGTCTGGACCGCTCTATTATTAAAAATATGTTTTTTATTGAACAAGTTGAACTATTTTCACATCGAATTCGGGATGTTGATTGGCCCATTCTTCGAGGATTGATTGATATTGAGGCCAGCTTCCGCCTGCTAGGCCACAGCCAATTCCATGAGGGAAAGCAACGGTTTTTAGACCCAAGAGTTTTGTTTGTTCAGCCAATTTCTCCAAACATTGTAGAAACCAATTTTGTCGAATGGTAAATGTTTCTTTGATTCCTCTTTCTTGTAGAATTTTCTCATAAATGGGGTATTTTTTTGAACAGGATCCTGGAGCATATTGGGCAAAAAGACAAGCTACAAAAATATCTTTTCCTTTTGCTTTCTCAACATGAATCGTTCCAGGTTGTGAGCTTGTCTCTGAATCGGCTACATTTTTAGAGGAACCTTTGCGTTTGGAATAAGGATTAATGCCCAATTGTTTGGCAATCTCAGAAGCGAGTCCAAGGGATTGTCGCGTGATACAGTTGCATTGTTGAACAATGATATCGCAAGGAAAGGAAATTAAATTTCCCTCAACAAGTTCGATCATAGATTACTTGATAAATATTAATTAAAAATATTTTTGTGATTGGACATGCCACCGTTTAGAAAGACAAAACGAAAACAATTAACTCCAATTCGATTGCCTTGTATGAGCATCAATGGGAAATCTCAAAAGCAAACTAGGTTCGAACAACGCAGAACTCAAGGTCATTGTGTCAGTTGCACACGAAATCTAAGCAACAATTCTCAGACCTGTCATCATTGTCAAAAATTTGTTTGCAATCATTGTTTGACGGTTTGGCTTGAAGGTTTGGAGATGTTGCCCAGAACAATTGGAGAAAGATTTTGTCTGAACTGCAATGATCACATTGAGAAACTAGTTCAATCCGCGACTGATCTTCAAATTAAAACCGAGTAACCATACAGTTTTAGCGAAAATCAGAGATTTGAATTATCGAAAATCTTTGAGACACAAAAAGATATTTTTCTTGTCATTTTAGAAAACAAAATTCAATGTCCCAAACAATTGATAATGTGGTTGTATTCGGGCTTCGCTGTTCCGGAACCAATTATGTGACTGAATTGATTCGGAAGAATTATCCTTGTCTCAAGGTTGAAGAAGGCATATTGAATATCTGGAAACATATGTGGCAAGGTGAAGAGAACATCTCTCCTTTAGTTGTGTCAGAAATGGCGCAAACATTATCAACTTTGTATATTTTTGTTGCCCGTAATGTCTTCGAATGGTTGCAATCGTTCAACCAACAACCACATCATTGTCGTTGGGCAGTTGGCCGTTCTCTTCTCCAACTTCTTGAGACGAGTCCTTTTGAGAGTTTCGATGGAAGAAACAATCTGCTAGAATCGTATCCTTCAATTCTAGATGAGAGAAAATGCAAACATCGTCATATTGTGCAGAATATGTTGCCCCATCTGCCTAACTCATTTCTTCTTCAATATGAAGAAGTGCGAGACAGTCCAGATGCTCTACGAGTCAAGTTATCTGCTTTTGGAATTGAGAATGACAAGGAGCTGGATGGTGTAAACTACTACAAAAAGGAGACTAACAAAACCTATGTACGAAAAACCTATTCCCCGATCGATCCTATTGCTATGGAATTAATTTTGAGAAATACAGATTGGGATATTGAAGCCAAATGGAACTATCAACAACCTATAGAAAATAGAACTGACAATGGACAACTTCCAGAAGAGAGAAACGATAGTGGACAA
>JACZDC010172777.1_pt1 | contig 13515 bp, 15 predicted proteins | sample 8641791 | NCBI WGS metagenome assembly JACZDC01 (sample SAMN15324613, study PRJNA640507) | soil metagenome | isolation source: intercropping peanut in the second line | place: China: Luxin town, Laibin City, Guangxi Province | collected 2019-07-25 | depth 10cm m
CGGGTGCCATGGCGAGCACGAGGACGGCCATGACGGCGACCGCCGTCCGCGGCCGCGCGGCCGATGCCCATCCCAGTCGAGCTCCCCAATCGATGGCACGCATAGTCTTCGTTGCGAATCTGCGCATTGACAGTAGTCGCAACTATCCTGGTGCTCGTCATGATGAATTGCGAGCCGGGGAACCCCTGTCCGGGAGGACAGGGGAAAAGAGGCCAGGGGCCTACCGGTTGAACGGGTACTCGTTGACCCAGTGGAAGCCGCGGGTGAAGAGCAGGAACTCGGGCGGCTCGGTGCGGTGCATCACGGCTCGGATCTTCTTCCCGTCGAAGGTGCCTTCAAAGGTCAGCCGGTCCGGCGCGGGCTGGTGGTACGCCAGGGTGTTCTGCCGATCGGGGTTGAAGCGGTCGGTCATCGCCAGGGTCTTCTTCTTCTCGTCGACTTCGACGTTGTACCGATCGCGGAAGTCGTTCATGTGGAAGACCGCCATCTGGCCCGGGATGCCGAAGGCCACGCGGCTCCAACGCTGCTCGTCGTTGAAGAGCGGAGGCCTCACCTGGCCGTCGACCGTCAGCTCGTCCACGTTCCAGATCCCGTGGAGCGGCGCCTTGGCGCGGGCCTCCGGGGTGTACTGGGCACGATTCGTGGCGGAGATGTTCAGCGACTGCCAGGCGAGGAATCCGATGAGCACCGTGCGCAGCACCAGACCGGCGCGGTTGAGCCAGACCCGCTGGAAGAGCGGCCGCATCGGCGCGGGCTCGGCGGGACGGTTGAAGACCAGCGCGTTGGCGAGGCGCCGGAGGTCCGGAGCGGCCAGGACGATGGCCTCGAAGAGCAGGTGGGACGAATAGAGCTTGACCGGCACGTCGTAGCTGAAGTTCAGCATCACCACGTTGGCCATCACGCCGATGCACACCAGCGCGCCCAGCAGCGTGGTGCGGCGGGTCATCAAGAGAAGGCCGCCGAGCATCTCGGACGCGCCGGTGAAGATGCTGTAGGCCGCGGAGGCGCCCATGAAGGTCCAGAGCAGACCCATGGGCGACGAATCGCCGAGCGGCTGCAGCAATCGGTCGATCCCCGGCGCCGGCATCTGCGAGGGGATCAGCTTGAACGCACCGTAGGAGATCATGGCCGCGGCGAGCGAGAAGCGGACGTAGACCCGGAGCCACTCGTGCAGGCGGACGTACTCGCGCCGCTTGCGGTCGAGAACGCTCCAGATCAGGGCAAGGACCGCGGCAAGCAGCAGGTTGAAGAAGAACAGGGCCCAGTCGTGCTCCTTGTCGCCGCTGCCGGACATGTGCAGCACGATCTCATGGCCGAAGACCAGGCGGCCCATCCAGAGGACCCCCTTCTCCCACAGGTCGGTGAGGGGGCCGAAGGGCACCAGGGCATAGGGGATGTATTCCAGGGGGAACGGGAAGTTGAAGAGGACGAGATAGGCGCAGAGATAGCGGAACAGCATCCGCTTCCCGGCACCCCATTCGGGCCTGACTTCGTTCGGTTCCATGCCGCGCTCCTCGTGAGGTCTTCATTGTACGACGGGAGACCAACGCTCCGCGCCGCTGGTCCGTATACCTGGGCAGCAGTGTCCAAGGAGAGGAGACGGGCATGCGCGCAGGGCGTGTCTTGGGATGGGTGTCGTTGCTCGGGTTTCTTTGTGTTCCGGTCCAGGCCCAGAAGCGGGACCCCAACTGGGACCTGAAGCTCGGGTTTTCGTACCTCGCGACCAGCGGCAACACCGACACGTCGTCGGCCGGGTTCGACGCCCGCTACGTCCAGGACTGGAAGCTCTGGGGCCTGGAGGCCACGGCGGGCGCCGTCCGCGCCACGCGCAACGAGCGCAAGACGGCCGAGAGCTACAACGCCCAGGTCCGCGGCCGGCGCCGTTTTCGGGACAGGACGCGGGATGGGACGGAGCTGACCTTCGGCGCGCGCGCCGAACGCAACCGCTTCGCCGGCATCGACTCGCGCACGATCCTCGACACGAGCCTGCTGCGGCCGCTGCTCCAGTCCGCGCGCTGGAAGCTCCAGAGCCTGACCGGCCTCTCCTGGACCCGCGAAGACCCGCGCGGCCGCCGGCGGCGCAAGGACTCGTTCGGCGGCCTCATCCAGCTCCAGACGAACGGCAAGCCCTCGGCCACGTCCGAGCTGACCGTGCAGATCACCTGGTACCCGAACCTGGAGCGCCGCAAGGACTACCGCCTCCACGGCCAGGCGAGCGTCCAGGCGCAGCTCAACCGCCATCTGGGCCTGCGCCTGTCCCATGACGTCAAGTACGACAACGAGCCCGTGCGTGGCTTCGAGAGGATGGACGCGAGCACGACCGTCTCGCTCGTGGTCCAGCTCGGCCGGAAGCGGGCCTAGGCCGGAGGAGGGTGGTTGCTTTAGGATCACCACATGAGCACTGGTAGTAAAAACCTGCTGTGTCCCCTCGCCGTTCTTCTCGTCCTGGCCGCCTGCGGCGGCGGAGGAGGCTACGGCGGACCGACCGAGCCGCCGTCGGTGCCCAACGTGAACGTTCAGGGGACGTGGGTGGGCACGGCGAGCACGGTCTCGGCGCGGGGGACCTGTCTGGCGGAAGGGTTCCTGCCGGTCACCGTTTCGGCGATCTGGACCATGCGGCAGAGCGGCACTTCGGTGGTGGCCGTCGAGCAGCTCAACGCTGCGCAGACCTGCACGTTTACCGGCTCGGTGCACGGCAACACTTTGGACCTGGCGCTCGACACCCGCGTCTCCGAAGGGACCTGCAGCCACCAGAACCTGGCCTGCACCGGCACGCGGGCAGTCGAGATCGAGCTGCTTCCGGCCTCCACGAATTTCACCGGCACGGTCAACGGCAACAGCATGCGGATCGACAGCCTTGCGACCTGGCGGGTGACGGAGACGAGCACGGGCAACAATCTGGGCGAGTACCAGGTGACGGGCCGTCAGGACCTCCAGCGCTGATCCTGGACCTCAGCTTGCATCCTTTCGGCGCGGGCTCGAACGGGCCCGCCTCTTGGAAGGAGCTTCATCATGCCCGTTCAGGTTCGCGGCTGCTGCTGCGGTATCCCCTTCGGCTGCGGACTGCTGTCCCTCCTCGGTGCCGCCGCGGCTCTCTTCATCGCCTGCTCGTGACGGTCTGCTTCTCGGCGACGACCCGCCAGCGCACCACCCGCGCCGTCTCGCCGGGCGGTCGGACGACGTCGGCCTCGACGACCCGCTCCCGGCCGGCGTAGGCCGCGGTGGCGACGATCATGAACTGGATGTCGGAGAGCGGATGGACCTCGTTTGCGAGTGAGCCGGCGGCGAAGGCGTGCTTGGGCTGGCCGCGGAAGGATGCGTCGTCGGAGAGGTGGGCGAGGGCCTCGGCGAGCGCGGCGTCGGAGAGCGCGACCAGCGTGAGCGAGCGGGATTCGCGCTGGACGAGCCGCATGCGGAGCTGGAGCGAGGCCGCCACCAGCGTCAGGGCCACGGAGAGCAGGAGCAGCGCGAGGAGCGCTCCAGGCAGCGCGAAGCCGTCCTCCCTGCGGCTCACCAGGAGACTCCAAAACCGGAGCCGCGCGGCGCCACGAGGATGGATTCGGTTCGCTCCTCCGCCACTGGGCCGCGCTGGCTCGGCATCTGGGGGAGCACGCCGGCCCGGAGCCGGCTCCGGCGATTGCCGACCGTCACCAGGAGCAGTCGCGGACCGACGGCGCCGCAGGACCACGCGGTGACTCCGCGCAAAGCGGGGGACGAACCCAGGACGGTCCCGTGGATGTCGAGGACCGTGCGGCGGAGATCCCGTCCAACCCGGTCGTAGACCACCGTGCCCGCGGGGTGTCCGAGCAGGTAGAGCCGCTCCCCGTCGATCTCGAAGCTGCCGGCGGCCCGCACGTCGCCGCGGATCCGGGCGAGAACGAGCGGCATGGGCGCGTCCGTCTGCTCGGCCGCCGCGGCGGTGAGCATCTGTGACGATTCCATGAGGAGCTGCGCAGTCAGGCCGAGCGCCAGCGAGACCAGGACGAGCGCGATCAGAAGCTCCAGGAGAGCGAAACCTCGATCCTTCATCCCGGGGGACTCCAGATCAAGGTCTCGACTTTCTTTTCGAAATCCCGCCCCTGAATCTTCCAGATCGCCCGGACGGTGACGTGGAAGAGGCCGGCCGGAGCGTCGGTCTCTTGCTGGACGTCGACCCAGACGCTCGGTTGTCCCGGTTCGGCCGGCAGGTGGATCGACTGGAGCGGCATGGACCCGGAGCGCATCGCCTCGATCGTGGACTCGATTTCGCGCAGGGCCGTGTGCTGGGCGTCGAGGCGCTTGACGATCCCCGGCTGCTGTTGGATCAGAGGCAGGCCCATCAGGAGGGCGACGCTGAGGACGAGGAGCGCGATCAGGCTTTCGACCAGGCTGAAGCCGGATGTGAGGCGGGGCGGCATGGCATCCTCGGGACTGCCCCGAGGGTACCATGCCGCGGAGAGGATGCTCTAACCCTCGCTCTCCGGACCCTTCTGGCGGTCCTTGATCGAGGCCACGATCAGCCAGAGGCCGGCCGCCACGATCACCAGCGGCCAGAGGTCGTAGAGCCAGCGGAGGTCGAGGTTCACGTACTGGTCGAGGAACGCGATGGTTCCGAGACCCGTGAGGATGATGCCGGCGAGCAGGCCGCCCTGGCCGGCGCGGGGCCGCTTCGGCAGGTCGACCAGGCCCAGGTCCTGCGAGTAGCCGAAGTTGATCAGCACGGCCTGGCGGTAGGCGTCGAGCACGTTGAACGCCCAGAAGAAGGCGAGCGCCATGCCGAGGAACGGCGACCCGCCGTGATCCAGCATGTTGATCAGCGTGCCGATGATCAGGAACTGGACCAGGCCGCGCAGGTAGAGGCCGTTGTAGACGTTCCCCAGACCCGGGAAGCCCGACAGGAGGCCGGCCAGGAACGGGTTCTTCGTATGGATCGGGTCGCGCATGGGGCGGCCCTGGGCCACCGGCGGTATCGGCGATATCGGCGGGACTGGCGCGGACTCGGAGTATTGCGGCTGCCAGGACGTGTTGTCGGCGGGTGCGGGGCTCATGTCATTCTCCTTCGTTGCGATGGTTCAGGAAGTCGAGGGAAAACAGCGACTTCCGCATCTCGTCGAGCTCGGTGGCCCGGTGCGCGAAACCCTGCTCCAGGCTGCCGAGCGATTGGTCGATCGCTTGTTCCAGGGAAGTCCGGGTGGCGCCGTAGCGCTCCTGGACGGCGGACTTGAGATCGTCGAGGCGCTGGAGGCCGCGGCCCTCCACGCGCTCGATCGCGTGCTCGACGCGCGGCCGGACTGCGAGGTCGACCCTGCGCGTCAGGTTGCCGGCGGCCTCGACGGGGTTGCCGAGGAAGAACCCCGTGAGCACCGCCAGCAGGTAGCTGGCCGCCACGGCGTAGCGCGAGCTGCGCACCCAGACGGGCAGCGGCGGCGGCTGGTGACGCCGGCTCATCTGCCGAAGCCGGCTCCGGAGATGGGGCGGCATCGGAGTCTGGGGCAGCGGGAACCTGGGAGCGTCGTCGACCACCGCCGGAATCGCGCGCAGCTTCGAGCGCAGGCTGGCGGGCAGCGGGATCTTCTTCGCGGCGCGCTCCAGGGCGGTGGCGTAGGTGGCGCAGGCCGCGCACGTGGCCCGGTGAGGGTGGTCGGCTCCGGGCGTGAACTCGATCCGGAAGCGGCGGCAGGCGGGACTCAGCATGGCGACACCTCCAGGGCCGGCGATCCGGCGCGCTCGGTCCAGCGGCCGCGGAACCGGGACTGCACCCGGTCCGCAACCTCCAGGCGGGCGCGGTGAAGCCTCGACTTCACCGTGCCCATCGGGATCTCCAGAAAGGCCGAGACCTCTTCCAGGCTCCATCCCTGGAGATCGCGGAGCATCACGACCTCGGCCATGTCCTCGGGCATCTCGCGCAGCGCGGCATGGACGGCTTCGACCTCCTCGCGCCATTGGGCTTCGGCGTGGATGTCGTCACCGGCCGGCACGTGCGCCAGGATCTCGTCCGAGACCCGCAGCGAGCGCCGCTCCTGGCGGTTGCGGCGGTAGTGGTCGATGCACAGGTTGCGCGACAGGCGGAGCGCCCACGAGACCAGCGGGCAGTCGCCGCGGTACTGGCGGAGGTTCGTGTAGAGCCGCAGGAAGATCTCCTGCGTCAGGTCCTCCGCCTCCTCGCGGTTGCCCGCGAAGTGGAGGGCGAGGCTGTAGAGCCGGTCGCCGTACAGCTCCACGAGCTCGTCCCAGGCATCCGCGTGTCCGGCGGCGGCGCGCCGGGCGAGGATCAGGTCGGGGGAGGAGACGGGGGCGATCATAATGGGCTCTCATCCATCCAAGACGAGAGGTCCGGGAAAAAGGTTCTCCGGGGGGACGCTTTTGCTTTCGTCAATAGGCTGATAGCCTGCTGTCGAAGGAGGATCGAAGATGCTCCGCTCCGCGCTCGCCGTCCTGCTCGCCTTGCTGTCCCTGCCTTTGGCAGCCATCACCTTGCCCACCGGCTTCACCGATACCGTGCTCTTCGACCTGGAGCTGCCGACCGCCCTGGCGTTCACGCCGGACGGGCGGCTGCTGGCCACGACCCAGACCGGCCAGCTCCGGGTCTACAAGAACGGGGCGCTGCTGGCCACGCCGGCGCTGAGCTTCGGTGCCGGATCGATCTGCAGCAACTCCGAGCGCGGCCTGCTGGGCGTGGCCGTGGATCCCGACTTCGCCACGAACCGGTTCGTCTACCTCTTCTATACCCACGCGATCACCGGTGGCTGCATGAACCGGGTTTCGCGTTTCACTTTCGGGACGGGGGATACGGCCGATCCGGCCTCCGAGCTGGTCCTGGTGGACAACATGCCGTCGCCGGCCGGCAACCACAACGCGGGCGACGTCCACTTCGGGCCCGACGGCTACCTCTACATCTCGATCGGCGACGGCGGCTGCGACTGGGCCGGCGGGGGTTGCGGCGGTACCAACGACGCCTCGCGCGACCAGCACGTCCTGACCGGCAAGATCCTGCGCATCACGAAGACCGGCGACATCCCGCCGACCAATCCGTTCCAGGGTCCGGGCACGGCGCGCTGCAACGTGACCGGCCAGACCACGGCCGGCAACAAGTGCCAGGAGACGTTCGCCTGGGGTTTCCGCAACCCGTTCCGCTTCGCCATGAACCCCAACCGGGAGGACACCTACTTCTTCATCAACGACGTGGGGCAGAGCGCCTGGGAGGAGATCGACTTCGGCACCTCAGGCGGGGATTTCGGGTGGAACTGCCGCGAGGGCGCGCACACCAACAGCACCACGGGCGCCTGCACGCCCACGCCGGCGGCGATGGTCGAGCCGTTCTTCGAGTACCAGCACGGCGGCTTCGTGCCGGGGACCGCGGACAACGACTGCGGCTCGATCACCGGCGGCGCCTTCCTGCCGAACGGCCTCTGGCCGGGATACGACGAGTCCTACCTGTTCGCGGACTTCAACTGCGGCAAGATCTTCAAGATGACTCAGGGCGCCGGCGGCGTCTGGTCGGCCGTGCGGTTCGCGTCCGGCGCGGGCGGCGTCACGTCCATGATCTTCGGTCCGTACGGTCCCGGCCAGGCGCTCTACTACCTGACCTTCGCAAACGGTGGACAGGTCCGCCGGATCACCTACGGGCCGTTCGACTACAACACCCTCGCGACGCCGTGCCGGTTGGTGGACACCCGCGTGTCTGGCCCCGCTCTGGCCGCGGGCTCGACCCGGGGCTTCACGGCCGCGGGCGCGTGCGGAATTCCGGCCACGGCGAGCACGATCGCGGTCAACGTGACGGTGATCGGCGCGTCCAGCGACGGCAATCTCCAGATGTGGCCGGCCGCCACGGCGGCGCCGACCACGAGCGTGATCAGCTTCCAGGCCGGCGTGACCCGCGCCAACAACGCCTTTGTGACGCTGGGCGCGAACGGGGCCTTCTCGGTGTTCGCCGGGTTCCCGAGCGGCAGCGCCCACTTGGTTGTGGACGTGGTCGGCTGGTATTGATCCCGTTCCCCCTCTCCCCGGCCCTCTCCCTGGTGCCGGGGGAGAGGGAGAAAGGCATCAATCCGCTGGTCTCTGAGACTTTTTGATGTCAGCCACCAGGGCCGTCACCGCCTGGCCGAGCAGCGGATCGCGGAGCCCGGCGGCCTGGGCCTGGACCAGGGCCTGCTCCTCGGGCATGCCCTTCTCCAGGACGAGCCATGAGTAGTAGAGCGCGGCCGCGCGGTTGCCCGTGCTGCAGTGGAGGAGCACCGGGCGCTCGGCCTCGCGCAGCATCATCAGGAAGAAGAGGACCTTGGACTGCGTCAGGGCGTCGGGCGTCACCTCGACGTTGGTGTAGGCCATCTTCGCCTTGCCGGTGACCTTCTCCTCGTCGAACCCCCGGTCCTCGACCCGGCTGCGCAGATCGAACACCGTGTGGAAGCCCGCCTTGCCCGCGGCCTTGATCTGCGCGGCCGTGGGCTGAGCCGCGATGATCAGCCCGGGCTCGGCCTCGACCGCGTTGGTGATACCCAGGTCCGGGGTCTGAGCAGCGACAGGGACCGCCAGGAACAGGGCCGTCACGAGCGCGTACGTCCATCGGGTGGACATCGGAGCCTCCTTTCGCACCCGGAAAGAGTACTACTCCGGCTCGCGGACGAGCAGCCCCAGGAGGTCCGAAGTCGTCAGGATGCCCACCGCCCGCTCCTCCCGGGTCACCAGGAGGCGGTGGAGGTGGCTGTTGATGAGCATCTCCGCCACCTCCGGGATCGGGGTCTCGGCGTCCACCGAGTAGATGTGCGGGGTCATGATCTCGCGCACCAGGACGGCGGCCTCGCCGAACTGCAGCTCCTCGATCTCCTCCCGGGTGAGCGGCTCACCCCACTCGCGCACGAAGAAATCGGGGTTGGACTGCGCCGGCGACAGGTCGGTCCCCTTGGCCACGGACAGCGCGAGGTCCGTGACCGACACCACGCCGGTCAGCCGCCCGCCGGTGTCCTCGACGGGCGCGCCCGAGATCTCGTTCTCGATGAGGAAGTTCGCCAGCTCCTCCACGGTCATGTCCTCCTGAACCGTGAGGATGTTCGGGTTCATGACGTCGCCGGCCGTGATCGGTCTCATGGCAAGCTCCTTTCTGCGGGGAGCGTATCGCGGGCGCGACCCGTTGAAGCCACCCCGGGAGGTGGGCGTCAAAGGACTTCAAGGACTGCAAGGACTGCAAGGACATCAAGGACCAGAGACCTTTGTCCTTGATGTCCCTTCGGTCCTTTGGGTCCTTTTCTAATACCGCAGCAGCGCCGCCACCTCCCCGGCCTCCGACAGCGCCGGGATCGGGTCCACGAAGTCCGCCTCGGCGCTGGAGAGCGCCAGCAGCTCGACGAGCTCGTTCACCAGGTCAACCTTGAAGACGTCCTCCGAGCCACAGATCTTGCACTTGGTCAGCTCGCCGTGGTGGAGGTTCTCGCAGGACCGGCAGCGGGTGCCCGGAATCTTCGCGTCGCGGGTGACGGCCATCTTCTCGACCCGGCCCACGGCTGCGGCCTTGAGCACCTCGTCGGCTCCGGTGACAGCCAGGCCGCCGCGGCAATACTCCTCCTTGATGCGGTCCCAGAGCTTGCCTTCGGCCTCGCGCTCCGCGTCCGTAAACATTTCAAAGGCCGCTTCGAAGATCGGATCGTCGCCCGCGCTGAAGTCGACGTTCCGCTTGCCCGCGAGCTTCGCGGCCAGGGGCGTCGTCAGCGCGCTCTCGATCTCGATCATCGTCTCCTGCGAGCCCACCAGGAGCAGGCGGTCGAACGTCTCCTTCTGATCGATCTCGGTGAGGACGTCCACGATCTCCTTGGCGTAGTGCATCAGCTCGTTGCTGCGCCGCCGCTCGTAGCGCTTCTGCGACCAGCCGCCCTTCTTCACGTTGTTCTTCACGTCGCCCCGGATCTTCGCGTCCTCGTCCACGCGCGCCGAGGTCACGAAGAAGATGCGCGAGGCCGTGTTGTCCGCGGCCACCACCACGAAGTTCTCGTACTCGTCCTGCAGCTCCGCGATCGGCCGGATGTATGGCGAGGAGTCCACCCAGATGAACTCGGGGCCCTTCACCGTCAACGGAAACGCCTTCACAAAGTCGAGCGCCCAGCAGACGAACACGCAGACCCCCTCGGTCTCCCAGCGGTGCTCGGCGAGCCACGCGTCGACCAGCTTCAGGTTCTCCTCGAAGTGCTCGAGCTCCTCGGGGTTGTCCGCGAGCAGGGAACGGATCTTCTCGATCCGCGGCTTCAGCGTGGCATACGAGTCCGGCGTCGTCAGGTACAGGCTCACGAAAGCGCGCTCGGGGCCGGAGACCGCGGCGAGCTCTCTCAGATCGATATTGTTGAACATGGCTGTCCCAATCCTCCGGCCCGCTCGGACTGCAAGAAGCCGGCCAACCTGCCTTGTCAAGAAACCGTAAACCGTCTTTTTACAGCGAAGGTGTAGATAGGAGGTCCGGGCGCCGTCTACAAATAAGGCCAGGGCGAACGCGGACCGGGATGAGCCCGGAGCGTCTCCCCGCCTGAGGAGAGGGCTCCCATGTCCTGTATCGAGATTGCCTGGCGTGTCTTTCTCGCCCTGCTCATCGCCTTCGCCATGAGCCTGTCCGCCGAGGTCAGGACGGTTGAGGCCCGTACCGTCCAGGGCGAGATCGTCCTCGACGGCATCCTCAACGAGGCCGACTGGCAGGGTCCGGCCGCGACCGGCTTCACCCAGCGCGAGCCCGTGGCCGGTGCGGCGTCCACCGAGCCCACCGAGGTGCGGATCGCCTACTCGCCGACCACACTCTACATCGGCATCCGTGCGCTCGATTCCGAGCCTGCCGCCGTGACCGCGAGGGAGATGCGGAACGACGCCGAGCTCTACCAGGACGACGCCGTGGCCGTGCTCCTCGACACCTTTCTCGACCATCGCAATGGATACCTTTTCGAAACCAATCCCAACGGCGCCCGCGCCGAAGGATTGATCAACGACGAGGGCGAGAACGTCAACATGGAGTGGGACGGCCTCTGGCAGGTCGCGGCCCGGCGCACCGAAGAAGGCTGGTCGGCCGAGATGGCAATCCCGTTCTCCACGCTCCGTTTCGAGCCCGGCAGCGACTGGGGTCTCAACGTCCGCCGCATGATCCGGCGCAAGAACGAGGAGGCCTACTGGTCGCCGATCCCGCTGGAGGCCGACATCTGGCGCTTTTCGCTCGCCGGCCGCCTGACGGGCCTCGACGGCATCTCGCCCGGTCTCAACCTCCGCGCCAAGCCCTTCGCCGTCGCCTCCGGACGCCAGGATCTGGCGCAACGCAAGGGCGTTGAGCCCGGAGCCACGATGACCGACGACATGGGGTTGGATCTGAAGTGGGGCGTGGGCCGCGGCCTGTCGCTGGACCTGACCGTCAACACCGACTTCGCCGAGTCCGAGGCCGACGAGCAGCAGGTGAATCTGTCACGTTTCTCCCTGTTCCTGCCCGAGAAGCGCGAGTTCTTCCTGGAGAACGCGGGCCTCTTCGAGTTCGGGCCGAAGAACGCGTTCGGTCCACCCATCTTCCGGTCCTTCAACTCGCGCCGCATCGGCCTCGGAGCCGACGGCGAGGCGCTGCCGATCGAGTTCGGCGGGCGCCTGACCGGCCGCTCCGGACCATGGAGCCTCGGCGTGCTCGACGCCAGGACCGCGGGAACGGATATGGATGACTGGGGCGTTCTGCGGGTTCGCCGCCAGGTCGGCGGCGCCACCAACGTCGGCATGGTGGCCACGCGCCACGACGGCCCGGACGGCGACAGCCGTCTCTATGGCGCCGACGCCGACTGGAAGAGCGAAAGCTCGCGCCTCAAGGTCCGCGGCTTCTGGGCCGGCAGCGACGATCCGCAGCAGGGCACGGACTGGGCGGGCGGCGTGGGCGCTTCCTATCGCGGTCCGGTCTGGCGCTGGTCCATGGACGCGCTGCAGATCGGCGACGACTTCGAATCCGAGACCGGTTTCCTCCTGCGCCGTGGCGTGCGGCGTCTCTCGCCGACCCTGACCTTCGTGCCGCGGCCGAACATCCCAGGTATTCGCAACCTTTTCTTCGAAGGCCGCGGCGAGATCTATACGGACCTGAACGGCGAGGTGCAGTCCACCTTTCTCAGCGCCGATCTGTTCAGCCTGCGCACGCAGAAGGAGGACGTCTTCTCGCTGTATGCCGAGCAGCTCTCCGAGCGTCTGACCGAGCCCTTCGAGATCCGGCCCGGCGTTGTGATCCCGGCCGGCGAATACCGCTGGGACCAGCAGGGAGTCTGGTTCGAGACCAACGCCGCGCGTGCCGTCTACGCCATGGCCTGGGTGCAGAAAGGCGGCTTCTACGACGGAGACCGGCTCGCGAACGGCGCCACGTTGCGAGTGCGCCCGAGCCGTTTCGTGAGCACCGAGTCGGGCTGGGATCGCAACCGTGTCGAGCTGCCCGCCGGCTCGTTCACCACCAACCTGTTCCGCGAGCGCCTCCAGGTGAATCTGACGCCGGACCTTTCGACCTCGGCCTTCGTGCAGTTCAGCGACGCGGCCGAGCTGCTGGCCGCCAATCTCCGTCTCGGCTGGACCTACCGGCCCGGCGCGGACGTCTTCCTCGTCCTCAACCAGCGCTGGGACGCGCCCACGCTCGGCCTGCGCACCGTGCGCGACCGGCAGGCGATCCTCAAGCTCACCTATCTGATCGCGGTGTAAACCAGGAGACCTTTTCATGTCCTACAGAGCTGCGTGGTGTCTGATCCTTCTGTCGGCCTGTTCTATCGCGGCGTCGGCTCAGAGTCCGGAAACAGCGCCTGCGTCAGGCTTCACCATGAACCGGACAGGCGACATGCACGATTTCGATTACTTCGCAGGCGGCTGGACGACCCACCAGCGCCGCCTGAAGGCGCGCGGGGTCGGCAGCACGGAATGGGAAGAGTTTCCAGCCACGCTCTGCATGTCCCTGTACCTCGGCGGCATGGCCACGGTCGACGAGCTCTACTTTCCAACCAAGGGATGGGCGGGGCTGACCGTGCGCACCTTCGACCTCGAGAAGCGGCAGTGGTCGATCTACTGGGTGAGCAGCGCGAGCGGGAGAATGGACACGCCGGTAGTCGGCGGCTTCAGCGGCAACCGGGGCGAATTCTACGGCGAGGACCAGGACGCCGGTCGTCCCGTCAAGGTTCGCTATACCTGGAGCAAGCTCGACCACGACCACGCCCGCTGGGAGCAGGCCTTCTCATACGACAACCGCACCTGGGAGACCAACTGGACCGCGGACTTCACACGCGCCGACCCCGCGAAGGTCTGCGAGGCGGGCCGCCCGAGACGATAGGCAGATTGACCGGCTCAAGCTGGGTGGGCATCCTTTGACGATCGGACTAGACTAGGAGGAGTAGACTTTCGTCCAGTCTTGATCGTTGCCAGGGGAGGGCTCATGCGTGGAACCCATGCGATGTCGGCCGGTCTGTTGGTGCTCGCGGTTTTGATCCTTGGCTGCGGCGGAGGGGGTTCCTCTCCGACGGAGCCGGCGCACCGCGACAGCATCGCCTTGCTCAGCGTGCAGCCTGCGGCAGGTAC
>JACZDC010030605.1_pt1 | contig 13282 bp, 1 predicted proteins | sample 8641791 | NCBI WGS metagenome assembly JACZDC01 (sample SAMN15324613, study PRJNA640507) | soil metagenome | isolation source: intercropping peanut in the second line | place: China: Luxin town, Laibin City, Guangxi Province | collected 2019-07-25 | depth 10cm m
GGCGCGTCGATCCAGAAGCGGCGCCGCTCGAAGGGGTAGTTCGGCAATGCGGCGCGCCCTCCGGCCTTGCCGCCGACGGCAGCCCAGTCCGGATCGACACCGGCAACATGCAGCTGCGCCAGCGCAGCCGACAGTTCACTCCATTCTTCCTGGCCACGGCGCAACGAGCCGATGTGGCGCCTGCCGCTCGCGTCGTCCGCACGCTGCGCCAGCGCGCAGAGCGTCGGATGAGGCCCGACCTCGAGAAAAACCTTGAAGCCCTGGTCGCGCAGCCACTGCATGCCCTGGGCGAAGTGCACAGGTTCCCGCATGTGCCTGCGCCAGTAGCGTGCATCCGGCGCGGCATTACCCGGCAGGGCATCGACACCCAGGTTCCAGGCCACCGGGATCTGCGGCTTGCGCGGCGCGACTGCGCCGGCGATGGACTGCATTTCATCGAGTTGTGGCTCGACCAGCGGCGAATGCGCCGCCAGCGCCACCTTCAGGCGGTGGCCCTGGATATTGCGTCCGGCCAGTTGCTCCAGCACCTGCAGCACCGACTGCTCGGCGCCGGAGATCACCACACTGTCCGGCGCATTGATTGCGGCGATGGCCAGCGTACCCGCATGCGCCGCAACCAGCGGCCGCACATCTTCAAGCGGCGCGAACACGGCAGCCATGGCGCCGCCCGGCGGCAGCCTCTGCATCAATCGCCCGCGCGCGGCCATCAGGCGCAGGCCCTCTTCGAGCGTCATGACACCGGCGACACAGGCCGCCACGTACTCGCCGACGGAATGCCCAATCACCGCGGCCGGTTCGATGCCCCAGCTGCGCCACAGTTGCGTGAGGGCGTATTCGATGGCGAACAGCGCGGGCTGTGTCCAGGCGGTCTCGTGGATGGGCGCGGAATCTCCTTCACCCTGCCACAGCACATCCTTGAGACGCCGGCCGTGCGCGTCGGCACCGAGCAGCTCGTCGCAATGATCAATCACCGCGCGGAAGACGGAGGACTGTTCATACAGCTGCCTGCCCATGCCCGGATACTGCGAACCCTGGCCGGTGTACAGGAACACCACTTCGGGCCGCACGCCGGCGGGCGCGGTACCACGGACGCAATGCTCGGGCGGCGCCCCATTTCGCGCCGAGGCCTCGAGCCTCGCGGCCGCGTCGGCATGGTTTGCGGCCACTACGGCCAGGCGCTCCTCGAATGGCGCGCGACCAATGCCGAGCGAGCGGGCAATCTGATCCAGCGGGGGCGCGTCCACGGCGCGCAGCGCCTGCGCCACGGCCGCGCTCAGCGAGGACAAGGCGGCCGGGGTACGTGCGGACAACGGCAAGCATTGCAGCGGACGACTCGCCGCCGATGCCGGCTGCACCGGCGGTGCCTCTTCGATCACCACATGCGCATTCGTGCCGCTGAAACCGAAGGAGCTCACCCCTGCCCGGCGCGCGCGCTGCGGGTCTTGCAACCACGCGTGTCCCCCGGACGTCACCTCGACCGGGAACTGGTCCCACGGTATGTGCGGACTCGGCGTGCTGAAGTGCAGATGTGGCGGAATTCTCTGGTGCACCAGCGACAGGACCACCTTCATCACGCCGGCGATGCCGGCGGCGGATTCCAGGTGCCCGATATTGGTCTTGACCGAACCGATCCACAGGCGTCGGTCGCCGCTGCGCCCAGCACCGAGCGCATTCGACAGCGCGCGCACTTCGATGGGGTCGCCCAACGAAGTGCCCGTACCGTGCGCCTCGACGTAGTCGATGTCGGATGCCTTCACGCCAGCATCAGCCAGCGCCGCGCGAATCACCGCCTCCTGCGCGGGACCATTGGGTACCGTCAGGCCGCCGCTGTGGCCGTCCTGGTTCACCGCTGAACCGCGGATCACCGCCAGCACCGGATCGCCGTCGGCGAGCGCATCGGACAGGCGCTTGAGCACCAGCACGCCGCAGCCCTCGCCGCGCGAGAATCCGTCAGCCGCCGCATCGAAGGTCTTGCAGCGGCCATCAGGCGCCAGCATGTGCGCCTTCGACAGCGCGATGGTGGTCTCGGGCGAGCACATCACGTTCACGCCTGCGGCCAGCGCCAGTCCCGCCTCGCCATTGCGCAGGCTGGCGCAGGCGGCATGCAGTGCCACCAGCGACGACGAGCACGCCGTGTCTATCGACAGCGCCGGCCCCTGCAGGCCAAGGAAATAGGCTATGCGGCCCGCCGCCACGCTGTGCGCGCTGCCGGAAGCCACATAGGCATCGATGCTCTCCGGTCCCCGTTGCAGCAGACGGTTGAAATGATCGGAGTTGCAGATGCCGACGAAAACGCCCGACTGCGTGCCATGCAGGCTGGCAGGTGAGATGCCGGCGTTTTCCAACGCCTCCCACGCCACCTCCAGCAGCAGTCGCTGCTGCGGATCCATGGTGAGCGCTTCGCGTGGCGAGATGCCGAAGAAAGCCGGATCAAAGCCGCTGACCTCGTCGAGGAAGCCGCCGGCGCGTGCCGACATGCGGGCCGGCGCATCCGGATCGGCGTCGTACCACTCATCGATGTTCCAGCGTTCCGCGGGCACTTCACGGATGGCATCGCGGCCCTCACGCAACAGCTGCCAATACGCGTCCGGAGTGATGGCGCCGCCCGGATACCGACAGCCCATGCCGACGATGGCGATGGGATCGCGTCTCTTGTCCTGCAAAGCCTGCAGCTGCTCATGCTGTTCGAGCGCCAGCAATGCCAGTCGCTTGGGCGACAACTTGCTGATGCGATCCAGGAAATCCGTCATCTCACTCTGCCTTTGCACGCCGGCTGCGTTCTGCCAGCAGGCGTTCCACGTCGTCATCGGACATCGACTCGATCGAACCAACCAGGCCGGCCTCAGCGCCATCGGCGGGCGTGGCCTCTTCCCCTGCAGCCGATTGCGCCGAATCGTCCTTTACCCGCAGTTCACCAAGCAGGAAGTCCGTCAGCGCGTTCATGTTCGGATAGTCGAACAGCAGCGTGGCAGGAAGGCTGCAGTCGAGCGCACTTGCCAGCGTGTTGCGCAGTTCCACCGCGAGCAACGAGTCCAGCCCCAGGTCATTCAGCGAGGTGCGCGGGTCAACCGTGCGCGATGGATCCATGCCCAAAGCTTTCAGGGTACGCTCACGCACGAACGCTGCCACGATGGCGCGACGGCGGCCTGGCGCCGCAGCCGCCAGCTCTCCGCGCAAGGCTGGCTGCGATGCTCCCAACTGCGTCTTTGCCTGCGCCCTTTCCGGCCCGCTGGCGCTGGTCATCTGCGCCAGGAATGGCGTCGTCGCTGCGGCGATGCGCGACAGGTATCGGCTCCAGCCCATGGGCGCGATGGCGACCTGTGGCAGGTCGCCGGACAGCACCCGCTGCAGCGCTGCCAGACCCTGAACTGGTGTCAGCGCCACCAAGCCCAGATCCGCAACGCGGCTGGCCACGGTCTGGCCCGCGGCTGCACCGACCTCGCTCCACGCACCCCAGTTGATGCTGAAGCTCGGCAGACCACGCGCGCTGCGCTCGTGCGCCAGTGCATCGAGCAATGCATTGGCGGCGGAATGATTGGCCTGACCAGGCGAACCGAGCACAGCGGCCACCGATGAAAAGCTGACGAACCAGTCAAGCTGGTCCGCTTGGGACAGCCGATCAAGCAGCCAGGCGCCTTCCACCTTCGGCGCGAACACGGTGGCGAAGTGCGCCGCATCCTGCTGCAGCAGAGCCGCGTCATCCAGTACGCCAGCGCTGTGCACGATGCCATGCAGGCGGCCACCAGCTCGCACGCGCTTCAGCAGGTCCTGCATCGCGGCGGCATCAGCCACATCGATGGCTTCGGCGAGCACCGTCACGCCGGATTGCCGCAATTCGCGCAACACAGGCTCCGCTTCCGGCGTGATTCCGCGCCGGCCAAGCAACACCAAACGGCCGGCACCCTGCTCAGCCAGCCAACGACCGACCTGCAAGCCAAGGCCTGAGAGGCCACCGGTGATCAGGTAGGTTCCGCCGCGACGCACTTGCGGTCCGTGCTGCTGCGGATGCCGCAGCACGATCTTGCCGACATGCCGCGCCTGGGCCATGAAGCGCAAGGCGCGTGCCGCATCCCGGGCCGCGAAGACCTGCAGTGGCAGGCAGGACAGCGTGCCATCCCGCAGTTCGCGCGTGAGCTTTTCGTATAGACCGCCGATCAGCGCCGGCTCCCGCGCCGCGGTGTCGCCCCAGTCGACGATGAAGTAGCGCCAGTTGCGCTGCTGCGCATCGACCCAGGCGTGATCCTTGATGCCACGTTTGCCGATCTCGACGAAGCGGCCGCCGTTGCCCAGCACGGCGAAGCTGGCGTCGATCAGCTCGCCGGACAGCGAGTTCAGAACCACATCCACGCCGCGCCCACCGGTAGCCGCGCGGATCTGCTCCACGAAGGCAGTGCTGCGCGAATCCAGCACATGCTGCACGCCCATTGCGCGCAGCATGGCGCGCTTGCGTTCATCACCGGCGGTGGCGAATACCTCGGCGCCACTGCGCAGCGCGAGGCGGACCGCGGCCATGCCCACGCCACCGGCGGCGGCATGGATGAGCACACGCTCGCCCGTCGCCAGGGCAGCCAGGTGATCGAGGCAGAACGCCGCGGTCAGGTAGGCGATGGAGAACGACGCGCCTTCTGCCGCAGTGACGCCTTCCGGTCGTCGCTGCACCAGTTCGACCCGCGCTACCACATGCGAGGCCAGGCTGCCGCCGGCCACAGCCATCACTTCGTCGCCGACGCGCAGATGCTGCACGCCCGGTCCCACCGCGATGACGCGTCCCGCGCACTCGCCGCCCAACGGGCCCGGATCGCCCGGGTACATGCCCAAGGCATTGAGCACGTCCTTGAAGTTCAGCGCCGAGGCCTCGACTTCGATCTCCACTTCGCCCGCGCCCGGCGCGCGACGCTGCATGGGTTGGAATTGGAAGCCATCGAGTGAACCCGGCTGGACGGGTGTCAGTCGCCATGCGGCCGGCACCGGCTGTGCTGTGCGCGTCGTGTTCTGCAGGCGCGCCACACGCCGCTCACCGGCGCGCAAGGCCACTTGGCGCTCCTCTCCCTCCGAATCCAGTTCTTCGATCAGGCGATCCAGTTCCGACTCGTCGCCCTGTGCGGGATCCAGATCGATGCAGACACAGACTGGTCGCGGGTATTCAAGCGCCATGGTCCGCGCCAGGCCCCAAGCTGTCGCTTGCAGCGGCGTCGCGGTGCGATCGAGGGCGGAGGCCGGCTGTGCGCCGCGGGTCAGCACGTTCAGGCGCGCATCTGGCTGTTCCTGGATCAGCGCCTGTGCAAGTTCCAGCACGCCAGTCACACCATCCGCATGCAGACACCGCGCCGAAGGCGAAGCCACATCCTCCCACTTCGGCAAACCGAGCAACCCGGCATGCACGACATCCGTGACTGGCGTGCCCTGCGCGCGCGCCGCTGCCAGCTGCGCGCGCCAGCGCCCAGCAGCGTTTTCGCCCGGCGCCAGGTCGTGCAGCGAAAGCTCGGTGCAGGCATCGCCACGCGCGCGCAGCCTTTCGACCAGCCCCGCCAGCGAACCTTCGCCCGGCGGCGCCACCAGCCAGTGGCGCCGCATGCCGCTGGCGGCAGCGCCGACGCGCGCCACAATCAGCGACTGCAGTCCCAAACAACTGCCGGCGGTGAAATCCGCAGGCAATGCAGCAATTTCGTCGCAGCCATTGGCGCGAAGGAAATCGAACCAGCCATCGCGTGACAGCGTGGCGTACTCCGCACGCAGTGCCGTATCGGTGAACGCCCACCAGCCCTCGGTCAGGCCAACGGTCAGGTCGAACCAGCGCTGTGGCGCCGTGACTTCCAGCATCGCCACGAATCCGCCCGGCACCAGCAGGCGACGCAGCCCCGCGAACGTGCGCGCCAGATCAGTGGTGGCATGGATGACATTGGCCGCGATGATGACGTCGAACTGGCCTGGCCCGAGACCTTGCGACAGCGGGTCCTTCTCCAGATCGAGCACCTGGAAACGTGTTCCCGGATGTGAGCCGAAGCGCTCGGCGGCGCGCGCCACGAACAGCGGTCCGACATCCGTGAAGGTGTATTCGACATCGGCGCCGGCAATGCGCGGCAGCAGATGCGCGGTGCTGCCGCCGGTGCCACCGCCGACTTCCAGCACGCGCAGTCTGCGGCCGCTGCGACGCGCGGCGGCGAGAACTTGTGCGCCCAGCTCGGCCATCAAACCGTTGAAGTACTTCGCCGTGGGCGAGTCGCGGTACATGCGCTCCGCGTTTTCGGTTGAGCCGCCAGGAAACAGCAGCTGCATCGGATCGCTCTCGCCGCGCAACGCGCGGGCAAGATCAGCGGCGACGCGCGCCGTCATTTCCAGTTCGGCTCCCGCGCCTGGGGGGCAGCTGGCCTGCAGGCGAGCCACGCCGGCAACTGGATCATGCAGCGAGAAGGCGCGCTGGACGCGCCATCCTTCACCGCGTTGCCCGACGAGATAGCCGGCTTCCTCGAGAATGATCAGCAGACGATGGAACAGACGCTGGTGTCGCGGCAGTACGCGCAGGCGCTCTCGCAGCGTATCTTCGCGCACCACTTCGCCGGATCGTGGGTGCCAGCCCAGCCGCAGCATCGTCCACGCGGTGTATTCGGCGCACAATGCTTCAAGTTCACGCAGGAACGGATCGTAGGCAACGATGCCCGCGTCGGCGGCCAGACGCTGACCAGCATCGGCGGCGCCCGCCAGCAGAACCTGCGGCGACAGCTCCCACGGCGCAGCCTTGGTGGTCAGCACCTGCGCGGACCAATGGATGCCCAGCATGCTCTCGTCGAGCCAGCGCTCACCCATCCGCGCCAACGTCGCGCGGCTGGCACGCTTCAGCGAAACATTGGTTATCTGCGCGAGCGGCTGACCAGTCGCATCGAACACGCTGACATCGGCGCGGCGCGTATCGCCCTCGGCGGCGCGCACCTCGACATGACTCCAGCAGCGTGTCGCCGGGCGGCCGGCCAGCCGATAGCGTCCGATGGCGATGGGCATGAACAGGGCATCGCCATCGGCGGGCAGCGCCGCCGCCAGCACCTGCAGACATCCATCCAGCAGCGCCGGATGAAACAGCGTGGCGCCATGATCGTCGTCGGTGAGCGTGATCTCGCCGAGCGCCTGATCTGCGCCGCGCCAGAGCCTGCCAATCGGACGAAAGCGATCGCCGAACTGCAGCCCGCGCCGGGCAAGGTCGGCATAGAACTCCGGCACCACCACTTCATGCGGGCATTGGCCGCGCGCCTGCTCCAGCGCACCGGACTGCATCGCGCTCGCTTCGCGCCGCAATCGAGCGGTGACGTGCGTGGTCCACGATCCGGCGCCTTCCGGGGCCGTGTTGAGCACACTGACTGACAAGAGGCCGCTGGCGTCAGCCGCCGCCGCGCGCACGGTCTGGACGAGACGGGCCTCGCCAACATCATCCAGCAACATGGCTTCCTGGATCACGACGTCGTCGACGCAGCCATCCGGCCCCAACGCATCGCGGGCGCTCGCCAGCAGCATCTCGAGATAAGCGGTGGCCGGAAGCACCACGTGGTCCAGCACGCGATGATCGCGCACGTAGCGTGGCTGATCCGCGCCAATCAGCGACTCATGAATGATTTCGGAACCGGCGGAGCGCAGTCGCGCACCCAGAAGCGGATGCGCGCCGGACCTTGCGCCTACGCCGCGTATCTGCGAACCGGCGCGCGCCGAGAACCAGCAGCGCTGCCGCTGGAAAGGATAATGAGGCAGATCCACCACGCGCGCGTCGTCGTCACGCATTGCCTTCCAGTCGATGCGGGCGCCGGCCAGGTACAATGTGGCCAGCGCTTCCAGCATCTGGGCGCGATCGTCTGCGCCCTTGCGCAGCGACGGCACGCACAATGGACCGCCATCGCCATACACGGCGCCGGCAAACGACAGCAGCGTCGGATGCGGACCGATCTCGACCAGCGCATCGACACGCATCTCGCCAAGCGTCGCCAGCGTATCGGCGAAACGCACGGCCTCGCGCACATGGCGCTTCCAGTAGGCAGGCGTACGGACTTCGGCGGCGTCCACAGCCTTGCCGGTGAGATTGGAGATCAGCCGCAATGACGGCGCGGACCGTTCAACACCAGCCACTGCGCGCTCGAACTCCGCCAGCACCGGCTCAACCAGCGGTGAATGAAATGCATGCGAAACCGGCAGCGACTGCCAGCGGATACCGGCACCGCGGAACCGCGGCTCCAGCGCCGTCAGTTCATCGAGTGGCCCGGACAGCACGGTCTGCGCCGGCCCATTGAGCGCGGCGATGGTCACGCGGCCGGGCTGGCCGTCGAGAAGATCGAGCACAACCGTCTCGGGGGCACCTACCGCCGCCATGCCGCCACCGGCCGGCAGCGACTGCATCAGGCGGCCGCGCAGGGCAATCAGTCGCAGCGCATCTTCGAGCGTGAAAATACCTGCCAGGCACGCGGCCACCCACTCGCCCACCGAATGTCCGGCCACGGCCACCGGCACCACTCCCCAGGACTTCCACAACTGTGCCAACGCGTACTCGATGGCGAACAGTGCCGGCTGCGTGAACGCCGTCTGGTCCAGTTCGCCCGCGGCGGAATCGGCCGGATGGACCACCGCCAGCAATGGCAGCGTCAGCTGCGGTTCGAGCAGTCGCGCGCATTCATCGAGCGCGGCGCGGAACACCGGGGCATCGCGATACAGGCCCGCAGCCATTCCGGCGTACTGCGCGCCTTGCCCGGTGAATACGAAGGCCAGGCGCGGCGGATCGCGGTGGGAGATGTCGGCGGTGCGCACGCCGTCGGCAGATTCATCAGCAGCCAGCGCTTCGAGCTTGCGGCACAGCTCATCAACCGAAGTCACGAGCATCGCCGCGCGACAGGCAAAGTGCGCGCGCCCGGCGTTGGCCGTGTGACAGATCGAAGCCAGTTGAGTATCTGACCGGCCACGCAGTGCCTGCGCATGGCGCAGCGCGAGCGTGGCCAGCCCCGCCGCCGTAGGCGCCGACAGCGTGAACAGGCACGGACGCACCGGCAAGGTTTGCGCCGGCGCTGCGGCATGATCGGCCAGCACCACATGCGCATTGGTGCCGCTGAAGCCGAAGGAGCTCACACCAGCAATACGCCGCCCTTCGATGGGCTGCCATGCGGTCAACGCGGTGGGCACGCGCAGCGGATAGTCATCCCAGGCGATATGCGGGCTGGGCTTGTTGAAATGCAGGTGCGCCGGAATGGCGCCGTGCTGCATCGACAGCACGATCTTGATCAGGCCAACGATGCCGGCCGCAGCTTCGAGGTGACCGACATTGGTCTTCACCGAACCCAGCCAAAGCGGCGGCGCCCCGCTACGATCCGCGCCGAACACCGCGCCCAGCGCGGTGACTTCCAGTGGATCACCGAGCTGCGTGCCCGTGCCATGAGCCTCGAGGTAACCGACATCACGCGGCGCCAGCCCGGCCTGCTTCAGCGCATCGCGGATTACCGCTTCCTGCGCGGGGCCGTTGGGCGCCGTCAGCCCGCTGCTGGGTCCGTCCTGGTTCACGGCGCTGCCGCGGATCACAGCGAGGATGCGATCGCCGTCTGCCTCGGCATCGCTGAGCCTCTTCAGCACAATCACACCACAGCCCTCACCGCGGGCGAAGCCGTCGGCGGCCGCATCGAAGGTCTTGCAGCGGCCATCCGGCGCGAGCATGCGCGAATGCGACAGCGCGATGAACAAGTCCGGCGACAGGATCAGATTGACGCCGCCGGCCAGCGCCAGACTGCAGTCGCCGCTGCGTAGCGCCTGGCAAGCCAGATGCACAGCCACAAGCGATGAAGAGCAGGCGGTATCGAGCGTGAGGCTCGGACCCTGCAGACCCAACAGGTAGGAGATACGGCCCGAGAAGATGCTGTGCGCGATGCCCGAGGTGAAATGTGCATCCAGCAGCGCCGGATCGCCGGACTTCAGCTGCAAGTAGGCGTAGTCGCTGGCAGTCACGCCAACGAACACGCCGGTGCGCGAACGGGTGAGGCCATCGGGAGCCTGACCGGCATGCTCCAGCGCCTCCCATGCCACTTCCAGCAGCAGGCGCTGCTGCGGATCCATGCCTTGAGCCTCGCGCGGCGCGATGCCGAAGAACGCCGGATCGAACTGGTCCACATCGGTGAGGAAGCCGCCCTCGCGAGTCGCGATGCGGCCAGGCACGGACGGATCAGCATCGTACAGGGCGTCGATGTCCCAGCGTTCCGCGGGCACGCGACTGATCGCATCGACACCATCGTGCATCAGCTGCCAGAACTCGGCGGGCGTGTTGGCGCCGCCCGGCACGCGGCATCCCATGCCGATGATGGCGATCGGCTCGCGCGCCGCCTGCTCCAGCGCCGTGACGCGCGCGCGCGATTTCTCCAACGCGAGGAATGCGCGCTGCAGCGGCGAGAGCGCGGCCGAACCCGCCTGCTCAGGCTTGTCTGTTTCGCCCACTGCCGACACTTCCTTCATGAATCCCTTTCCATCAACAGCTTCTCGATGTCCGAATCGCTCATCTGCGAGACGGCCAGTTCATCCACGCGCGGCGTCGCCTCGGCCACGGCGCGCGCCGGCTGCGTCGCGGCCGCGGTCTCGCCGAGCTGGCCGAGCAGGTACGCGGCGATGGCTTCGATGGTCGGCTGGTCGAACATCAGCGTCGCCGGCAGGGGGCGCGGCAATCCGACGCCCTTCGCCAGCTGTTTGCGCAACTGCCCGGCCATCAGCGAATCGAAGCCCAGGTCCATCAAACGAGCATGCCGGTCCGGCATCTGTTCGCCGCCCAGCTTGAGGATGCGCACCACCTGCGCGCGCACGAAGTCACGCAGCAGATCGATGCGCTCATCCGGCAGCGCCGCCTGCAGCTGCTCGCGCAGCGCATTGCCTGCATCGGCCACCGAGGCCTGGCCGGCGCTGGCTGCGACGGCGCGATCCTGCGACCTGGCGGAAATGGCGAGCTCGGCGGCGGCCTCGCCCGGCACCCGCGCCACGATCACATGCTGTCCGAGGTGATGCGCCACCGAGGCATCGCCAGGGGCGGACACGGCTTCGGCAAAGCCGGCATCGCGCAGCGCCTGTGTCCACACATCCGGGGGCAGCAGCGGATTGTCATCGCGCAGGTCGTCGGCGAAGTGCTGCCAGCCTTCTATCAGTCCTGTAGTCATGTCGAACCAGGCCATGTGTACCGTGGATTCGACCAGCACCAGCAGACCCCCGGGGGCGAGCATGCTTCGCAGATCCTGCAACGCGCGCCGCAGATCAGTGCTGGCGTGCACGCAGTTGGCAGATACGATCACGTCGAAACTGCCAGGCGCATAACCCTGCTGCTTCGGTGACCTTTCCAGGTCGTACAGGCCATAGTCGACGAAGCCGTAATCCGCGAAGCGCTCGCGTGCGCGGTCGAGGAACAGCTCGGACACATCCGTGAACAGGTAGCTTGTGCGTTCGGCGTCGAGCGTCGGCAACAAGGCGGAGGTGGTGCCGCCGGTGCCGGCGCCCACTTCCATCACGCGCAGCGTGCGGCCGGCGGGCACCAGATCACCCAGCGTGCCGAACACCGCAGCAGCCAGCCCGTTGATATAGCGCATGGTGGCGGACCGTTCGTACAGACCGCGCGCCAGATCCGGCGAGCCACCTGGAAACAGCGTCTCCAACGGGCTCTCTTCGCCGCGCAGCACCTTGCCTACCAGAGCACCGCAATGACGGACGTAGTCGAACAACGGCTGGTTGTCGGTGAACAGTGCCTGCGCCTGGCTCCACAGCCGCGCCATTTGTGGATCGGCCAGCGGCGCGCTCGCGACGAATGCGCTGCCGTCCTTCTGCAGCAAGCCCGCGTGCACCATGTGATCGAGCCAGCGCTGCACCAGATGGCGATAAGTGGGTTTGATGCAGGCGTGGGCGAGAACGCCGTCGAGGTCATGACGCTCACTGGCACGGGCGAACAGCCCGGCTTCACGCAAGGTGAACACGGCATGCGCCAGCGTCAGACGCGCCAGGCAATCCCACTTGGCAGGATAGCTGCCGGCATTCAGATCGAGTGGACCGCGATCGGCCTGATCGCCCAGCGCGCGCACCACGCGCGCCCAGCGCTGCGACGCCGGCAACGGCGCGACGTGCGGACGGCCAACGGCTTCGTGCCAGTGCCGCTGCCGCTGGAACGGATAGGTGGGCAGCGACATGCGGCGCCGCGGCTGCTCGTCCGGGGTGCTCGCCCAGGCCGGCTGCAACCCGGATACATAGAGGTGTTGCAGGCTGTCAAACGTCACCTGCCAGGCTCCCTGCCCCTCGCGCAGGCTGGGCAGCCATTGTGCGTCGGCGACGAGCTCGGCGCCCATGCCGAGCAGCACAGGTTGCGGGCTGAGTTCGATGAAGTGCGTGATGCCAAGCTGGGCCAGCGAACGCATTGCCTCGGCAAACTGCACCGGCTGGCGCAGATGATCCCGCCAGTAACGGGATTCACCCAGCTGCCCAGCACCCGCAGGTTTTCCGGTCAGGCTGGAAACCAACGTCAGTGCCGGCGCGGTGAAGCCGATCTGCGCGACCTCAGCCTGGAATTCGTCCAACACCGGGTCGACCAGCGGCGAATGGAAAGCCTTGGAAACACGCAGCGCCTTGATGCGCGCACCGCGTGCCGCGAACTGCGCGGCCACGACATCCACGGATTCGCGCGCGCCGCTGATCACGGTGTTGCTGGTGCCATTGAACGCGGCGACGGTCACATCCGTGCGACCACTGCTGCGAATCGCCTCCAGCACGGCATCGCCGTCCGCTTCCAGTACCGCCATCGAGCCGCCCGGCGGCAACGCCTGCGTCAGCCGCGCGCGCGCGGCTACCATTCGCGCCCCGTCGGCAACCGACAGTGCGCCCGCGACGCAGGCCGCGGCGTATTCGCCGAAGCTGTGGCCCATCACCGCCGCGGGTTCGATTCCCCAGGTGCGCCACAGCGCCGCCAGCGCCACTTCGATGGCGAACATGGCCGGCTGCGCGAACTGCGTCTGGTCGAGCAGCTGTGAGTCACTGCCGAAGACCACCTCGGCCAGCGTCGTCGGCAGCAGCGGATCCAGCGCCGCGGCGCATTCTTCGAAGGCCGCGCGGAATGCCGGCGACACCGCATACAGCTCGCGGCCCATGCCCAGGTACTGAGGGCCCTGGCCGGGAAACAGGAAGGCGACGCGCGGCGTGCGTGCGGCGGCAACACCGGCCACCACAGACTCGGCGGCTTCGCCGCGGCGGCAGGCTGACAACGGCAGGGGCATGCCGCTTGGGGTCGCAGACTGCGCCGACACACGATGGGCCA
>JACZDC010100837.1_pt1 | contig 13264 bp, 12 predicted proteins | sample 8641791 | NCBI WGS metagenome assembly JACZDC01 (sample SAMN15324613, study PRJNA640507) | soil metagenome | isolation source: intercropping peanut in the second line | place: China: Luxin town, Laibin City, Guangxi Province | collected 2019-07-25 | depth 10cm m
GGGAAGGTCGAGCCGGCGGCTCCGCCGCAGGCGCCGCGCAAGGAGGATCCGGCATCGGTGGTCATCGTCGGCGCCGGCGCCGCGGGCAACTGCGTGGCCGAAACGCTGCGGCGCGAGGGCTATTCTGGCCGCGTCGTCGTCCTGGCGCCCGAGGGCGAGCCGCCCTACGACCGGCCGAACCTCTCCAAGGACTATCTCGCGGGTAATGCCTCGGAGGACTGGATCCCACTCCATCCGCGCGACTTCTACGACGAGCACAAGATCGAGCTGCTCAAAGCCGAAGCCACCGCGATCGACCCCCAGGCGAAAACTGTGAAGCTGTCCGACAGCACCTCCCTCGGCTACGGCGCCCTGGTCCTCGCCACCGGGGCCGAGCCCATCCGGTTGCCCATTCCGGGTGCCGACCTGCCGCACGTGCGCGTCCTGCGGTCACTGGCCGACAGCCGGGCTTTGATCGAGGCATCAAAATCAGCGCGGCGCGCAGTCGTGGTGGGCGCGAGCTTCATCGGTCTGGAAACCGCGGCATCCCTGCGGACCCGAGGCCTGGAAGTGACAGTCGTGGCTCCCGAGGAGCAGCCTCTCGGCAAGATCCTTGGACCGCAGCTCGGCGGTTTCGTGCGCTCTCTTCACGAGGAGCACGGCGTGGTCTTCAAGCTCGGCACGAAGCCGAAGGCGATCCACGAGGATGGCGTCGAGTTGGAGAGTGGCGAGAGGGTGACCGCCGACCTCGTCGTCCTCGGCGTGGGGGTGCGGCCGCGGTTGGCCCTTGCCCAGGCCTCCGGTCTCGACGTCGACAACGGCGTGCTGGTCGATTCGAGCCTGCAGACGAGCGTCCCCGGCATCTACGCGGTCGGGGACATCGCTCGCTGGCCCGATCCCCATTCCGGACAACGGCTCCGCATCGAGCATTGGGTAGTGGCGGAGCGCCAGGGACAGGCCGTGGCCCGGACCCTACTGGGCCGGGGCGAGCCGTTCGCCGCGGTCCCCTTCTTCTGGAGCCAGCACTACGACGTTACCATCTCTTACGTCGGCCATGCCGCCAAGTGGGATGCGATCGAGGTCTCGGGATCGATCGAGGACCGCAACGCCACGGTCACCTATCGCGAGGCCGGCCGCATCGCGGCCGTGGCTACGATCTTCCGCGATCGCGAGAGCCTGGAGGCCGAGCTCGCCATGGAGCGGGACGACCTCGCGGAGCTCGGCAGGATCGTGGCGCGGTAGCTGCCCTCCGTTTCCTTTCTCGGCGGGCAGATAAGGTTCTCTGTCGCGATGGAACGTTCTCTGGCGGTGTAGAAGCTTGCGTTGCCGCGCAGAACGTTCCGTCGCGCCACAGAACGTTCCGCCGGGCCACAGAACGCTCCATCGCGCCTGAGAACCTTGCGTCACGCCAGAGAACGTTCCGTCGGGGGCGGCGAACCTTCCGTCGCGGCGCAGAACGTTCCATCGCGCCGTAGACCCCTACTTCGCGCCGGAGAACGCTCCGATACGCCAGAGAAAGCTCCGTCACGCCAGAGAACCTTCCATCGCCGCGCGGAATGTTCCAACGCCTTGGAGAAGGTTCGGGACCACCTACATCGAGATCGAGCCCTTGCGGAACTCGGTGCGGGCGAGGTGGACGTTGATGAGCACCGGAGTCCCGGCGCGGGCCGTCCGGACCGCTTCGTCGAGCACCGCGGGGATGTCCTCCTCACGGGTAAGGAGAAGACCGCGGCCGCCGTATCCCTCGGCGACCTTGTGGTAGTCCGTGCGCGCGAGAACGGTGCCGACGTCGTCTTTCAGGACCTCGATCTGCTCGCGAGCGATCTGGGTCCAGCCCGCGTCATTGCCCACCACCGCGATGACCGGCAGGCCGTGGCGGGCGAAGGTGTCGAACTCGGCCAGGCTGTAGGCCACCGAGCCGTCGCCGTAGACGATCCAGACGTCCGCGTCCGGACGGCAGAGCTTCGCCCCGAGCGCGAAGCCGCCGCCGACGCCGAGCGTGCCGAAGACGCCGGGGTCGAGCCAGGAGAGCGGCTTGCGCGGACCCACGATGTAGGAGGCGGTCGCCACGAAGTCGCCGCCGTCCACCACGAGCACGCTGTCCTCCGCCAGGGTGCGCTCGAGCTCACGGAAGAAGCGGACCGGGTTCACGAGATCGGGCGTCGAGGCAGAGCCCTGCGCGTCGATCTCCTTCTCCCGCTCGCGGTCGCGGCTGCGCAGCGTCTCCAGCCAGTCCGTGAAGCGGCCCGAGATCGTGCCGGCCTCGTCGGCCATGGCCTTGAGGAGGAGGCCCGGATCGCCGTGGATCCCCAGGTCCGGCTTGCGGTTCTTCCGCAGGTCCTCCTCGCTGCGGTTGACCGAGATGAAGAAGGCCTTGCGGTTGAGATGGCGGCCGTAGTCGAGCCGGAAGTCGCACGGGATGCCAGCCAGGAGCACGAGGTCGGCTTCGCGCAAGGCTTCCTTCCTTTTGTGCCGCATCTGGAGCGAGTGCCCCGGACCGAGGAGCCCACGCGCGCCGCCGGCCAGGTAGACCGGCGCGCCGAGCGCGTCCACGGCGCGGGCCAGCTCGAGAGACTGGGTGTCGAGCACCACCTGGCTGCCGAGGACGAGCACGGGACGCTTGGCCTTGAGCAGCCGGGAAGCGGCCTTGCGCGCCAGTCCGCGCTCGACCGGCGGCGGCGTCACGCGGGGAGCCGGTTGGGCGGTTCGCTGCGGGCCGCTCCCCTCTCCGAACAGGCGCGAGAGATGCCGGCCGAGATAGGCGCGCATCGCGGCGCCCGCGACGCCGCCGCCGTTGCCCGCGGCCAGGTACCAGCTCCGCACCAGTTCCTCGTCGTAGAGGAGATCCACCGGCAGCTCCACGAAGACCGGGCCGGGGACGCCGGTCCGCGATTCGAGGAAGGCGCGCTCCAGGACCGGCACCACGTCGCGCACCCGGTCCACGGTGGAGGACCACTTCACGTGCGGCGCGAAGAGGGCCATCTGGTCGATGTCCTGGAGCGAGCCGCGGCCCTTGAGCATGGTGGCCGCCGCGCCGCCCAGGATGACCACGGCCGACTGCGCGAGCTGCGCGTTCTTGACCGCCGTGATCGTGTTAGTCACGCCCGGGCCGGCGGTGACCGCGGCCACGCCCGGCACGCCGGTCATGCGGAACACGGCGTCGGCCGCGAACACGGCGTCCACCTCGTGGCGAGTGTCCACCACCCGGATTCCCAGTTGCTTGGCGCCGACGAGGATCGGCGAGATGTGGCCTCCGCACAGGGTGAAGAGGAACCGCACGCCCTGCGCCTTGAGAACCGCCGCGACCCGATCGCCTCCGTTCATGATCTCTCCTCGAAAACGTGCCGGTCGAGGGTGACGCAGCGGAAGTCGCCGGTCATCACCGCCTCGCCGTCCCGCCCGTCCCTCAATACCTGGACCCGCACCCGGCTCTTGCGGCCGTCGGTCTCCTCGATCCGGGCCTCGGCCACCAGCCGCTCCCCCACCGCCACCGGCTTGAGGAAGCGGACCTCCGCCCCGGCCAGCACCACGTTGGGGTGATTGACCGCCAGCATGGCCGCGTAGTCGGCGAGGCCGAAGACGAATCCGCCATGGATGAGGCCGCGGTCGTCCGCGGCCATTTCGGGCAGGCCGGTGAAGGCCACGCGCGCCGTGCCCTGGCCGAGCTCGAGCGGCTCGCCGCACAGCCGGCGGTCGATGGACGGGTGGGTCCGGGGTTCCATGGAGGAAGGATTATAGAGTTGATCCCGTGACGAGTTGGACCGGAGATGCCCGCGCGCTCGAATCCGACCTCCGCCTGGCGGTGCGGGGCGAGGTCCGCTTCGACGCCGGCAGCCGCGCGCTCTACGCCACGGACGCGTCCAACTACCGCCAGGTCCCGATCGGCGTCGTCGTCCCCAAGGGTCCGGACGACGTCGAGGCCGCGATGGCGGTCTGCCTGCGCCACGGCGCGCCGGTGCTCGGCCGCGGCGGCGGCACGAGCCTCGCCGGACAGGCTTGCAACGTGGCCGTGGTCCTGGACGTCTCTCGCCACCTGAGCCGCATCCTGGAGATCGACCCCGAGCGCCGCATCGCGCGGGTCGAGCCCGGCGTCGTGCTCGACAAGCTGCGGAAGGAGGCGGGACGGTACGGCCTCACGTTCGGTCCTGATCCCGCCACCCACGCCTGGTGCACGCTGGGCGGGATGATCGGCAACAACTCCTGCGGCGCCCACTCGCTGACGACCGGCCGGACCTCGGACAACGTCGAGTCCCTGGACGTCCTCACCTATGGCGGCCTGCGCCTGAAGGTCGGCGCCACGCCCGACGCGGAGCTCGAACGGATCATCCGCTCGGGTGGCCGGCGGGGCGAGATCTATGCCGGGCTGCGGAACCTCCGGGACCGCTATGGGAAGCGGATCCGCGAGCGCTTCCCGAACATCCCACGGCGGGTCTCGGGCTACAACCTGGACGAGCTGCTCCCCGAGCGCGGTTTCCATGTAGCGCGCGCGCTCACCGGCACGGAGGGGACCTGCGCCATGGTCCTGGAGGCGACCGTCCGCCTCGTGCCCGCGCCCAGGAGCCGGGTCCTGGTCGTGCTCGGCTACGAGGACGTCTTCGCCGCCGCCGACCACGTGCTGGAGATCCTCGACGCCGGTCCGATCGGCCTGGAAGGCATGGACCGGTTCCTCGTCGAGAACGATTTCACGCGGCGCGCGTTCGCCGACGTCCTCACTGGTCTTCCGCCCGGCGGCGCCTGGCTGATGGCCGAATTCGACGGCGAGAAGAGAGAGACGGCGCGCCAGCTTGCGAGCCGGCTCGGCGGTCTCCTCCTCGAAGACCCGGCGGCCCAGGCGGCGGTGTGGTCGGTACGCGAATCCGCGGTCGGCACGACCTCGCGCGATGGGCGGCTCGGCGACGCATGGCCAGGCTGGGAGGACGCCGCGGTGGCGCCCGCCCAACTGTCCACCTACCTGCGCGACTTCAAGGCGCTGCTCGCCCGCTTCGGCTATGGCGCGGCGCTTTACGGCCACTTCGGCGAGGGATGCATCCACGCGCGCATCAACTTCGATCTGGCCGCGGCCGACGGGGCGGCGCGATACCGCGCCTTCCTCGAAGAGGCCGCGGACCTCGTCGTGTCCCACGGCGGATCGCTCTCGGGCGAGCACGGCGACGGCCAATGCCGGGGAGAGTTGCTCGCGCGGATGTTCGGCGAGGACCTCTGCGACGGGTTTCGTGAGTTCAAGGCGCTCTGGGACCCGGACGGCCGGATGAATCCCGGCAAGGTGATCGATCCGCGGCCGCTCGACGCCGACCTCCGGGCCCGGACTCCGCTTCAGGAGCCCGCGACGACGCTGCGATTCCCGGACGACGACGGCCTCCTGTCGCGGGCCGTGCTCCGGTGCGTCGGCGTGGGCCGTTGCCGTCGCGATGGCCAGGAAGGCGGCGGCGTGATGTGCCCGAGCTGGCAGGCGACGCGCGAGGAGAAGCATTCCACGCGAGGCCGCGCCCGTCTTCTGTTCGAGATGCTCGGCGGCGAGGTGATCCGGGACGGCTGGCGCAGCGAGGAGGTCCATGAGGCTCTCGACCTCTGCCTCTCCTGCAAGGGCTGCAAGAGCGACTGCCCGGCCGGCGTCGACATGGCTTCCTACAAGGCCGAATTCCTCCATCACCACTATGATGCAAGGCGCCCTCTGCGGACCTGGGGAGTCGGTCTCGTGGATCGCTGGCTCCGCATGGCCTCCGTGGCTCCGGGGCTCGCCAACGCCCTGGCGCGGACCCGGTTCGTCAAGAACCTCGCCGGGGTCGATCCCCGCCGGACACTGCCGGCGCTGGCTCGGCGGACGTTCCGCTCGGGGTTCGAATCCCTTCTGCTCCACCATTCTCCCCGCATCCTCCTCTGGCCCGACACCTTCACGAACCATTTCCAGCCGGAGATCGCCCACGCCGCGGTCAAGGTCCTGCGGGGCGCCGGCTTCCAGGTGGACCTGCCGCGCGCCGGCCTGTGCTGCGGCCGGCCTCTCTATGACGTCGGCCTCCTCGACGTGGCCCGCCAGCGTCTCCAGGAGATCCTGGACGCTCTCCGTCCCGACATCGAGGCAGGAGTGCCGCTCGTGGGCCTGGAGCCGAGCTGCGTCGCGGTTTTCCGCGACGAGCTGCTCCAGCTCTTCCCCGAAGATCCCGTCGCCCGCCGGCTCTCGTCGCAGACGCTCACCCTGGCCGAGCTGCTGACACAGCGCGAGATCCGGATGCCCCGCCGCCAAGGCCGGGCCCTCGTCCACACCCACTGCCATCATCACGCCGTTCTGGGACTTCAGGCGGACCGCCAACTGCTCGGCGGGATCGGCCTCGAAGCGCGATTCCTCGACTCCGGCTGCTGCGGCATGGCCGGCGCCTTCGGCTTCGAAAAGGGACACTACGCGGTCTCGATGGCCTGCGCCGAGAGGACCCTCCTGCCGGCCATCCGCGACGCCGGTCCCGAGGAGATCGTGCTCGCCGACGGCTTCAGTTGTCGCGAGCAGATCCGCCAGGCCACGGGCCGGCGCGCGCTCCATCTGGCCGAGCTGCTCGCATCCTGAAACGGGTCCCCGGACGCGCCTTTCCGGCACCGATCTTGCTCCCTTTTTGAACGGGTGCGAAAGCATCCAACCCAAACGCGTGAGGCCCCCGGTTTCATCGCCGGGTGAGCAGTACTGACAAAGGAGGCATTCATGGCCAATCGCAATGAAGAGGACCGGAGCCGGGGTGGCTGGTTCGGCCGCGACCGGGAGGATGAGAGGGGTGGCAGTGGCGGCTGGTTTGGACGGAACCGTGAAGAGGAGCGAGGGAGCGGCAGCAGTTGGTTCGGCCGGGATCGCGACGAGGATCAGAACCGCGGCGGCTGGGGCGGCGGGTGGAATCAGGAACAGAACCGCGGCGGCTCCTACGGCTCCCGCGAACGCGAGTGGTCTCCCGGACAGCGCGAAGACTGGCGCGGCGGTGGACAGGGTGGTGGATACAGCCAGAGCCAGGGCAGCCAGGGTGGATATGGCAACCAGGGCGGATACGGCAGCACCCAGAGCGGCTACGGCAATCAGGGCGGCCAGGGTGGCTACGGCTCCTCGGGCAGCTATGGCAGCCAGGGCTTCGGCACCGGCCAGTGGGGTCAGGGCAGCAGCGGCATGACCGGCGGTGGCTATGGTGGAACCCAGGGCGGCTATGGCAACCAGAGCAGCTACGGCAACCAGTCCTACGGCAACCAGGGCTCCGGCAGCCAGGGCGGCCAGTGGGGTCAGGGCGGCGGCACGAGCGGTGGCTATGGCTCCTCCTCGGGCGGATATGGCCAGGGCGGCTACAGCCAGAGCGGCTGGAGCCAGGGCCAGGGCAACTACGGCGGCGGCTCGTCGCAGTCGCAGTGGGAAGGCCCGCATTCCGGCCGCGGACCGCAGGGCTACCAGCGCTCCACGGACAGCATCCGTGAAGAGGTCTGCGAGGTCCTGACCCGCCACGGGCACATCGACGCCAGCGGCGTCAACGTGAAGATCGAGAACGGCCAGGTGACCCTCGAAGGGACGGTCAAGACCCGCCGCGAGAAGCGCCTGGCCGAGGATGCCATCGAGCACCTGTCGGGCGTCAAGGACGTCCACAACCACCTGCGCGTGGAGAGCGGCGGAGACAACGGTCGCGACCGCCAGCAGAGCACCCAGGGCTCATCCACCGGAACCTCCGGGCTGCAGACCTCCGGCGGCGTCGGAGCCTCGTCGGCGAACACGACCGGCATGGCGGGCACGACCGGGACGAGCGGGACGACTGGAACAGAGTCCGAGACCGGCCGCGGCCGCCGGAAGTAGTCCCCCTTCGAAGACCCCGGCCGCCCGGCCGGGGTCTTCACCTCACTCTACTTCTCGCCGAGGAACGGGTAGCGGAAGTCTCCCGGCGGGTTGAAGGTCTCCTTGATCGCCCGCTGCGAGACCCAGCGCACCAGATTGAGCATCGAGCCCGCCTTGTCGTTGGTGCCCGAGGCCCGGGCGCCGCCGAAGGGCTGCTGCCCCACCACCGCGCCGGTCGGCTTGTCGTTGATGTAGAAGTTGCCGGCCGAGTGCCGCAGCGCCTTGGCCATGTGCTCGATCACGCCGCGCTCGCGGGCGAAGATGGCGCCGGTCAGCGCGTACGGGCTCGTGTTGTCGCACACCGCCAGCGTCTCCTCGAACTGCGCGTCGTCGTAGACGAAGACCGTGAGCACCGGGCCGAAGATCTCGTGGGTCATCAGCCGGAAGTGCGGGTCCGTGGTCTTCACCACCGTGGGCTCGATGAAGTAGCCCTCGGACTTGTCGCCGTTGCCGCCGGCGATGATCTCGGCGTCGGGTGAGCTCTTGGCGAAGTTGATGAAGTCCATGATCCGGTCGAACGACGGCTCGTCGATCACCGCGGCCACGAAGTTGCGGAAGTCCACGGGCGAGCCCATCTTCACTTCCTTGAGCTCCGCCACGAGCCGCTCCCGAAGCTCCGGCCACATCGACGCCGGAATGTAGGCGCGCGAGCCAGCCGAGCACTTCTGGCCCTGGTACTCGAAGGCGCCGCGGATCAGGTTCGCGACCAGAGCCGTGACGTCCGCCGAGGGGTGGGCGAAGATGAAGTTCTTGCCGCCGGTCTCGCCGACGATCCGCGGGTAGCTCTTGTAGTTGGGGATGTTCGCGCCGATCGTCTTCCACATGTCCTGGAACACGGGCGTGGAGCCGGTGAAGTGGATGCCCGCAAAGTCGGGGTGCGCCAGCACGGGGTCGCCCACCTTGCTCGCCTTGCCGGGGATGAAGTTGATCACGCCGTCCGGCAGGCCCGCGGCCTGGAGGAGCTTCGCGATGTAGTAGTTCGACAGCACCGAGGTCGAGGCCGGCTTCCAGAGCACGGTGTTGCCCATGAGAGCCGGCGAGGTCGGGAGGTTGCCGCCGATCGAGGTGAAGTTGAACGGCGACACCGCGAACACGAAGCCTTCGAGCGGCCGGTACTCCACCCGGTTCCACACGCCCGCGGGCGAGTACGGCTGGTCGGTGTAGAGGCGGCTCGCGTAGAACGGGTTGTAGCGCCAGAAGTCGATCAGCTCGCAGGCGGAGTCGATCTCGGCCTGGAACACGGTCTTCGCCTGGTTGAGCATGGTCGAGGCGTTCAGGGTGTCGCGCCAGGGGCCGGCGAGCAGGTCGGCGGCCTTGAGCAGGATCGCGGCGCGCGCCTCCCAACTCATCTCGGACCAATCGTGCCAGGCGTCCTTCGCGGCCTGGGCCGCGGCCTTGACTTCCTCGGCGCCGGCCTGGTGATAGCGGGCCAGGACGTGCTTGTGATCGTGCGGACAGACCGCCGTGCCCAGGCTCCCGGTGCGCACCTCGCGGCCGCCGATGAGGATCGGGATCTCGATCTCCTCGCCCATCATCTCGTCCAGGCGCTTCTTCAGGGACTTCTTCTCCGCCGACCCGGGAGCGTACGAGCGGACCGGCTCGTTGCCCGGGGCGGGGACCGAAAAGATCGCATTCGACATGCGGAGACTCCTCAAGGATGGACCTCTCGCGGGCGCGGGAGGCGCAAGCGATGGTATCAGCGAATCAGCGGACGGCAGACCAGGCGAAGAGCAGGAAACCGACGATCATGAGCGTGCCGCCGATCGGCGTGACCGCCCCCAGCACCCGCGGCCCGCCGAGGGCCAGCGCCGCCACCGTGCCGCTGAAGATCAGCGTCCCGATGAACAGGCACCAGCCCGCGGCGTCGATGCGCCGCGCCCCGGAGTGGCCGTAGAGACCGACCAGCACCAGGGCGAGCGCTCCGTACATGAGATACCGCGACGCCGTCTCCCACAGCTCCAGCGACCGGGGGTCGAGCCGCGCCGCGAGCGCGTGCGCCCCGAAAGCCCCCGAGATCACGGCCAGCGCGCCGCCGAGCGCGCCGAGGAAGATCCAGTTCATGAAGGAGAGCCTACCTCAACCGAGACCTCTTCGGAGCCTCCGAGGATCTCCGCTAGGCCCGCCTTGACGGAGTCGATGTCCTGTCGGCGGAGATAGCCGAGCTTCCGGACGATGAGCGTCCGCTCCATGGTGAAGAGCACAGGTTTCAGAACGGACGGCCTCAGGAGGCCGGCTTCCTTCCAACCAGCGACCAGCCGTTCTCCGAAGGTGGAAGGCGGGCGGATCTGGCTGCTGACCGCCATCAGAATGAGGTCCGAGCGCTCCCGGTGATAGGCGGGCGAGCTGACCACCACAGCGGGTCGCTTCTTCTGATCGGTCAGGTCGGTGAAGGGAAACGATACGAGTACGACATCTCCGAATCTAGAGAAGGTCATACTCGGCATCTTCGGGATTGTCCCAGATCTTCCGCAGCACGTCCTCGGACAGTCTTGCCGCAACCTGTCCGAGCGACGGCTCCGGCTTGCGCCGGAGGTAATCGACAAAGTCCTCGACCTCGGCAACCTTCTCTACCGGAAGATCCCGAATCTTGCCGATTAGGGCCTGCTCTCTCAGGGCGTCTGCCATGGGTGGATTGTATCTCCGGCCTGATCCGAATGCAATCCTCTATCGAGGAAAGATCGCGGGCAGCCGAAACCTGCACCCCGAGAGGGCACCCACTTGGGTGCCCTCCTCTTCACATCTCCCCGAGCCGCCGCACCGACGCGATGCTCTCCTTCGGGATCAGCAGCGCGTCGTGCTTCTTCCAGGTCCCGAACTGGGCGGCGCGCTTGACGTACTCCTCCTTCGAGCGCCCGCCCTCGCCGTCGCGGTGGACGTCCACGTCGTAGAGGATGATCCCGCGGTCGGTCTCGTCGTCGCAGCGGCCGATGAAGATCTCCTGGCCGGTGGTGTCCACCACGACCGTGATCCCGTGCAGCTCGCTCTTGCCCTGGTGGAAGGTCCCCATCTCAGGAGGCAGGGACTTCGCAGTGCTCGTTGAAGATCGACATCAGATCGCCCGCCACGGCGTCGGCCGTGCGGCTCTCGATCCGGTGACGGGGCACGAAGGCGACCAGCTCGCCGTCCTTGAAGAAGGCGATCGACGGGCTCGATGGCGGGATGTCGGGGATGTAGCCGCGGGCGCGCGCCGTGGCTTCGAGATCCTGACCCGCGAAGACCGTGGCCACGCGGTCGGGCCGGCGGTCGTGCTGGAGCGCCTGCCGGACGCCCGGGCGCGCCATGCCTGCGGCGCAGCCGCAGACCGAGTTCACCACCAGCATGGCCGTCCCTTCCTTCTCGGCCATCCACGCGTCCACGTCCTGCGCGGTCGTAAGCTCCTTCACGCCAGCGCTCGTCAACTCGTCGCGCATCGGCTTCACCAGCAATGGGCTGTAGGGCACGTTCAACCTCCTCGCCGCTCCGGGCGGCCGTGTGGGAATCCTATTCTATGCCAGCCTCCGGCCGGCCTCCTGATATCCCCTACAACCGTCCGGCGGCGGTCCGCCTTCCCGCTACTCCCAGGCCGGGAACTGTCCCTCGGCGGAGATGGCGCTCATCCGGTCGCGGAGTTGCTGCATGTAGGTCTTGCGGTCAATGGCCTCGGGCAGCGGCTCGCCGACCAGGACCTGGCAGACGAACGGGACGGGCACCACCGAGCCCTTGGGCAGCGACTTGCCCAGGCCGTGAAGGAACGCTGGGATGACCGGCACGCCGGGATGCGCGAGCGCCAGGTGCGCGACGCCGCTCTTGAGCTCGGCCAGGCGCTCGGGCTCGCCGCGCGACCCCTCCGGGAAGAGGATCAGGATCTCGCCCCGGTCGAGCGCCTCGTGCACCGCGGCCAGCGGATCGGCCTTCACGCCGTCGCGGACTCGCGCCAGGGGGATGATGCCGATGATGTCCAGCGCGAACCAGGAGAGGAGACGGTTCTTCAGGAAGTAGTCGGCCGCCGCCACCGGCCGCACCTTGGGCAGCAGGCGGGGCGGCAGGAGCGTCATCAGCACCATGGTGTCCAGGTGGCTGTTGTGGTTGGCGACCAGGATGGCGGGGCCGTCGGACGGCAGCCGCTCGCGGTTGCGGACGTTCACCCCCACGACCAGCAGCACGAACGGCCGCACGATCAGCCGGAAGAACAGGAAGCGGAGGAGGCGGTTCACGGCTCAGCCTCCGATCCGGGTGGCCATCGGCCCGTAGAGGTACCAGAAGAAGTGGAAGAAGAGCGGCGCCGTGTAGGTGAGGCTGTCCACCCGGTCCAGGATGCCGCCGTGGCCGGGCAGGAGGGTGCCGCTGTCCTTGAGGCCCAGGTCGCGCTTGAGCGCCGAGATCACCACGTCCCCCACGAAGCCGCCCAGGCCGAAGAGGAGCCCGGCGAGGATCGACTGGCCGCGGGTGAGCGGCGTCAGGTAGGGGGCGAGCAGCCAGGCGAGCGCCACGGTCGTCGCGAGGCCGCCGAGCAGCCCCTCGACCGTCTTGCCCGGGCTCACGCTCGGCATCGCCTTGTGGCGGCCGAGGGTCTTGCCCCAGAGGAACTGCGCGACGTCGTTGAACTGGGTGAGGAACAGGAGGTAGAGCACGAGCCCCGGGCCGCCGCCGTGGAGATTGATCCCCGGCGGCAGCACGAAGAGGAAGGCCACGTGGCTGAGCGCGAAGACCGTGACCATGAGGCCCCAGTGCAGCGTGCCGGCGGCGCGCAGGAAGCCGCTGGTCTCGCCGATCAGGACCATCCGCATCGGCAGGAGCAGGAACGCGTAGACCGGCACGAAGATGATGAACATCCCGTACCAGCGCATGCCGATCCACAGGTATTGGATGGGGATCGTCAGGTAGGCCCAGAAGAAGACGCTGCGGTCGACCCGCCGGGTCGGGATGAGCGACAGGTACTCCTTGAGCGCCAGGTAGCTCACGAAGGCGAAGAGCACGAGGAGCGCCCGGCCCGAGATCGCCAGGGCGAGCGTGAACAGGCCCACCATGATCCACCAGGTGCGGATGCGCAGGCGCAGCTCCGTCCAGTTCCCCTGCGGCTTCCAGCGCCCGAACAGCCAGACCACGGCGCTCGCGACGATCAGGATGCCGAAGATGCCGGCGAGGGTCCAGAGAACGGCCGGATCGAGGCGCGCGAGGACGTCCCGGACGTAGGAAGAGAGGCGATCGCTCAAGCTGTCTTGCTCCCGATCTCCCGCAGGGCCTGCCGCGAACGGTTATGGACAGTGTAGACCAGGGCCGCCGCGACGAGGCCGAGCAATCCGTCCGTCCAACGTCCGGCGGGCGCTCCCAGGCCGAGCGCGAGGCAGAGGGCGCCGAAGACGAAGGCGCGGTCGCTCTTCCCCATCGGCCCGTCGTAGCGCCGCGAAGCGCCGATCTGCACCGCCGCCAGGCCGGTCATCTCGGTCAGCCCGGCGAGGA
>JACZDC010058624.1_pt1 | contig 13262 bp, 6 predicted proteins | sample 8641791 | NCBI WGS metagenome assembly JACZDC01 (sample SAMN15324613, study PRJNA640507) | soil metagenome | isolation source: intercropping peanut in the second line | place: China: Luxin town, Laibin City, Guangxi Province | collected 2019-07-25 | depth 10cm m
CGGCGACCGCTACAACTCCGCGGGCGAGGTGCGCGCCGACCTGCGCGCCGTGGCCGGGACCGGCGAGTGGGCCCGGCCGGCCGACTCCGGCCTGAAGCGCACCCCGCGGCCGCGCCTGGACGAAACGCCGCGGGCGTCGAACCTGATCGGCCGGTCGATCGGCCACTACGTGATCCGCGAGCACCTCGGCGGCGGCGGCATGGGCGTGGTCTACAAGGCCGAGGACGCCCGGCTGGAGCGCACGGTGGCGCTCAAGTTCCTCCCCCCGGAGCTGACCCGCGACCCGATGGCCAAGGCCCGCTTCCTCCAGGAGGCACGGGCCGCGTCGGCGCTCGACCATCCCAACATCTGCACCATCCACGAGGTGGACGAGACCGAGGACGGCCAGCTCTACCTCGCGATGCCGGCCTACGACGGCGAGACCCTGAAGCGCCGCATCGAGCGCGGCCCGATCCCGCTCGGCGAGGCCGTGGACATCGCGATCCAGATCGGCCAGGGCCTCGCCAAGGCGCACCGCCAGGGGATCGTCCACCGCGACATCAAGCCGGCGAACCTGATCGTCACCGGCGACGGCATCGTCAAGATCCTCGACTTCGGTCTCGCCAAGCTGGCGGGCGCCGCCGGCCTGACGCGCGCCGGCTTCTGTCTCGGCACCCCGTCCTACATGTCGCCCGAGCAGGCGCGCGGCGAGGTCGACCTGCGCACCGACCTGTGGTCGCTCGGCGTGGTCCTCTACGAGATGATCGCCGGCCGGCCGCCGTTCCGGGCCGAGACCGACCAGGGGATCATCTACGCGCTCCTCACCGAGGAGCCGGAGCCGCTGCGCAAGCTCCGCCCGGACGCGCCGCCGCAGCTCGAGCAGATCGTCCGGAAGATGCTCGCCAAGGACCCGGACGCCCGCTATCCGAATCTGGAGCCGGCGCTCGCCGACCTGCGCCACCTGGCCGGCGTGTCGGGCACCCTGAGCCGGGTCTCCCTGGTGCAGCCGGTGGTCCGGCCGTCGCGCTGGAAGGCGTCGGCGATCGCGGCCATCGCGGCGCTGGTGCTGGTCGTGGCCTTCCTGCTCTTCCGCGGCGGCGGCGAGGACAAGCCGATCCAGCGGACGAACGACTCGCTGACCGATCTCGAAGGGCGGGAGACCCGGCCCAGCCTGGCGGCCGACGGCAGCTTCTTCCTGTACGCGAAGGAGGCCGGCGGCGACTCGGACATCTTCTGGCAGCGGGTGGGCGGCGGCAACCCGCGCAACCTCACGGCGGATTCGCCGGTCGACGACTCGCAGCCGGCCCTCTCTCCGGACGGGCAGCGCATCGCCTTCCGCTCGGAGCGCGACGGCGGCGGCCTCTATGTGATGGGGGCGACCGGGGAGTCGGCCGTCCGGCTGACCGGCGAGGGGTTCGATCCGGCCTGGTCGCCGGACGGCGCCTGGGTCGTCTACGCCTCCGAAGGAGTTTCAGACCCCCGGCGGCGTTCCAACGCGAGCGAGCTCTTCCGCGTGCGGGTGGCGGACGGCAAGGTCGAGCGGCTCCCGACCGGCGGCGACGCCGTGCAGCCGAGCTGGTCGCCGCACGGCCTCCGCATCGCCTACTGGGGCCTGCCCGCGGGCACGTCCAAGCGGGTCATCTGGACCATCCCGGCCGACGGCGGGAAGCCCGTCGCGCCCGTCGCGGTCACCGACGGCGTCTCGATCGACTGGAACCCGGTCTGGTCGCCGGACGGCCGCTACCTGTACTTCATCAGCGACCGCAGCCGGTCGATGACTCCATGGCGCGTGCGGATCGACGAGCGTTCCGGCCGGGCGGAGGGGGACCCGGAGGACCTCACCACGCCGGCCGAATGGAGCGGCTTCCTCAGCCTCTCCGCCGACGGCAAGCAGATCGCCTATGCCACCCGCGACGACAAGGCGAACCTGGAGCGGGTCGCCTTCGACCCCGTGGCCGGCCGGGTGATCGGCGAGCCGCAGCCGGTGACCCAGGGCTCGCGCATGGTGCGCTCGGCCGACGTCTCGCCCGACGGCCGCTCGATCGTGTTTGACACGTCCCTGCCCCAGGAGGACATCTACATCATCGGCGCGGACGGCCAGTCCATGCGGCAGCTCACCAACGACCCTGCGCGCGACCGGCTGCCCCGCTGGTCGCCGGACGGCCAGCGCATCCTCTTCTACTCGGACCGCAGCGGCAGCTACCAGGTCTGGTCGATCCGCCCGGACGGGGGAGACCGCCAGCCGCTCACCCTGCAGAAGGACCGGATCTTCGATTCGATCTGGATGCCGGACGGCCGCGGCCTCGTGGTGCTCCTCATCGACGGGCCCAGGCGGATCGATCTCACCAGGCCGCTCGACCAGCGGCGCCCCGAGCGCTTCGAGAACGCGGTCCAGGGCGACGCGATGTTCATCCCCACCTCCCGGAGCCTGGACGGGAACTGGTTCGCGGGCGAGGTCCAGAGCTCCAGCCGGGGCAAGCTGGGGATCGCCCGCTACTCGCTGCGGGAGCGGCGCTTCGAAAAGCTCCTCGACCGGGGTTCCCTCCCGGTCTGGGTGCGCGACAAGATCGCCTACATCGACGAAGGGAAGATCTTCCTGCTCGACCCCGAGACCCGGAAGAGCCGCTTCATCCTGGCTCCGCCCCCGAACACCAATTCCGTGTTCCCCCTCCTCACCGTGGCCCCCGACGGCCGCACCCTCTATCTCCTGCGCTCCAGCGACGAAGGCGACATCAAATTGCTGCGGATGCAGTAGGTCTGGCGCGTCTGGTAGGCTTTTCCCGTATCCGTAGTCAGAACGATTCCGCCGGCTCCACGCGCCGGAGACTTCATTTGGCTGCGCCCCTTTGAGGAGGTGAGAGGATGGCTTTCAAATTCAAGGACCTCATGGTCAACGTAACCGGCGGCGGTGGGGGTGTGGACACTCCGGTCTGCACCGTCGCCACCATGGACCCGGATCCGGCTCCGGCCGGCCAGGCTCGCCAGATCACCTGCACCATGGACACCATGGTTCCGGCCGGCCAGGCGGCCACGTGCACGGTCGACACCATGGACCCGGCCCGCCAGGCCGCGACCTGCACGGTCGACACCATGGGGCTGCTCCCCTGCACGATCGCCACGATGTACGGGACGACCTACGGCTTCCGCCCGGCGACCGGCAGGGATACCGGCGTCTGCACGATCGCCACGATGTTCGGCACGGTGGCCGCGTTGACCACCGTCACCACCGTGACCACGATCGTCGCCGCGGGCGCCGGTCCGTCCAGCCTGGCGCAGCTCAAGGCCCAGCTCCAGCAGTCCCTGGCCGACGTCGAGCGGCAGGAGCGCGAGCAGGCGGACGCCCAGGCGCTGCCGAAGTCGGTCGAGGAGGTCGACGACCTCGAGCGCCGGCTCGAAGGCGCCCTGGAGGAGCTGCGGGAGCACCGCAAGACCCTGACGAAGGGCGCCAAGAAGGAGCCCGCGAAGCCTCGCAAGGGCAAGAAGTAAGGATGGCCCGGTGTGCGGGCGCGATGAATCGCGCCCCTACACCCTCCGTCCAAGCGTAGGGGCGCGATTCATCGCGCCCTTCTTCTTTGTTCCGAGGGTCCGGCCGGCCCGGCTCTGGTAGACTGTTGTGGAAAAGCAGTCCAGAGTCGTCATGGAAAAGCCGTCGCCGGCCCCCTATCGGGACCCCCTCGAGAGCCTTCCGGAATTCCCGGAAGCGACCCAGCTTGCGATCCCGTCGGCGCAGCCGTCGCTCCGCCGTCCTCCTCCGCGGTCCCGCCGGCCCGCGCCCGAAGACGACCCGATGATCGGCCGCGAGGTCGATCACTACCGCGTCTTCGGGCACCTCGGCGGCGGCGGCATGGGTGTGGTCTACAAGGCCGAGGACACCCGGCTCCAGCGCACGGTGGCGCTCAAGTTCCTGCCGCCGGCCATGACCCGCGACCCGGTCGCCAAGTCGCGCTTCCTCCAGGAGGCCCGCGCGGCGTCGGCCCTCGACCACCCGAACGTCTGCACGGTCTACGACATCGGCGAGCTCGACGACGGCCAGCTCTATCTCGCCATGCCGGCCTACGACGGCGAGACCCTCAAGAAGAGGATCGAGAGCGGACCGCTGCCGATCGAGGAGGCGGTGGACATCGCGAAGCAGGTGGCGCAGGGGTTGTCGAAGGCGCACCGGCTGGGCATCGTGCACCGCGACATCAAGCCGGCGAACCTGATGCTCACCGGCGACGGCATCGTCAAGATCCTCGACTTCGGCCTCGCCAAGCTGGCCGGCTCGGCCGGCTTGACGCGCGCCGGGTTCTGCGTCGGCACCCCGTCCTACATGTCGCCCGAGCAGGCGCGCGGCGAGGTGGACCTGCGCACGGATCTCTGGTCGCTCGGCGTGGTCCTCTACGAGATGCTGACCGGCCTGCTGCCGTTCCAGGCCGAGAGCGATCCCGGGATCGTCCACGCCCTGCTCCACGAGGAGCCGTCGCCGCTCACCCGCTGGCGGCCGGAGGTACCCGCGGCCCTGGAGCGGATCGTCACCGGTCTGCTCAAGAAGGACCCGGGCGACCGCTATCCCACGGCGGAGCACGTACTGGAAGAGCTGCGCGCCCTGGGCGGCCCGCCGACCCGCACCTTCCAGTCCGCGGAGGTCAGGCAGCCCGGACGGCGGCGACGGGGCCTGTGGATCGGCGCCGTGGTTGCCGTCGCCCTCCTGGCGGCGGGCGGGGTCTACTGGCGGAATCGCCCGCGGCCGATCGAAACGGTCCAGGGGACGGTCCACCTCACGAGACAGGCCGGCAGCGAGCGGCAGCCGGCGTTCGGCGACGACTTCCTCGTCTATACGAAGGCCGTCGGCGGCGACACCGACATCCTCCGGCAGCGGGTGGAAGGGCAGAACTCCCAGAACCTGACCGAGGGCTGCCCGCAGAACGACTCCGCGCCGGCCGTCTCTCCCGACGGGCAGCAGATCGCCTACCGCTCCGAGTGCGAAGGCGGCGGCATCTTCATCATGGGCGCCACCGGCGAGTCGTCGCGCCGGCTGATCGACTCCGGTCAGGAGCCGGCCTGGTCGCCGGACGGGTCCGAAATCGTGGTCGCGGACGAGGCGATCGTCCGGCCGAGCCTGCGCACCATCGTGAGCCGGATCTGGAAGGTCCGCGTGTCCGATGGCGCCGCGACGCTCCTGGAGACCGGCGACGCCGTGCAGCCGAGCTGGTCGCCCGACGGGAAGCGGATCGTCTACTGGAGCTTCTCCTCGGAGACCGGCCGCCGGTCCATCTGGACGATCCGCAGCGATGGCCTGGACCCGGTGGTGGCGGTCGACGACGGCAAGCTCAACTGGCATCCCGTGTGGTCGCCCGACGGCCAGTACCTCTATTACCTGAGCGACCGGGCCGGCAGCCAGAACGTCTGGCGGGTGCGCATCGACGCGGCCTCGGGAAAGGTGCTGGGACAGCCCGAGCCGGTCAACGCACCGGCGGCGTCAGTCTCGGGACTGAGCCTGAGCCGCGACGGCCGGCGGATCCTGTATGCCACGGACGACTCCCAGTCCAACGTGGACATGGCCGAGCTCGATCCCGTGTCCGGCGTCGTGCTCGGCGGCCTGAAGCCGGTCACCGGCGGCTCCTGGTCGATCGTCACCGCCGACATCTCGCCCCAGGGCGACCGGATCGCGTTCTACGCCCTGGCTCCCGAGGAGGAGATCTACGTCGTGCCCACCGCGGGCGGCGAGCCGCGGCAGCTCACCCGCGACACCTTCAAGGACCGCGTCCCCCACTGGTCTCCGGACGGCCGGTCGATCGTCTTCTACTCCAACCGCAGCGGCAAGTACGAGGCATGGAAGATCCGGGCCGACGGCAGCGGCCTGGAGCAGCTCACCCGGCTCGACCAGCCGGTGTACAACCCGGTGTGGTCTCCGGACGGCCGGAAGCTCGCGATCAATCTGGGATCTGAGGCGGGAGCGCTCATCGACCTCGGCCTGCCGATCCAGCAGCGGCAGCCCCGTCCCATCGCCGAGCGGGGCGAAGCTCCCGGCCCCTTCGCGCCGTACTCCTGGTCTCCGGACGGCCGCTGGCTGGCCGGCTACAGGAGCACCCAGGGCTTCGATCTCTACTCGGTCGAGGGGCAGTATTTCGAGAGGGGCTTCGACAAGGGTGGTTACGTGACCTGGCTCAACGACAACCGCCGCCTGCTCTATCTCGACCAGGGGCGGCTCTGGCTGTTTGACCTCGCCACCCGGTCCTCCCGCGAGCTGCTTGCCGCTCCCGCCGCGTTCGAGTTCACAGGGGTCGCCGTCAGCCGCGACGACCGGACGCTCTGCCTGGTGCGCTCCTCGGATGAGGGAGATCTCTGGATGTTGACGTTGAAGTGAAGAGCGCGCCCGGGGATCAACTCGATTGCGATATATACTGCACCCGCATTCACCCTTATCGCAGCGCGCTTTCAGTGAGGGGCTGGGCCCCGAGGAGGAGACCATGGCGTTCCGGATCGACGACCTCACCCTGCAGTTGATGCCCTCCGCTGGCGGACAGCCCGGGGCCTGTACCTGCGGACCCGCCTCGGGAGCCGGTCAGCCGCCGCCCTGCGCGGCGAGCGGCAAGCCGGGCGGCGGCGGCAAGCCGACGAAGCCCGCCGGCCCCCCCAAGAAGCGGTTGATGGACGCCCTGCGCGCGCAGCTCCGCGACAGTCCGAGCCCCGCGGTCTGACCGGTTCTGGTATGCTCCTGCGCGCGTAACGGCCGCCATCGAGTCGTCCTTGGGAACCGGGCGATGCGCAGGAGCCTCCCGGTTGATCGGAACCTCCGTCTCCCACTACCTCCTCCTGGAGCGCCTCGCCACGGGCGCGCGTGGCGGCGCCGTGTACAAGGCGCGCGATACGGATCTCGAGCGCCTCGTCGCGCTCAAGATCCTGCCGTCCGGTGTCTGCGTGCGCGAGGAGGACCGCCAGCGGCTCTCCCGCGACGCCGAGGCCGCGTCCTCCCTGGAGCACCCCAACATCTGCCCGGTCTACGAGGTGGGCGAGGCCCCCGACGGCCGGATCTTCGTCGCCATGGCCTTCCTCGAAGGCGAGACCGTGGCCGACAAGATCGCCCGCGGACCGCTCAAGATCGAAGTGGCGATCGACCTCGGCACCCAGATCGCCTCCGGCCTCGCCCGCGCCCATGAGCGCGGCATCGTCCACCGCGGCCTCAAGCCCTCCGAGGTCCTCGTCACCTCCGACGGCCAGGCCCGCATCACCGACTTCGGCATCGCCGCGCTCGACGACCGCACCCGGGTGACCGGCGACGAGACGCCGACCGCGCTCCTCGCCTACCGCTCGCCCGAGCAGCTCCGCGGCGAGGCCGCCGACTCGCGCGCCGACGTCTGGGCCCTGGGCGTGATTCTCTATGAGATGGTCACCGGCCTCCGGCCGTTCCCGGAAGGCCCCTTCCACCCCTCCTCGCCGGCGACGCCGGAGCCCGCGTCGGCCGTGCGCTCCGGCGTGCCCCCGGGCCTGGACCGGACCATCGCCCGCGCCCTCTCCCGCCGGCCCTCCGAACGTTACATCCGCGTCGACGAGCTGCGCGACGACCTGCGCGCGCTGAGCCGCGAGAACGCGACGCTCGCCCATCGCACTGGCGGTTCCGGGGTATCCGGGGCGTCGGGAGCCTGGAGCGCCGTCCCGAGCCGCGAGGTCGGACCCTACCGGGTCGGCGAGGTGCTCGGCGGCGGCGGCATGGGCATCGTCCATCGCGCCGAGGACACGCGCCTCGGCCGCAGCGTGGCGCTCAAGTTCCTGCCGCCCGAGCTGACGCGCGACCCGGTGTCCAAGGCCCGCTTCCTCCAGGAGGCCCGCACCGCCTCGGCGCTCGACCATCCCAACGTCTGCACGATCTACGACGTGGGCGAGACCGAGGAGCACCAGCTCTATCTCGCCATGCCCTGCTACGACGGCGAGACCCTGCGGCGCAAGATCGAGCGCGGGCCGCTGCCCGTCGCCGACGCCGCCGACTACGCGCTCCAGGCCGCCCGCGGCCTGGCCAAGGCCCACCGCCAGGGCATCGTCCACCGCGACGTCAAGCCGGCCAACCTCATGGTGACCGGCGACGGCGTGGTCAAGATCCTCGACTTCGGCATCGCCAAGCTGGCCGGCGAGGCGGGGCTGACCCGCACCGGCGCCTCGGTCGGCACCCCCGCCTACATGGCCCCCGAGCAGATCCACGGCCGCGAGGTCGACGGCCGCACCGACCTCTGGGCGCTCGGCGTGGTGCTCTACGAGATGCTCGCCGGCCGGCGGCCGTTCCTGGGCGACCACGAGGCCGTGCTGCGCCAGTCGATCCTCGTCGACGAGCCGGAGCCGCTCGCCCGCGTCCGCCCGGAGGTCCCGGCCGAGCTGGACCGGATCGTCCAGCGCCTGCTCGCCCGCCACCCGGAGGAGCGCTATCCCACGGCCGAGGCCCTGGTCGCCGACCTGCGGCCGCTCGCCGGCCTGACGTCGACCTCGGTCGCAGTATCGCCGAACCCGCCGAACCCGCCGAACCCGGAGCTGGTGCCGATCCCGCGCCGCGCGCTGCCGCTGTGGCTGGCCGGCATCCTCGTGTTCGCGGCCCTGGCCGCGGTGGGCGGCTACCTGCTGCACGAAGGCGGGGGCGGCGCTCCGGTCCAGGCGACCTTCACGCGCCTCACCGAGCAGGACGGCAGCGAGACCTTCCCGAGCCTGTCGCCGGACGGCAAATACTTCGCCTATGTGAAGAGCGGGGACATCTTCCTGCAGCGGGTCGGCGGCGGCAACCCGATCAACCTGACGCCGAGCTCGCCGGGCGACGACACCCAGCCGGCGTTCTCGCCGGACGGCCAGACGATCGCCTTCCGCTCCGAGAGGGAGGGTGGCGGCGGCATCTTCCTGATGGGCGCGACCGGCGAGTCCGTGCGCCGGTTGGCCGACTTCGGCTACAACCCGGCCTGGTCGCCGGACGGCAAGGAGATCGTGGTCGCCACCGAGAGCGTGGCCACCAGCCCGTGGATCCGCACCTCCCAGAGCCGGCTCTTCCGCATCGACGTGGCGACCGGCGAGAAGCATCCGATCCTGGACGCGGACGCGGTGCAGCCGAGCTGGGGACCCGGCGGCCGGCGCATCGCCTACTGGGGGTCGGTGCCCGGGGTCGCGACGCGGGCCGTGTGGACCGTCCCGGCGTCCGGCCAGGGCGAGCCGGTGCGGGTGACCGCCGACTCGGCCTTGAACTGGAATCCGGTGTGGTCGCCGGACGGCCGGTATCTCTACTACGTGAGCGACCGCGGCGGGAGCATGAACCTGTGGCGGGTGCGGATCGACGAGGACTCGGGCCGGGTGAGCGGCCAGCCGCAGCCGGTCACCACGCCGGCGCCCTGGAGCAGCCTGCCCAGCCTGTCGAAGGACGGCCGGCAGATCCTCTATGCCACCGTGGACAACCGCAACCTGCTGGAGCGGATCGATCTCGACCCGGCCACCTTCCAGCCGCTGGCGGCGCCGCGGCCGGTGACCGAGGAGACCAAGGCGTTCCGCTTCGTCTCCGTGTCCCCCGACGGCAAGCGCATCGCCTTCGACACCTCGGTCCCCCAGGAGGACCTCTTCGTCATGGGGGTCGACGGCGGCGACCTGCGGCGGCTCACCGACGATCCGGCCAAGGACCGCATCCCGCGCTGGTCTCCCGACGGCTCGCGCATCGTCTTCTACTCCAACCGGAGCGGCCATTTCGATGTCTGGAGCCTGCGCGCCGACGGCAGCGGGCTGGAGGCGCTGGCGCGCACGGAAGGTCCGCCGCTGATCAACCCCATGTGGTCGCCGGCAGGCGGGCTCGTGGCCTGCGGCGTGGGCCAGCGCAACCAGGCCGCCCTGATCGACCTCGCGCGGCCTCTCGCGCAGCGCAAGCCACGCCTCCTGCCGGTCATGGACGCGGGCGAGACCTTCTCCATCGGCGCCTGGTCGCCGGACGGCCGCTGGCTGGCCGGGCAGCGCTACGCCGCGGCCGGCGCGCCGCTGCCGGGGATCTATCTCTACTCCCTGGAGACCGGCCGCTACGAGCGGCTCGCGGAGACCGGCGGCGTCCTGGCCTGGTTCCCGGACGGCCGCACCGTCCTCGGCATCGACGAGCCGGGCACCGGCGAGATCTTCGCGGTCGACCGGGTCTCCGGCGTCTCCCAAGCACCGCGACGCATCCTCCCGCCGCCCGCCAACTCCAGCTACTCCACGGCCGCCGTGAGCCCGGACGGACGCACGCTCTATACCCTCCGCACCACCAACGAGGGCGACATCTGGCTGCTGCGCATGGAGTAGGGGCGGGCTATACTCGGGATCTCCATTGATCTCAAAATGGGGCTCGTCCCCGAGGGAGGCAGGAATGGCTTTCAGGATCCGCGATCTGATGATCAGCGTTGTGCCCACGCCGGGCGGCGGCTGCGTGACATGTACGGGGACCACGGGGCAGGGTTGCGGCGGCCATACCGGCGGCTGCTACGGCCGCACCGGTTACGGCTGCGTGACCTGCACCGGGACCACGGGAGACGTCCACTTCAACCTGGGCGGCTGCGTCGCCTGCACGGGAACCACCGCGGACAACGGCTGCGTGACCTGCACGGGGACCACGCACGAGCGCGGCGGTGGCGGTGGGGGTGGCGGCTGCGTCGCCTGCACCGGGACCACCGGCGGCTTCTGCGCCCATGCCGCCGCGCTCGCGGCCTGCGGCGTCTGCACCGGCATCTCGCCCGCGGTCGGCGACCAGCGTCCGCAGGCGCTCGCGCAGCTCCGGCAGCATCTCCAGGGCCTGCTGGCCGAGGTCGAGGCGGAAGAGCAGCGGCTCGCCGACGCCGGCGCTCCGCAGTCGCTGGACGAGGCCGAGGAGCTGGAGAAGAAGCTGGAGGAGGCCCTCGCCGAGGTGCGCTCCCGCAAGGCCGGCTTCGGCAAGAAGAAGAAGGGCTGAAGACCGCGGATGCCGGACCGTCGCGAGATCCTCGGCCGGGGATTCCGGGCCAACCCCGCCTTCGAGCTGGTGCTCTATGACCGGCTCCCGGCCGAGGAGCGGCGGGCGCTCGCGGAGCTGCGCAAGGACCCGGACTTCTACGGCGTCCTGCGGCCGCGCGACGGCGCCGCGGCGCTCGGCGTCAAATCGGTGGACCGCGAGACCGCGCTCCTCTTCCTCACCCTGCGCGAGCCCGGCTCCCTGCCGTCCTACATGACGGCTCTGCTCGGCGACGGCACCCTTCGCACCGTCTCCCGCCTGGTGGCCGACGGCATCCTGGAGGTCGAGCACGGCGGCGGCTTCGTCTTCGGCGCCGCGGCCCTGCCGCTGCTGGGAGAGAAGGCTGCCGGAGAGACCGGGGGAGAGGACGCGGGCCGGCTCGCCGGGATCTCGCTCGCCGCCCTGCGTTACGGCCAGGATCTGGACCTCGACGATGCCTTCGCCCTGTCCTATCGTCTCTATGGCTACAACCGCCGGCCGCTGACGCCGGCCTGGAAGCGCCGGCTGCCGAACGGCAACGCCGTGCTCGCCTGGCTCGGGCTCGGTCCCGGCGGACGCTGGCGCCAGGAGATCGACCGCGGCTGGGAGTCGGCCGGCCCGAACGACTGGTGGCTGAGCTGGCGCTCCCGCGCGCCGGTGGACGGCCTCACCGGCTCGGGCGCGACCTGGAAGCTCTACATCAGCCCCGCGCCGGAGGTCCTGCCGGAGAGCTTCGGCGCCATCCTGGAGGCGCTCACCGCGGCCCGCGCTCCCCAATTCAAGGTCGGGGCCGACGCCTGGGGTGTCCTCCGTGCCGACAAGATCGTGGCCTACTTCCCGAGCTTCGAGCTGCTCGCCGCCGCGGCCGACGCCCTGGCCTCGCGCCTCTCGGGAATGCCGGCGCAGGGCGTGCCGTTCACCTCCGAGATCGGCGGCGACGGCCTGCTCTCCTGGGGCGTGGACCCGCCGCGCGAGGAGGCCGCCCTCTCCGCCGAGAGCTGGCGCCTGTGGCTGACCCACCGCCTGGCGCGGGCGCTGATCTCGGCGAAGTCGTCCTCCGGCCGTTCGGAAGACACCGAGCCGTGGCGCTTCGCCCTGGAGCGCGTCCGGCTCGAAGGCGTGGACACCGACACCTGGACCCCGGGCGCCATGCTCTGGAAGAGGAGCTGAGACCGTGGCGATCACCGACCCCCTGATCCTCCCCGAGGACGTGCTCCTCCTGCCGGTGGCCGAGCTGCCGGAGGAGACGCGCCGCCAGCTCACCTGGGAGGAGGGAGACTACGCCGTCACCCGCCCGCGTTCGCGCACGCCGTCGCGCATCGTGGACGCCGGCGCGGCCGATCTCCTGCGCCTCTTCCGCGAGCCGGTCACCATCGTCGAGGCGGTCATCCGCTTCAGCCGCGAGCGCTCGCTCGACCCCGAGACCACCCTGGAGGAGGCCTACCCGCTGCTGGAGCGCCTGCTCGCCGCCGGCTTCCTGGTGGCCGAAGGCTCCCAGGAGGCCGAGGTCATCCGCCAGGTCCACCAGGCCGGCGAGGAGGTCGCCGGCTACGAGATCGTCGAGTGCATCCAGGGCCTGGAGGACACCGAGCTGTACCAGGCGCGTTCCGGCGGCGGTTCGATCGTGGCACTCAAGATCGAGCGGCCCGTGGCGGCCGGCCGCTCGGGTGGAGCCTTCGAGCGCGAGGCCGCGATCCTCGACCATCTGGCGGGGGAGGGCGCGCCGAAGCTCGTCGGCCAGGGAGAGGTCGAAGGCCGGCGCTGGCTCGCCATCGATTGGCACCGCGGCGTCGACGCCGTGACCGCCGCCGAGGAGCCGCGCCGGCGTGGCGACCGGGCGGGCCTGCTGGCCCTGGCGCGGTCGATCGTCGAAGCCTACGCCCGGCTGCACGAGCGCGGCGTGGTGCACGGCGACGTCCACCCGCGCAACGTGCTCGTCTCCGCCGCCGGCGAGGCGCGGCTGATCGACTTCGGCATCGCGCGCTGGGAAGGTCTGCCCGGCGGCGTGCCGCGGGCCTGGCGCGGCGGCATCGCCTTCTACTTCGAGCCCGAGTACGCGATCCCCGCGCGGGCCGGCGAGCGGCCGCCCGAGGCCACCCCGGCCGGAGATCAATACGGCGCGGCCGTGGTGCTCTACCAGCTCCTGACCGGGGCCCAGTACCGCGACTTCTCCCTGGAGAAGGACAAGATGCTGCGCCAGATCGCCGAGGAGCCGCCGCTGGCGTTCGCCGAGCGCGGCGTGGCGGCGTGGCCCGAGGTGGAGTCGATCCTCGCCCGCGCCATGGCCAAGGCGCCGGAGGAGCGCTACCCCTCCATGGCCGCGCTGGCCGAGGCGCTCGGCGCCGTCGCGCCGCCG
>JACZDC010179412.1_pt1 | contig 13242 bp, 22 predicted proteins | sample 8641791 | NCBI WGS metagenome assembly JACZDC01 (sample SAMN15324613, study PRJNA640507) | soil metagenome | isolation source: intercropping peanut in the second line | place: China: Luxin town, Laibin City, Guangxi Province | collected 2019-07-25 | depth 10cm m
AACGAGCCGGCGGCCTTGAAGCGGCCCGCGACCGCCCCGCCGCCCCCGCCCAGGAGGGACGCCCCCAGCCGCCGCCCGGCCGTGCCCTTGACCCGGCCGGACGCCTTGGTGACGGTGTCGGAGACCTCACGTGCGAACCGGTCACGGTCCAGCACGGTCTCGACCTCAACGAACGCATCTGCGATCTTGAAGCCCTCGGCCATCTCAGGTCACCTCCTCCTTGCTGGTCGTCGCGTACTCGATCAGGGACTGGTTGCGGTCCCCGGTGGGCGGTCGATTCGGGTTGAAGTCCGAGACGGTGCGCCCGGCGGTGCGGCTCTGCTTGTCCCTCATTGCCATGACCCTGCTGGCCATCACCCCCTGGAAGGCGACGGTCCGGACGGCCAGGGCGAAGAACTCGGGACCGGGCAGGGCGTACATCGAGCGGGGGTCCAGGTGGAAGAAGGCCCGGAAGTCGGCCTCCAGGTCTCGACGGTGGTCAAGCACCCAGATCACCTGCTCGATGCGCTTCCTCACCCTTTTCCCGATTCCTCCATCGCGTCCATGACCTTCTCGGTCACGACCTTGATGACGGCCTGGAGCTGGTGGGCCTTGAGCGCCTTGCAGGTACGCAGGGCGTCGTACGCCTCCTTGCCCAGGACTTCCTCCATCGCCCAGGAGACCGCCGCCTGCTCGCCGGACTCGCGGGCAACGTGCAGCATCTGAAGTGCCACGCTCGCAGAGACCTCGGCGGGCATGGTGTAGACCTTGCCGTCGATGGAGAACAGGTCGATGACCTGGGTGTTGATCTCGTTGGAATCGATCTGGATCAGCATGTCTTGCTCCCGTTTTCTCGGCCGTGCTGGTCTGTCCGGCAGTCCTGGCACTTTCTACCTACTTCTCTGAGCTGGGATAAGAGAGAGTGTCTGTAGAGGGAATTCTCTACTTTTCTCAGCTTCCCGTAGTGAGTAGAAAGTGCCAGGACTGCCAGGATCAGTTGGTCTCGTCGATGACCCGGAAGGGCTTGATCGACGTGCTGACGTAGTGGCAGGCGAACGTGACCGGGAAGAGGGTCTGCTCGTCCTTCTGGTAGCTGGTCTCCACGCCCTCGATGCTCAGCGCCTTGCGGGCCACGACCCGGCGACGCAGGCCCTCGGGGGCGTACCCGTCGAAGATCAGCGCCTTGTAGGTCGGCTGGGTCGCCGAGGTGTCGTCGGACGGGTCGTAGGTGGTGTAGCCCGAGGACGCGGTGACCGTGCCGCCGTTGAGCGCCAGCGCGAGGTTGGCCAGGGTCGGCTCGGCCATGTTGGTCTGGATCTGGAGGTCCCGCTTCGTCAGCCGACGACCGGGCACGTCCACGATCTGGTCCACCTCCAGCTCGAAGAACTCCTGGATCACGTTCAGGGTCACGCCGTCCTGCGTCGCGCCCACGTCCGTCCAGGTGCTCGCGCTCGGGGCCGAGTTCACGGCCGAGTCGGCAGGCTCCGTGGCACCGAAAGCGCCCGTGTACAGCGTGCCCGGACCGGCGATCAGGTTGGTTACGTCGATGGCCATTTCAGTTCCCCTCCTCCGGGGTGTTGGTCCGGGCGGCCCGACGCTTCGGGATCACTCCGGTGTATTCGGTTCCGTCGAAGCCGGGGACGAGCAGTCCCTGACGACGCAGAGATGCGGCTTCCGAGGCACCGACCTGGAGGTCCGTGTCGGGCTGCATGGTGGTGCGCACAACCACGGTGTCCTCAGGCACTAGGCACCTCCTCGGGCAGGGGCTCCAGTTTCGCCGAGAAGACGAACTCGAAGCCGGTCTCGGTGCGGCGGATGTCCTCGAACTTGATGCCGCCCTTCTGCTGCCGACCCTGCTGCCGGACGAGCTGGCCTGCCTGCTGGGCCATCATCTTCAGCACGGCCTGGTTGTGGCCGGTGTCGTTGGTGGGCCAGGAGAACAGGATCTCGGCCCGATCACCCGTGATCGTGATCATCGGAAGTCCTTCGGGTCCAGCGGCCAGGTCAGGTGACCCAGGCCGGGGTGGTTGCGGATGGGCAGCACGGGAAGCGGTGAGCGCGCCTTCAGGTCGGCCTCGGTGACCGGGACGACCCGAGCACGGGGCAGCAGCCATTCCAGCTCAGCCCGGTTGTCGTGCACGAGCACCCGACCGTCCAGGGTGAGCAGGTCCCGGCTGTGCTCGCCGTACAGGGCGTACATCACGCTGGCACCTCCACCCACATGAACTGCAAGTCCATGGTGTAGTGCGCGAAGTCGGCCGAGTCGTCCCGGATGCGCCGGGGCTCCGAGATCGGGTAGACGCTCAGGCACCGGGCGTTGGAGTAGGCAGCGGGGAAGGTGTTCAGGACCCTTCCCACGTTCTCGTGGTCGAGAGTGCCCATGCGGATCAGCTCGGCGAGCTGGTTGGCCTTGCCCCACGGGGGCTTGGAGCTGTTCGGGTTGACCGCCCAGCAGTCCACCTGGATCACCGGCTGCGCCACGGGCATGTAGATGTTCGGGCTGCCCCCGACGCTCATCACCTGCACGAAGCCCGAGGCGGACCAGGTGGAGTTGTCGGCCGGGAGGTCGGTGGCCACCATGCTCGACGAGAGGCCCGTCACGCCCTTGAGCCAGGCCACGGCTACGAGTTCGGAAGTCGGTCGCAGGCTCATGCCAGGTCCCTCCGGTAGCGGTAGAGGGCAGGGCGCATGTACGGCTCAGCCTTCATGTAGCGCGTGCCGTACTCGGGGTAGATCCAGTGGTCGGTGCCCACCCACACCTGCCCCACCAGCGGGCGGGGGAACTCGGCGTGCAGGGACTGGTGAAGCTCGCCCGTATCGATCGGGACGAAGCGCTCCGCATCAGCGAGAACGGACAGGGTGAGACGCTTGGTCAGCTCGTCCGCTGCTGCCTCCAGCCGGGCAAACCCGGCGAGGTCGATACGGACCCGTGCGCGTGCCATCAGTCTCACCTGCCTTTACGGCTCTCGGTGCGGGTGACCAGCAGCCCGTTTACGGGGCCGTGCGCCGGTCAGCTTGCCTTTCGTAGATCCAGTCTACTGTCATTTCCCAGGGCGGGGCTACTCACCGTGGAGATGTTGTCCAGCACGTAGATCGTGCCGGTCCGCTCGTCCTGGATGCGGTCCCCGATCCGCACGTCAACGAGCTGAGAGACCCGGCCGGTGAAGAAGCCGACCTGCTGCACCCGGTTGTCGGCCGGGGTGAACACGGTCTTGCGCTGCTCGATGATGCTGGCCGGGATGCCCGAGGCCGCCACCGTCGCGGTGTCGGTCAGGTCCCCGTAGACGTCCGTGGAGGTGCCACGCAGGATCGAGATCGTGGTGGTCGGCACGGTGTACACGCTGCACCTCCCTTAGATCGGCTGCCAGGGGAACAGGTCGTCGTTGCTCTCCAGGCGGTAGTTCGTGTTGACGCTCAGGGTGTCCTGGCTGACCGGGTCGATCCGGAGAGTCCGGGAGCCCTTCCAGCTCGTGTTGCGCAGGGCGCGCTGAGCGAGCGGGGCCAGGGTGATCGCCGCCAGGTTGGGGCTGTCCCCGCCCGAGTAGATGAGCTGCATACCGTCCTGGGTCACTTCCGTCACGGAGTGCCGGGTGGTGTAGCCCGCCTGGTCCTTCTGCCATGCTGCCTGCCAGCAGGTCGCCTGCTTGAGCCAGTACAGGTCGCGGGTGGACAGGACGGCGTCCTCGGTGCGGTTGGCGAAGATGGTGATGACCGAGTTCGCCTGGGCGAGCTGGGCGGCCGTCACGGTCACGCCGGTCACGCTCAGGACTTCGGCCTCTGTAGCCCAGGTCATGTCGTCCTCCAGGTAGAGCTAAGGGGTCCGAGCCGAAGCCCGGACCCCCGGCCGGGGACGGCCTGTTAGCTGTTGTCCTCGTGGACGGAGAAGCCGGACGGGTGACCGCCCGCGAAGCCGCCACGGAACCGCATCTTCAGGAACGCCTCGTCCTCCTTGGAGATCGACGGCGGGATGAGCTGCGACTCGACCGGCCACTTGTCGCCGTTGATCAGCAGGCTCTTGTTCGCGAAGATCAGGAGCGGCTTGCCGGTCGGCGCGTGGGTCATCGAGCCCGAGACGGCGCAGCCCTGGCTCCAGTACATCGGGTAGCCGAACAGCGTGAAGACCTGGTTGCCGGTCACCGAGTCGATGACGGCGGTCTCGATGAAGATCGGCCGGTTCTGCGAGTCCAGGATGCCGCGCAGCTTGTCCTTGTAGCGCGGGTGCGCGATGACGATGGTCTGGTCCTGCTCGAAGTAGGAGCCCGACTCGTAGTCAGTCGCAGCGGCCCGGAGCGTGGTGTACGTGGTGCCACCCGAACCGGTGGCAGTGTAGTTGTCGTCGGCCGTGTAGTCCGGCTCCAGCGTGGTGTCCGTGGTGCGGACCAGCTTGTAGACCGAGGTGAACGGACGGCCGTCCGAAGCGGTGTTCGACTCAGCGCCGGAGACGCCCAGGGTCGCGTTGTCGTACGCCTTGGCGAACGAGGTGGCGAAGGACTTCTTCTTGGCCAGCTCAACCGAGGTGTAGGACGCGATGTCGCGCATGTCCTCCTCGGCGATGGCCACGCCCGTGGTCAGCTTGCGGGTCACGAGGACAACGTCGTCGTTGACCGCCGCGTCCTCCTGGTAGGCGTCGCCCTTGCCGGTGTTGGTGACAGTGACCTGGCCGGTACGCGGCACGTGCTTGGTGTCACCCAGGTTCATCGCCTCGTGGCGGCCCTGAGCCAGAACGACGGAGTTACGCATCGCTGCGGTAACCACCTCGCCGCCCCACTCTTCGGGCACCCACTGGTCGAAGTCGTTCAGAGCCATGTCTTCAACCCTCCTCAGGGTCTCGTTGATCAGATACTTGGTCCGGTATCCGTCGCGGATCACCCGGTGGGGTTGATCGGTTCCCGTCGCGGGAAAGTCTCACCGACCAGCGTACCATGCGGGTGACCTTCGTCAACGGCGAGCGGGCTTCCGTCCGGGGTCACCGAACAGACGCCGGTACCGCTCCTCGGCGACCGGGTCCTTGGAGGTGGCCACCGAACCCAGGACGGGCTTGCGGCTGGCGTCCACCTTCGGGGCCTTCGGCTTCTCGTCGGCGGCCTTCTCGCCCGCGAACAGGGCGGGGAACTGCTCCTTGAGGTCCGCCACGGCGTCCTCCAGGCCCTCCACCTCGCCGTCCTCGTCCACGTCCAGGTCGTCCAGGTCGAGCAGCTTGGACAGCTTCGCGGCCTGCTCCTTGGTGCCGGTGAACCCGGCGTCCTTCAGCTCGGCCCGAGCTGCGGCAGCCACGGCGGACCGCTTGTACTTGTCCTCGCCCTTGGTCTCGGCGGGCTTCTCGTCGCCGGTCTTGCCCTCGGCTGCGGTCTTCTTCTCGTTGCGCAGCTTGGCGGCCTCGCGGTTGGCCTTGGCGACCTGGCGCTCCAGCTTCGCGATGCTGGCCTTCATCTCCTCCGGGGTCGGCTCGGGCTTCTCGTCACCTTCCGGCGTCTCGTCCTCCGCACCCTCGTCGAGGTCCAGGTCCAGCTCGTCGTCCTTGGCGCTCATCTTGCACTCCTCCCCGCCCCGTCTCGGGGTCGGTGTAGGTCGTTACAGTCTATGGATCAATGGTACAGCATTCACGGCGTCTATCGGAGCCCTGGTAGCTGGTCCCTGTGGCGCTCGGAGAACTTGCCCCGCTTCACGTCCCGGCGTGCCCGCTGAGCCACGGTCTTCGGCAGGTCGGCTCCGCGCATCAGCAGCAGGTCTGCGGCCCGCAGGCGCTCGGGCAGGGAGGCGTAGTCGGACCAGCCCCGCAGCACGGACCGGCGAGCCTCGCGCGCCAGGGCACCGGGAGCCTGTCGGCTGGTCATGCCCTCCGGCTCGCCAGCGGGGCCGTACCAGACGTTGACCCGGCACCGGCAGTTCGGGTGGCGGGGCGGGTACGGGACGGCGGCCAGCGAGATGGGCTTCGTGGCGAAGGTCAGCTCGGCCGGGAAGACCTCGCCGGGCACGGTGACGTAGCCCGAGTACGCGAGGCAGTGCAGGCAGGCGTCCCGCTCGGCCACCCAGAGCAGGTTGGCCCCGTCCTGCTTGGCGACCTCGGCCGTGCCACCGTTCACCGAGCGGTTGGCGGTCCAGCGGGTGTCGGACTGGGCCTGGGTCACCGACCGGTACGCCGTGGTGGTTATGGTGTCCACGTCCACCTGCCTGGTCATCGGCAGGGCGCGGGACAGCGAGACGGCCCGGTCGAGCTGCTGCTGGGCTCGGGGGTCGATGTCGCGCACAGCGCGCAGGATGGCCGGGTCGGTGACCGTGACCGGCATGTCCGGGCCGGGGGTCTGATCGAACGCCTGGGTGACCCCGAGCCGCATCCCCGTCAGGCTCCAGGCGGCCAGGGACTCGGTCATGTTCGGCACGATGCCGCCCAGCACCTGCGCGATGAAGGCCCGGAGCTGCTGCACGGCGGCCCCGGTGAGCACGCCCCCACCGGCCACCAACAGGGACGTGAACAGCACCGTGATCGCCACGTTGGCAGCCGTGACCTGGCCCTCCAGCGGAGCCGTGACGGCCTCCTCCGCTGCCAGCTCGTAGGCCAGGCTCTCCTCGTCCAGGAGGGCCTGCTGCTCGGGTGTCGTCACCACCCTCGGGGCCAGGACCGGCTGCGTCATCAGTGCCCCCGGCGAGAGCGGGTGTGCGCTGCCTTGCGGGCCATGCTGGAACGGCCTGCACGGGTCACGCCAGCGTTGGCGATCCGGGCGGCCTTGGACTTGGAGGCACCCTCCCGACGCAGGGCCTCGTAGACCGAGCTGCGGGACACGGGGATGTTGCCGTGCTTGCGACCAGGCATTACTCCTCCTCAGGAGACGGGGACTGCTCCCCGATGATACGGCTGATCAGCGCGTCCACCTGCTGCTGCGAGATGACCCCGGTGGAGACACCGGCCCCGAGCTTCTGAATGGCGTCCGCCGTGGAGTTCAGCAGCTCGATGCGCCGCTGGAGCGCCATCTCCTCCTGGTTGGCGTCCAGGAAGCCCTGGACCTGCTCGTCGGTGTAGCCCGCCTCGCGCAGCGCCTGCTCCTGCGCGACACCGTTGCGGACCTTGGCCTCGATGACCTCCCAGCCCGCCACGTCGTCGATCGTGGTGTCCGGTGCCCACTGCACGTCCACGCTCTGCACCACCACGCCCATGAGCCGCAGCGCGAACTTGTACACGTCCTGCCAGGTCGGGGTCAGGTACTGCTTGCGGTTGCGGGCCTTGGCGATCAGCGGGGCGTCGGCGGCACGCAGGGACTCGCCCGAGGGCTGGTCGCCGGACGGGTCGAAGTAGTGCAGCGGGGTCGTGGTGACCTGCGCCATCAGCCGGACGTAGACCTCCAGCGGCTCCATGAAGTTCTTGGAGTCCGCCGTGGCGAACTGCCCCACGGCCTTCAGCCCGTTCAGGAACAGCATCGTGCCCGGCCCGCCACGCAGCGCCGAGCGCTTGCCCCGGCGAGAGGCGTCTACGGTGTCGTCCACCTCGGTCTCGTCGTCCCGGAACGGGTCGTCGGTGTCGTCGTTCAGCACCGCGATCGGGTCGATCAGGCCGTACCGCTGCGGGAAGCCCATCGAGTCCGTGGCAGCCATCTGGGTCGCCGTCAGCTTGTTGACGGCGTCCTGCGGGCCGTAGGCGTCCTTGTGCTCCGGACGGCCGTAGGGCAGCCCGTTGCGGAAGTGGAAGACCGGGATCTCGCCGTACGGGTTCGGCTGGACGTGCTCGGCCTCGCCCTCGGAGTACGGCTCCCAGCCGTCCTCCTTCTCCGGACGCTCCTTCGTCTTGCTGACGTAAGACTCGATGCGGTCCGGGTAGAGCAGGTCGGCACGCCACCGGTTCAGGTCGCCGTTGAACCACGCCTGGATGGCGTACTGCTTGCGGTTCGGGTGGTCCGAGTCGTAGATCACGCGCATGGTCTGCGGGCCGTGGACGTTGATCTGCACCTTGGACGTGGCCAGCGACTGGTCCCCGTCCTCGGACTCGTCGTCCTGCTCGTCCGGCCACACCATCACGTAGTAGTCGCCGTACTCGAAGGTGCGGCGGTGGACCTCACCCTCCTGAAGCACCATCAGGTTGTCCTCGCGCAGCGCGTTCAGCGCTGCGTCCCCGGCCTCGGAGTCCGTGGTGATGCTGCTGATCTGCACCTTGCCCAGCAGCGCGTCCACCGGGGTCTTGGCCAGGTTGATCCGGAATCGCTCGCCGTATCCGCCCTGCATCAGCAGGCGGCGCAGCTCGGGGTTGCCGATCAGCTCCTCGGGGCAGCCCTCGTAGTAGTCCTCGGCGAGCTGGTAGTCGTCGAAGTTGGCCGCCAGCTCGGACAGGCCGTACATCAGGTCCGACATTGCTCGGCCCTCCTCACATGTATGCGGCGGCGCTCACGCCGACCTTGGTCTTCTTGGGCGGGGACAGGAACCGCAGGACCCCGGCCACGGCCGCGTCCGCTACGTCGTCGTTCGGGGCCTTCGGGAAGCCGATCATCTGCCCCTCCAGGATAGGGTGCGGAGCTGTATGAAGCACACGCCTGGACTGGTAGTGCTCCAGGGCCTCGGCGAACCGGACCTCCTTAGAGGCTGAGACCGTGTAGACCTTGACCCTGACCGGCATGTTGTGGAAGACCTCCTGCCACAGCTCGCCGCCCTGGTTCACCTCGACCACCACGGCCTGGATCTGCGGGAACTGCTCGATGATCCGCAGGGCCTCGTCCCGGAGCTGGGAGCCGATCATCTTGACGCCCTTGGCCATCATGACCTCGCACATGTTGGCGCTCGGGCTCCAACCCACCACGGCCATGCCGGTGAAGTCGGACTTCTCCTTGGTCGTGACGGCCGGGTCGATGAACAAACCGACCTTCGTGACCGCCTCCACGGTGCCGTATCGGATGTCCTCCCGGTTCCAATACTGTCCGTCTCGGGCCATTGGGTCGTTCAGGTAGTTCTTGGCGTAGGCCCTGGTGTGGCGCATCGAGATCAGCAGCTCCAGGGGCCACTTCTCGGGCCACACGGACCGCTCGGTCCCGTCGTCGTTGGTCTCGATGGGCAGGTGGTGGTGGCAGACGATCTTCTCGTCCTTGATCCAGTCAGCCGTGGACACCCCGCCCGCTGCCCGGACTACCTGGTGCGTGATCGAGTCGGGCATGGTGACGGTGCCGATCAGGGCCACGTTGGCGTAGATGTTGAGCGGCAGGATGGCGTCCGTGATGGTGCCCAGGCGCTTGGTGGCCAGGTGCGCCGAGTAAGACGCCTCGTCGGGCTCCACGTCGTCCAGGATCAGCAGGTCCGGTCGGTCTGGCCCGACCTTGAGGCCCAGCGCCTGGGAGTCGATGCCCTTGGCCGCGAAGGTGAACCCGTTGGCCTGGTGGATCATGCCCTGGCGGTCGGCCACGGTGGTGCCCGAGGTGCGCCGGGCCGGTGCGCACAGGTCGGGGAAGTCAGCCCGCAGCAGCACGTTGTTGTCAAGCTCGGCCTTCATGGTCTGGAGGTGCGTCTCGGCCTGCCCGGAGCTGTGCGCGAATGCGGCGGCGAACCGGACGTGTCCGTGAGCGGCTGCCCACAGGGGCAGGATCAGGAACCACCAGGTGCTCTTGCCCATGCCTCGGGGAGCGATGAAGGCGTGCCGGTTGCTCATCGGGGGCGGGACTTCGTCCCCGGTCTTCCAGGTCTCGGCGATCCTGGCCCAGTCCAGGTGCACCTCGGAGAAGGTGACCCGGTTGTTCAGCTCACGTACGGCCAGGTGCTTGGACAGGTAGATGACGGCGAACGCCACCGGGTCCGAGCTGAGCTGCCTGCGAATCTCGCACTGCTCGTGCGGGGCCTTGAACGGCAGGTCGGCGATGATCAGGTCCAGTCGGCGGAACCAGTCCGCATCCCAACGGGCCATGATCACTCACACGCCTTACCGTCCTCGTCGCCGTCCAGGGCTACCCGGTAGCCGGGCTCGTTGCTGCGCAGGGGCAGCGGCACCCCGGCCTTCACGGCGTCGGTGCAGGTCTTGAAGTACAGCTCCACGACCTCGGGCGACGGGCTCAGCTCCACGGAGAGCGATGAACTCGGGCTCGGGGTACTCCGGGTAGGGGCCGGAACCGTCTTCGGGGACGGCGTGACGATCCAGCAGGCGGCCAGGCCGCTGCATCCCAGCAACAGGGCGACGGCACCGCCGATGGCCCAGTTGAGGTACCTGTGTTCCGGTGCCGCCATGATCACTCGCCCCCGTGGAGACGCGCCATGGCGTCAGCCGCAGCGGCCTGGGCCGCCTGCTGGTTCTGCTCCTGCATCGAGAGGTCCACCTTCGTCGGGGCCTCCAGGCCGAGCAGCTTGGCGTAACGCTCGTGCAGTTTCACGGCCCGGTCCATGGCGGCCAGCTTGCCGCCGTAGTCCCGGACCACGGCCCCGGTCTCCGGGTCGCGCACGATGTCCCCGTCCTTGCCCGCCGTCACAGGGGCAGCAGGTAGGGCGGCGATCTCCACGGCCGTGGCACGCAGGGTGTCCAGGAAGTCCAGCTCACGCTGGAACGCCTGCGCCTTGTCCACCTCGGGGATGCTCGCACGCACCTCGTTGATGATCTGCGAGATCCTGGACTGCGAGATCCCGAACTCTCGGGCCAGGGCCTCCTGGGTCTTGCCCGAGCAGTAGCCCCGCCAGATGTCCCCGTCGCGACCGGTCAGGCGATCGTCCTGCGGTGTGCCCATCAGGAAGCCTCCTTACCAGTTCTGACCAGCTCGGGGTGCCCAGCCATCCAGACCTGCACCTGCTCCCGGTCCCACACCTTCGTGGCGGCCAGGACGGAGATGGGGGCCGGGAAGCCCTGGTTGCCTCGTCCGATCCAGTTGCAGACCGTCTGCTTGCTGCGCCCGGTCATCTTCGCGACCTCGGCCAGGCCCACGATGTTATCGGCCCGCAGGCTCGGCCCCATGCCGTGGATGAAGGCCACGACGGACTGCGCCATCTCCATGGTGCCGCCGTTGCCCAGCGCGAGGAGAACCGCCCGAGTAAGCGTCTGCTCGTCCACAGCCGGTCCTCCTTCCGCACCCGTTTGCTCTCCCGGTCAGTGTACATCATCCGGGAGTTGTGCGGTCAGTAGGTCTCCACCGAGTACATGATCGGGTACTCCGAGATCATCTTGACGGTGGTCGAGCCGGTGGCCGAGAACTGCCGGGTGCCGGTGACCAGGAAGCTGTCCGCAGCGTTGGGTGCCGGGTCCACGCCGTCCAGCCTGACCCACATCTCGAAGGCCGGGGAGTCGCCCCGGTTGGTGATGTTGATGCCCAGGTCCAAGGCGTCGATCACCACCGTGGTCACCTCGTCGGCGGTCAGCGTGCCGTGCCGGGCGCTGCCGGTGATGCCTGCCATGTCAGTGCTCCTCCCACAGGACGTTGATCGTCCCCTCCACGGTTCCGGGCTGCACGTGCGTGCAGAGCCCGAGCATGTTGCCGGGCGGCACCACGAAGGGGCCGTCCACCACGATGTCCCCGCCCTCGCCACCGAGGCCGATGTTCGCAGACAGCTCGATGCCGCCCGAGATGACCGCGCCGACATCGGCTTTCAGCACGGTCGCGCCGGGGTACACCCGGCCGTCCAGGATGCAGTTGGAGACCAGCTTGCTGGCCGATGGCAGGTTGGTGGTCGGGTTGATGAACGCCTTGAGGATGTGTGTGGTGGACATCGACGCCCTGATGCGGGCGATCGTCAAGTTGACCCCGGACCCGACCGGGTTGTCCAGGGTGACCCGGATGGTGTCGGTGCCACCGGCCGTCAGGATGCCAGACCCGGCGAACCAGGCTTGTCCGACAGCCACGTACGGGGTGATGCCGGGGCTCTGGCCCCTGGCGAGTGCTGACCGAACAGGCATACGACCAGTGTATGGGTACAAAGAAGCCCCGCCAGGGCCGTAGGGCCTGACGGGGCACCCTGGGAAGGGTCTAGCGGGTGAAGGGCTTCACCCGGATCACGACTCCGGTCACCGAGTCAGCGTACTGCTTGCGGGCGTACAGCTCCACCACCTGCGAGTCGTTCTTGAGCAGGCCCCCGGCCTGGAGGCTGTCGAGCACGTTCCGGCTGTGCTTGTCCACGTCGCCGTCGCGCTGACTGGTCGCCTCCTTGCCCTTGCGGGACTTCGGCTGCGGGAGCAGGAAGATCAGGTTCACCGTCACCGGCCCCTCGTAGCGCAGCGGCACCGTGTTATCCGGGTTCAGGACGGCGGCCTGCACCGCGTCCGAGACCCGGTCCTTCCAGTTGGTGGAGCCCTTCACCTGCTCCACCATGCGGCCCTTGCCGACGTGACGCATCGAGCCCTTCGGCTTCGGTGCACCGTCCACGAACAACTCCAGCAGCAGCTCGGTCACTTCTTCCATCGCGACACTCCCGTTTCGTCTCGCAGCACCTCGGCCTGTGCCTCGATCGGCACCCCGAGGAAGTCCATGGTCATGCACTCCTGGAGAGCGGCCAGCGTGCGCTCGATCTCCTCCGGGGTGTCCTTGCAGCAGACGATCATCTCGTCGTGAATCAGACCCCACACCAGGTCGCCCATGCCGAACTCGTGCTCCAGCCGCCACCAGGCGTCCACGATCAGGTCTCGGGCGCTGGACTGGATCTGGGAGTTGAGGTTCTTGTACAACTTGGCGTTCTTGATCCCCCGTGCCTCGTCGATGTAGTAGCCCACCGGGACGTACCGGTAGCTGATGGTGCGCACGCCGTTCTTGAGCGTCATCATCTCCCGGTTGTAGGCGGCGATGGCCGGGTACGCCTCCCAGAACGCCTCGATGACCTCGATGCACTCGCCGTACGGCTTGCCGGTGCCTGCGGCCAGGCGCTTGGGGCCGCCCCCGTAGAGGATCAGGAAGTTGACGGTCTTGGCCAGGTCACGGGTGATGCCGAGCTTGTCGGCGGTGAGCTGGTGCAGGTCGTCGCCCCGCTTGATGGCCTCGATCATCGACTCCTCACCGGCCAGGGCTGCGGCCACGCGCAGCTCCACCTGGGAGAAGTCGCACGAGATCATGACCTCGCCGGGGGCCGGGATGAACATGCCCCGGACCCGCTGGTCCTTCTTCGAGAAGTTCTGCATGTTCGGCCCCTGCGAGGCCATGCGCCCGGTCACCGTGCCGACCGTCAGCAGCTTGCTGCGCACCCGGCCGTCCGGGCAGAGCGCGTCGAGGACGCCCTGGGTCTTCATCCGGGCGTCGGCGTGCTGCTGAGCCCGGATCATGGCGTCCACGACGCGCTCCGCGACCGGGGTCAGCTCGAAGGTCTTGAGCACGAAGATGTTCTTCTTGGCCA
>JACZDC010006425.1_pt1 | contig 13180 bp, 18 predicted proteins | sample 8641791 | NCBI WGS metagenome assembly JACZDC01 (sample SAMN15324613, study PRJNA640507) | soil metagenome | isolation source: intercropping peanut in the second line | place: China: Luxin town, Laibin City, Guangxi Province | collected 2019-07-25 | depth 10cm m
CGGTAGTTGCAAAACGCGAGAGTGGGTGGTATCGTGCGGGAACTTCTCCGGCCCGGAGCCTGCCCATGTCGCGTCCCACGATCACCTACACCGGGTCGGGCACTGATCCGATCCGGTCCAACCCCAAGACCCTCGCCGCAACGCCGCAAAAGTCCCCTCCGGGTGCCGGAGAGGCCTGTGGTGGGACCGAGAACAAGGGCGGCAAGTTCATCGTCCTCGCCGCCAAGGCCGCCAAGATGGTCAAGGGTGGTCCCAACCGCATCCCCTCCGAAGTCAAGACCTTCTCCGGGGTGGCCAAGTGAGCCGCCCCGTCAAGAACCAGCGCCTGAATGGGTCGGTTGGCGGGCCGAAGACCCCCAATCCCAAGGGCAAGGTCGGCTCGCCCGACAAGCACTCGGGCCGCGAGAATCTTGGGGCCGGTGGCTATGCCTCTGGTGGCAAGTCCGAGCCCATGTTCGATGGGCCGTCGCAGATCCTCAAGGACAATCGGCGTAGTTGATGGCTTACGCCTGCCCGGTATGCGGCATTGCGCCCGCTAGCTACTGCACCTGCCCGCTGATCGTCCTCAATTCGGTGACGACCTGATGGAGCCCGTCAAATGGCCCAATGCTGAGGCGGAAAACGGCCTCAAGGGCTACCTCCACTACGAACTCCAGATGGCGCTCCAAGCCCGACAGCCCTTGGAGCGCCAGTGGCGTGCGTGGCTGGAGCAGTATAGGGCTCCTGCCAAGCAGGGATTGAAGGATTTCCCCTTCCTCGGGGCAGCGAACTGGGAGTTGCCGATCACGGCGACGGATGTGGACCAGTTCTATGCCAAGTTCATGCAGTCGATCCACGCCTCACCGGATCTGTGGAACGTCCAGCCGATGAACGAGAAGTGGCAGGACGCCGCCAAGCCGATCCAAGACTTCCTCTCGGTGCTCGACAAGTCGGTGCTCAAGATGTACCGCGTGAACAAGCGGGCCATCATGGAGATGGTCAAGCTCGGCACAGCGATCTACGAGCACGGCTGGATCTACGAGGCCCGACAGGTCAACACCTACGACCCCGGAGGCAACGTCATCCGGGCCGAACGGGTCCGCAGCCAGCCGTTCGTGGACCACATCCGGTTGGTGGATTTCCTCATTCCCCCCTACAGCTACGCCATCCAACCCGATGAGCAGGGGGGGGCGCCGTGGGTGGCCAAGCGGGTCGAGTTGACCCGCGAGCAGATGCTGGCGATTGCGACCAGCACCGAACCGTTCCTGCCGAATATCGGGAAAGCCGCCGCAGAGCAGATCCTGCACTACGAGAACACCCAGCAGGACCTCTACGACGACACCATTCAGCACCTCACCTACGAACCGCGAGCCAAGGAACAGTCGGATCGCAGCTTCGACCGTTCCAGTGACGCCACGGACGGCCAGAGCATTGGGGGAGCCGTAGGGAACTACCAGCGCAAGATCAAGCTCTGGGAATGTCACGTCCGCTGGGCGGTGTCGGGGGACAGTCCCTCAGATCTGGTGGTGCTCTTTCACGAGCCCACGCGAACGATCCTCCGGGCGATCTACCAGCCCTACTTGCACGGTCAACGTCCCTTTGAGGTGATCCGCTTCTTCCCGACCGAGGGGTTCTACGGCATCGGGGTGTGTGAGCAGGACGAGATTTTCCAGAAGATGGGGTCGGAACTCCAGAACTACCTGTACGACAACGTGCTCTTGGGCAACGCCCAGATGATTGTGGCGAAGGAAGGGGCGAATGTTGCGCCGGGTGAACCCATTTACCCGTCCAAGGTCTGGATCACACAGGATGCAGGCGACATCAAGCCCTTCACGATGGGACAGGGGGCCTATCCGGGCCTGTCGAACCTCATCGGACTGGTGGACCAGCAGCACAATCGCAGGTCAGGCCTCTCGGACCTCCAAGTGGGCAACATCGACGGCCTGCCGGGACGAACTCCGGCAACATCGGTGCAGGCGCTCTTGGCCGAAGGCAACCGTAGGCCCGACCTGACCATCAAGGATATGCGCTACGAGGGGCTGTCAATCATCGGCCTCCGCATCATCCAGTTGGTCCAGCAGTTCTGCGGCTCGCCCGTGGACATCGGGGCCAAGAAGTACCTGAATATCGCCTTGGACACCCTCGGGGAACCGGAGGGCATGTTCGCGGTCGAGAAGCTGGCCACCCCGATGCAGAACGCCGAACTCGGGCTGGGCGTGGAGATCACCGCCGCGAGTGCCAGCGCGAACAAGGACCTGCAACGGCAGGAGTTGACGGGACTCCTGACGCTCTATGGCCAGATGAGCCAGCAGATGATCCAGATGGCACAGGTCGCCATGCAGGGACAGGGCACGCCGATTGGGGCTGTGGCCACCAAGACCTTGGGGGGATTCAGTGAACTTTTGGAGCGCACACTGGCGCAGTATGACATCCGCGATACAGAAGCGTTCGTTCCCGATGTTCCGCGCCTCATGGCGGCAGGACAAGCCCAGCAAGCTGCCCTTGGGCCTCTCGCTGGAGCAGGGCCAGCAGATCCGGGAACTCAGCAGCCACAAGGGATGGCTGGCCTATAGGCAGGCATTGGAGTATGCCTACCGCCTGAAGGGGCAACACGCCCTGACGGGGAAGATGACCCCCGAGCAGTACCACTATAGCACCGGCTTTCTCGCCGCCATTGAGTTGATGGCGACCCTGCCGGACACCCTGACCACCGTGATGACGAGGGTAAAGGACGACGATGAACGACGAGCCAAAGTCGGAGACAACGGAGACTGGATCTTCACCAACTCCCCCCAATGGGACGGCTACGCCCCCGACCGAGTACCGGGTGCCAATGGACGATCCCCGGGTGTGGGCACGCGGTAAGACCTATCAGGAGGTGTTGGAGGTGGGCAACCAAGCGGTCAACGCCCTCTACCAAGTCGCCTCGATGCCCCAGCAGCCTGCCTACCAGCCACCGCGTCAGGACGACATCGCGGACGACGACATCGTGGATGGGCGGCGGCTCAAGCAGTTTGCGGCCCAGTACCAGCAGCCCCAGACGGACCCCAATCTCCAGAGCCAACTGGCGCAACTGGCGCTGTCTGATGTCCGCAACCGCCACCCCAAGGTGTTCGACAAGTGGGGACCGGAAGTGATGGGGGAGGTGGCCAAACTCCCTCCCGGGATGCGGACCGTTGACAATCTGGAGTTCATCGTCAAGATTGTACGCGGGAACCATGCGGACGAGCTGGCCGAGGAGCTGGCCCGGACGAAGTTCACCAACAATGCAGGGTTGTCGGTGCGGTCGAATGGATCGGCACCGGGATACCCGGGAACCAATGGTTCCTTACTGGAGAGTGACGAACTCCCCACGGCGTACCGTGATCGGCTGAAAAAGGCCGGACTCACGGAACAGGCTGTGCGGAGTTTTTGTGCGTCTAGCGGATACGATTTCAAGAAGTTCGTCAGTGATGCCAAGAACCTTGACCGCTTCATCGGGGAGGGCTGAGACATGGCAAAGCGTCCGTTGATCCGCACCGAACCCGTGAGCGAGTTCGGGGAGTTCGAGGCCAGCGACTTCGCCGGGTTCGGCGATGAGCGCGTGATGGACAACACTTACGTCCCCGGCTTCTCCGACCTCCGGTTCCAGCGGGACAAGGAACTGGCGGAAGTGGCCGAGGGCACCCGTCGCCCGGAGGAAGTCTCGCACCTCCCCGGCAATGTCCGGCTGGTGCGCCGGATGGGCGGGGGGCAGTTCGATGGCAAGAAGCTGATGGCCGCGATGAACAACGGCTACCGTCCCATCACCGAGGCCGACAAGGGGAAGGCGTGGTTCACCGACCTGCCTCCGGGAGCCAAAGTGCTGGAGGATGGTTCGATTGTGAACGCGGCGGGGGACATGCAGTACATGTTCGCTCCACCCGAGCGGGCGGCGCTCAACTTGAAGCGCAAGACCCAGCGGATGCTCGACATGGCCGCGATGGCTGGCGAGAAGGTGTCGGGTGGGGCAATGGAAAACACCGGAGGGTCGTTCGGGCAGGTCTCGCCGGACACTCCGGTAACCTCGTTGCTCAACGAATAACTCAGGAGTCGCGCAATGCCTCTCATTCCGGGTCGTGGCCGCTGGGTGCAGCGGACCTTCGACATCACCGCATCCAGCACCTTCACGGCGGGCGATGCGGTGGGTCTTGCACCTGCCCGCACCGTCTCGCTCTACTCGGGTGGTGCGCCGAACTTCCTCGGCATTGCGGGTGGCAACAGTGCCAACTCCTTGCCCGCAGGGAAGATGGTGGTGCTCATCCCCAATGGCCCGGAATGCACGCTGATCGCACAGGTGCCGACCGGCGTGGCCCAGTCCTCCCTCTCGATGGGGGAGTCGGTGGGTCTCTATGCGGTCGGTGGCCTCACGTCGTATGTGACCACCAGCTACACCTCGGACACGGGCCGTCCGTTCTTCGTCGCCTCACAGACCGTCAACTCTGCCAACTCCACCGTGGAGCTTGGCTTCAAGCCCAACACCGGCTTCTACGGCTCTGCCGTCAGCGGCGTGTTCGCCTAACCCGGAGACCCAGACCCCATGATTACCCGCAGCCAGTACATGCTCCTCTTGGAGCCCAAGCTGTCGAACATCTGGAACGAGGTCTTTCCGGTGCGACCGCTGGAGTGGAAGTCGTTCATGAACACGCGGACGGCGAACAAGGCGGTGGTGACCGACGCCAAGCTGTCCGACTTCGGCCCCCTTGCCCTCAAGGGCGAAGGGTCGGACATCGTGTACATGGACCCCACCACGATGGTCTCCAAGACCTACACCCCCGTCCGCTTCGCGGGTGGCTACAAGATCACGCAGGAGATGATCGACCACGAGCTGTACGGTCAGGTGGACGAGTGGGAAGGTCGCCTGATGAAGTCGGCCATCGACGGGCAGGAAGTCACCGCTGCACTGGTGCTCAATGGTGCGTTCGGCACCACCAACGCCGATGGCTACAGCGCCACGGGCTTTGACGGCCTCCAGCTCTGCTCCACCGCCCACACCCGTCTCGACGGCGGGGCGAATCAGGCCAACCGTCCCGCAACGGATGCGGACCTTGGCCTCTCCAGCTTGCAGGCCGCTGTCGTGGCCTACCACAACTGGAAGGATGATCGCGGTCGTCCGGCGATGTATCGCCCGATGAAGCTGATTGTCTCGCCGGAGGACATGTTCACGGCCCGTGAATTGCTGGGCAGCGAGTTCAAGCCCGGAACGGCGAACAACGACATCAACGCCCTCAAGGACGAGGGCCTGACGTTCATGATCTCGCACTACAAGACCGACAGCGATGCGTGGTTCCTCATCGGGGATCGCACTGACCTCAACTTCATCTGGGACGTGCAGCCGCGTCAGGCGATGAAGGAAGATTTCGATGCCGAGATCATCAAGCGCAAGATCGTGCAGGGCTTCGCAAATGGGCACGGCGAGTGGCGCGGCGTCTACGGAAGCTCGGGGGGCTGACCTATGGCGGGCAATGAACCCGGCATCACCAACTTCACGGGCCTGAATGTCGGTGGGGGGAGGAATCTCCCCTCCGGCACCAGCTACGCCGCGATGCTCACGAGTGTCGTGACGGTCGTGGCGACTACCGTGACGGCGACCAAGAGTGTGGACACCACCGCCACGATTGCCGGACTCGCTGTGGGCGATCCGGTCTTTGCCACCGCAGGCACGTCGGGTCTCTCGGCGGGCGTGACGATGGATGTGTGGGTGAGTGCGGCCTCGACGGTGAATATCCGGTACTCGAATGTCTCGACGGCGAACGCCGCGCAGATCGCCACTGAGGTCCATGTGACGGCGTTCAAGCGGGCCTGATGTATACCCGCAACCACTCGTTTTTCACGGGCCTGTCGTCCTCCATGACGACAAGTGCGCCGATGTATGTGGGGGATTTCCAGTCTCTGACCGTGCAGTTCGGCTCGGCCTCGACCGTGACGTTGCAGGGCAGCAATGCGGATGGCTTCACGGCAGCGATCCCCGAAGGCACATGGTCGAACCTGTCAGTGATTGCCACGGCTGGGATTCAGAAGGTGGAGACGGGCTTCCGCTGGATGCGGGCGTATCGGAGCCAGAGCACCAACACGGTGACGGCCTACGGGCAGTCGAGGAACTGATGGACTGGCTGTGGATCGCCGGGTTTCTGGGGTGGCCGGTCATGTGGTGGTGGGGTCACACACAGGCCAAGGAGAAGCCGCCGACGCTGGCCGGGGAGCTTCCCCCGCAGGATGGCACCGGGCGGTTTCTGGTGGTGGCCCGGGTGCGGAGTGGGGCGCGGGCCCGGCAGATTTTCGAGCGAGCCACCGTGGGAGAGCGTGAGGCGGTGGAGTTGTGGGACGGATCAACTTGTCGGGGCCGGAAGGGCCCCACGGAGGGATAGATGCACGAGTTCGTGACGATGCTGATTCCCGTGGTGGTGGCGGCGGTCACGATGCCGCTGTTCGATGGGTTCACGCGGGTGGTTGGGTTTCTCGACAAGCTGCCCGCATGGGGCAAGCAGATCGCCGTGGCTGTGCTGTCGTTCGGGATCACGAAGTTGGCCGTGGTGCTCGGTGTGCAGTTGTCGGTGGTGGATGTGGCGGCACTGACCTCGCAGGACGTGGCGGCACTGGCCTCGGCGGGATTCACCTATCTGTTCAAGCTGGGCAAGACCCAGAAGGAAATCCGCACCAACCAGACCTGAGTGGGACAGACATACTAGACCGATGGCGGTCGGGGTCACGTCGGCCTCGACCGCTTTTCACTACAAGGAGGGATAATGCGACGGATGCTCACGATTGCCGGGTTGGTGCTGTTGTTCGCCTGTATTACGGCGGCAACTCCTCGGCCCAGCCTGATATTCGCCGATGCCCGCATTGGTGCCGTCTGTAGTGGCCCGGCCACGATGACGGGCTGCCTGATCTCGGTGGTGGATTCTACCGCTGGGGTGTCTCTGGCGTCCAATGTCCCGGTCGCCAAGGGCGACACGCTCTGGCGCACCCGTCCCTGCACCGCGAATGAAACCGTCGTGATCGGGGCGCAGTTTGTCGGCACTCGTGCTGGCGCGTCGAACAGTGCAGCGGTGGGTGCGCGGGGTACTGGTGCCTGTACCGCACAGGCAGGCCAGCCCTCGCCCGTGATTGTGGTGACGGTGCAGTGAAGCTCTTGGGCGTCGTGCTCGGCATGATGGCGGTGTTCTCCCCCATCGTCAAAGCGCAAGAGGCGGCGCCAACCCTCCACTTCTCGGCAGCGCTGCGAGCGGTGGAGGACACGGCAGTCGTGTTCCCGAAGTTGCGGCAGTGGCAGATGACGGTGCGCGTGCGCTACGAGCTCACGATGGCGCTTGAGGGTCGTGCGGACCTGATGCCGCCCTATCCCCTCGACTCACTGCGGATCCTACGGGACTCGCTCGGTGTGCCGGAATATGCCGAGTGGGACCGGACCACGAAGCCCACCAGTCGCGACCCCAACGCCACCGGCTTCTGGCACCTCGACTCCCTGCGGGTGGAGCGACCGTGGGCGTTGGGCATCGATGGCTCTGGCGTCGTGGCCTCCATTCTGGATACCGGCTTCTGGATCACGCATCCGGAGTTCACGGGTCGCGTCGAGAGTTGTGTGCGGTTCAATCAGGCGGTGATCGACACCATCAGCGTCAACGCGTGTGCGCAGACGCTGGCCGACTGCAACAGCCACGGCCAGCACGTCGCGTCGCTGACCGGAGGGGCGACACGAGGCGTGGCACCTCAGGCCCGACTCCGGTTCGTCAACATCTTCGAGGACGTGAATGGCGACTGCCTGGCGTGGGCCAGTGCGCGGATCATGGCGCTGCGTTACGAGACTGCGCATGGCACCGATGTCGTGAACTTTTCGACCGGCTCGGGTTCCGGGTTGGGGAGTGAACTGCTCGCCGTGAATGCGGCGTATGCGGCTGGGGTGGTGGTTGTCGGGGCCTCGGGCAACAACAGCGGGTATCAGGCGCTCTATCCCGGTGCGTTTCCGCACGCGGTGAGCATCGGCGCACTCACCTCCAGTCTCAGTCGGGCGAGCTACAGCAACCGCGACACGCTGGATCTGGATTTCGCGTGCCCGGGCTCCAGCGTCAGCGGAGCGATCGGCGCCACCGGCTATGGCGGCAAGTCGGGTACCTCCATGGCCTCGCCGGTTTGCGCGGGCGTGTTCGTGCTGCTCACACAGGCGTGCCCCGCGTGTGGCGTGGATTCGCTCTACGCGTTGGCGAAGGCATCGTCCAAGGATCTCGGCGCCACCGGCCATGATCCGAGTTACGGCTGGGGCCTCCCGCGTGCCGATCGGGGCGTCGCGCTCGCCCTTGGCCTCTCCCTGCAACCGCTGGCCGCCACCGGATCGCTGACCGTGCGACGCGGCGACACCGGCTGCGTGCCGGTGGACTCTCCGGTCGAGTGGTCGTTCACCGGCACCGTGCCTGGTGTGACGATGACGCCGGCACCCTGCGGCCTGCACTACACCGTGGCGCTCGATGCGCCATTCACCGAGGGCGACCCGCCCATCGTCACCCTGAGCGTGGTGCCGTAGCGTGGCGTTCGCGACCGTCGCCTCGTACGCGCTTACTGGCACAACCTCGGACGCCGAGTCGTTCGTGGTGAGCCTTCCGAGTGGTATCCAAGCCGGTGACAGACTCATCATCTGGATCGGAGGCGGCGCACAGGAAGGTGATCCATTTACACACACAGATTGGGATGTACTGGAGACTGTGAATGGGGCCAGCGGACACGCTGGTGCAACCCTGCTGGAGCGCATTGCCGATGGGTCCGAGGGAAGCACAGTCACGCTGACGCGAGATACGACGGCGGGTGAGACTGTTGGGGCAATCGCTCTCCGAATCACCGGCAGCGACACTGCCACGGCGATGGAGTGGACAGAAGTTTCTGCGGGTGGAATTACTTCAACTCGCACATTTGCGGCATTGGCTCCCTCGTGGGGATCCAAGGACACGCTCTGGGTGGCACTCGCCCTACAGGACGTTGGCGGGACCGTAAGCGCGTGGCCATCGGACTATACCGACAACCGGTTGCAGGCTCGCGGCACGACATCGAATGGCGCTGGTGTGGCACTCGCCACCCGAGAATACACCGGGACCACCGACACACCCGGCAACCTCGTGTGGTCGAACGCCAATCGTGGTGGCACGATCACGCTGGCGATCGCACCGGGGACCATCAGCTCCCCGGTCACCATCGACACACCGGGCTCCGGCACGTTCACCGCACCCGCGACCGCGAGCTACCTCGTGGAAACGTGGGGTGGTGGTGCAGGTGGTGGTGGCTTCGATACCGGAACGGATGACGGCCCCGGTGGTGGAGGTGGTGCGTACTCGGCGGAATATGTCAACCTCACCGCAGGTGATACGTGCGATTGGGTGGTTGGCGCAGGTGGGGCCGCTGGCGCAGCCGATACCATCGGTTCGGATGGCGGCGATAGCGAGTTCGAGAATGACGGCGGCACGGTCGTGGTGCGCGCCAAGGGCGGGGATGCCGGAGTGGACCTCGTTACTGGCGGGGTCGGTGGCGATGCCGGTAGCGGTATTGGCTCCATCAAATACAGCGGTGGTAACGGACACCCTGATGGTGGTGGTGGGTCGTCTGCAGGAACAGCAGCCAACGGCAACAGCGCCACCGATTACTTGGGGGCCACGGCTCCAACCGATGGCGGGGACGGTGGGCAAATGACCGTGCCAGGCTTCGCGCCCGGTGGTGGCGGCGGCGGTGGAAACTGGTTCACTGCGGAAAACGCCCAAGCCGGTGCCCCAGGCAAGCTCCGCATCACGTGGCCCGCGAGTGCGGGTGGTCAACCCATAATGGCCCGTTGGGGAGCGGTGCCACACATGAAGCACTCAGGCCACCGCATCGGTGGAGGATGGCGATAAATGGCATCGACTGACGCGAAGGCAATCCCGGTCAAGAACGCCGCCCTGCGGATCACGTTCCCGATCCTCGACGCGGATGGCGACCTCGTGACCGGCGCGACCTCGCTGGACTCCGAGGTCTCCAAGGATGGCGGCACGTTCGCCGACTGCACCAACGAGGCGACCGAAATCGCCACCTCGTCAGGAATGTACTACCTCGACCTCACCTCCACGGAAATGAACGCCGACACGGTGGCCGTGATCGTCAAGAGCGGCAACGGCAAGACAACGCCGATCGTGCTCTACACGGCCTCGCAGAACATCAACGACATCCCGACGGCTGCCGCGATTGCCGATGCGGTGTGGGACGAGGCGCAGTCCGGCCACACCACAGGCGGGTCGTTTGGTGAGATCGCGACCGAGATCGCCGACATCCTGGTCGATACAGGCACGACGCTCCAGGGTGAGCTCGACGGCATCCAGGCCGATACCGAGGACATCCAGACCCGCCTTCCCGCTGCGCTGGTGGGTGGCCGGATCGACGCGACCATCGACGCCACCGGACTTGAGTCTGGCGCCTTGGCGCTCATCAACGCGGAGGTCGATACCGCGATCGCGGACGTGGGCCTCACGACCACCATCACGGGTCGGATCGACGCCGCCATCACCACGCGGGCCAGTGCCACGGCCCTCCAGACGGTCGACGATGAGATTGCCGTGATCGACGGGAACGTCGACAGCATCTTGGTCGACACCGCCGAAATTGGGGCGGCTGGTGCTGGGCTGACCGCCCTCGCGAGTGCGTCAAACCTCGCCACGGTCGCGGGCTACATCGACACCGAGATCGGGACGATCCTGACCAACCTCGCCACCGTGGATACCGTGGTCGACGCCATCAAGCTGGTCACCGACAAGCTCTCCGGGTTGGTGCTCACCAACGGCACCATTGGATCCACCGGCAACAGCACGACCGCCCTCCACCTCGACGGACTCACCTACGGGGACGACGAGATCAACGGGCAGTTCCTCGCGATCCTGGACGTGTCGACCAACGAGATCCACGTCCGCGAGATCACCAACTGGGATCTGGCCAGCGAAGTGGCGACAGTGGCGACCCTGCCCTTCACCCCTGAGAACGCGGTCGACACCTACTGGATCCTGTCGCTGTCGGCGGGGGGATCGGCCCCAAGTGCCTCGGCGATTGCCGATGAAGTCCAGACCCGCACGATCGCGGCGGTGACACTGGTCAACGGGTTGGCGGCCAACACGGTGACAGCTGCAGCCCTCGCCACCGATGCGGTGACGGAGATCCAGTCGGGGCTTGCGACGGCTTCGGCGCTCTCGACGGTCGCGGGGTACCTGGATACGGAAGTGGCGGCCATCAAGGCGGTCACGGATGCCCTGCCGGACGCTGGCGCCCTCACGTCATTGGCTACCGCCGCCGCGCTGACCACGGTCGACTCGGTGGTGGATGCCATCAAGGTCACCACCGACAAGGTGGACGACACCCTTGAAGATGACGCGGGCACCTATCGCTTCACCACGAACGCGCTGGAGCAGGCGCCGACAGGTGGCAGCGCCCCGACGGTGGGGCAGATCGCGGACGAAGTGCAGACCCGGACCATTGCGGCGGTCACGGTGGTGAACGGCTTGGCCGCCAACACCGTCACGGCGGTGGCGCTGGCGACGGATGCGGGGCAGGAGATTGCGGATCGGCTCCTGCAACGCAACATCATGGGTGGCTCGGATTCGGGTCGCACCGTGTCGGAAGCGTTCGCGGTGCTGCGGAACCGGGTGCAGATTGATGAATCGACCGTGACGGTGTATCGCACGGATGACACGACCGCCTACTGGACCGCCTCGATTGCGACGGTCGATCCGGCCAACGGCCTGATTCAAGACCTGAACCCGTCCTGATGTTTCATGTTCTCGGGCGGTTGCTGTTCGCGTGGGGGGCGGGACAGGGGGGCACCCCTCCCCCGCCAGCGACGGAGGGGCCGTACTGGGTCTCGAACTACCACCTGATCCGGCCCCGCTGCACCCCCCTGATCGTGCGGGAGGTGCAGGTGTTGCCGGGACGGGTGTGGTCGGACGACAGGACACTCATGGTATTCGCGTGGAGCGAGGACGAATAGATGGAACTCAATCTGGCTACCATCGCGTCGATTGCGACCAAGTTCAATCAGGGGCGGCTCGACTACGAGTTGTCGGAGTGTTCGCTGTGGGCCAACATCGCGCTCACCGAAGTCTCGACGCGAGTGCAGATGACGCCCTTGGAGGGGATTGCGGTCAGCTCCACAACCTCGGGCGAGAACCGCATTTCCCTGCCCTCGGACTTCGATTTCCCCATCAACTTCACGCTGTCGGATAGTTCCGCTGGCCCGGTGGGTGCGCCGATTCCCTTGCAGGAGCGGCAGATCGGGTGGCTGGATTCGCAGGGATCCGGCGTCGGGATTCCGAAGTGGTACACGCTCTACGGTTCGTGGATTGAATTGGCTCCCTCCCCGGATTCGGCTTACTCGCTCCAGTTACGGTATGGGGCGAAAATCCGACCACTAGTGGCCTCGACCGACACGCCGAACATCAACGAACGCTACCACTACGCGGTGGCGCTCAAGACGGCGGAATACTTGGCGGCGGCTCGAAACGATGTGGAACAGGAAGCGATCAACCGTGCCCGCTATCTGTCCTATATGCAGAGCACGCCGAGTGATCTGGCCTACAAGCAGCGGGCCGAGGATGGGGTGAGTGTGGCGGTGCAGCGCAACGGGTATCGCCGATGAGCTGGTCCAATGTCACCCACAACTGGTGCCCGCCCGCGTGGGCGCAGTTGAGCAGCGTCACCACCTCCATCGACGTGGGGGTGGATTTCCGTCCGTTGATCCGGTCGCAGTACCCGATGCCGATTTGCAGCGAGCGTCCGGTGGCGATTGTGTCGGTCTTTTCTGAGGGGGCACCATAATGCCGTCATCGTTCACGTCGTTTCAGGACGGCGACCCATGTTCGCCAGAGCATTTAAACAGCAAGTTCGGCCCCTTGGTCGATGCGACGATCAATGTCACGGGCATCCAAGTCTTGTCTGATGGATCGAGTCTGGGCACCGCCACGACGCTCAACTTCGTGGGGTCGTCCTCGGTGTCCTCGCAGGCGGCGGGGCAGATCAGTATTGCCGTCCCGGCCCTGACGGGGACAGGGACGCAGTTGGCCCGGTTCAACTCCGCAGGTACCGGGTTGGAAAACGCTCTGTGGTCGGATCGCAGTGGAATGATCTCGGCTAACACCTATGCCAGCGTGATGAGCCTCAACCTTGGCCGCTTCAACGGGTCAAGTTCCGA
>JACZDC010078148.1_pt1 | contig 13178 bp, 11 predicted proteins | sample 8641791 | NCBI WGS metagenome assembly JACZDC01 (sample SAMN15324613, study PRJNA640507) | soil metagenome | isolation source: intercropping peanut in the second line | place: China: Luxin town, Laibin City, Guangxi Province | collected 2019-07-25 | depth 10cm m
CGACCTGCCTCTGCTCGCCCGCCAGGCGCGCGACGGGTCGACTCAATACACGCCTCCGCGCACCGAGATGGAGCACGGCATCGCGCGGCGGTGGAGCGAGACGCTCGGCCTCGAAAAGGTGAGCGTTCACGACGACTTCTTCGTGCTCGGCGGCCACTCTCTGCTCGCCACCGCGTTCATCGCGCGGCTCAACCTCGCCTTCAACGTCGAGCTGCCGCTGCGCACCCTGTTCGAGCACCCGACGATCGAAACCCTGGCGCACGTGATCACCACGCTCGCCCAGGAGGGCTCCGCGGCGCCGACCCTGCCGCTCGTGCGCAGCACGGACACCGGACCGGCGCCGCTCTCGTTCGCGCAGCAGCGCCTGTGGTTCCTCGACCGCTACGAGCCCGGCAGCCCGTTCTACAACATCGTCGGCGCGCTGCCGCTGCGCCAGAACATTTCCGTCGAAGCCTTGGAAAAGGCCGTCAACGCGGTCGTGCAGCGCCACGAATCGCTGCGCACGCGCTTCGACGTCGTGGACTGGGAGCCCGTGCAGCGCGTCGAGCCCGCGGTCCACGTGCCCGTGCCGCTGTTCGACCTGCGCGCCTTCGAGCCCGCAGAGCGCGAGGCCGAGATCGAGCGGCTGACCACGGAGATCGCGCAGGAGGCGTTCGACCTGGAGAAGACGCCGCTCATCCGCCTGCGCCTGCTGCAGCGCGAGGACGACGACTTCCTGCTCCTCCTGAGCATCCATCACATCGTGGCGGACGGCTGGTCGCTGCAGGTCTTCAACCGCGAGCTGTCCTACGCCTACTCCGCCTTCGCGACCGGCCAGCCGGTCAACCTGCCGGAGCTGCCGATCCAGTTCACCGACTACGCGCGCTGGCAGCGCGCCTGGTTCTCCGGCGACGTCCAGAACCGCCACGTTTCCTATTGGAAGCGCCTGCTCGGCGGCGCGCCGCCGCTGTTGCAGATCCCCGGCGACTTCGAGCGCCCGGTGGTCCAGAGCTTCGAGGGCCAGCTCCATCACTCCGTGATCTTCGCCGGCGCGCCGGAGATGACCGCGAAGCTCCGCGACTTCTCGCACGGCGAAGGGGCGACCACGTTCATGACGCTCCTCGCGGCCTACGCCGCTCTCCTCGGCCGCTACTCGGGCGGCACCGACATCGTGGTCGGCACGCCGTTCGCGAACCGCAGCCGGCAGGAGCTGGCCGGCCTGATCGGGTTCATGGCCAACACCATGGCCCTGCGCGTCGACGCCTCCGGACCGGTCTCGTTCCGCGAGCTGGTCGGCCGCGCGCGCGCCGTGGTGCTCGGATCGTTCGAATATCAGGACACCCCGTTCGAAAAGATCGTCGAGGAATTGCAGCCGGACCGCGACGCCTCGTTCAACCCGCTGTTCCAGATCGTCTTCACCCACAGCTCGACCAGCGAGCGCCTGAGCGGCGACGCGGACGCGAACGGCGGCACGCCGCGCACCGGCACCTCGAAGTTCGACTTCCTGATCTCCCTCTACGAGACGCCGCAGGAGATCCTGTGCGAGGTCGAATACCAGTCCGCCCTCTATCGGCCGGAGCTGGTGCGGCGCTTCGTCGTGAACTACGAGCGCTTCCTGCGCGCCGCGCTGACCGAGCCCGACCGCCCCGTCACCGGCTTCGACCTGCTCACGCCGCAGGAGAAGGCTGCCGTGATCGCTTCGCCAGCCCGGCTATCGATCGACGAGGCGGCGCACGACACACTCAGCGGGATCGCCGCGCAGCATCCGGACCGCGTCGCCCTGCGCACCGGCCGCGCGGAGATCCGTCTCGGCGACCTGATGGCGCTCTCCGACCGCTGCACCGCCGCCCTGCAATCGCTCGGAGTCGGCCCTCGCGACCTGGTCGGCGTCTACGTTCCCGACCCCGCGCAGGAGCTCGTCGCGCTGCTCTCGGTCGCGCGCACGGGCGGCATCGCGGTGCCGCTGAGCCGCTTCGAGCCCGCGTCGCGCCTGCGCGCCCGGCTCGCGGACCTGGAGGTGAAGGCCCTGCTGACCATCTACGCCATGGCCGGCCACTTCCCCGAGGTCCGCAACGCCGTGGCCGTCGACGCACTGCCGGAAGACCTGCCGGCGCCGCAGGCCGTGGATCTCGATCTGACGATGACCGTCGGCGAGGACGGTGCGCGCGCCTCCTATCGCTCCTTCGCCGCGTCCGTGCGCGAGGAGATTCGCGAGGCCGCGCTGGCCGAAGGCGAGAGCACTCTGATCGCCGGCTTCCGCGCTCTCCGCGTCTTCCACGACGCCATGGCCGTATGGCTTTCCGGCGGCACCGTCGTGCTTCCGGACGCCGGTGGGACCGCCGACGTTGTGCGCGCCTATGGGCCGGCGAGCGTCGTCTCCAGCCTGGAAGGGGTCCGCGAAATCGTGATCGATCACGAGCCCGGATTCCCGATCGGAAAGCTTTCGCGGTCCCGCGTCTTCGAACGCCTCGCGGCTCCGAACGGCCTGCCGGCGCTGCAACGCTGGCCCGTCGCGTCGGGCCGGCCGAAGAGCCTGCCGCGCCCCGGCCTCGCCTTGCGGGTCCTCGACGCCACCCACTCCCCGGCCCCGATCGGCGTCCCGGGCGAGGTCCACCTGGTGGGAGACGGCGACCGGCTGCAGGCGCTCGGCGTCACCGGTCGCTGGCTCGACGACGGCTCGGTCCAGATCCTCGGCAGTGTGGACGGCCGGCTTCGCGTCCGCGGTTACGATGTCGATCGCGACCGGGTCGAGTCGGCACTGCGCTCCGCGCCGGGCGTGGACGACGCCGCCGTGATCGTCCAGCGCGACGAGCTGATCGCCTTCGTCGAAGGGAGCTGCGTCGAGGCGGACGTGCGCGCGCAGCTCAATCTCCACGTGCCCGCGTTCATGATCCCCACCTCCATCGTGCGCGTGACACAACTACCGCGCACCTGGAGCGGCGAGGTCGATCGCCGCGGCCTGCCGCCAAGCCGCAAGGACGCCACCTCCGCGCGCACCGACCTCGAACAGCTCGTCGTCACCACCTTCGCCGACGTGCTGAGTTGGGAGTCGGTCGGCGTGCACGAGGAGCTTCTCGCCCTCGGCGGGCATGCCGAAGAAGCCGCCAGGATCGCCGCGGGCCTCTCGGAGTCGCTCGGCCTGGGCGTCGAGCCGGCGGACCTGTTCCTGCACTCGAACGCCGAAGCGCTGGCGATCGTCCTGACCCAGCGATCGCTGGTGAGTGAAGAGGATGCCGAGCGACTGCTCGCGGAGCTCGAGTCGCTCGACAACAGTGAAGTGCAGGCCCTGCTTTCCGAGGGCGAGGCGCCGTTCCTGCGCCTGCCCTGAGCGTCAACCCGCGATCAACAACCGGCGCCGCCCACCGCGGCGGCGCCCGCGTACAGGCTCTGACTGATCATCGCGAGGCTCTCGCAGGTGAGGGTGTTGGCGTCGATCTGCGACCACGCCCGACCGCACGCCTGCTTGTACCGGTTGAACGCCAGCACGCGCGCGCCCTGGAGCGCGTCCTGCAGCTCCTGCAGCGACTTCTGATAGTCCTGGCTCAGGTCCTCCCACTCCTTCTGGAAGTCCTTCTGGAGGTCCGCGAGCCCATCCTGGTAACGCCGCGTCGCCTCCTGGTTCACCCTCGGGAGATCCTCGGCTTTCGCCCGGTTGACGACGTTCCAGTAGTCGGCCATGAGCTCGTCGGAGCGTCGCTGGGCGTCGAGCTGCGCCCTCCAGAGGCGCTGCTGCTGGTCGCGGATGTCCGCGGCGAAACGGCTCTGCGCATCCTGCTGGCCCTGCTGGAGAGCCTGGCACAGCGCCTGGCCCGCCTCCCAGAACCGTTCGTGCGGCGCCTTGTTGGCATCGGCCGCTCCCGTGGTCGGCCGGGACGGTGCCGGCGGGGGACTGGTCTTCTTCGCGGGCTTCGGTTCGGCCATGACGTCTCCTTTCCTTCCTGAATGATCAGGTTTCTTGGACGGTTCTCTTCCGGAACATGCCCACGCGGGCTGCCATCACGCAGCCCACGGAAAGCTCGAGGACGGCGATTCCCACCAGCGCCACCAGCAGCGACGGGACTCCCTGGCGCGTCAAAAGGAGGCCGCCTGCCGCGGGAAATCCGAAAATCCCAAGGAAATATGAACAGGTGAAGATCTGCAGCGCCTGCGGCTGGAGGTCCGTGTCCACCGCATTCGCGATGATCCCGTTCAGGACCGAGTACGCGAGCCCATAGCCGATGCCGAAGAGCATCGCCGAGAGCGCGTAAATGTAGACGCTGTCGGCCGCGCGGAACATCAGCAGCAGCCCGCTCAGCATCGTGACCAGCAGGGCGAGAATGACTTTATAAGGATTCTGCCGGCCGATATACGCGGCCAGCGACAGCCGGCCGGCGACCACGGTGGTGATGAACACCACGAAGAAAAGGCTGTAATCCTTCTCCCACGACTTCGCCAGCGTGGTCTGGAACGCCGAGAGCGTCGAAAAGATACAGGCGCCCAGACCGATCATGACCACCGGATAGCGGCCGACTCCCCGGAAGACCTCGGTCACGGCCGACCACCGCAGGCTGGACTGCCTCAGGTCCCGCCGTGGAAACGCCCGCAGGCTGCGGCCCAGCCACAGCAGGAGCACACAGGCCGCGAGGCACGCGAGCGCCAGGAACCGGTACACCGAGGACACCGGCACTCCCAGGCTGCCGGCGTAGCGGCCGGCCACCGGAGACGCGCCGATGCCCAGCATCTGGAACCCGGAGACCAGCGTCAGATATTTGATTCTCGCCTCGGGCAACAGGAAGGAGACGACATAGATCGGGGTCAGCACATAGAAGAGCGCCCAGCCCGTGCCGAGCAGCACGCCGGCCAGGATGAGCGGCCATCCGGTCCGGCTCGCGAAACCGATGACCGCCATGGCTGCCGCGAGCGACACGCCGCCGGCCACGATCGCGTTGAGCCGGCCGACCCGGTCCGTCAGGTGTCCGCTCAGCACGGCGAAGAGCAGCGTGAAGACCGTGCCTGACGAGATGGTCAGACCCGCCGTCGCCGCATCGCCGCCGATCGCCGCGACCCGCAGCGGCAGCAGGGCGTTGGAGCCATATGCCGCCGCGAGCAGCGTCGAGGCGGCCAGCAGCGCCACCAGGCTCGCGCCGGGCAGCCGCTCGGAAAGCTCTGTCGCCACCGCACTGCTCATGGAACCGAAAACCTCACCGAGAACAGCTCGGCCAGCACGCCGGAAGGAGAGCGCAGATATCCGAGGTCGACCGCCTTGCCATCCACCTGGAACCTGTCGACCGTGGACTTGAAGACGTCCTGCGGAAACGCCTTCAAGTCTGCCGAGCACGAGTTGCACAGCAGCGCGATCTCGTTGATCCCCTCCACATCGGTGTGGTACGGGATCGCGTAATCCACCTTGGAAAGGACGATGTAGTCGCTCTGTCCCGGCGGCACCAGCGATTTGAGGCCGAGAATCACCAGATCGCCGTCGGCGTGGAGGGTCTTGAACCGCAGCCCCTGCCAGAAGCGCTCCTCGGCCGCGAGGTCCTCGACCGGCACGACCACCGCGTTGAACACCGCGTGCGCCTCCAGCAGCGCCACGATGTCCGCGAAGGTGTAGCCGCTCCGGGAGCGCTCGATCTGCTCATGGACCGCGCGTTTCAAATCGTTGAGGGAGCCGGGAAGCTCCGCGGGATCGATCCACCAGGGCAGCATCGAGCCCGCTCTCTTCGAGAGACGCGGATACTCGATCAGTTCGATGTCGATGCTGTTCCGCTTCCGGTGGAGCGAGATGCTGAACCGCTCCGGCCGGTGAAGCGAAACCTCGGTCAACGCATCCCGGATCCCCATCCCATGCTGGGCATGAAAACCGGGCTGGACGCTGTCGAGCCGCCGCTGGGCCTCGGACAACGACTCCACCGTGATCCCGATGTGATCGAGCTTGTAGATCATGAGCGAGGGGGACTTCCGGCCGGCGGGAAGCACTATATTCGCATCAGCGAAATCTCCCTCTTCGGCTTATACCACAGGGGTTGCGTGAACTCAAGCCGAGCTCACCATTCGCACGCCTGCACCTTCCACCAGTTCTTTTCGATCTCCCAATCCGGGTCCGTGCAGCTCAGGTTTTCTTCCGGGTCGAGACGAAACAGCTTGCTATTGGCCTGCGTTGACGGAGGGATCTCGGAATAGGCATATCCGTATTCACCGGCGTGGCCGTGATCCTTCGTCTCGATGACGACGATCAGTTCGCCGCCCGGCTTCCGGATCGCGAGGACGTTGCCTGTGCCGGCCCCACGATCCCGATCCTCGTCTCTCTGGGGGCGCAGTGAGCCGGGGTCGTCCATCCTGTCGAGATGCAGCCGGAGACGATCGCCAGGGTTGATGCCTCGTCTCTCGACCTCTTCGACGACGGCTTGAAACCGGGGCTTTTCGAACGGTCCCCGCCAATCGGTGAAGAGCATCATGATGAACAGGGAAGCCGCCGGAAGCGTCCCGGTCAACAGGAGAACCAGGATCAGGATCACGCCGCAGGCCAGGAGACAGCCGAAAAGCTTTTTCATGTTCCTTCAGTCTAGCCGCTTCGCTGCCGCTCCCGGAAGCTCGCCACCTTCGCCTTGTTGCCACAGCCCGACATCGAGCACCACTTCCGGCCGCCCGTCCGCGAGGTGTCAACGAACAGCAGCGCGCACCCCTCCCCCGCACACTGCCGGATCCTGCCGGCGAGCTCGCCGCCGAGAAGCTCGACGGCGTCGCGGGCCACCAGCGCCAGCAGCACCGAAGCGTCTTCGAGGGTCCAGCTCATCCCATCCTCCTCGAGGCGAGGCGCAGGGATTCGGCCGGCTGCCCAGCGGTTCAACAGCGCGCGGTCTGCCTCAGGAAGAGGCTGTCCGTCGACACGCGCCATCGCCAGTCGATAGAGAGCCTCGCGAAGCTCGCGGGCCTGCGCGAGCTCCTCCTCGCCGACCGGCGGCACGCTCGCCGCGAGACCCGCGGCGACCAGCCAGCGGCCCAGGTCGCCCGGCGTCTGAAGAAGCTCCCTCGGCTCGGCCCGCAGACGCGCCGCGAGCGTCGCCGGGAAGTCCAAAGCCAGACTCCCGCCCCGGAACTTGAAACCATCCCGGATCTCGCCGATCGCTACTGAAGACTCCACCATTCGCCGTGACACCTCCGTAACCCGCTTGACAGGTTATCACCAGCCCGATATAACCTGTGTAACCGACTTGAACGGTTACAGGAGATCAAGATGAAACACGTGCTCGCGGTTCTGTTTCTCGGTCTGGCTGCAACGGTATTTGGCGGGGACCTCCAGGAGAGTCGCCCCGTCATGGACGCGAAGGATCTCGTCGGCACCTGGACTCTGGTATCCGTGGACAACATCCTGGCCGACGGCCACAGAGTGCAGCCCTATGGGCCCAATCCGGACGGCATGTTGACGCTGGACGCCGGTGGTCGCTACTCCGTGTTGATCTTCCGCCCCGGCCGCGCGCGCTTCGCTTCGAACGACAAGAGCCGCGGGACCCCTGAGGAGAATCAGGCCACGGTCCAGGGCACGAACTCGCACTTCGGGCGCTATACCGTGGACGCCGGGAAAAGTCTCCTGACCTTCAAGATCGACCACGCCTCGTTCCCGAACTGGGAGGGAACCGAACAGCGGCGTTCGTTCGAGATCAAGGATGGTGTGCTGCGGTATACCGTGAACACCACGACCACGGGCGGCACGGAGATCGGAGAAGTCACCTGGCGGCGCGTGGATTCGTAGGCGTTTTGCGGCAAGAGAAGCTTGCTCGTGACGGGACAACCTTGTGTCCTAACGATTCTGTCCTACGTTACGACCTGCGGCCTTACGACGTCACAAAAAGCCTCGCGCCGCGGCCGAGCAACCCCAGGTCGCCACAAAGAACCTCATATCGTCACAAGGAAGCGTAGGGAGTGATGAAGAAACCTCGAGTCGTCACAAAGAAGCTTACATTGTGACGACTCAACCGCATGTCGTCACAAAAAGGCCAAGGTCATCACAAAGAAGCTTAAGCCGTGACGACTAAAACTTAACTCGTCACAAAAGGTCCTACGCCGTGACGAGCCAACCCTGTCTCGACACAATACAGGCGAGAGTCGCAACAAACAAGCTTGCACCGTGACGAAGAGATCTAAAGTCGTCACAAAGAACCTTGAACTGTGAAGACATGGCCTCACGTCGCCACAAAGAAGCCAAGTCGTCACAAAACAAGCTTACGCCCGCGGCAGATAGCGGTACCTCGTGCCCAGGAGGCGGCGAGCCAACTCTCCACGGCCGGGGATCACGCGGACGAGGATCTCGTCGGGTGACCATGTTTTTCTGGGTAACCGTCGTGGTCATGGAGCGATGATCTTCCATGGAAGGCCGAAGGTCAATCGGCTCTACGCCAACCCCTTCTCCCGCGCGTAGAGCCAAGTGGCCAGACTCGCCCCCGAGTGGGATTCACGCCTGGGCTGCAAGAAGCTGGCGAATCAGGCGGTCGGCCGTCGTCGCGTAGTCGGCCTCGTATTTCTTGAGCAGCTCCTCCCTTGTCGGGTTCTCGCTCTTTGCCTGGCGCTCCCAGAGAACCGAAAGGGTGGCGTATGGTGGAATGAGCAGGCCCACCGCGTTGAAGAAGTTGCAGAGGTTGCCGATGATGTGCTGCGCTCCGTCGGAGTCCCCGGTGATGACGAGGGCCCCGCGCTTGCCTTCGAGAGGCGAACGCTCACCCGCGAGCACCTTGTCGTGCAACTCGTCGAGCCGCTCGATGGCTCTCTGGATCAGCGAGGAGTGGTGGTCCCACCAGATCGGAGTGGCGAAGATCACGAACTCGGAGGCCAGGATCTTCTCGAGAATCTTCGGCCACTCGTCCCCCTCTCCCATGTCGGAGACCGTGCCTGGGAGGATCGCGTGGTCCACCAGGCGGACGATCTCAGCCTGGATGCTTTGGCGCTCCATCTTCTGGACCAGGAACTCGCAGAGCGTCTGGGTGTTGGAGAGGCCGGACTTCTTGAGCGTGCCGAGCAGGATGGTTGCTTTCATCGACGACCTCACAACAGCAAACGGACGTCGATCGCCCGCGGTACAGCTCAGTGCAAGCCCTACACCAGCCCCTTCTCCCGCGCATACAGCGCCAGTTCCAGGCGGCCGTTGATCTTGAGTTTCTGGTAGATGTTGTGGAAGTGGATCGGTCGCGATCTCGACCCGGAGGCCTCACTAGGCCCAGGTCGCGCGCCCTTCCATCCACCGCGGCGTCTAGCCTTACGGCGATTCCGAGAGTTTCCCAGCCAAGTGACGCATGAAGGCTCGGGCAGCGAACCACACCTCGCGGGCTTCTTCGTCATTGTACCGTCGCTCGACGTGCATGGTGGGATTCCTCCAGGCGTCTTTAACCGCTCGCAGGTTGGCGGTTGCCGTGGAAAAGAATGCCTCATCCACGCGCCATTCCGGACTGCGATCACGAAGAGGCTTCTGCATCTCTTTGTCACATCTGCTGAGAATTTTCTCCCAACTAGGATTCGTTCGAGGGTCGAGAGTCGGGTCGTTCAGCGATGCTCCCAGGGATCGCAACCCAGTCTCCATGATCCGCATGAGGTGAAAGACGGCCGCGGTGTTCCGCCCCATTCCGAGGCATTTCCCAGCCTCCTCAATATCATCTTCTGCAGACGGGAACCCCACACGCACTTCTGACCCAAACGGATGGTGTTCGAAAAAGACAAGTTTCTCGCCAGGCACCTGCCAGGCGAGCACTGTGTCGACCTCATCTTTGACGGAGACCACAAGATGGTTGATCAACATTTGGATGCGAGAAGTCTGCTTCCAGCCGACGCCCGAGTCCAAGACCTTGATCAGCCTGTCGGCAGGCCTCAGGGAGACAGGCAATCCCATTTCCACCAGGAGAGCACGAAGAGGGGTCACAACCTCTTTCATTTGACGCCTTGACTCGGCCATCAGTTCGACGTCGGTTTGTAGAATCGCTTCCAGGCTTCCCAGACTGGACATGGCCTCGGCAAGGGCTGAAAGGTTCAGTCGCAACATGAAAATCTCACAATGGTCTGGCTCCAATGTTCGCTCATAGTAGCACCCTGAACCGATCCTTGGAGGACGCCCGACGTTAGCGCCCTTTCACCGCCGCTTCTGGTTTGAGCCGGCGAGACGCCGGCGCTCCCAGTAGAGAAGCTCTCCTACGCCAACCCCTTCTCCCGCGCGTACAGCGCCAGCTCCAGGCGGCCGTTGATCTTGAGCTTCTGGTAGATGTTGTGGAAGTGGATCTTGACCGTACCTTCGGAGATGTAGAGGCGCTCGGCGATGTCGCGGTTCCTCAGGCCCTTGCCGGCCATGCGGACGATTTCCAGCTCGCGCGGGGTGAGGACTTTCTCGGCTTCGCGCGTGCCTTCCTCGCGCTGCACGAGCTTGCGCAGGGCGCGGCTCACGGGACCGGATTCCAGCCACTGCCGGCCGGCTCGGACTTCGTGGAGCGCCGTGACCAGCAGGCGCGGCGCGGTCTCCTTGAGAACCACGCCCTGGGCTCCGAGGCTCACCGCCTCGACGAGCTGGTCGTCGTTGAGCGCCGCGGTGAGCAGGACCACCCGCGTCGGGATGCGCTCGTCACGGATCGCCCGCAGGATGGCGAGGCCGTCCGGTCCCGGCATCTTGATGTCCAGGATGAGCAGGTCCGGCTTCTCCTGGCGGACCACGCGCAGCGTCTCGTCGCCGTCGCGGCAGCGCGCCACCACCTCGAGCTCCGGCTCGAAGCGGAAGAGCTGCTCGAGGCCGTCGAGCACGATGGGATGGTCGTCGGCGATGACCACGCGGGCCGGCATCAGTTGGGTCCCCAGAGCGGCAGGAGGATTTCGAGTCGCGCCCCCGAGCGGCTGGAGTCGAGAGCCACGGTGCCGTTCAAGGCCGAGACCCGCTCGCGCAGGGTGCGCGGCCCCAGGTTGCGCCGCACCAGCTCGGCGTGCGAGTAGCGGCCTTCGAACGGAAAGCCGCTGCCGTTGTCCGCCACGGTGACGGTGATGCGGTCGCCACGGGCGCGGATCTCGACGTGCACGAGCGAGGCCTCGCCGTGGCGCACGGCGTTGACCATGGCTTCGCGGACGATGTGGTAGATCTCGCGCTCCAGCCCTTCGGGAACCTCGGCGTCGAGGCCGTCGGTCTCGAGCTCGACCCGGAGGCCCCACTCCAGCTCCAGCCGCTGCACGAGGTCGGTGACCTGGCGGGTCAGGCCCGTCGAGCCGCCGGACGGGTCCACGGGCTGCGGCTGCAGCTCCTGGATGAAGAAGCGCAGGTCCCGCTGCTCCAGCGCGAGCAGGCTGATCACCTTCTCGACCTCGTGCGAAGCTCCGTCTCCACCCTCTTCGATCAGGCGCCGCACGGCTTCCAGCCGGAGCCCGACGCCGGTTAGCGATTGCAGGACGCCGTCGTGGAGGTCGCGGGCGAGGCGGATGCGCTCCTCGGTGGCCGCGCTCTCGGCGAGGCTCCGCGAGAGATAGACGGAGTCGAGCTGCGCCGCCACCATGCCGCCGACCGCCTCGCCGAGCAACAGGTCGTCCGAGGTCATGCCGCGCTTGCCCAGGAACAGCAGGTGGCCTTCGAAGTGGTGGGAGCGCAGCGGGACCCCGAGCACCGGGACCGCTCCGAAGCGCTCGCGCAGCCCGACGAGAGGGTTGAAGGCCTCGGGCGACTCGCGGCTCCATTGCAGCTCGCCGTCCTTCCATGAAGCGATGTACAGCCAGGGCTCCTCGGTTTCGACCCAGGCGAGGAGGACGTGGGGAGCGCCGAGGACGCGGGCGGCGTGCTCGACCATCATGCGCACCGCGGGCTCCAGCCGCTGCGGCACCAGGCGCGGCCAGGCCGCGAGCTGGGAGATCTCGTGCCGCGTGCGCTCTTCATGGGCGCCGAGGTAGCCGAGCAGCACGGCCATCACTCCAAGGTAGACCACGCGGACGACGAGGCGGTAGGCCTCGACGCCGCCGGCCGCCGGGATCTCGGTGAAGAGCAGCGCCACGGCCAGGAAGGCGCCGATGGAGGCCACCGCCGTCCACAGCACGCCGCGCCACTGCCAGCGCAGGGTGGCGCAGACCATGGAGAAGACGAAGTAGGCGGTGAACGGGCTCGCCGGACCGGCCGTGAAGGAGATGAACAGGGAGAAGAACGCGAGGTCGACCGCATGGGTCACCGTCCGCAGGCGCCCTGCCGGCGCGTCGAGTCGCCAGACGAGGATTGCGATGAAGCTCGAATAGATCACGTAGGCGACGAGCAGGGAGTAGGCGACGCCGGCGTACTTCACGGGCTCGGTGGGATCGAGCCAGACGGCGAACAGCGACGAGGCCGCGAGCACGACGCGGCCGGCGGCGATGAGCCGCTCGGCCCGGCTCTGGGGTGAATGCAGGGTGTCCATCGGATTGCGGTCCATCGACGTCCGGATCTTACAGGGCCGGCCCTCCGGAGCAACTCCATCGAGGGTTATAGAAAGATATATCCAGCAGCGGATTCAACTCGCCACAGGGTCCTTCCTATACTGCCCGCCGTCAGATCAAGGAGGATCGATGCAGCGCAAAGCCCTGTCTCTCGTACTGGTCGGGTTGTCTCTCATCCTGCTTCCGGGGTGCAACCGGAAGAAGCCGACGACGGCGCCGGAGGCGCCAATCCAGGCCGAAGTGGCGCCTCCCCCGGCCCCGGCTCCCGAGCCGCCGCCCGCGCCGCCGGCCCCATCCGCACCGGCCGATCCGCTGGCCGGCGATCTCGCCTCGGTCAACGAGTACGTCCGCAGCCAGGGTCTCCTGGACGATGTCTTCTACGAGTACGACAGCGCGAACCTGACCGAGACGGCCCGCCAGAGGCTCGCGGCGAACGCGCAGTTCTTCAACAAGCATCCGGTGTTCGAGGCGCTGATCGAGGGTCACTGCGACGAGCGCGGCACGCCGGAGTACAACCTGGCGCTCGGCGAGCGGCGCGCCAGCTCGGCCCGCGACTATCTCTCGTCGCTCGGGGTCGACGGCTCCCGGCTGCGCACGATCACCTATGGCGAGGAGCGCCCGGTCTGCACGGGGAACGAGGAGGGCTGCTGGTCCCAGAACCGGCGCTCCCACTTCATGATCACCGGCCGCCGCCAGATGTAGGGGCACCCCTGTGGGTGCCCCGGGAGGACGGCCACAAGGGCCGCCCCTACAGACTCTCCCTCCGCCGTCCGCGTGCACCTTCCCGGCGCGGGCGGCCTCTTTTTTTCAGC
>JACZDC010068101.1_pt1 | contig 13173 bp, 12 predicted proteins | sample 8641791 | NCBI WGS metagenome assembly JACZDC01 (sample SAMN15324613, study PRJNA640507) | soil metagenome | isolation source: intercropping peanut in the second line | place: China: Luxin town, Laibin City, Guangxi Province | collected 2019-07-25 | depth 10cm m
ATCCGCGTCGTCCGCGCTCCGTTTCCCGATCTGCCGCCCGGACCGGCGGCTCTTCCAGGAGACCCGCCGCTGGTCCTCCTGGTCAGCCGCGGCTGGCTGCCGAACGAGGACTCGGTCTCCTGGTTCCTCCGGGACGTCTGGCCGGCGGTCCGCGTCGAGGCGCCCGGCGCCGTGCTTCACATCTTCGGGGCCGACCCGAGCTCGAAGCCTCCGGCCGGCGCCGTCCATCACCCCGCGCCCCGCGACAGCGCCGAGGCGTTCGCGCCGGGCTCGATCCTCGCCGTGCCGCTGCGGATCGCCTCGGGCGTGCGCATGAAGATCCTGGAAGCCTGGGCCCGCGGCGTGCCGGTGGTCGGGACTCCCGCGGCGGTGGCGGGCCTGGAGGCGGAGCCCGGCCGCGAGCTGCTGGTGGCCGCGGATGCACACGACTTCGCCCGCGCCGTGGCCCGGCTCCATCGAGAGCCCGGACTGGCCGCAAGGCTGGTGGAGGAGGGACGCCGTGCCCGGCTCGAACGCCACGACCCGGCGCGGGTGGTGGCCGACCTGCTGGCCGTCTATCGCGAGGTGGTTGGGCGGGACGTGGCGGGGTCCGTCTCGCGCTGAAGCTTGCCGGCGTTGCGCTCGGCCGGATCGTGGCCGCCGTGGAGATAGAGGTCCAGCACCTCGTCCGTTTCGCCGTCCGCGCGCAGGCGGCCGGCGTCGAGCCAGACGCAGCGCGTACAGGTGTCGCGGATCACCTTCTCGCTGTGCGAGACCACCAGGATCGTGATCCCCGCCTCGTGGAAGGTCCTCATCTTCTGCTCGCACTTCTCTGTAAAAGCCGCGTCGCCCACGGCCAGCACCTCGTCCAGGATCAGGATCTCGGGCAGCCAGGCCGTGGCGATGGAGAAGCCGAGGCGCGCCAGCATGCCCGACGAGTAGTTGCGGATCGGCGAGCGGATGAAGTCGCCCAGGCCGCTGAAGTCGACGATCTCCTCGAGCTTCCCCTGGATCTCCTTGCGCGTGCGTCCTAGGAGCAGCGCGTTGAGGAAGATGTTCTCCAGCCCGGTCAGCTCGTGGTCGAAGCCGGTGCCCAGCTCCAGGATCGGCGAGACCGCGCCCCGCACCTCGATCTGGCCGCGCGTCGGCTTGAGCACCCGCGAGATCACCTTGAGGAGCGTGCTCTTGCCCGCGCCGTTGCGGCCGACGATCCCCACCGTCTCCCCTTCGTGGATCGTGAGGTCGACGTCCCGCAGCGCCCAGAGCTTTTCGTAGGCGAGAGCCCCCTTCATCCAGTGGATCGCGTACTCCTTGATCGACGGGATGCGCTGCTTCGCCAGGCGGTAGCAGAGCGACACCTGCTCCAGGCGGATGGAGACGTTGTCAGACATAGAACGGGATCCGGTCGCTGCTCCGGCGGAACACCCAGAGGCCGAGGACGAAGGCGAGGATGGCGATGCCCGTGCACACCGCGAGATGCGAGAGCGGCGGCACCTCTCCCTGGTAGATCGGGTCGCGGAACGTCTCCAGGATCGAGCGGACCGGGTTGAAGCGGACGACCCAGCGCAGCTTCTCCGGCACGATCTCCTTGGGATAGAAGATCGGCGTCAGATACATGAGGAGCGACAGGATCACGCCGATCAGCTCCACCACGTCGTGGAAGAACACCGCGAGCGGCGACAGCAGCAGGCCCGCCCCGAGCGTGAACAGGGCCGCGAGGAAGATGGACACCGGCAGGAAGAGGAGCGCCGGCGTCAGCGGGTGCCCGGTCACCAGCAGGATGAGAAACAGCGGTACCAGCGCGAAGGTCAGGTTCACCACCCCCGAAAGCACGTTGGCCAGCGGGAAGACCGCCGTGGGCACGGGCAGCTTCTGGAGGAGCTGCGCGTTGCCGCGCAGGCTGTTCATCGACGACACGATGCTCTGGCTGAAGAAGTTCCAGAACAGGACCCCGGCCAGCGCGTAGACCGGGTAGTTCGTGATCGCGAAGCCGCGGAAGACTGAGCTGAACACCGTCTGCCACACGACCATCATCAGCAGCGGCTGGAGCATCGTCCAGACGAAGCCGATGGCCGAGCGCCGGTAGCGCACCTTCAGCTCGCGCGCAACAAGGGCGCGGACCAGGTCCCGATAGCGGTAGACGTCCTGCATGCGGCTGCTTTCTATACCGCGGCTCCCGGAGATGGCAAGTTTTACCTCGGATTGACCTCGGATAGGGCCCGTTCCGGGCTCCCGCCCGAGACCGCTCTCCCCTGGTCCAGCTCTGGCTCACAACTTGCAGACATGGGCCCCCCAGGACGTAGCCCGCAGTACGTCGTCTCTTCGACTCAGTCTGCCGATGAAGGAAGGGTAGGGCACGAGGCTCTTGCGTTTTCATCGGCTCAACATCCTTGGCAAGGAGACGCCTACGATGAGAAGTTCTTTGAGGAAGACCGTGGTCTTGGGGTTCCTGGCCCTGGGGATGACGGCAGTATCGACCATGCCGGCGATATCGGCGACGTCGGCAACATCGGCGACGGCGGCGACGGGGCAGCGCGAGGAGGCGCGGGCGAAGATCGCCGCCGACCTCCAGGAGCGCCTGGTGCGGCCGGTGGACAAGAAGGTGCTCGAACGGGAGGCGCGCTCGATCGAGCGCTCGCTCTCGGACGAGCAGGTCGACGCCGTGCTGCGCGGCGATCTGGGCGATCCCGAGGCCCTCCAGCTCCAGAACGTCACGGCCGAGGCCGTGGGCGACGCCACCTCCGACCTCCTTTTCGTGCCACTCGACCCCTGCCGCATCATCGACACCCGGCTCTCCGCCGGGGGCAAGATGGAGCCCAACGCGACCCGCAACTTCAGGGTGGTCGGGACCACCGGCTTCGAGGCTCAGGGCGGCAACGCCGGCGGCTGCGGCGTGCCCGCGGGCGCCACCCAGCCCCAGGCCGCGGCGGTCATGCTCAACATCGTGGCGATCGACGCCGAGGGCGCCGGCAACATGCGGGCCTGGGAGTTCAACCAGCCGATGCCCAACGCCTCGTCGATCAACTACCAGCGGCTCAGCCCCAACCCCATGAACATCGCGAACGGCCTCATCGTGCCGATCGCGGGCCTCTCGACCCTGGACTTCGACCTGAGCGTGATGGCGAGCTTCAGCCGCGTCCATCTCGTGGCCGACGTCGCCGGCTATTTCACGCGCTTCCCGGTCGAGCAGTTCCAGTCCGGCCTCAAATCCACGGCCCTGACCAACGACTTCACCACCCTGATCGACCTGTCGGACGGCGCCTGCAAGGAGCTCAACTCCTGCACGATCACCACCGATACGCCGGGCACCGTGATCGTCGAGGCCTGGGGCCAGTTCGTGGCCAGCCACACGGCGGGCACGCTGGACCGGGTGGCGATCGGCGTCGAGACCGCGGCCTCGGTGGCCTGCAACGACTCCGACTCGGTCAACGCCTCGGACTTCGAGGTCCCGGCCTCGCTGGGGACCAACGTCGACGTCGACTTCACGGTCAGCCACGGCCGGTCCTTCTCTCAGGCCGCGGGACAGACGCGGACCTACCGCCTGAGTGGCCAGATGCTGAGCGGCGCCAATTCGGGCGACAAGATCGAAAACTCGCGGCTCATCTGCACGTTCATCCCGGATTGACGGACCCAGGAAAGGAGCTGCCATGAACGTTTCAAAGCCAGCTTTCCTCCTGGGAGCCGCCGTCCTCCTGCTGCCGCTCGCGGTCGTCGCTCAGGAATCTCAGGAGCCCCTCCGCACCGCGGGCAAGGAGCGCACCGCGCTCGAAGCCTACGCCCGGAACCAGGTCCGGGGGATGATCGAGACCAAGGCCGTCCGTCCGACCGATCCCGCGCGGACCGCCGACGAGACGAAGCGGATCGTCAAGGCCATGACCGACCAGCAACTCCGCGATCTCTCCTCAGGTGAAGACGTGGAGACGGTCACCGCGCCGGTGATCCAGGACTTGCGGAGTGTCAACGCTGCCGCGCTGGGCGACGGCACCTCCAGCCTGACCTTCGTGCCGCTCGCGCCCTGCCGGCTCCTCGACACCCGCGCCGCCGGCCCGGGCAAGATGAACCCGGGCGAGACCCGCGACTTCCAGGTCGCCGGCACCACCGAGTTCGGAGCCCAGGGGGGCAACCTCGGCGGCTGCGGCGTGCCGTCGGGCACCGCCGTGCCGGCCGCCGCGGCCGTGATGATCAACCTGGTGGCGATCGAAGCCGAAGGTCCCGGCAACATCCTGGCCTGGCCCTACGGCCAGACCATGCCGAACGCGTCGTCGATCAACTTCCAGACCGTCAATCCCGCGATGAACGTGGCCAACGGCCTGATCGTTCCCATCGCGGGCACGAACCTGGTGCCGGCCGACCTCCACATCCAGGCGCGCATCAGCCGCGTCCACGTGGTGGCGGACGTCACGGGCTACTTCACCCGCTTCCCGATCGAACAGTTCCAGACCGCGAAGAAATCGATCACCGTCGTCTCCGACGGCGGCCAGGTCGACCTCTCGGCCGGAGCCTGCACCGAGGTGAACTCCTGCACGATCGACGCGGGCGCCACCGGCAAGGTCATCGTGCGCGCCTGGTCGCAGATCCAGCTCAGCCACGGCACGAACATTGGAGGCGACCGCATCGCGGTGGGCGTGAAGAACGCCGATCCCACGAACTGCACGAACAACGACCAATCGATCAACGCCACGGACTTCGAGCTGCCGGACTCGCTTCCGGCCGAGCCCGCCGTCGACTGGACGCTCTCGCACAAGCGCATCTACAGCCAGGGCAAGGGCGTGAAAACCTATTACATCAACGCCAGGATGATCACCGGTGCCGGCGCCGGCGACCTCATCGAAAACTCCCGGATGATCTGTACGTTCATTCCGGATTGATCGATTCGAAGCGGCGCAGCGCGCCCGCGGCGCGGCGGAGAGCCTGGCTCTCCGCCCGCCATCCCTCGCCCCTGGCCACGAACAGTCCCAGAAGCCGCAGCGCCGCTCCGGCGCGCATCACGAAAGCCGCCCGCCGGCCCCATTTCCGGCCGCGGCTTTTCTCCGCCCAGCGCAGCAGATCCGTCCAGAGCAGCTCCGAATTCTGCTTTCCCCAGGAATTGGGATCACGACCGATCGTCGCGCCGTGGTGGTGCATCACCCGGACGTCCGGAAGGATCTCGACCTTCCAACCCGCGGCCCCGGCCCGGAGGCAGACGTCGAGGTCCTGCGCGTAGAACCGGAACCTCTCGTCGAGCGGCCCGACCTGATCCCAGACGCGCCGCCTCATCGCGAGCGCCGCGCCCGTCACCCAGTCCACCATGCCCGGAGCCGCTCCGACCGGCTTGACCTTGCGGTAGCGGGGGAGCCGGGCCAGCAGCCGCGGCAGACCGCTGGTCAGCCCGAAGAGCCAGAGCAGGCTCGGAGCCCGGCCGCCGCTCCATTGCGGGCTGCCGTCCGGGTAGTGGAGTGCCGCGCCGGCCACGCCAAGCTTCGGATCGCGGTCGAACGCCGCGAGCAGGCTCGCAAGAGAGCCCGGCTCGACCTCCGTATCACTGTTGAGCAGCAGGAGGATCTCGCCGCGGGTCTGGGCCATCCCGAGGTTCGCGGCCCGCGTGAAGCCGCCGGCCGACCCCGCTGGAAACCGGCGCAGGACCGTGACATCGCGAGCCGCCAGAGCCTCTGCGGTTCCGTCCGAGCCGCCGTCGTCCACGACCACGATCTCCACGGGTGTCCCCTCGGCCTCCAGCGTCTCGACACACCGGAGCGTGAGGTCGCGGGTGTTGTGGGTCGGGATGACGACGGAGAGCTTGCTCATCAGGGTCGTAGTAGAATCGCCCACCGGTCGACCGAACGCAAGACAGATCCGCTTTTATCTGAGCATCGATGCCCACCGAACCGACCGTCTGCTTCTTCCAGGCGTACAACCGGGACTACATCCGCACCGAGACGCTCCTCCAGGGCCTGGAGGAGAACGGCGTGCCCGTGGTCCTCTGCCAGGAGAACCGCAAGAGCCCGCTGCGCTATCCGCTGGCCTTGTGGAAGTTCCTGCGCGGAGTGGGGAAGTGTGACGTCGTCCTCGCGAACTTCCGCAGCTTCGAGACCCTCTGGCTCCTGCGCCTGCTGACCCGCAAGCCGATTCTTCACGACGCCCACATCTCCTTCTGGCAGAGCGCCTGCGAGGAGCGCGGCTGGTTCCGTCCGGACTCGCTGCCCGGCCGCTTCCTCTTCTTCATGGACCGCCTGAACTGCCGGCTTTCCGATCACGTCCTGATCGACACCGAATTCCATCGCGATTATTTCGTGAACACCTTCGGCGTCCCGCCGGAGAAGATCACCAGCATCTACATCTCCTGCGAAGACAAGCTTTTCTTTCCCAGGCCAGCCCCGCCGAAACCGCCGAAGACCAGCCCGACCACAACCGTTTTCTGGTCCGGCAGCGGCATTCCGCTCCAGGGCCTGGACGTACTTTATGAAGCCTGCAAGGAGCTGCAGAACCGCGGCGCGGACGTGGTCCTGCGCCTCGCCGGCTGGAGCGGCATCATCGAGCGCCTGAAGAAGACCGCGGAGTCGGAAGGCGTCCGCAATATTATCTTCCTCGGCAGCATCCCACGCCGCCAGGTGATCGAAGAGATCGCCGCCGCGGACATCGGGCTCGGCGGTCATTATTCGACCATCCCGAAAGCCGCCCAGGTGATCGCGGGCAAGGTCTACGAATTGATCGCGATGAAAAAGCCCGTGATCCTCGGAGACAGCCCAGCCACCCGTGAGCTTTTCGTAGATGGCGAAAATGCTCTCATGTGCCAGATGGGCTCGCCGACCGCGCTCGCCGACGCCGTGCAGCGGCTGGCCGAAGATCCGGCGCTCGGCGAGAGGCTGGCCGGGAGCGCCCATGCCCTCTACGAGAGCCGTCTCCGCCCGCGGGTGGACGTCCTTCCCCTACTGCCCGTGCTGCGTCGTCTGGCCGGTAGGTCCGATCCGGTATAATCGGGGCAAGACCATTACCACGGGAGGGGCGGCAGGGCGCGGGAAGGAGTGTCGTGCATGAAGGTCCTCGTGCTGGGAGCGAACGGCTTCATTGGCCACAGCCTGATCGGGCGCATCCTGGCCGACACCGACTGGGAGGTCTATGGCATGGACCTCGCCCAGGACCGTATCTGCCATCACTTCGGAAACAGCCGCTTCCACTTCACCCTGGGCGACATCACGGCCTGTCGCGACTGGGTCGAGCTCCACGTCCGCAGGTGCAACGTGGTGCTGCCTCTGGCCGCGGTGGCGACGCCGATCGACTACGTCAGGGATCCCCTGCACGTGTTCTCGCTGGATTTCGAAGAGAACCTCCACATCATCCGCGCCTGTGTGCGTCATCGCAGGAGGGTGATCTTCCCGTCCACGTCCGAGGTCTACGGCATGTGCCCGGACGAGCTGTTCGACGAAGAGGCCAGCTCCCTGGTGCTCGGCCCGATCGGCAAGCAGCGCTGGATCTACTCCTGCTCCAAGCAGCTCCTGGACCGCATCCTCTGGGCCTACGGCGAGGAGGGTCTTTCCTTCACCATCTTCCGTCCGTTCAACTGGTTCGGCCCGAACCTCGACGACTTCCGGCGCCCGGAGCGCGGCAGCTCGCGGGTGGTCTCCCAGTTTCTCGGCGCCCTGATGCGCGGCGAGCCGCTGCAACTGGTCGGAGGAGGGGAGCAGAGGCGCGCCTTCACGTACATCGACGACGGCGTGGACGCCCTGCTCCGAATCCTGCGCAACGAAGGCGGCCATGCCGAGGGGCGGATCTTCAACATCGGCAATCCAGGGAACGATTACTCGATCCGCGAGCTGGCCGAGGTCATGGTCGAAATGCTCGCCGAGCTCCCCGGCTTCGGACATCTCCGCGACACCGCCGTTCTCGAGGACATTTCCGGCACCGACTATTACGGGGACAGTTACCAGGACCTGAACCACCGTCGGCCGGACATCACGCGCGCTCGTACGCTCCTCGGCTGGGAGCCGCAAATCTCCCTGCGGGAGGGTCTCCGCCGCGTGATCGCCTTCCATCTCGACGCCAGCCAGGAGCCGGAGATGCGCAAGAGCGCGGCCGGCTGAGGGGCCGGTTCGCGCGGAATGCCTGCGTCCCTCCGGGACGCGGGGGGGGTGGGGGCGGGCGACAGGCCAGGGATTGAAGCCACCAGGGATTGAAATCCCTGGCTTTACACCGCAGCCCCTTCGGGGCTGGGAACAGGGCGAGCGTGGGGATCAGGGCATCCATAAAACCGCCAGCGAATCCTGCTCGAATGGCCGCCGCGCTTGGATCGCATCCTGCCCCGAAGGGGCACAGGCGTGTAGCCAGGGATTTCAATCCCTGGTCGTCGGATCAACCCCCAACCTCCCCGCGTCCCGGAGGGACGCAGGCGCCGCCTCAACCCAGGAGATAGCGTTCGTCGTAGGTGATTCCGTGGCGGTTCAACAGCGCGACGAGCTCGTCTCGGAAGGTGGTTCGGCGGTGGTGCCGCTCCTGATTGCGAATGTATCGGCGCACCCGTTCCGCATGAGAGGCGCTGACCGAGAAAGCGCCATACCCTTCCTGCCATTCAAAATGATGGTCAGGATGCTTTTCCGCGTTCACCCATCTCGAGGAATTTCCCTTGACGAGTTTGATGATCCTGGCTATGGCAACATCGGTCTTGATCCTGGCGAGGAGGTGGACATGGTCGGACACCCCGCCGATCTCCAGCAGAATGCCCCCCTCGCCCCGGAGAATGCCTCCCATATATTGGTAGAGAGGCTCCTGGAGGCCGGGCTGGATCGAGGGCATGCGGTTCTTGGTGGAAAAGACAATGTGGTAGAGAAGGTTCGTGAATGTGGATGGCATGGCGCTGCCGACGATACCAGAATCATGGACACGCGATACGGGCCCGATAAATGCCTGCGTCCCTCCGGGACGCGGGACGCCGGGGGGTGGGGGCCGCCTCGGCTACCAGGGATTGAAGCCACCAGGGATTGAAATCCCTGGCTTTACGCCACAGCCCCTTCGGGGCTGGGAGCATGGCGAGCGTGAGGATCAGGGCATTCATAAAAACGCCGGAGAATCCTGCCCGAATGGCCGCCGCGTTCGATCGCATTCTGCCCCGAAGGGGCACAGGCGTGTAGCCAGGGATTTCAATCGATTTCAATCCCTGGTTGTCGGATCAACCCCCAACCTCCCCGCGTCCCGGGAGGGACGCAGGCATCCGTGCAGCCGGTACGCTGCACGCTGAATCGGATCCGACGGGCGGTACGGCAAGCTCGGCCTCCGGCCGCGCCGCTTTGCGGGACTGCGGAGAGACTCGGGAAAGCCTCTTTCCCGACCTTCTCCGAGGCCCATCAAGTCGGGAAGGCCCCTTTCCCGACTCGTTGGAGGGCGCGGCAACCCGGGAAAGAGGCTTTCCCAACTCTCCGAGCCGGTCGGCAACCCGGGAAAGCGGCTTTCCCGGATCTCTCAACGTCTCAGAAAGTCGGGAAAGCGGCTTTCCCTACTTATCCGGCCGCGTAGAAAGTCGGGAAAGAGACTTTCCCGGTTTTCCGAGAGGCGCAGAGAGTTGGGAAAGAGGCTTTCCCGGATCTCCGGGCGGTTCGATGACCCGGGAAAGCAGCTTTCCCGGGTGTCGGCGAGGAGGAGAGAGTCGGGAAAGTGGCTTTCCCGACTCTCTTACTCTTCCGTCGCGGGCGTTGTGCGGGACTTCCGGCGTCCCCGGTTCGGGCGGATGCCGTAGGCGATGAGCATCTCGTTGGCGTCGCCAAGGTGCAGCTTCAGGTGCTGGCGGAGCACGGTGTGCTTCAATCGCCCCGCTTCCAGAATCTGCTGGAGCTCATGCGTGGCCTTCTGCTTCGCGGCTTCGAGAGCGTTGCGCTCGGCCACGAGCTGCTTCGCCCGGCTGTACATCTCCTCCAACTCCTCCTTCTTGCCCTCGAACCCCGGGATCTCGACCCCGGTTTCCTCCATTTGCCGGAGGAACCGGCCCCAGGCCTCCACCGTCACTGCGAAGCTCTCTCTCGGCATCCGTTCTCCTCGTCCAGATAGAAATCTCAGTGGCAGTGATCGACCTCAATGCTCCCCTCGAGGCTGATGTCTCCCAGGTTGCAGCTCACGTCGAGCGTCCCACCCACGTCACGCACCTGGTTGACCCACCAGTTGTTCGCCTGCACCCTCAGATCGAGCACGCGGCAGTCGGCCGCCCGCACGACGACACCGTAGGGCGGAGTCCCTTCGAGTCCGGTGATCCGCAGGCCGGGTCCGTCGAGCGGGTCGAGCACGGCTCGGAGGGCGACGGTCGAGCCGGAGCCCCGGAGGATGAAGCCGAAGAACTGCTCCACCTCGCCGGTCTCGCAGAAGGCGGGCGTCCAGATGAGCATCTCGGTACCGGCCGGGCCGGTGTGGATGACGATCTCGCCAGCCGCGGACGGGCTCATCACCTGCTGCGTCTCCTTGATCAGGCTGCAGCCGGCCAACGCCATGGCGGCGAGGATGGGGAGGACTGGTCGGCGTCTCATGCCTTGACCAGCCACTCCCGCAGCTGCTCCGCCGTGCCGTTGAAGAGGTTCAGGTCGACCGCGGCCGAGATGCCCTGGATGGTCCCGGTCTGGGAGTGCTGCCAGAACTGCCAGGTGGTCCAGCCTTCCGGCAGGGTTGGCTTCGAGGCATAGTCGGCGAGCCACAGCGGGTGGCAGGTGAGCGCGAGGTCCGGGGTATTGGAGTTCCAGAAGCCCGGGGCGGTGTAGAGGATCGGCTGCCGGCCCGTCTCGCTCTGGACGATCTGGAGCCAGGTGGAGACGCCGCTCCAGAGCTGCTGCCCACTGACGCCGCCGTTGATCTCGACGTCGAGGACCGCCGGCAGGTCGTCGGGCTCCAGCTTGACGGTGGAGAGGAAGTGCTGCGCCTGGCTGGTCGGATCGTCCGCGGGCTCATAGAAGTGATAGGCGCCGCGCAGCAGTCCGAAGACCTTCATCGCCGGCCAGTTCACGCTGAACTGCGGGTCCACGTAGGTGATCCCCTGCGTGGCCTTGACGAAGGCGAAGACGGCGCCCGCGGCGGCGACCTCCTGCCAATTCACGGTCCCCTGGAAGTGGGACACGTCGATCCCTGTCGCCTGGCTCTGCTCGGTCATAGCCTTCTCCTGGAGTTGGACTTCCTGTCCTCCTATCCTAAACCGGTCCGGGCCGGTTATGGTATGGTCGGGAACGGACGCCTTTGCCGCACCGAACGCACGCACTCCATGAGCAGCACGAAGGACGATCCCGAAGCGGCGCTCGACGCCGCCACGCTCCTCGCCCGGCAGGAGGCCGAGCGACTTGCGGCCATCGTCGAGTCGTCCGAGGACGCGATCATCAGCAAGACCCTCGACGGGGTCATCCGGACCTGGAACCGTGGCGCCGAGCGGCTCTTCGGACACCGGGCCGAGGAGGCCGTCGGCCAGTCGATCACGCTGATCATCCCGCCGGACCGGCTGTCCGAGGAGACGGACATCCTGGCCCGGCTGGCGCGCGGCGAGCGGATCGAGCATTACGAGACGGTCCGGCTGGCCAAGGACGGCCGCCTGATCGACATCTCGCTCACCATCTCGCCGGTCCGCGATGCCACGGGCCGCATCGTCGGAGCGTCGAAGGTCGCCCGCGACGTGACCGAGCGCCGGCAGGCGGAGGAGGCGCTGCGCGAGGCCGACCGCCGCAAGGACGAGTTCCTGGCGCTGCTGGCGCACGAGCTCCGGAATCCTCTCGCGCCGCTGCGCAACGGCCTGGAGGTGATGCGGCTGGCGGCCGGCAACGAGGAGATCCTGGCCAGGGCGCGGGACATGATGGAGCGCCAGCTCTCCCACATGGTGCGGCTGATCGACGACCTGCTCGACATCTCGCGCATCAACCGCAGCAAGATGGAGCTGCGCCGTGCCCCGGTGACGCTGGCGGAGGTGGTCGAGAGCGCGGTGGAGACCGCGCGCCCGGCGCTCGACGCGGCCGGGCACGAGCTGACAATCTCGCTGCCGTCCGAGCCGGTGGCGCTGTACGCCGACCTGACCCGTCTGTCGCAGGTCTTCTCCAACCTGCTCAACAACAGCGCCAAGTACACGGAGCCGGGCGGCAAGGTCAGCGTTGCCGCGACCCGCGACCCGCGGAACGGCCACGTGGCAGTGACTGTCAAGGACAACGGCATCGGCATCCCGGCGGGGGACCTGTCACGCATCTTCGACATGTTCAGCCAGGTGGACCGCTCGGTCGAGCGCAGCTCCGGCGGCCTCGGCATCGGCCTGGCGCTGGTCAAGGGCCTGGTCGAGATGCACGGCGGCACGATCGAGGCCGCGAGCCCCGGTCCCGGCCAGGGCAGCACGTTCACGGTCCGGCTGCCGGTGCGGGAGGCTTGAACCCTCCGGTCCGCCCCGATCCGGGAATCCGGACGGGACGGACCCTCTTATTTTCTCCGGCGCCTACTTTGCTCCCTTCTGCGGCCCTCTGGCCTGCTCTTCGTCGGCCTCCTGGGAGCCGGCGGGCCGGGCGCCCTTCTGCGGACCGCGGGCCTGGCGCGCCTCGTCGCCGGGGGAGCCGGCGGGCGCGGCACCCTTCTGCGGTCCCCGGGCCTGTGCGCGCTGAGCCGCGGAAGAACGCCCGCCGCCTCCACCTCTCAGTTCCTTTGTGGCCTTGCCGCGTTCGCTCGCCGGCTGCGCGGCCAGCCCTTCGCTTTGGCAGCACTGGCCGAACAGGTTGGAGCAGTTCACCACCTCTTCATACGTGGGCGGCGGGGCGCAGGGATCCGGCGTGGTGCAGACGTCCGGCGGGCAGATGCAGCCTTTCTGAAGCGTCGCGATGATCTCGCGCGCCACGCAGCGCCCAAGCTTCATGCCCTGGATGTGATCGGAGCGCCAGTGGATGCCGGCCCAGAGCCGCGCCATGCCCGTGTTGTCCGCCATCTTGTCGAACTCCGCCGTGTAATCCGGGAAGAAGAAGGAAAGAATTTCGCTGGCAGCCCCGGAGTACGTGCTGTGACCCGACGGATAGGAAGGATGGCGCGGCGTTCCCGGCGAAGGCGTGGGCATGGTGCGCACGGCGCCGTCGCCGGAGCCCGTGGCGTTGACCTCGCGGTTGAAGAGCACGCTCACGCGGTAGTCGTACTCCCAGGGACGGGGCCGGTAGCGGACGCCCGTGCGCGTTGTAAACCATTTGTAGTGCCAGGCCGCGAGCAGGGCGCTGTAGATGGCCATGTCGAGGGCCGCCCAGA
>JACZDC010038538.1_pt1 | contig 13151 bp, 13 predicted proteins | sample 8641791 | NCBI WGS metagenome assembly JACZDC01 (sample SAMN15324613, study PRJNA640507) | soil metagenome | isolation source: intercropping peanut in the second line | place: China: Luxin town, Laibin City, Guangxi Province | collected 2019-07-25 | depth 10cm m
GAGCTGGAGGCGCGGCTGATCGACGACCTGCTCGACCTCACCCGCATCGCCCGCGGCCGGCTGGAGCTCCACCGCGGCATCACCGACGTCCGGGCGGTGGTCGAGCACGCCATCGAGATCTGCTGCGCCGAGGCGGTGGAGGCAGGCCGGCTGCGGGTGGTCGCCGAGCTCTCGGCCGCGGAGCACCGCGTGTGGGGCGACGGCCCGCGCATGACCCAGATCTTCTGGAACCTGCTGCGCAACGCCGTCAAGTTCACGCCCGACGGCGGCACCATCCACGTGCGGAGCTGGAACGACGGAGCCCCCGACGACCTGGAGCTGGTGGTGGAGGTCACGGACACGGGCATGGGCATCGAGCCCTCCACGATCCCGCTCATCTTCACCGCCTTCGAGCAGGGTCCGTCGCCGGTCAGCCGCAAGCTCGGCGGCCTGGGGCTCGGCCTGTCGATCAGCAAGGCGATCGCCGACCTGCACGGCGGCCGCATCACGGCCGTGAGCCAGGGATACGGCCGGGGCGCGACCTTCCGCGTCCACCTGCCCGCCGGGCGCTGGCCGGCCGAGGCCAGGCCCACGCCGCTGCCGCCAACGGCGGCGGCTGAGCCGGCGCAGCGCATCACCCGCCAGCTCCGCCTCCTTCTGGTCGAGGACCACCTCGACACCGCCGAGGCCATGGCCGAGCTGCTGCGCGCCCTGGGCCACGGGGTCCGGGTGGCCGGCAGCGTGGCCGCCGGCCTCTCCGTCGCGGCGGCGACGCTGGCGGCCGGCGAAGCCATCGACCTGGTGATCAGCGATCTGGGGCTGCCCGACGGATCGGGAATGGATCTGATGCGCGAGCTGGTTTCGCGGTACGGTCTGCGTGGCATCGCCCTCTCCGGTTACGGCTCCGAGGAGGACGTGCGCCGCAGCCTCGAGGCGGGATTCACCCGGCACCTGACGAAGCCGGTCAACCTCCAGGCGCTCGAATCCGTCATCCTGGAAGCGGCGGCGCGGCAGGCGTGAAATTTTTCCCGTAAAATACCCCCCTCGGTCCGAGTTGGGTTAACGCGCTCTCTTTCATAGGACACCGATGGCTCAACCGATCACCTACCCCGACTTCAACGCGCCCGCGGGCATCCGCAAGGCGCCCACCGGCATCGCGGGTCTCGACGAGATTACGGCCGGCGGCCTCCCCGCGGGGCGGCCGACCCTGATCTGCGGCAGCGCCGGCTGCGGCAAGACCCTCATGGCCATGGAGTTCCTGGTGCGCGGCGCGACCGAATTCGGCGAGCCGGGCGTCTTCGTGAGCTTCGAGGAGGGGGCCGAGGAGCTCGGCGAGAACGTGCGCTCCCTCGGCTTCGACCTCGACGAGCTGGCCGCCCAGGACAAGCTGGTCGTCGACTACGTGCACGTCGAGCGCGGCGAGATCGAGGAGACCGGCGAGTACGACCTCGAAGGGCTCTTCATCCGCCTGGGCTTCGCCATCGACTCGATCGGCGCCAAGCGCGTGGTCCTCGACACCCTGGAGGTCCTGTTCGGCGGACTCCAGAACGAATCGATCCTGCGCTCCGAGCTGCGCCGCCTGTTCCGCTGGCTCAAGGAAAAAGGCGTGACCGCCGTGATCACCGGCGAGCGCGGCGACGGGGCGCTCACCCGCCACGGCCTGGAGGAGTACGTCTCCGACTGCGTCATCCTCCTCGACCACCGCGTCATCGAGCAGCTCGCCACCCGCCGGCTGCGGGTGGTCAAGTACCGCGGCAGCATCCACGGCACCAACGAGTACCCGTTCCTGATCGACGAGCGCGGCATCGAGGTCCTGCCGGTCACCTCGCTCGGGCTCACCCACAACGCGTCGAGCGAGCGCATCTCCTCGGGCGTGCCGGGTCTCGACGCGATGCTCGCCGGCGAGGGCTACTACCGCGGCAGCAGCGTCCTGATCTCGGGACGGGCGGGCACGGGCAAGACCAGCCTCTCCTCCCACTTCGTGGAAGCCGCCTGCCGCCGCGGCGAGCGCGCCATCTACTTCGCCTTCGAGGAGTCGCGCAGCCAGGTGGTGCGCAACATGCGCTCGATCGGCCTCGACCTCCAGCCGTGTGTGGACAAGGGGCTGCTGCTGTTCCACGCCTCGCGCCCGACCCTGCACGGCCTGGAGCGCCACCTGGTGACCATGTACAAGACCATCCGCGACTTCCAGCCGCGGGTCGTGGTCGTGGACCCGATCACCAACTTCCTTTCGGTGGGCAACGAGGAGGAGGTCAAGAGCATGCTGATGCGGCTCATCGACTTCCTCAAGGCGCACCAGATCACGGCGCTGTTCACCAGCCTGACCCATGGCGACCACCTGGAGGCGACCGAGGTGGGCGTCTCGTCTCTCATGGACGCCTGGCTCCTGGTGCGGGAGAACGAGATCAGCGGCGAGCGCAACCGCACTCTCTACGTGCTCAAGTCGCGCGGCATGGAGCACTCGAACCAGATGCGCGAGATGCTGCTCACATCGGAGGGCATCCGGCTCGTCGACCCCTATCTCGGATCGGAGGGGGCGCTCACCGGGGCCGCGCGGATGGCGCAGGAGGCGAAGGAGAAGGCCGCGCTGCTGGCGCGCCAGCAGGAGACCGAGCGCCGCAGGCGCGACCTGGAGCGCAAGCGGCAGGCGTTGGAGGCCCGCATCGCGGCCCTGCGCCTGGAGTTCGAGACCGAGGAAGAGGAAGCCAGGAAGAGCATCGAACAGGAAACGGCTCGCGAGGAGACTCTCCTCGGGGACCGCAACGATATGGCAAAGGCCCGGAAGATGGGGCCGAAGGTCGGCACCCTGCCGGAGGAGGGACGAGCATGAGCACGAGCAACCACACGCTGCCCCAGGAGCCGCCCCCCGACGCCGGCGAGTTCTATGATCTGCGCCTCTACGTCGCGGGGCAGACGCCGAAATCGGTGGCGGCCATCGCCAACCTGAAGCGCTTCTGCGAAGAGCACCTGGCGGGCAAGTACCGGATCGAGGTCGTGGACCTGGTGCAGGACCCCAAGCTGGCGCGCACCGACCAGATCCTGGCGATCCCCACCCTGGTCCGCCGGCTGCCCGAGCCGATCCGCAAGATCATCGGCGACCTGTCGAACTCCGAGCGCGTGCTGGTGGGGCTGGACGTCCGGGCGGGGAGCTGATCGCCGATGCCGCCGATGCCGGGCGACGTCCAGCCAGCACAACCTGCCGAAGAGCCGCAGCGCTACGCGCTCCGGCTCTTCGTGACCGGGGCCACGCCGGGCTGCAGCCGGGCTGTCGCCAGCATCAAGATGTTCTGCGACAAGTTCCTGAAGGGCCGCTATTCGCTCGAGGTGGTCGACGTCTACCAGCAGCCCGAGCTGGCCGACCAGCAGCGCATCCTGGCGACGCCCACCCTCGTCCGGCTGCACCCGCTGCCGTTCCGCCGGCTCGTGGGCAACCTGTCCCTGTCCGATCCCGAGCGCCTCTCGGCGGCGCTCGGGCTTTCTCCGAAACCTTGAAGCGAGGAACCTGCATGACCATGGAAATGGACGTGGAGGAGCTCCACCTGCGGTTGCAGGAAGCGGAAGAGACCCTGAGCGCCATCCGCCATGGCGAGGTGGACGCCCTGGTCGTGACCGAGAGCCGCGGCGAGCGGGTCTACACGCTCAAGAGCGCGGACCGGCCCTACCGCCTGATGATCGAAGGCATGCGGCAGGGGGCCGTCACGCTCACGGCGGAAGGGCTGGTGCTCTACTGCAACGCCTGTTTCGCCTCGATGCTCCGGCTGCCGCTCCAGGGCCTCATCGGCGCCCAGATACAGAGCCACGTGGCGGAGGAGAGCCGCGACATCTTCGGCGCCCTCCTGCGCGCCAGCCAGGGACAGGCCGAGATCGCTCTCGAAACCGGCGACGGCGCGCCCTTGTCGGCCTACGTGGCCTTCAGCGAGCTGCCGCTCGAAGAGCCCGGAGAGCCGGTGCTCTGCATGGTGGTCACCGACCTCACCGAGCAGAAGAAGAGCGAGCAGCTCAAGAAGGCCTGGGTCGCGTCCGAGGAGATGAACCTGGCCAAGGACCGCTTCCTCGCGACCCTGAGCCACGAGCTGCGCACCCCGCTCACCCCCGTCCTCGCCCTGATCTCGGCCCTCGAAGGGAGCGACCGCCTGCCCGACGAGCTGCGCGGCGAGATCAGCATGGTGCGGCGCAACGTCGAGCTGGAGGCGCGGCTGATCGACGATCTGCTCGATCTCACCCGCGTCTCCAGCGGCAAGCTCCAGCTCGACCGCCAGGACGTGGACCTGCGCCAGGTGATCGAGCACGCCGTCCAGACCTCGTGCGCCGAGGAGATCGCCACCGGCCGGCGCAACGTCGTGCTCGACCTCGAGGAAGAGGACCATTACATCTGGGGCGACGCCCCCCGCCTTACCCAGGTGTTCTGGAACCTGCTCAACAACGCGGTCAAGTTCACGCCCGAAGGGGCGACCATCAGGGTGCGCTCGCGCCGGGAGACGCCCGGCCGCTTCCTGGTCGAGGTCGAGGACGACGGCGTGGGCATCGATCCCGACGTCCTGCCGCGCATCTTCGACGCCTTCGAGCAGGGCGAGGCGAGCATCACCCGGCGCTACGGCGGCCTCGGCCTGGGCCTCGCCATTTCGCGGACGATCGCCGAGCTGCACGGCGGCACCATCAGCGTAACCAGCGAGGGCCGCGAGCGCGGCACCACCTTCTCGGTCCACCTGCCGGTCGGACCTCGGCGGATCGAGACCGTGGAGCCCGTCGTCGAGGAGCCTCCGGCGTCGAGCCCGGTCCCGGCGCACCTGCGTATCCTCCTGGTCGAAGACCACTCCGACACCGCCGACGCGCTCGCCGACCTGCTGCGCATCCAGGGCCACGACGTCCAGGTTGCCGGCTCCATCGAGCAGGCCCTCGACGTCGCCGCGGCGGCCGGCTTCGACCTCGTCGTGAGCGACCTCGGCCTGCCGGATGGCTCGGGCCAGGACCTGATGCGCAGCCTCTCCAGACGCTACAACCTGCGCGGCATCGCGCTCTCCGGCTACGGCATGGAGGACGACGTCCGCCGCAGCCGCGAGGCCGGCTTCGAGCAGCACCTGACGAAGCCGGTCAACCTGCAGGCCCTGGAGGCTGCCATCCAGCAGGTCGCCGCCAACACCCGGGAGCCCGCGAGGAGTTGACCCTGCCGTCTGGAATGCTGGTCGAAGAGGGGAGGGTCCTGATCGTCGCGCCGGACGCCGACCGGCGAGCCCGGCTGCGTTCGGCGCTCGCCGGCCTGAGCCTGGACGAGGCGTCCAGCGCGGACGAGGCGCGGGTGCGAATCCGCGAGCAACGTCCGGACCTCCTGCTGTTGGCCGCGGGAATCGACGGGGTCGCCGAGGTGCCGGCGATCGTCGTCGGAGCGCGCGACGCCTGCCTGGAGGCCTTCCAGGCGGGCGCGGTCGACGTCCTGGTCGAGCCGTTGGACGACGAGGAGCTGGCCTGCCGTGTGGTCGTCCGCCTGCGCGAGACGCGGGAGCGCCGCCTCGCCGGCGAACGGGAGCGCGAGCTGCTCGCCGAGGCTCACATGGCGGCCGAGGCGTTCGAGAGCCGCGAGCGCGCCATCCAGGACCGCAAGCGCGTCGAGGAAGAGCTCAAGGCTGCCAACGAGGCCAAGGACCGCTTCCTCGCCACCCTCTCCCACGAGCTGCGCACGCCGCTGACCCCGGTCCTTGCCCTGGTCTCCAGCCTGGAGCGCGACGAGCGGGTCCCGGACTGGCTGCGCAGCCAGCTCAACCTGATGCGGCGCAACGTAGAGCTCGAAGCCCGGCTCATCGACGACCTGCTCGACCTCACGCGCGTGACCAGCGGCAAGCTCGAGCTCCGACGCGAGGCCGTGGACGTGGGCGACGTGCTGGCCCACGCCCTGCGCGCCTCGGGGCCGGAGATCGCCGCCAGGGGCCTGCGCCTGGTGGAGGCCGGGCTCCATCCGCGCGACCTGCTGGCCTGGGCCGACGCGCCGCGCCTGACCCAGGTCTTCTGGAATCTGCTCAACAACGCCGCCAAGTTCACGCCGGCTCCCGGCAGCATCACCGTGCGCTCCCGCTCGACCGGCCCCGAGATTCTGATCGAGGTCCAGGACACGGGCATGGGCATCGACGCGGAGGTCCTGCCACGCATCTTCGGCGCCTTCGAGCAGGCGGGCCGCGGCATCACTCGGCGCTACGGCGGCCTGGGTCTCGGTCTCGCCGTGAGCCGCGCCATCGTCCGCCTGCATGGCGGCGACCTCACCGCCTCCAGCCCCGGGGCCGGCTGCGGAGCGACCTTCACCATCCGCCTGCCCGCGGGCCTGCCGGAGGGCAACCTGGACGAGACCCTCCCCGGCTTCGTCAGGCCGAGCATCCCGAGCCACCGCAGCCTGCGCCTTCTGCTGGTCGAGGACCACCCCGACACGGCCGAGGCCATGGCCGACCTGCTGCGCGATCTGGGGCATCAGGTCGCCGTGGCCTCTTCCGTGGCTACGGCGCGCGAGGTCGCGGAAGAGAACGGTGGTTTCGATCTCGTGATCAGCGATCTCGGCCTGCCCGACGGCAGCGGCCTGGATCTCATGCGCGAGCTGTCTGACCGCCACGGCCTGCGCGGCATCGCGCTCTCCGGCTACGGCATGGACGAGGACATCCGGCGCAGCCGGGACGCCGGCTTCATCGCCCACCTGACCAAGCCGGTGAGCCTCCAGACCCTTCAGGACACCATCCTCCAGGCCGCCCGGCGCTAGCCGGCCCGTCTCTTGCTTGCCTTTCGGGCAGCAGAGCTGCGCTCTGCCTGAAAGACGAAAGGAGACCAGCATGAGAGATACCGTTCTGGAGGACCGGCGGTCCGACCTGTCCGACATCCTCGAGGATCGCTTCGAGGTGATCCCGCTGGAGCCGGAGAGCTGGCGGATGTCGGGCCATGGTGGCTTCCACTTCCTGGAAGGCGAGGCGCAGTCGGACGGCGGCCCGGGTCTGCTCTGGTACACCCGGGAGGCCTTCGCGGACTTCGTCCTCAAGGTCGACTGGCGGGCCTCCAGCCGGACGGACAACTCGGGCGTCTTCCTGCGCATCCCGGAGCTCGGCACCGGCAATCCGGACAAGGACTGGAAGCCGGCCGTGGACCTCGGGTACGAGATCCAGATCGACGACCGCGGCCTGGCTCCCGAGGCGGGAGCGTCGGGCGATTCCTTTCACCGCACCGGCGCGATCTACGGCCTGGCGCCGGCGGAGAGCCCCGCCACCCGCGCGGTGGGGGAGTGGAACACCTTCCAGATCGAGGCGCGCGGCCGCGAGATCGCGGTCTGGCTCAACGGCGAGCCGGTCAGCCGTTTCGACGGCGACCCCCTCGGCCGCCTGGCGCGGGGTTACATCGCCCTGGAGGCCCATGGACCCGGCTCCCGGGTCTCATTCCGCAATCTGAGGATCAAGCGACTCTAGAACACGAGCGTGGCAGAGAGAGGAGTTCTCATGAAGAGATCGTGGATTCTGGTGAGTCTGTTTGTCGTTCTCCTGGGGCTGGCCGCCTGTACGGGCACCGGCACGGGGCAGACCGGCACCGCGAATACGATGGGCGGGGCGAGCGGTACGGCCACGACCGATACGTCCGGCATGGCCGGGTCGGCCGACACCTCGTCGGGGGGGATGGGGACCGCGACCGCCGCGGCCCAGGTCGACTGCTCGACCGTGCGTTGCGCGGCCTGCCCGGACGGCCAGACGCCGGCCCTGAAGCCGCCGAACTGCTGCAAGTGCGTCGCTGTCGACACGAGCCTCAACAGCTGCGACAACGTCCGCTGCGCGGCCTGCCCTACGGGACAGCACCCGGCCCTTACACCGCCGGACTGTTGCCGCTGCGTTCCGGACTGATCGTCGATGGCGTCGCCGGTCGCCCCACCCAGCTTTTGCCATGCTCGTGGGTGGGCGGCCGGCGATCCCGTTCTCTAGAGCTGGCTCCGGATGAACGGAGTCACCAGTCTGTAGAGCCGCAGCTTCAGGATCTTCCCGCGGGGAACCCCCGGGAACGGCTCGGACGCACCCGCGGGCCACCCGCGGGAGTCGATCCTCCAGGCGTTCCCAAGGTGATCGTCCAGCGTCGTCCGCAGCTTGGCGGCGAGATCCCGGTCCCGCGCCACGACGAGCAGCTCCGTGTTCAACCGCTCGGATCGGGGATCGAGATTGAACGAGCCCACGATCACGGTCTCGCCGTCGATCACCGCCGTCTTGGCGTGCAGGCTCTCCGCGCCGCGATACTCCCACAGCTCGACGCCTTTCCGGGCCAGCGGTCCGCGATGGCCGACATAGCCCGCCTGCGCCCAGAGGTTGTCGGTCGTGGCCATCGAGTTGGTCAGGATACGGACCTTGACTCCGCGCGCCAGAGCCCGATCGAGAGCCTGGCCGAACGCCCGCGACGGCACCAGGTAGGGCGACTCGATGACCACCGACTCGCGGGCGGAGTCCATCAGGTCCTTGAGCTCATGGGCCACACCGCGCTCGCGGCCCTTTTTTCCGATAGGGTCATGGAGGAACCGGATCGGACCGACCTCCAGGGACGGCTCCTGGATTCGCGTCGGGTCCTGAAGCGCCTGTTGAACCCGGGCGTCGAGCCACGCCTGATGCCGGTCGAGCTCGCGCGCCGCCTTCTCGATCTCCAGCGGAGTCTGGCCTGACGGCGTGACGCCGCGGACCTCACGGCTCTCCCAGAGCTGGAGGAAGTAGTCGCGGGCATCCGCGGCGGCGTCGCCGTCCACCCGGACGTCGAGGTCCAGGTAGTTGCGTCGCCGGAGCTGCCGGCCGAGCCCGAAGTAGGGACTCTCCACGTTGCGCCCGCCAGCCATGAGCGCCCTGCCGTCGACCACCAGCAGCTTGTCGTGCATCCGCCGGGAGACCCAGTGCAGTCGGTCGAATCGGAACGGGTGGTACTCGCGGATCTCGACCCCTTCGGCCAGCAGGTGATCCTGGACCGCGCGCGGAATATGGTTCCACTGCGCATCCACGATCACCTTGACGTCCACACCCCGCCGGGACGCCTGGCGGAGGAGGGCCAGCCCGGTGAGCGTGAGCGGGTCGTGCCCGATGATGAACGACTGCGTGAGGATCTCGGACCGGGCCTCCAGCACCATCTCCACCCGTGCCTCCGCGGCCTCGCGATCCGTCTCGATGAGCCGCGCCCGGTCCGCGGCGGCGGGGAGGGAGAGGGGGAGGGGGAGGGGGAGGAGGGCCAGGGAGAGAAGGACTCTCCAGAGACCTCCTGGGCCCTTTCCGAGAACGTCGATATCCCGCCCCCTCTAACCCCCAGCCGCCTCCGCGATCTCGATCGCGTTGAGCGCCGTGCCGCGGGTGAGGTTGTCCATCACGATCCAGAACCAGAAGCCGCCGGCCTCGTCAGGCCGGATGGTGCCCACGAGCACCTTGTCGCTGGTGCCGGAGTCGATCGGACCCAGGTGTTTCGGGTCCTCGGACATCTCGACGTAGGGATTCGCGCTGAGCGCTTTGCGGAGCGCCTGCGGAGTCGGGTTTCCACCGAACCGGACGTGGAGGCTCACGGCCATGCCGTGGAAGATGCCGCCCTGGACCATCTGCAGCGGCACCGGCGGCATCTCCGGCACGACCTTCTGGAGCATCCCGGACAGCGGCAGCGTGTCCGAGGCCGTCGGCAGCAGGTTGAACGAGAGCTGCTTGCCGTAGACCGGCGACGGGGTGCGGCTGATCATCGCCACGATCTCGCGGGTCTGCTCGAACAGCTCCTGGATGCCGGGATCGCCCTGTGCCGAAGCCGGCTGGATGATCGTGCCCACCAGGTCCACCGGCTGCATCGGGCGCAACGGGTGAAGCACGTGCGCGAGGAGCACCACCGCCGGGTGTGGCGACACGAGGCGCGAACCGGTGGCCACGGCCTCGGAATTCACGCCGGCCACGATGGGCACCCCATCCTCCGGCGTGGAGTCGGGCGAGAGCACCACGGCGAGCGCGTTCGATGAAACGTCGCCGTAGAGCGGACGGTTCGCCGCCACCGGGCCGCAGAAGTACACGGTCGAGACGTCCTTGAGGCTCTCGGGGTCGTAGCGCTGGACCATGGCGGCCGCGCCCTGCACTTCGGTCAGGGTGCCGACCTCCTCGGCCTCGGTGCTCAACAGGCGGATGTCCCGCCAGGATTTCATCCGGCTTTCCAGGGCCTCCCGCAGCTCCTTGCCGACCAGGGTGCCGGGGTGGACGATCGCGATCGCGCTCATCGGGTCACCGCCTCAAAGGGATGTCGTCGTGCGGGGGAGGGGGCGGCGGTGGAACGATCTCGGTCCTCGTCTCCTCGGGCAGGTCCGCGCGGGGCGGGCCGCCACGGCGGAAGATCCGTCCCCAGAGCCAGATCGCCGGCCCGGACAGGGCGTAGAGCACCGCGAAGGTCAGGAAGAAGGCGTAGGGCGCGTAGTAGAGCACCAGCAGGACCGCCGCGATCGGCACGGCCACCCGGTAGCTCATCCGCTGTCGGGGATCGGCGCCCTTGACGCTCCGGTAGCGGAAGGTCGAGACCATCAGCAGGCCCAGGATCAGCAGCGACACGGCTACGAGCCCCTGAAGCCACGGCCGCCATTCGGCGTCCGGCGCCCAGAAGAGCATGGAGCAGATGGTACCGGCAGCGGCCGGCGTGGGCAGGCCCACGAACCAGCGCTTGTCCACCACCTTGTGCTGCACGTTGAAGCGCGCGAGCCGCGTCGCCGTACAGACCATGAAGAAGGCGGAGAGCAGCCAGGCGTCGCGATGGAAGTCCGCCAGGCCCCAGAGGTAGGTCAGGAGGGCAGGCACGGCGCCGAAGGTGACGACGTCGGCGAGGGAGTCGTACTCCTTGCCGAACTCGCTCTCGGTGCCGGTGAGCCGCGCGATCAGGCCGTCGAAGGTGTCGACGATCGCGGCGGCGAAGACCAGCAGCGCCGCCAGCCGGAACAGTTGATCCCTCTCGACGCCGACGGCGTCCATGGCGCGCAGCCCGCACACCACGGCGTAGAAGCCGAGCAGCATGTTGGCGATGGTGAACAGGCTGGGCAGCAGGTAGGCGCCCCGCTTGAGCCGCTGCGGCATCTCGCGCCGGGCGGGCCGCCGCTGGGGCACGTCCTGGATCACTTCGCAGTGTCTCCCGGCAGTCCTGCCCGGAGGGCCATCGGGGTCTCGCCGTTCTTCACCCGATCTCCTTTCTTGACCTGCACCGTGTAGCTCTCGGGCACCAGCAGGTCGACCCGCGACCCGAACTTGATCAGCCCCATCGGCTGACCCCGGTGCACGTGATCTCCCTCTTTCAAATAACAGACCACCCGGCGGGCGAGCAGGCCGGCGATCTGCCGGACGCCGATCGTATCGCCGTTCGGGCGCCGGATCACGGTGAGGTGCTTCTCGTTGACGTCGCCCGCGTCCTCGCGGAAGGCGGCGACCTTCTTGCCGGGCGAGTAGCGCGAGGCGATCACCTCGCCCGCGGCCGGCGCCTTCTGCACGTGGACGTCGAAGACGGAGAGGAAGGTGACGATGCGGTGGTACCGGCGGGGGGGGCCGGGGCCGATCTCCGGGTCCTCGATCGTGTCGATCCGGGTGATCAGGCCGTCGGCCGCCGCCAGCACGACGCCGACGTCGCCTTCATACCGGCGGGTCGGGTCGCGGAAGAACAGGAGGACCGCCAGCCCGACGACCAGGGCCGCGATCGCCCAGCCCGGGCGGTCCACCCAGTAGAGGATCGCCGCCGCGAAGACGAACGGCAGTACGAAGGGCCAGGATTCCTTGGCGAACGTCATCGCAGCGCGGTGCCGGGGGCCCGGTCAGGCCGAGACCCGGCTCTCCTGATGGGTCCGGAGGATGGCCTCCATCTGGTCCTTGAGCGCCAGCTTGTGCAGCTTGATGCGCTTTTCCTCGGCTTCGTCGTCCTGGGAGAGGAGGGATTTGTGCTGCAGGTCGTGCAACCGCCGCTCGTAATCCTGGTGCTCGTCGTACAGGCGGCGGAAATCGGAATCCGTCTGGAGCAGCTCCTCTTTGAGCTCGTCGCGGCTCGCCATGACGTCAACCTCCTTGTGTCTTGATGACGCACCCTCCACGGGCATGTGGACGGGCGCTCAGATGTGATGGGGAAAGACGGAGCGGCCGGAGGCGAGCGGAGCTCACTCGAGGACCGGCTCCTGGCGACGACCCGCGCACAGCACCCGGTGAGGGGCGGCGGAGGTCGATTGGATCGGAAGGCTCATAGGATCGTCGAGGTCGAGAATAGCACGGGGTGAGGTCAGAGGGTCAACGAGAAGATGAGAGCATCGGTCCCGTCCCGGTAGTAGCTCCGCCGCCGGCCGACCCGTCCGAAGCCGAGGTCGCGGTAGAAGGCGATGGCACCCTCGTTGTCCATTCGGACCTCCAGGAAGCAGGTCTGGACTTTTTCCTGGCGCAGACGCCCCAGGCCGTGCTCGACGAGCGAGCGCGCCACGCCGCGGCGGCGATCCGCGGGGTCGACGGCCAGCCGGAGCATCTCGGCCTCGCCGCCGCCGTGGCGGAAGGCGACGTAGCCGGCGGCCGGCTGCCCGTCCGGCGTCGCCACCAGGAGAAAGCCGCGCGGATGGGTGAACTCGTAGGCCAGCAGGTCGTACGGCCAGGGATCGGCGAAGGCGGCGTCCTCGAGCCAGGCGATGCGATGCAGGTCCTCCGCGAGCGCCTGGCGGATGGAGAGGCTTGGGGATACGACCGGATTCACGCGCCGATCTTATGTCAGAGAGCGCCGCGGGCGCGCCGGTGTAATCGCGGGAGGCCGCGAATAGAGCGGCTGGACCAGGAGATCGGGATCCCATTCCAGATCGAGGGAAGAGACCAGCCGCACGGCCGCGCCCGCGAGCGGACCGGCCTCCAGGAGCCGGACCCCCGCGGGCCAGTCCGGGCCGGCGAGCCGCGAGACGCCGAAGCCGACGACCGTGCCTTCGCCGCCGGGGAGCAGCCAGGGGATGCCGCTGCCCGGGACCAGTTGCATCTCTCCCGGCGGCTGGAACGACTGGACGCTCCATTCGCCGCGCAAGGCATCCACGGCGGCGACCACGGGGCCGTCGGCCAGGGTGGAGAGGACGTGCAGGGTGGAGACAGCCGTGGCGCGCACGCCGAGCGCCTGGTGGAGGCCGAGCGCGGTGGCGAGACCGACGCGCAGGCCGGTGAAGCTCCCCGGGCCGCGCAGCGCCA
>JACZDC010081411.1_pt1 | contig 13132 bp, 7 predicted proteins | sample 8641791 | NCBI WGS metagenome assembly JACZDC01 (sample SAMN15324613, study PRJNA640507) | soil metagenome | isolation source: intercropping peanut in the second line | place: China: Luxin town, Laibin City, Guangxi Province | collected 2019-07-25 | depth 10cm m
GACGAGGCCCCACAGGGCCCAACGCGTCCAGGAGCGCCGCGGGCCTTCCTCGTCCAGGCCCAGGGTCGCCCTCATTTCGTCCTGTTGTTGTCTTGAGTCGGTCTTGATCATGATGTCTCCCCTCCACTCAACCATAGCAACGGTCCTGCACGATGCATTCCGGCCTTACAGATTCTTTACATCGGGCCTCTGAAAGGCTTTACATTCCTTACATCTTCCTTACCTGAAAATGACGACTCGGCCGCGCACCGGCCTGTATCTTGCACTTGAGCGAGGTGGGTGGTCACCCGCTCGTCAAGGGGTGAGGGCGTGCCGTATTCTCTGAAATCCACATTCCAAAGACTCCGCTCCAACGTTCTCGCAGGAATCACCGCCGGCGTCCTCCTCGGGACCCTCTCGGGCATTCTGTTCGTCACGGTGAACCGGTATCTCGCCCGTGGCTTTCCGCACCTCGCCTTGGAATCCTTTCGCGAAATCCTCAACCGCTACGTCTTCGGGATGGCGCTCGCATTCCTCGTCCTGAGAGTCGGGGGATTGCTCGTCGCGCGCTCGGCCCGCCTCCGCTGGGCCCTGAAGGAGGTCCGGTGCCTGGCGCTCGCGGTCGTCCGACGGCTCGCGGGCGGCGTGCCGGTCGGCGCCGCGCTCGTCCTGCTCCTGGGCGTCAACGCCACGGCCGGTCTCATGGACGACTCTCCCAAGCCCCGCCTCAACATCCTTCTGATCACGATCGACACGCTGCGCGCCGATCATCTCGGCGCCTACGGCTACGGGCGGCCGACCTCGCCCAACCTGGACCGGTTGGCGAAGGAAGGGGTCCTCTTCTGGCGCGCCGCGTCGCAGTGGCCCAAGACCACGCCGAGCTTCGCGTCGATGATGTCGAGCACCTGGCCGCACACGAACGGCCTCATCCGGACCACGGCGCTGCGCATGCCGGACCGGTTCCTGATGCTCGCCGAGCTTCTCAAGTCCGGCGGCTACGACACGCGGGCCGCCGTCGCGAACCCCAACCTGGCGACCGTGTTCAACTTCGACCAGGGGTTCGACACCTACCTGGAGGTCTGGAAGGACGCCGAGCGGCAGCGGTCGGAGATCGTGACGGAACGCGGTCTCGACCTGTTGCGTGACGCCTCCGGCAAGCGGCCGTTCTTCTACTGGCTCCACTACTTCGACCCGCACGCCCGCTACGAGCCGCCGGCCCGGTTCGCCGGGCTGTTCGTGAACGACAAGCATTTCGATCCAGCCTGGCGCGTCCCCCTGCAGCGCGAGCGCCGCAAGGATCTCGGCGGCATTCCGACCACGGCCAACCTCGGCAACGACACCCGGGTCGACTACTACGTGGCAAAGTACGACGCCGAGATCCGTTCCGTGGACGAGCAGGTCGGCATCCTGCTGAAGGAGCTAGAGAGGCGGGGTCTCGCCGACAAGACGCTGGTGGTGGTCACGGCGGATCACGGCGAGAGCCTCGGGGACCACAACTACTTCTTCGAGCACGGGCGATTCCCCTACGACAGTTGCGTGCGCGTGCCGCTGATCGTGCGCGGCCCGGGAACCGGGGCTCCGGGCCGGATCGTGCGCTCACCCGTCGGGCTGATCGACCTCGCGCCGACCCTGCTCGACCTCGCCGGCCTGCCGGCCAATCCTGAAGCGCAAGGCAAAAGCCTGCGCCGCCTGATGAACGGAGAACGAGTCGGAGGCTCGCGCTGGGCTTTCACCTATACCGAGTCCGGCTACGCCAAGGACTACCAGCGCTCGATCACGAGCGAGCGCTACAAGCTGGTCTCCGTCCCCGACCCCGAAGACCGCAAGGTCATGCAGGGCCGCGACCTCGAGCTCTACGACCTGCAGAAGGATCCGGGAGAGACGAGGAACGTCATCGACGAGCAGCCCAAGGTGGCCGAGGCCATGAAAAAGCAGCTCGACCGCTGGATCACCGAGAGCGGAGCCCCCTCCGAAGCACCCGCCGAGGTCACCCTCGACAAGCAGACGGAGGAGGAGCTCCGGTCGCTCGGTTATCTCTGAGGCTCAGCCCGCCTTCACCTTGCGCGGGCCGGCGGCCTTGACGCCGTCGTTCACCTGGTCTTCGTACTTCTCGAAGTTGTCGGCGAACATGTCGGCGAGCTGGCTCGCCTTGGCGTCGTATTCGGCGGGGTTCTTCCAGGTCTCCCGCGGGTGCAGGACCTGGTCGGGCACGCCTTCGATCTTCACCGGCACGGCCAGGCCGAAGTGCGGATCGGTCCAGGTGTCCACGTTGTCGAGCTCGCCGGAGAGCGCGGCGGTCACCATGCGGCGGGTGTGGCTGAGCTTCATGCGGTGGCCCACGCCGTACGGGCCGCCGGTCCAGCCGGTGTTGAGCAGCCAGACCTTCGAGCCGTGCTGCTTCAGCTTCTCGCCCAGCATGCCGGCGTAGACCGCGGGATGGAGCGGCAGGAAGGGCGCGCCGAAGCAGGTGCTGAAGGTCACCTTCGGCTCCGTCACCCCCTTCTCCGTGCCCGCCACCTTCGCGGTGTAGCCGGAGAGGAAGTGGTACATCGCCTGGTCCTCGGTCAGCCGCGCGATCGGCGGCAAGACTCCGGAGGCGTCGCAGGTCAGGAAGACGATGTTCTTCGGGTGGCCGGCCATGCCGTTCAGGTCCACGTTTTGGAGTTGGGTCAGCGGATAGCTCGCCCGGGTGTTCTCGGTGTGGCGCTCGGAGTCGAGGTCGAGCTGGCGGGTCTCGGGGTCGCAGACCACGTTCTCCAGCACCGTGCCGAAGGTGCGCGTGGTCTGGTAGATCTCGGGCTCGCCCTCGGCGCTCAGACGGATCACCTTGGCGTAGCAGCCACCCTCGACGTTGAACACGCCGTCGTCGCTCCAGCCGTGCTCGTCGTCGCCGATCAGCGTACGGCCCGGATCGGACGAGAGCGTGGTCTTGCCCGTGCCGGACAGGCCGAAGAAGAGCGCCACGTCGTCCGTGCTCGCGCCGTAGTTCGCGCTGCAGTGCATAGAGAGCACGCCCTTCTTGGGCAGGTAGTAGTTCATGACGCTGAAGATGCTCTTCTTGATCTCGCCGGCGTATTGGGTGCCGCCGATCAGGACCATGCGCTTCGCCAGGTCGAGCAGGATGAAGGTGCTGCTGCGGGTGCCGTCGGCCTGCGGGTCGGCCTGCAGCGAGGCCACGTTCCAGACCACGAACTCGGGCTCGAACCCGGCCAGCTTCGCCGGGTCCTCCTCGCGCACGAACATGTTGCGGGCAAAGAGGTTGTGCCAGGCGTTCTCGGTGATCACCCGCACGGACATGCGATGGGCCGGGTCGGCGCCGGGCGCGCCGGCATAGCCGTCGAACACGAACAGGTCGCGGCCCTTCACGTGCTCCCGCGCCTTGGCGAGCAGGCCGTCGAGCTTCGCGCGGTCGAACTTGCGGTTGACGTCCCCCCACCAGATGTCCCCGTCGATGGACGGGTCGGAGACCACGAACTTGTCGTTCGGCGACCGGCCGGTGTGCGGACCGGTGATGCAGACGATCGGCCCGCCGGCCGCGGTCACGCCCTCGCCGCGCTCGACGGCCATCTCGTGGAGACGGGCCGGCGGCAGGTTCCAGTACACCGTGCCGGCCTCCGTGATGCCGTGGTTCTCGATCCCAAAGCTGCTCTTGAACGGCCCTTCGTTTTGCATTCCGTCACCTCGGAACCAGAATTCGATCAGTCAGATTGATCGGGTTACTTCGGCCCCTCGCGCAGGTAGTCCACCAGCAGCCTCGACATGGCCTTGATCCCGACCGCGACCGCACTGTCGTCGCCGCGGAACGTCGGCGTGTGGAGGCCACCCGAGCTGGTCCCCGGCGCGACGACGCCCAGCCGGAAGTAGAACCCGGGGATCTCGTTGGCGAAGTAGGCGAAGTCCTCGCCGGCCATGGATGGCTCGACGACCTTGACGTTGCCGGCCCCCAGCGACCGCTCCAGGAGCGATGCCGAGGTCCGGGACAGCGCCGCGTCGTTGACCGTCGCCGGCGCATTCTTCCTGTACTCCATCTCGAAGGAGCCGCTGCCCGCCTTCGTGATCCCGTCCAGGATCTCGCGCATGCGGCGTTCGACCTCCGAGCGTACCTCTTCCTTATAAGTGCGCACCGTGCCCTCGAGGTGGACTTCCCCGGGGATGATGTTGAAGCGCTCGCCGCCGCGGAAGATGCCCACGGTCAGGACGCTGGGCTCCATGGCCGGCAGGTTGCGCGACCGGATCGTCTGAAACGCCAGGACGACCTGCGAGGCGATGACGATCGGGTCCACGCTCAGATGGGGATAGGCGCCGTGCGCCTGCTTGCCCTTGATCTTGATCACGAACTGGTCGACCGCGGCCATGGTCGGCCCCGGGTTGTAGCCCACCTGCCCGACTTCGAGGTCCGGGAACGAGTGGAGCGCGAAGATGGCCTTGGGCTTCAGATCTCCGAAGAGATCCTCCTTGAGCATCAGCGGCGCGCCCGCCTCCTCGCCCGGCGGCGGACCCTCTTCGGCCGGCTGGAAGACGAAGATCACCGTCCCCGGCAAATCCTTCTGGATCGACTTGAGGACCGCGGCCACGCCGAGTTGCACGGAGGTGTGGATGTCGTGGCCGCAGGCGTGCGCCACCCCGACCTCCTGGCCGAGAAAGTTGTCGCGCTTGGTGGACTTGAACGGCAGGTCGGTCTGCTCCGCGACCGGCAGCGCGTCCATGTCGGCGCGGACGGCGATGACCGGTCCCGGCCTGCCGCCCTTGAGCACGGCCACGACGCCGGTCTTGGCCACGCCGGTGCGGGGCTCCAGGCCGATCTTGCGCAACTGGTCGGCCACCAGCGCGGCCGTCTCGGTCTCCCGGTTGCTCAGCTCGGGGTTCTGATGGATGCGGTGCCGGATCTCCACGATTCCGGGCGCGGTCGACTGGGCCGCCTGGTCGATGCGGGCGGAGAGATCCTGGGCTACCGCCGTTGCAGGGACGACGGGCAGCAAGAGGGACAACAGGATCGTCCAGCGAGGCCAACGACGAGCCATGATTCGGGACCTCCCAGTCCAATGCAGGGGCTTCCGGGCGCGGGAAACGGTCAGGCCCGGTAACCAGGGAACCCGGGGAGTGTACACTTTCCCGGAGATCTTCTCATCCCGCGGTCCGCAGGCTTGCCTTCGTACGCCCGGCTTGCGGATAGAATCGGCGGCCGGCGGCCGGCCCGCGACATGTCCGGTGCATCATTTCATCTCGAAGGAGAGAGCGTTTGAACATCGAGAATCGGAAGATCCTTGTCCTGGGAGGCGCCGGCATGGTGGGCCTGGCCATGTGCCGGGAGCTGCTGGAGCGCCGCCCGCGGGAGATCCAGATCCATAGCCTCTTCATGTCCGAGTCCGAGGAGGCCTGCCAGGAGCTGGCCCCGCTGGCGAACGGCACGAAGCTCACGCCGTCGGCCGGCGATATCTTCGGTCTGATCCAGGGTGGCACCCAGCGCGAGAAGATCCGCGCCCAGCTCAACCGGCTGGTCGGCGACGACGTCCAGGGCTTCGTGCTCTACGACCTGCTGGTGAGCACCAAGCCGGACATCGTGATCGACGCGGTGAACACGGCGACCGGCATCGCCTACAGCGACATCTTCCGGTCGGCCGAGAAGGTCCTGTCCCAGCTCGACGCCGGCCAGCTCGATCCCGAGGCGATCGAGGTCCTGCTGGAGAGCCTCTACATGCCGCGGCTGATCCGGCACATCCAGATCATGTACAACGGCATGCTCGACGCCGGCGCCAAGGTCTACGTGAAGGTCGGCACCACGGGCACGGGCGGCATGGGCCTCAACATTCCCTATACCCACTCGGAGGAGAAGCCGAGCCGCACGCTGCTGTCGAAGACGGCCATGGCCGGCGCGCACTCGATGCTCCTCTTCCTGATGGCGCGCACGCCGGGCGGCCCGATCGTCAAGGAGATCAAGCCGGCCGCGGCGATCGCCTGGAAGCGGATCAGCCACGGCCCGATCTCGCGCAAGCGCCAGCCGATCCACCTGGTGGACGCCCGGCCGCAGCCGCTCGGCGCCACCTTCTCGTCCGAGGACCCCGGGGCCGCGCGGGTGCGCGACGAGCTGTTCGAGAACGTGTTCATCGACACGGGCGAGAACGGAGTGTTCAGTCTGGAGGAGTTCGTCACCATCACCAGCGGCGAGCAGATGGAGTTCGTGACCCCCGAGGAGATCGCCCGCTACGCGGTGTTCGAGATCGAAGGCGGCAACACGGGCTACGACGTGATGAGCGCGCTCGACAGCGCGGTGCTCGGTCCCACCTACCGCGCCGGCATCCTGCGCCACTGGGCGATCGAGAAGATGAGCGCGCTGGAGAAGGAGAAGGGCGTGCGCAGCGTGGCCTTCGAGCTGCTCGGTCCGCCCAAGAACTCGAAGCTGCTGTTCGAGGCGCACCTGCTGCGCGCCGAGTTCAAGACCATGAAGGCGGTGCGCGAGTCCACGGCCGAGGAGGTCTGCGAGCGGCTCAACCGCCTGGTGCGCGAGCAGCCGGAGGAGGCGAACCGGATCGTCTGCATCGGCATGCCGATCCTCCTGGAGTCGGGCGAGATCCTGCGCGGTCCCAAGGTGCTCGTGCCCGGCGACGCCGTGAACGAGGAGGTCACCCCTGAGAAGCTGGAGACCTGGGTGCGCGACGGCTGGGTGGACCTGCGGCTCGCCAACTGCGGCAAGTGGGTGGAGCGCTTCCGGAACATCCACCAGGAGATCGAGGCGCTGCCGGAGGGCGACACCTCCAGCCGCCACCTGCGGGACCGGCACTTCTGGAACGAGGCCTTCGGCATCCAGCCGGGCAAGACCGTGGCCTGGATCCTGTCGAGCGAGGAGAAGGGCTGGCGCTGGAAGAGGTAGGACCTCACCCCCTGTCCCCCTCTCCCATCTCCCGCCCACGCCCCCACCGGGAGAGGGGGAACGCATGCCAGCGTTGTTGCCGTGATTCGGCAAGATAGCCCCAGAAAGGTCCCCCCTCTCCCGGGGTGGTCGGAAGGGAGATGGGAGAGGGGGACAGGGGGTGAGGTCTCCGGCGCCTACTTCGGCGGCCACTCCTGGACGGGCGGCTTCGGCACCGTCACCTTGTGGGGCGGGTTCTTCTTCAGCTCCTCCAGCAGCACCTGGACCGCCTTCTCCAGCGACGGATCCTGGCCCTTGACGAGGAGGTCGGGCCGGTCGATGACCTCGATGTCCGGCGCGACGCCTTCGTTCTCCACCACCCAGTTCCCCTCGGTGTCCATGATGCGGAAGCTCGGCGCCCCGATCGAGCCGCCGTCCATCAGGGCCGGCGTGAAGGACAGGCCGATCAGGCCGCCCCAGGTGCGCGTGCCGATCAGCGGACCCAGGCCCAGCTTGCGGAAGTAGTACGGGAACGCGTCGCCGCCCGAGCTCGACTGGCCGTTGATCAGCGTCACCTTCGGCCCGGTGTGCACGAAGCCCGGCGTGCTCGCCGGCAGGACGTCCCGCGAGACCCAGTAGCTGAGCAGCGGCCGGCTGACCAGACCGATCATGACGTCCGGGATGAACCCGCCGCCGTTGAAGCGGTCGTCGAGGATCAGGGCGTCGGTCTGCGTCTGTGGGTAGAAGTACTTGAACAGCTCGCGGTTGCCCTCCACCGCCGTGTTCGGCAGGTGGATGTAGCCGATCCGGCCGCCGGAGAGCTTCGCCACCTTCTCCCGGTTCGCGATCACCCAGTCGAGATAGCGGAGGTTCTGCTCGCTCTTCACCGGCCGCACCCGCTCCGTCCGCGCTCCCTGGAGAGTCGCCCGGTCGTTGACCGTCAGCGTCACCACCCGATCCGCCTTGTTCTGGAGGAGTTGGAAGAAGTTCGGAGCCGACGCGGTGGAGGCCGACACGCCGTCCACGGCGAGGATGTAGTCGCCGACCTTGACCTTCACCCCGGGCTCGGTGAGCGGCGAGCGGAAGTTCGCGTGCCAGTTCTCGCCCGGGTAGATCTTGGTGACCTTGTAGTAGCCGTCCGCCGCCTCGACCTCAGCGCCGAGGAGGCCGTTCTCCACCCGCTCCGGGGTGCGCTCGTCGCCGGGAGCCACGTAGACGTGGCCGGACGACAGCTCGCCGGCCACCTCGCCGAAGATGTAGTCGAGGTCGGCCCGGGTCGCGACGTAGGGGACCAGCGCGCCGTAGCGGACGCGGATCGCCTTCCAGTCGAGGCCGTGCATGTTCGGGTCGTAGAACCAGTCGCGCAGGATGCGCCAGGCGTCCGTGAACATCTGCGCCCACTCGGCCTTGGGGTCGATGCGCTTCTCGAAATGGTCGAGCGCGAGCTTGCCGTCACCCGCCTTCTGGCCGGGAGCGGCGTTGACGATGCCGTAGGTGTCGCCCTTGCGGTAGAGGATCTTCTTGCCGTCGGCCGACAGCTCGAAGGCGCTGATCCCGTCCAGGATCGTCTGCTCCTTCTCGGCCTTGAGGTCGTACATCTTGAGCGTGCCCATCGGGCCGTCGCCCGTGATGTAGAAGACCCCGTCGGCGTTCGCGGCGATGTTGCGGTAGTTGCCGGACGGGCCGGGGATGGCGCGGACCCGCTGCTCGAAACCGTCGGCGTCGATCTTCACCTCGACCTTGGCGCTGTCCACCTTATCGGGACCATCGGCGCCGCCCCCGTCCGCATCGCTGCCCTTATCCTTGGCATCGGCACGATCGGCGATGCTCGGCTTCGGCGGCTTCTTGTCGCCGCGCGCGCCGGGCTTGTTCTCCTCGTCCGCCGCGATCGCCTCCTCGTCGCTCTGCGGCAGGAAGAGCGCCGGGCCGTCCTTGGAGAGGACGGCGACGTAGAGCCGGGTCGGGTTCGTGTAGATGTAGCTGGCCTCGAAGCCGCTGAAGGTGAGGTTGAAGTCGCGGTTGGACAGGAAGTAGAGGTAGCGCCCCTGGGGGTCGAAGACCGGCTCGCCCTCGGCCGTGAAGCTGCTGGTGAGCTGCATGGCCTTCTTCGTGTCGAGCGAGTAGACCCACACGGACGCCATGAGCGTGTCGCCGGCCTTGGTGTACGTGAGCCAGCGGCTGTCCGGCGACCAGCGGTAGTCGGTGATGTCGCCGCGATTGCTGCGGTCGACTTCGGTCGACCTGCCGGTGGCCACGTCGAGCCAGAACAGCCGGTGCGACCGGTCGCCGAAGGCGATCCTCTTCGAGTCCGGCGACCACAGGGGCGGGAAGCGCCACATGCCGCCGTCCGTGGTGACCCGCCGCTCCTGGCCGGAGCCGTCGCTCGGACGCACGTAGAATTCGTACTCGCCGCTCCGGTCGGAGAGATACGTGACCCAGCGGCCGTCGGGCGACCAGGACGGGTCCATCTCGCGGATGCCCGGCGTGTCGGTCAGATTGCGGACCTCGCCCTTCTCGGCCGGCACGGTGAAGACGTCGCCGCGCGCGCCGAGCACGGCGCGCTTGCCGGTCGGCGAGATGCCCATGGCCGTGATGTCTGCCGTGACGTTCTTGAAGTAGGGGACCGTGTCGCGGAAGTCGCCCGAGACCTGCACCGGCACCTGCCGGGTCTGGCCGGTGGCCGGATCGAAGACGTAGAGATAGCCGCCGTTCTCATAGACCACGCGCCGGTCGTCGCCGCTCGGCCAGAGCACGTCGAAGACGTCGTGGTTGGTGACCTGGCGGACCTGCTTCGAATTCACGTCGTAGGCGAACAGGTTGAGCTGCCAGCCGCCGCGGTCCGAGGTGAAGAAGATCGTGTTGCCGATCCAGACCGGCTGGTTGTCCGTGCCCGCGAAGTCGGTGATCTGCTCGGAGGTGTTGTTCTTGAGGTCGTAGATCCAGATGTCCTGCGCGCGGCCGCCCTTGTAGCGCTTCCAGGTCCGGAACTCGCGCATGATCGGCGTGTAGGCGTAGCGGTTGCCGTCCGGCGACAGGGTGCCGCCGGCGCCTTCGAGCATGGGCAGCGGGTGCTCCATGCCGCCCGCGGCCGGCACGAGGTGGGGCCGGGTGTTGCGCTCGCTGTAGGGGGTCCGGTGGGGGTTGAAGAGGACCTCCTTGCCGTCCACCGACCAGCCGAGCACCTGGTTGTCGACGCCGCCGCGCGGCGGCAGCGGACCCACGTCGTTGCGGAAGGTGAGCTGGCGCGGCGCCGCGCTGCCGTCCGCCGGGATCACATGGACCTGGGGCGTGCCGCTGTAGTAGGCGGTGAAGGCGATCCACTTGCCGTCCGGCGAAAATTTCGGGAAGAGCTCCGGACCGGGGTCCGAGGTCAGCCGCCGGGCCGTGCCGCCGTTCACGCCGACCGTCCAGAGGTCGCCGGCATAGGAGAAGACCAGGTTGTCGCCCGCGATGTCCGGGTAGCGCACCAGGCGCGTGCCCGTGCCGCCCGTGCCGCCGGTACCGCCGGCGTCGGCCTGCGCCAGGGCCAACCCGGCAATCGAGAACAACACGAGGAAGATGCAGAAGAGTCTGCGCACGAAGGCTCCTTTCTCGGGAAACGGCAGCAGGCCGCCCCAGGAATCTACGAAAAAACCGCCGGCGGGTTCACGGGAGGCCGGTCCAGGATCACGGTGGTCCGCGCGGGCGAGGCGAGCTCGATCCGCTCCTCCGCCAGCCGCCGCAGCAGGCCGAGCAGGATCTCCTGCTGGAGGTTCATGTACAACAGATAGTCGGGCGAGAGCACGAAGAAGACGACCTCGAAGTCGAACGACGCCTCGCCGATCCTCAGGAAATGAGCCCGGTCGAAGCGGATCTGCTCCCTGCTGTCGATCAGACTGCGGACGATCTCCGGCACCTTCGCCAGCTTGTCCGGCGGGGTCGCGGGCGCCAGGCCGAAGGTGATCACCGCGCGCCGCTCCCCCATCCTCTTGAAGTTGCGGATGCGGCTGCGCAGCAGGTCGCCGTTCGAGACCACGATCTGCTCGCCTGAGACGCTGCGCAGGTGGGTGGTCTTGAGGCCGATGCTCTCGACCGTGCCCGTGAAGGTGTCCACCTGGATCGAGTCGCCGATCACGAACGGCTTGTCGAGGACGATCGAGAGCGAGGCCAGCAGGTCGCCCAGGATGTTCTGGAGCGCCAGCGCCACGGCCACGCCGCCGACGCCCAGGCCGGCGATCAGGGCGGTGACGTTGACCCCGAGGTTGTCGAGCGCCACCAGGACGATCACCGTCCACAGCACGACCTTGCCAAGGAAACTGAACGCCCCGATCATCGTGGCCGAGGCCGCGTCCGCCTCCAGCCGCCTGCGCCGCGCGCTCTCCACCCAGAAGTTGATCGCGACCAGCAGCCACAGTCCGAGCTGGAGCAGGAAGGCCAGGATGGCCGCGGTCCGCAGGACGGACCGCACGCTCGGCACGTCCAGCGACAGCGTGGCCATGTAGAGGACGGGCAGGAGGACCAGCAGCCAGCGGGTCCGCCGCATGACCTCGACGAAGAAGTCGTCGACCTCGGTCTCGGTGCGCGCGGCCAGGGCGGCCAATCGATTGAGGCTGAGGCGCTTGACCAGGGCGAGGACCAGCAGCGTGCCGGCCGCGATGGCGAGCGCCATCAGCCAGTCGCGCACCGGCTCTCCCAGGAGCTGATTGTCGAGCCAGTCGAGATTCATTCGAGGATCGAAAGAGTTGCAGCCGCCGGACGGTCGATGCTATCACTCCACCTCATGGCGACGAACCGCAGCTTTTCCGACCAGGTCAACCGCAACTTCGACAAGGCCGCCGCCCTCACGGGCCACAGCCAGGGCCTGCTCGACATCATCAAGACCTGCAACAGCGTCTACCACTTCACCTTCCCCCTGCGCCGCATGGACGGCTCGGTCGAGGTGATCGAGGCCTGGCGGGCGGAGCACAGCCATCACAAGCTGCCGACCAAGGGCGGCATCCGCTACAGCCTGGACGTCCACGAAGACGAGGTCATCGCGCTCGCGGCGCTCATGACCTACAAGTGCGCCGTGGTGGACGTGCCGTTCGGCGGCGCCAAGGGCGGCATCCGGATCAACCCGAAGAACTACTCGGTCGAGGAGCTCGAACGGATCACGCGGCGCTACGCCTTCGAGCTGATCAAGAAGGGCTTCATCGGACCGGGCATCGACGTGCCGGCGCCCGACTTCGGCACCGGGCCGCGCGAGATGGCCTGGATCGTGGACACCTACATGGCGATCGCGCCGGACAAGCTGGAGGCCCAGGGCTGCGTGACCGGCAAGCCGGTGGCCCAGGGGGGCATCCGGGGCCGCACCGAGGCGACCGGCCGCGGCGTGGCCATCGCCACCCGCGAAGCGTGCAGCGTCGCCGAGGACATGCAGGCGCTCGGGCTCGCGCCGGGGATCGCCGGCAAGCGGGTGGTGGTCCAGGGTCTCGGCAACGTCGGCTACCACGCGGCGCTCTTCCTCCAGGAGTACGGAGCGCAGATCGTCGGCCTGATCGAGGTCGAAGGCGCCATCCACAACCCGGACGGCCTCGACGTGCTGGAGGTCGTGAAGCACCGCAAGGAGAACGGCTCGATCCTGACCTTCCCGGGCGCCAGGGCGCTCGCCAACGGCAACGAGGGACTGGAGCTGGACTGCGACGTCCTGGTGCCGGCGGCGCTGGAGAACCAGATCACGCAGGACAACGCGCCGCGCATCCGGGCGAAGATGATCGTCGAAGGCGCCAACGGCCCGACCACGAGCCGGGCGAGCGAGCTGCTCTCCGAGCGCGGCGTCCTCATCCTGCCCGACCATTTCGCAAACGCGGGCGGCGTGCTGGTCTCCTACTTCGAGTGGTTGAAAAACCTCTCGCACGTGCGCTTCGGCCGCATGGAGAAGCATTACAACGAAGAGGCGTTCTCCCGTCTCCTGGGAGCGGTGACCACCGCCACCGGCCGGCAGTTCGACGAGAAGGAGCAGAAGCGGATCACGCGCGGCGCCGAGGAGCTGGACCTCGTGAACTCCGGCCTGGAGGACACGATGACCGCGTCCTACCACCGTCTGCGGGACATCCAGCTCCGGCATCAGACCGATCTGCGGACCGCGGCCTTCGTCGACGCGATCGACAAGATCGCCGTCTGCTATCAGGATCTGGGAATCTTCCCCTAGGCGAAAGCTTTGAGGCGTACCGGCAGCCGCCGGGGGCCCCCCCGTCCCGGCGGCCCGCCGGAGCGGCCCGCGCCGGGGGGGGCGCCGGGCCCGCCGCGGGCGGCCCCCGTGGGGGTCCCGGCGGGCCACCCGGTCCA
>JACZDC010026123.1_pt1 | contig 13084 bp, 14 predicted proteins | sample 8641791 | NCBI WGS metagenome assembly JACZDC01 (sample SAMN15324613, study PRJNA640507) | soil metagenome | isolation source: intercropping peanut in the second line | place: China: Luxin town, Laibin City, Guangxi Province | collected 2019-07-25 | depth 10cm m
CCTTTTGCCTTTCTGATGAATTTATTCTCTCAATTCAAAGATCATCAATGGAAGTGTGTTTTCATAACTTCTGAATTGTTGCGATACAAATTTCTTAGACCTCTAAATGAAGAAGCTGTAATTCGATTTGCAGAGGATTGGTTGCTCAGTTCTGGATCGACGCAGGCTATTATCTCGAAATTACAAAATTCTTCTGATCGAGTTGAAGTTTGCTTAGGTTTGCTATGCTATATGACATTTGTGACACCCTTGAAACATGAACATAGCAACTATCGACCAACAGTAAATGATTCTCTATAAGTATAGACAGTAATAGACATCCCACTTTAGGAGGGATGATTCGTCGAACACAACAATCATCGGGAAACTCTTATTCTCGATTGAATGGGGGAAATGAATTTAATTTTCAACAACAACGTCCCCAGCAACAGTCGCAACAAAGAACTCTAGGCAATCGAGTGATGTCCCAACAACAAAACAATTCAAGACAAGTAGCAACTTCAAACAACAGTGCTTATTACGACAATACTCCTACACGAAGACAGGCAGCACAGCAGCCGGCACCAATTTCTCAACAGGCATCAAGAGTTCAACAAAGTCCAGTTCGTCGTTTGAATACAGTTCAGGATTTCTCTCCCTGGTCTCAAGAAGATTCTGAAGCAGAATTTGACACATATCAAGGAACAGCAATTAGACCTCAACCACAACCCGCTTCTCAACCTCAACCTCAACAACAAGTTAGAGCTTTCAAGGGAACTGAGACCTCATTGTGCTTGGTTCCTCAATCTCCCTCTGTTATTCAAATTTCTCAACTCTTAAAGGGTGACAAAGGTGATCAGGGACCTCCTGGAGACTCACATTTCAAAATTCTTCTAGAAGATGCAACAACGATTCAATCGCTTTTCGATAATCTTTTGATTCCTGGAAAATTATCCGTCAATCAATTGGAAATTAGAAATCCACTTACACCTCAACTCTTAGCCGCAGGAGAGGGAAGCACTTCTGAGGAAGGTCAAATCACAATTCAATTGAGTCGAGAGTTAAAGGGCACTTGGAATTCACGAAATGCAAAAGTCATACTCACACCTCGTCAATTGGGAGGTCAATTGTATATTCCCTTGAGCAATGGATTTGATTGTGAAAGCAATCAATTCACTGTGATTTGCTCAGAGAAGCAGAAAGTTTTTTTTGATTGGTTTTTCTATCGAATATGATCTGTGCTCGAAAGTCGGTTGAAATGTTAACTTAATTTTGTTGTGAATAAAAACAAGAGACATGGAAAATCCAAACAACGGCACTTTCTCTCTTGCTGAGATTATGTCTCAACTTGAACAGCTCAATGAAGAAGGAGCTGATATTTCAACAATTGGGGATAGTCATCCTCTGAATTCAGTTCTACCAACCGAGGATATCTCTCTCGACTTGGAGACGCAAGACAATAATAGAGAAATTGTTCTTGAAAATGGAGATGGAATTGTCTTTGATCAAGTCGATGAAGAACAGGATGAGGATATTGATCTTGAACCACCTGAAGAGATGAGGAAAGAGTTTACGATTGTTGAGGCTGAACCCGATATGGATCCAAACTACAATCGCGAAGTGATCACAGATGACGGAGCTGGCTCTGAGATTGAGATCGAAGAGGCCGAGGAAGGAGATTTCGATCACGACAATAACGATCACGACAACAACCATAAGGATGATGACAAAGAAGATGAGGAGGAAAAGGATGAAAAAGATGAAAAGGATGAAGACGACGATGATATGGATATTGAGTTGGATCTTGGTGGTAGCGACCATGCACCTGATGATGAGGAGGAATCTGATCCTGCTTATCTTCAAGAGGCACTTGCCACTGGAAATATCGAGAATGCTGAACTCGCTCTGGGTCCTCTTCTCATTGACGAAGACGAGGAGCCGAGTTTGGCCTCTGCTCCGCCATCGACAATGATCGTCATTCCAGATGTTGTTCAGCCGACAATTCCTCTTGGCACAGAACAACCTGAATCACCGATCTATGTTCCGGATGAGGACGAGATCAGCGTTCCTCCCATGACAATGCCTCTTTTGAATCCCAAGTGGATGGATGTCAATGAGGCAACAATGGCCAGTGAGAATCTCTCTGCTCTCATTCTGGGTGATGAGACTCCTGCTATGGTCGCCGAGGAGACAGCACCCCCCGTTCTTATTATTGAACCTCCTCCGACTTCTCTACTCAATGATGAGAGACTCTCGAATCTTGAGATTGTAACAGGGCCCATCGAAGAAGCAGTAGCGTCATCCTCTGCTCTAGTTGTCTCGACGGAAGAAGCAGTTCAAGACATTGTGGAAGAAGTTAAGGCTACTGAAAAGATTGAAGAAGATGTCAAGGATGATATTGAAGAAATTGTTGAACAGGCACCCAAAGTTCAAGAAGAAATTGTTGAAGCCATTGAGGAAGAGACAGAAAAAGTACAAGAGCTTAAAGAAGCCATCGAGGAAGCAAAAGAGGAGATTATTGCTCTAGAATCAAATCCTGCTGAGACAGTCTCGGAACAAGCAGCTGTCGCTGAGAATGTTACCGCTCTCACTGCTGAGATTGAGGAAGCACAAGCAGAGGTTCAGGAACATGTCGAGGAAATTGGAAGATTGAATGAATTGAGTGCCGAACAAATCAAAGCAGTTGAGACACCTTTGCCAATTCAGGAAGCTGTTGCTGTGGTTGAGACTATTCCAACCCAATCTCTTTATCCTGATATTCGAGTCTCTCAGATCTTTATTCCAAAGACCCAAGAGGAAATTAGCTTTATTGCTCCGGCAAAATCTACGCCGGCTGTTGTTATTCAAGATCCAATTCCAGATAAGGCTCGAATGTTGAAACTTGTTGTCTCCGAGACAATCAATGGAGGCTTGAATACTGCGGGTAACATTGCCCAGCGCTTCAATCGACAGCTGCAAAGCAATCTGATCTATGTTCCTACCGTTCAGAATACTCAACAAATGAGTCAATTCTTCGCTAGCATTGATTCCCTCAATGCATCGCAATTGGATTTGTTGCTCGGGTTGAACCTCAAAGCTGATCAGAGGAAAATCTATCGTGATCTTCGCACCATCAAAAACAGGAAACAGATTCTCCGCAATCAAAAAAGTCAGATTGAGGAATTCGAAGAGAAAGTTGAACGTTTCAGAACTCATATCTATGTGCCTTCAAGTTCAGTCTTGACAGCTGCTCCAAGGGCCAGATTACAGTATGTTCCAAAGAGTACCAACATCTCAGCCTCAAGACGCCCTTTGCTTCCCAATCCTCCTGTACCCAAATGGGCCAAATAGAAAGTTTGAATCTAAATTTCATAAAATAAAATAGGAAAAATCATCTCGACATGTTTTCAATTTTGAATCAAAGCTTTGTTGAGCATGGGATGTGCTAGAGGAGACAGCTTTACCGTTTTAAGTTTCTAAAAACTGAAATTATAAATTCTAGTTTTATGAAAATCAATTGAAAGTATTTTCTGAAAACCTGAATTTCTAATTTTAATTATTTTTATATCGTTTATTTAAAAATAAAACCAGAAACAAAAAAATATTTTTCTCGAAAATACAATTTTTCAAAAACTATGAAAATCGATTTTTAGAATAATTAATTAAAATTAATTCATTGAAAAACTGAAATATTGAAAATATCAATTTGAATGATAAATTAAATCAAAATTGATTTCCGACAGGTTTAAATTATGATAGGGATGTATATAGGAGATGAAGTTTGATTTAGTTTCTTTTTTGCTAGGAGCGGTAGTAGCAACGGTTATATTACTGATTATTGCACGAATTGTTGTTGATCGGAAAAAGAGAGAAATTCGATCGAGAATTAATGCTCTGAATCCAATGTCACCGACTTTTGATCCTTCCACTTTCCGGGATACTCTAGCTCAATTGAGAGACAGTGGAATTATCGACAATGTCAGACCTGACAACATCCAAATTCCAATTCAAAACTTAATTCGTCTAATTCAAAATGATTAAAAAATTATTTCAATATTTCACGAAAATAAATTTTTAGAAAATTTAAATTGTATGGTGTGATTTAATTTCAATCAATATTTCTATTTTCTTTGATTTTTTAATTAATTTATTTTTAAAAATCGTTTTTCAGGGTTTCGAAAAAATTGTATTTTCGAAAAAATATTTTTTTGGTTTCAGAAATTGTTTTATAAAAAAAGAAATATTAATATTAATTTTTTAAATAATTAGCATTTTCATAGTATTTTCAGAGGTTTTTCTGAAATTGGAAATTCAATTACTGTTTGAAATTTCATGCCTGTCTTATTTACGAAAGTTAACAGAAAATCAGAATAAAATTTTAATTAAAAAAGAAATTACAATTCCAGAAAATAAAACCAGAAATTAAAAAAATATTTTCTTGAAAATACAATTTTTTGGAAACCTTGAAAAACGATTTTATTTAATTTAATTTAATTTGTTGAAATATAAAATCTTGAAAATTAACTCTACCCTCCAAATTAATATTTCGTTTTCTGCTGAAATACATTTTCGAATTTTCACATATTTTATAATTTCTAAAAATTTGAATTGGTGAAAAAGTTTAATAATTGTTTTAGAGTGCATTCAAATAATCTCCCGGTGACAATTGTTTAGTCAAAGCAGGTCGAGAGGGAAGATCAATAAGAGGAAGAAAGCTTTGCTTGATATCTAGAGGAGTGACAGGCCAAGTGAATTGAACGGTATAAGGATCTGTCGGCATCCGCGGCAACCAATCTTGATCCAGAGCAATCGACAAGGTTGAGAATTGTCTTGCCCATTGACGGAAATTATCATCAACAAATTTCGGACAAGCAAATAGGATGGGCACTTGAACTTGGAAACCCAATTGGGCTGCTCTGCTGGCTACTTCATGATTCAAGAGATAAGCAACCGGAGCAGCCAAACCAAAACCAGTAATTTGCAATTTCCTTCCTTGTGTTGGAGGAACTCGTCTCAAACAATATAACACTGTGTCAACCAGAGAGCTGGCTGTTTGGGCAAACGGTTGGGCGACCATTCCATGGCCTTTCCATTGGATCGTTCGATCCCAGAACTCTGGCATCGGATTGAGTTGCCAATTGAACATTCCCGAGAGTGAGACAATCAGGGATGAAGAGCTGGGGCTGTGCGCAATAAAGCCGGAACAAAGACCCAGAGGAAAAGTATTCATTTCCAAACTCTCCAAGAGTTGGAGGTTCAATTCTTCTAAACCCTGCATAACTTGATCTCTGGGATTGCAGCATTTGTTAATGGGATTGCTGAGTTCTGCCAATTGACAGAGCCGAGCGCAGAATTTAATCACTGAACTAGGAATTGGTTGTTGTTGCATCGCGTTCATTCCTTGGATAATGTAAACAAAATTAGCTTTGAACTGTAATAAGGAAAACCCGATATTCAATTTCTGTTGACATGAATTTAAATGTCCCATCGAGCAACAGCAATGAAGTGATTGCCTATTGCATCAATCTTGATCGAAGACCTGATCGTTGGCAGAGTGTTCAAGAGCAGTGGAAAAAATTCTCCAATCGACCACAAAACTTGATTCGTGTCAAAGCAGTTGATACGGGCAGTTTGATTGGCTGTGCAAAATCACATCAACTTTGCATCGATCATGCAAAACGAAAAGGTCTCTCTTGGATTCTTGTGTTGGAGGATGATGTAGTTTTCAAAGAGAATGCACGAGATCTTTGGAAACAGCAGATGAAAGCACTCGCAGAACGAGGAGTTTGTGATATTTTCCGCTCTGGTCTCTCTTATGCGGGAAATATAACCAAATTGCCCAATGATCTTTTTCAATTCCAAGATGGAAGTGGTCTCTTTTTCACATTGTATTTCCAATCTTGTTATGATACCGTTTTGAGTTGGTTGCCAAACAACGGTCATATTGATCGTTGGCTCAGCTGGAATTCGTCGCTGAAAAATCTCACTGCTGTACCCTTTATCGCTTCGACGCTTGATGGTCAAAGCGATATTCGAAACAAAGAAGTGAAAGACTCTCATACAATTGAGAAAGTTGAACAACAATTGCTAGCGACAGAGGGAACTGTCTCGAGAACAAGGAATACTACAACTTTGTTTGTATCAACTCCCGATCCAGCTCCAGCTCCAGAGCCAGTTAGTCTAGTTCGAAGACCATCGGTTGGAAATGGACGAAAACCAATGTATCAATTGAGCGCAACAATGGAGCGCAGGCCAGATGGGAAAATTCTTCGTTCAGCCACTCGAATTTAATCAAGTTGTTAAAAACTGAAAATTTTAAATCTACAGTCAATAATTAGAGAGACACACAAAAAATGAACGTTATTGTTGGCCGTCCACGACCTCGTCCTATTCCTCTTCCTCGTCCAATTCCCTATCCTGATCGACGCCCCTGGGATTACTATCGCTATCCTCGCCCTATTCCGGTCCCTTATCCTGTGCCGCAGCCGCAGCCTTACCCGGTTCCGCAGCCTGTGCCCCAGCCGGTTCCTCAACCTGCGCCTATGCCCGGTATGGAAGATGAAGAAACTCGCCGTCGCCGTCGGACCCAGAACATTCTCATGATTGTTCTTGGTGTGATTGTTCTTCTCCTCTTGATTGCTCTGGTTGTGGGTCTTGTTCGCGCCGCCGCTGCTCCAGCTGCTAGCACTGTTCGCACTGTCTATGTTTAAAAAAACAGCAAAGATAAATGCAAACTGCTTTTATTTAATTAATGTGACTCCAATCAATATCCATTCCTCTGGGGTCGTTGGTTGTAAAGTTCAACCAACTTCCAGTGGACCAAGTAGCGACCAAAAATCCTCCGATTTGAACATACTGCCTGGCAGGTGTTACAAGTGTGTAAATATATTTGGGTTTTGGTAGGCAAATCATCTCTCCAATCTCTTGAGGCATTACAGGTACTCCATCAATGAGAATTGGGTGATTTTGACAAATCAGCAAGTTGGCATCATTGTAATTCAGCTTGACAAATTCGCGGATCGGTTGATTCAATTTGATCAGCTTCTCAATCAACACAGGACGATTGTTTTCTCCCAAAACAAAATCACCGGGTCTCAAATTCTCGATGGATACGCTATCGCCGTTGATCAGATTTACCAAGCTTCCTTCTGCCACGCAGATAGGAGGACCGATGGCCAGGGTTCCAGTTGTAGAAGTCAATACTGTCCCAGGCGAAGAGATAAGGGGAACTAAAGATGAAGTATTCGACCATTGGCCTCCGGTAGTTGTCCAGACATTATCAGGAGGATCATAAAATACTTGTGGTACAGGGGAACCAAAGTTTGTGATATCAAAGGTAACGACAACATTGATAATGGTAGGAATTGATGTGCTGCTCCAGACTAGATTGCCAAGAGTCGAAGTGAAGGTAAGAGTAAACGCATCATTATTGAGAGTAAAACCACTCGTAGAACTTCCAATGTTTGTACCCTGAACAAAGGTAACCCCAACAAGGGCGGGTGTAGTCATAGCATCTTTAGCTGGTCCTGATGAGTTTTCCATAATATTATTGTCGATCAATTGAGACAACTGATAATCGCTATTGGCAAATGCACCGAGGGTAAAACTATAAGTCATTTGTTGTCCGCTTGCTGAATAGAAATTTGAAATCGGATTGAATGTTCGAGTTACCACCATAGCATTTGAACTCGCAACACAATTCCTCCAATAATCGGTCATCGAATTGCCTCCGCCTGTAAAATTCCACATAACATTGATCACATTTCCAACATAGGATCCATTCAATTGATTATTACGAGTTCTTGTTGTGCTAGCAAATACCGAAATTACGCTTGGAACCGGCCAAGTTACTCCGCCGTCAGAAGTGGTAGCCAGATAAACGGATACGTTTCCACCCTCCAAACGTGAAAAAGTGATATTTTCAACGGCTCCGTTGGTTGAGCTTACAATTTTTGGGAATCCAAGAGTTGGAAGGCTGCCAGGACTAAATATAATCTGAGAGGCAGCCCAGGTACCAAGCATTCGTGTCTTTGTCCGGACATAAGCATCGGGCGTATTATTTGATATCCAAACGACATTAATAACATTTGAATTTCGAGAGACAACAACATTGTGATTTCCCTCAAAAGGTGCAAAAAATGGAGTAACAAGAGATGTTGCACCAGCATCACTCATGAGGGTTGCAACTGGCCAAGTTGCACCACCATCATCCGTTGTTCGGCATCTCAAAGTAAAGCTTGTAGGACCACCGCCATTATAATAACTGACAGCTACATGAAGACCATCAGAAGAACAACTGATTCTTGGGAAAGTTGAATCTACCTCTGCCATTGTTGTTGACAGTGCCCAAGCTCCCGCAAATGTAGCCCGTTTGTAGACAACAACAGCTCCGCCTGTCAGCTTGAATGTAGACCAGACAATATCACCATTATCAGAGGCTGTAATTTGAGGAAAATTGCTTGCAGTAGCTAGATTTGGAACCTCACGGGCTGTCCAACCCGAGTTGCCCGAGACAACATTGGTACTTTGAGTTTTTGTAATCATAGGATCCAGGGCCGATTTTTGCAAAGTGTAAATAATCTCAGTTCGTACACCATCAATTGATTTTTTGGCATGAACATCACTGATTAGATTTGCGTCGCCTTCTAATTTAACAAGATTGTTCCATAAACTTCCGCCATCCTGAGAGGTCCGAACATACAGGTCATACAGCCCTGCTGTGGTTGTCCCGATTCCAATAAATACGACAGTGACAATCATTCCTGTATTCTCGTCACAAACTAGATCTCCTTGAACAATCGTAGCATTGGCGGGAGGAGCAACGAAATCCGACATTTTAACTGCCGAACCACCAGCAACCCAGTTTTGACCCTGGTTTGAGCTCTTGAAGGTATCAATTTGCAACTGCGTGCTGGGTAGGTTGGTTCTGGTCGCTGTTACAATTGCCCCAGTTGCAGACATTGTACTTTGAAAGTCATCTTCAGCATTGTTGCTCAGTGTTTGAACACCCGAGTTACAAGTTGCAGACATGTGCTTTGGTTTATTCTCATAACAATAATTTATTTTTCAAAATTTAGAAAATTTTAATTCTAGGCAAGGACCCATCAAAAAAAGTAGATTGATATGTCATTTAAACGATGCCAATAGACACCAAAGAGTCCAAAACTTTCGATCGATTTATCATATTTTGTTGGTTTTCCTTGTTAGCTGTACCGCCCATTGTTTGGCATACGACTGAGAAAAGCCTCACAGAGACTGCTCTGCTCATAACTCAAACAATGGCTTATCTAGCTGCTGTTTGTGTATTTTGGTTTTTCTTCTGGTGGCTGCCTCCGGATCGTCGCCTTGGAGATATTTTGGCGTTCTTGGCGATTTTTGCATTTCTAACAACCGTTTTTTGTCTGGAACTCGTTGTTCTCGGCTTTTTTATGGGTCACTCAACATTTGGTACATTCATCGAGATGATTGCACAAATTTTCTTGAAAACAAATTAAAAAATTTTTAGTTACAAAATGTCTTGAATATTCCTAGAGATGACCTGCGACATTTGATTTTTCAACTCAGCTTGCTCAATTCCATCTGTGTGTCGCTCAGCGGTTCTTTGCAAAAAAGTTTTCGTTTGTTCTGGAGATTTGAATTCTGTTAGGAAAATCGAGACCAATACTTGCTCAAGTGATTGTCTCTCCTTCTCATTGTCAATTTTGAATCCCTTGCAAAGAGCCAAACAATAGCGAATAAGACCATGACGAACGGAAGCCGGAGAAGGCATGACCAAGCGTTTGGTCTTCAAGTCATGAAGTGCAACGGAATAATCACCCCAGCGGGAGAAGATCATCATCTGCTCTCGTTCCATTCCTTTGACCACAAGAGGATCAATTACGACCTCTAGACTGTCGCAGGAGAATACATAGGAACGGGACATGCTTTTGGCGACCCGAATATCCAAATGCTTTCCAGTGGGTCCTGTGCTACCAAAGCTAAAGAGAGTCCAACAATCCGTCTCGTTCGAGACGCGAACTGTATCCAAGAGTTCTGCAACTGTGCTCTCCTCCTTTTGTTTGCCTAGTTTCTTTAGAATTTGTTGTTCATGGAAAAGGACCTGATTGAAATCCACTTCTTCCGAGACAAGAAAACAAATATCAACATCGCTGATTCGACGGGATCGCTGGCCGAGAGCAACCTGGCTGGCGCAACTGCCAGTCAAACGAACTCCACCTGTCAAAAGCACTGGCCACAGCTTGTGAACCAATCGTTGCAAATAGCTTTGCACATGAATAAGAACGACTTGTCTCTCTCCCGAAGCAAGAGTGAAGCGCACTGGAACCTGAGTGTTCAAGATCGATTGAACCAGATCTACCTGCTTTCGTCTCAAAACAGACATTTCTATTTCTGATATTTCAACGGAAATAAAAATTTCGCTTATAATTAGAAAAATGGGAAATTCAAATGTAAAATGTTCCTCATTTTTATTGACGTTCGCAGAACTGGAAGAACAGATTTCTTCTTTGCCATCCAATATGAAGTTGATTGATATAAAAGCAAAAGTTGCTTTTTGGAGTTTCGATTTGGCAGCCCAGATTTTAGAGAAAAACAAAATCTCCTTCTCAACAGTATCAATGAGACAAGCTCCAGATTTATGGATTGAAATACAAGATTTTCCAATTGAAAAACTGTCCATCCTCAAATCCGTTGCAAATTATACAATCGGCTTCAAATTGAATCTTTACTAATGTCAATGCAAACTTCTCTTCCATAGGAAATAACGGAACTCAAGGAAAGAAAGCGATTTGAAGAGAAATCATTTGGAAGATAGCTGTGCGCTGCGGATAGCTCAGAATCTGGCATCACTTGCATGTGGCAAAGCGTATTGACAACGAGTTCAGCACAACTCCATTGAGCTGACTCATCTTGTTGTTTTGAGGAAGCGATATCAAGACATCGCAGAGGAGCTAATCCCATCTTTCGATTGTACCAATGCAATGCAATATCAAAAGAATAATCTCGGCCCAAATTGCCACGAATGAATTGAGCCATTCGATTCGGATCCAACTCATGAGAGCACGGTCTCAAGTAGACTTTGCCGTGTTTAGGGTCCAAGGCTTCTTCAAGACTGATCAAATGGGCATAGTGATGACGTTTTGGATCTTTTGGATAAATTGATTTAGATTTCTTTGAGACACCAGCTGCATGCCAGACCCAGAGACGGCCAGTGAGAGGATCTTGCCAGATAAGACCAACATGAGAGATGTCGGAATTAGTCACCAATTTGATAATGAAATGAATTGTCGGCATTGGTGCGAAAGATCGACCATTGAAAAGAAGCAAATCTCCCGTTTTGAATGATAAATCTTGCAAAGCTCGATGAGGTCGATTTCTCCATCTTTGACTGTTAATCTTGTCAATGAATAAACACAGAGCAACCACAACTAGAGCTATGGATAGAACTGCCACTGAACCAGGGATCAGCTTATTGTTGTTGCTCTCTTTGTTTTTACTCTTGACCGGTTCAAGGTCCATGTAAAAATTTTAAACTGATTGATAAAATCCGATGTGGAAATTTTTATTCTACGCCCATTTGAAAAATCCAGTATATATGATATTTCCAAGTACTGTTAGGATGGCTGAAGCAACTTCATAGCCAAATTCTGTTCTCAGGACAGCGATCAAACAGAGGATGACAAAGTTGATCAGCTCGACCATGTAGAACAAATATTTTGCTGCATGTGATTGTTTCTGGTGTTCCCAATGAGAGGCAAGAGAATGTTCTTTGGTCCATTGGAAATGAGAAATTCTGATGGCGACATAATTCAATACAGTTTCTCCAACTCCAATGAAAAACAATGGGACTCCTGTAAGAAAGGCGACCATCATTCCCAACAAAGGAATAATCGATAAAAACTCAATCATGCCCAGCAAATTGTTTAAACTGACAACAATTGATGCAAAATAAATATTTTGAAAAATTGTTGAAATCTTTTATGAAAAATTGGTAATTAAATAAATTAAATCCGAATTTTCGTTTTTATAAAAATTTTTCCGAAACCAAAAAATAAATTTCTCGAAAATACAATTTTTTGGAAACCTTGAAAAACGATTTTTTCAAAAAATTAATTAAAAATAAATAAAAGAGGAAAATTTCTATGAAATTTAACGATAGTATTTAAATTATATTTTGCACATCAACAATTTCAAATTTTTGGTGAAATTTGCGAGAAAATAAGTAAAACTTGTTTCAATTGTTTGCACTTAATTCTCTTTGACTCGTCTAGGATGGCGGTATTGTTTATTGAAATGTTATTTTTCTATTTTCAATGGGCAATATGTAAATCGCCAACGATCAGAATGTTTCTCAAACATTTGAATTTTACATTCACTTCCATCAAATGCACATTGTTTTAAGAATCCTATTTCTCTTGGAACCCATTGAACACAAATTCTCTTTTTTGCCAATTCAGCGACAACTTCCGGGGTCATTGGAAGAGAAGAAGGTGATTCCAATTTTACATTTTCACTAGATCTTCCTTCTCTTTTCATCTCCTTTTCAATATTAGAGACCAGAGCATCATTCATTGTTTTTGTAATTAGAATTTCTGAGCAAAGAGATAAATGTGGCAACAAGAAGCCTTTCTCATATCACATGATCAAGATTGGGAAGCTTTGATACAGTTTTGTGAATGGTTCTATGATTCGAGTTTAACCTGGGCATTGTCAGCTCAACAGTTTGCATTCTCAAGCTGGTATGGACTCCAAAGCTGGATCAACAATGTATCACGGAATGGTTTGGTTCCTTCAATGCTCTGGAATCAGTTTCAAGTTTTCACTCGAGGTCAATACATTCGAATGCTTCCCTCGAGTCGACGTCCTGCCGAAGAAGAATGGGAATTGATAGAAGTAAGTGGACGAAAATATGTCAATCGGACAATTAACTTTTATGAACCTGATGAAATCAGCGAAATAAATGATGATTGAAATATATCTGAAATTAAAAATGAAAAAGTTGATTGAAATATGTCTGAAAAACGGAATTTATTAAATATTAATTACAAATATTTTCTTTTTTGATAAACTATTTCTGAAACCAAAAAATATTTTTCTCGAAAATACAATTTTTTGGAAACCTTGAAAA
>JACZDC010125328.1_pt1 | contig 13063 bp, 8 predicted proteins | sample 8641791 | NCBI WGS metagenome assembly JACZDC01 (sample SAMN15324613, study PRJNA640507) | soil metagenome | isolation source: intercropping peanut in the second line | place: China: Luxin town, Laibin City, Guangxi Province | collected 2019-07-25 | depth 10cm m
AGCACCCGCACACCAACATGGCCAAGGCCGCGCTGAACATGATGACGCGCACCAGCGCTCCGGACTATGTGCGCGACGGCATCCACATGAACGCCGTGGATACGGGTTGGGTCACGGATGAGGACCCGATGGTGCACGCCGCGCGCAAGGCCGAGGAAGGCTTTGCGCCACCGCTGGACATCATCGATGGTGCGGCGCGCATCGTGGATCCCATCATCTCCGGCGTGAACACCGGCACGCATGTCTGGGGCCAGTTCCTGAAGGATTACAAGCCGGCGCCTTGGTGAGCCGCCCAGGAATATGCGGTGCTGCGCGTCGGCGCGTCGGCAGAAAATCCCGCCCGCTGCACATGTGTCTTCCAGCCGCAGTTTGTCGCTATTCCCGGTGAGCAGTTCGGACCACATCCCTGTAAACAGATCCGTGAATAGGAAACTCCCTATTGGCACATGGGGACTGCGCCTACAGCCCGGCACCGGGTTTTAGGTGAGCCTTGCTGCACGGTCCGCCGGGATGGGCGGATGTAGCAAGTAGCAAGGAGAAATGACAATGAAGACCCGTATCCTTTGGTCTTTGCTGGCCGGCTCGACGATGGTGTTGGGTCTGGCGGCATGCAACAAGGCGGAATCACCGGCCAAGGTTTCCTCGGACGTGGCTGAAGCGCAGGCCGATCGTCAGGAAGACGTGGCGGCAGCCCGTGCCGACCAGAACGAGACGCAGGCTAATACGGCTGGCGACGCCGTATCGCCGGATGTCGATGATCGTGGTGATGCCATCAAGAAGCGCGCCAGTGCGCAGTACGACACGGCCATCGCCGCTGCCGAAGGCGACCGCAAGGTGGCCAAGGAAGGCTGCGAAGCTCTGCAGGGCGATGCCCAGGAGCAGTGCAAGAAGAGCGCTGACGCATCCTACGAGGCTGCGAAGAACAACGCTCAGCTCGCGCGCGATGCCGAGAAAGACCGCGGTGACGCGGTGCAGAAGCTGGACAACCGCTAGACCGGTTGCGGCTTGACGCAAGCGACGGGGCGCCCTTACCGGCGCCCTTTTGCTTGTCCGACATTCCCGTGGCGCCTCGCACGAGGCCGCTCCCGTGAAGCGCCAGGCGCCGAAGAAGCAACACGATCAGCGGTTCCAGGGCGCCGAAGGATCCACCTTCCGCCACAGCCCCGGGGCGACATCCCTGACATGGACGTTGCCAATGGCCGCGCGCACCAGCCTGAGCGTGGGAAATCCTGTACGCGCCGTCATGCGGCGAACCTGCCGGTTCTTGCCCTCGCGCAGCGTGAGCTCGATCCATGCCGTGGGAATCTTCGCGCGATAACGGATGGGCGGATCGCGCGGCCAGAGCATCGCGGGCTCATCGATGCGTCGTGCGCCTGCGGGCTGCGTGACGAAATCGCCCAGATCCACGCCATCGCGCAGTGCCTGCAGCGCGGCTTCATGCGGCTCGCCTTCCACCTGCGCCCAGTACACCTTCGGCAGCTTGTGGCGCGGACTGGAAATTCGCGCCTGCAAGGTGCCGTCGTCGGTCAGCAGCAGCAGCCCTTCGCTATCGGTGTCGAGCCGTCCGGCCGGATACACGTCGGGCACGTCGATGAAATCCGCCAGCGTGCGGCGACCGGGCTCCGGCCGGAACTTGCACACCACGCCAAAGGGCTTGTTGAAGGCGATCAGCAAGGGTCAGGCGAGACAGCTTTCGATCAGGTCCGCCGGCACGGTGGTGCCGGGAACGGTGCCGGGCGCAAACCACTGCCGCACATCCATGTCGAAACCGATGCCGTGCATGTAGTTGTACAGCGCCTTGCGCAAACCGACGCCGAGCAGATCGTGATCCGTACCGGTGGGATCCTCGAAGGCCACGTCATTGTGCGCGAAGCTGATCTGCGCCGGCGGGCGCAACGTGATGCCATATGCCGCCGGGTTCAGGCCGATGGGTGGGTGCGCGGTGGCCGCGAAGCGATGCCAGTAGGCGGACTGGATGCAGCCCGCGGCAAAAAGCTGGCGCACGCGTTCGAGCGCATCGACGGTGTCCTGCGTGGTCTCGGTGGGAAAGCCGTACATCAGATAGGCGTGCACCATGATGCCGGCGTCGGTGAAGGCGCGCGTTACCCGCGCCACCTGCTCAACGGTGACGCCCTTCTTCATCAGCTTCAGCAGCCGGTCCGAAGCCACTTCCAGCCCGCCGCTCACGGCAACGCAACCGGACTGCGACAGCAGGGCACACAGCTCAGGCGTGAAGGACTTCTCGAAGCGGATGTTGCCCCACCAGGTGATGCTGAGCTTTTCTTCCACGAGCCGCTTCGCCAGCGAGCGCATCCCCGCGGGCGGCGCGGCCTCATCCACCAGGTGAAAACCGGTCTGGCCGGTCTCGGCCACGAGCGCGCGAATGCGCTGCACCACCAGCTCGGTGGCTGGCTTGTCGTAGCGCCCGATGTAATCCAGCGACACATCGCAGAAGGTGCACTGCTTCCAGTAACAGCCGTGCGCCAGCGTGATCTTGTTCCAGCGGCCATCGGACCAGAAACGGTGCATGGGATTGAGCATCTCCAGCACCGACACGTATTTTTCCAGCGGCAGGCCGTCGTAGGTGGGAACGCCCGTGTCCTGCTGCGGAAAGTCTCGCTGGGTGGCGTCATGCTCGTACACCACCTGGCCCTGCCGGCGCAGCCATGTGCGCACCAGCGGCACGTCGTCTCCAGCCAGGCGCGTCAACAGATTCAGCAGTGGCCGCTCGCCATCATCAAGCGTCACGTAGTCAAAGTAATCGAAGACGCGCGGCTCGCGCAGTGCGCGCAGCTCGGTGTTCACCCAGCCGCCGCCCAGCACCAGCGTGGTCTGCGGCGCGTGCGCGCGGATCACGCGCGCCATGCGGAACGCGCCATACACGTTGCCGGGAAATGGCGCAGTGAGGGCCACCACATCGGGGCGCTGCGCGGCAAGCAGCTCACGCGTCAGCTCATCCAGCATGAGATCCACCAGCGTGGGTGGCGCGTGCAGCGCCTCGTGCAGCGGATCGAAGGTGGGCGCGCTCGCTGCGAGCCGTTCGGCGTAGCGCGCCAGCTCGAAGCGTGGATCGATACCGATGCGCCAGACATCCGCCAGATCATCCACATACAGGCTGGCCAGATACCGTGCCTGCTCGGTGGTGCCGAGCGTGCCGAAGGCATTGAGCAGCGGCTCTTCGTCCACCTGCTCGAACCGCGGGCCCTCGGGAAGAAATCCGCGGCCGACAATGCGCAGCGCGAGGCTGGGGTCGCGATGCTGCAGGAAGCGCACCGTGGGCTCCACGGTATCGATGTAGCGTTGCGCATGTTCGAGGAAATGCGCAATGGCAGGTGGCATGTCCGGGCGCCGCCGCGCCGCGCGGGCACGCCCGCGCAATTGCTCCGCCATGCGGGTCAACAATGGCGCCGAGAACAACCGCAGGAACAGCTCGATCGACGCATCCGCCTGCGTGACCTCAAGCCTCAGCCCCTGCGCGTGCTGCCGCAGGAACCCGCACAGATACGCCGTAGCCGGGTAGGGCGTATTGAGCTGGATCATCGGCGGTGTGACGAGCAGGCAGCGCATGGCGCGCAGGGTAACCCAGCCGCCACCCGCGCAAAAAGGAAAGGCCCCGTTTCCAGGGCCTTTCCTGTTACCGATCGCCAGCGGATGCTGGCCGACCGGCCTTCGAATCAGCTCTTGATCTTGAGCTGATTATCCACCGACTTCACGCCCTTCACCGAGCGTGCGATTTCACCAGCCTTGCGCACTTCTTCCGGGTTGCTGGCCCAGCCGCGCAGTGTGACGCGACCATTCGTGGAGTCCACGTTCACGTCCAGACCATCGACGCGGTGAGAGTCGAGCAATTCGGTTTTCACCTTGGCTGTGATGCCCACATCATCGACGTACTCTCCGGGCGTGGACTCGCCGCGGAACACATTGCATCCGGCGCCAGCAAGGGCGGCAGCCAGGAGGCCGACGGTTGCCAACTTCTTCACATTGTTCATGGCATCTCCTCTGCTTGAACGTCCATCACGGCGTCTACTTTGCACGACAGAAATCAGTGGTTGTGCCGGCGCGCGTGCCGCGCCGCTGTAGGAGCGTGTCGCGTCGTGCCGGGAAGCGGCAAGCGCATCGCGCAGCGTGCCCCGCGGCGCACGCACACGTGGTCATCGTCCTACATGCCGATGGAAGACGCACCGATGGCTTGCCGTCGATGCGCGGCAGCATGCTGCTGCATCCGCGACTGTGCGGGGAGGACGCCATGTCGAGCAACGGTACAGAATTCCCCAAGTCCACCGCGGGGCAACGCCAGACGGGCACTGCGCCGGCAGGCAAGCACAGCTTCCTGTCGGATATCCAGGCGCTGCGCGAGCGCGCACGCAAACACGTCTTCAACGGCGCGGTCACGCCCAGCTATGGCGCAGATCGTGAAGCCGTGCTGCAGATGCTGAACGAAGCGCTGGCCACCGAACTGGTCTGCGTGCTGCGCTATCGTCGCCACTACTTCATGGCCAATGGCGCGCTGGGCGAAGCCATCAAGGGCGAGCTGCTCGCCCACGCCAATGAGGAGCAGGCCCACGCCGACCAGATCGCCGAGCGCATCGTGCAGCTGGGCGGCGAGCCCGACATGAATCCCATGGGCATTGCCAGCCGCAGTCACTCTGAATATGTAGAAGGCAACACGCTGGCCGAAATGGTGCGCGAGGACCTGGTCGCCGAACGCGTGGCCATCGAGTCGTATACGGAAATGATCCGCTTCATCGGCGACGGTGATCCCACCACCCGCCGGATGCTGGAGGGCATCCTGGCCGTGGAAGAGGAGCACGCCGAGGAGCTGGCCAGCATGCTCGATACGCTGGGCGAAGCACGCGAGGGAGCAGACCCGACTTCAATGTAGGAGAATGCCGTCCCCCGATACAGTAGCTGTATCGAAATCTGACAGGACGGTGGCTGAAGTGAAGGGTGGTACCCGGCGGGTAGGCATTTGGGTGGTCGGCGCGTTGGCGTTGCTGGCCGTGGGTTGCAAGGACGCAGCGCAGCAGGACGCGGACTCGGCCGCGGGCCAGCCGCTGCTGCTGTCGGCAGAAGACGTGCTGAAGCTCGAGCGCAAGACGCAGGCTTCCGGGCCGGCCATCACCGGTTCCATCCTTCCCGAAAAGCGTGCAGACCTGCGCGCCGAGGTGTCGGCCGTGGTGCTGTCCGTGTTGAAGGAGAATGGTGATCCGGTGAAGCGCGGTCAGTTGCTTGTGCAACTGGACGACACGTCCATCCGCGACACGCTTTCTTCCGCGCAGACCGCCGCGCAGGCGGCCGCGCAGGCCTTCGAACAGGCACAGCGGCAGTACGAGCGCATGGTCAAGCTGCGCGAGGGCGGGCTGGTCTCCACGCAGCAACTCGAAGATGCCGAGGTGCGCCGCAATTCGGCGCAGAGCGACAGCGAGGCGGCGAAGAGCCGGCTGGTCGCGGCACAGCAGCAGCAGGCGCGCACCATGGTGCGGGCGCCCTTCGACGGCATCATCAGCGACCGCCGCGTTTCCGCGGGTGACACCGCGCAGGTGGGCAAGGAACTGCTGAAGGTCATCGACCCGGCCAGCCTGCGCTTCGAAGGCTATGTTTCGGCCGAAAGCATCGGCACCGTGCATCCGGGGCAGAAGGTGTCCTTCCGCGTGCACGGATTCGAGGGCCAGGATTTCACCGGCAAGGTGATGCGCGTGAATCCCACCGCCAATGCCACCACGCGCCAGGTGGAAGTGCTGGTGGCCTTCACGCAGGGACAGCAGCAGCCCGGTGTGTCGGGACTGTATGCCGAGGGTCGCGTCGAGACGTCGCAATCCGAAGGCCACTCGCTGCCGCCCGCGCTGATCGTGCGCGATGGCGATGCTGCCTTCGCCTGGAAGGTCAGCGACGGAAAACTGCACAAGATCGCGCTGAAGCTCGGTGATCGCGATGAGCGCAGTGGCGAATACCTGGTGGAGTCCGGCGTCAGCGACGGCGATGAACTGCTGCGCTATCCCAACTCCTCGCTGCACGATGGTCAGCCGGTGCAGTGGAGCAAGCCGGTTCAGACCGCGGGGAAATAACATGTTCCTTTCCAACTTCAGCATCCGGCAGCCCGTCACCACGGTGGCCATCATCATCGTGCTGATGTGCCTGGGCGTCCTGGCCATCAGGAACCTGAAGGTGAATTCGCTGCCGGACGTGCAGGAGCCGGTGCTGGTGGTGAGCGTGCCGTATCCGGGCGCGTCGCCCGAATCGGTGGAGCGCGAAATCATCGACCGCATCGAGAAGCCGCTGCAGAGCGTGCCGCAGGTGCGCGAGATCCGCTCCACGGCCAATGAAGGCAGCGCGCAGATCATCGTCATCTTCAATTTCCACAAGAACATGGTCGAGGCGGCGGATGAGATCCGCAACGCCATCAGCCAGGTGCGCTACAAGCTGCCCATCGAAATGCGCGAACCGGTGCTGTTCCGCTACGACCCGTCGCAGGAACCGGTGATGCAGCTGTCGCTGTCCTCGGATACGCAGACGCTGGCTGAAGTGTCGCGCCTGGCCGAGGACCAGCTCGCCGACCGTTTCCGCTCCATCAATGGCGTTTCCACCGTGGATGTGAACGGCTCGCTGAAGCGCGAGCTGTCGGTGCTGCTGCATGCGCAGAGGCTGCGCGAATACAACGTCTCCGTCGCCGAAGTGGTGAACGCGCTGCGGCGCCAGAACACCACCGCGCCGGTGGGGCAGGTGCGCGGCGTGCTCGAGGACCAGAGCATCCGCCTGGTGGGACGCATCGAATCGCCGCGCGAATTCGAAAGCATCGTGCTGCACCGGAACGGCGATGAAGTGGTGCGCCTGGGACAGGTGGCCACAGTGGAGGATGGCTTCGCCGAGCAGCGCGGCTATTCACTGCGCGACGGGCATCCGAACGTGGGCATTTCGATCACGCGCTCGCGCGACGCCAGCGCCGTGTCGGTGGCCGACGCCGTGCGCGACATGATGAAGGAGATCGAGCCCACGCTGCCCAAGGGCACCAAGCTCACCATCACGCAGGACGGCGGCGAAGAGGCCAGCCTCTACCTGAACAACGTGATCGAGGCGCTGATCTTCGGCGCGGGGCTGACCATCCTCGTGGTGTATGCCTTCCTGAACTCGTGGCGCTCGACGCTGATCACCGCATTGTCGCTGCCCACCTCGGCCATCACCGCGTTCATCGCGGTGTGGCTGTCGGGCTTCACGCTGAATTTCATGACACTGCTGGGCCTGTCGCTGGCGGTGGGCGTGCTCATCGACGACGCCATCGTGGTGCGCGAAAACATCGTGCGACACCTGGAGCGCGGCGAGGACCGCGTCACCGCGGCGCGCAATGGCACGGCGGAGATCGGCCTCGCGGTGGCCGCGACCACCTTTTCCATCATGGCGGTGTTCGCGCCCGTGGCCTTCATGGGCGGCGAGGCCGGCGAGTGGTTCCGGCCCTTCGCGTTGACGGTGGCCACTTCGGTGCTGGTCAGCCTGTTCATCTCCTTCACGCTCGACCCGATGATGTCGGCCTACTGGGGCGATCCGCCGGGCCATGAGCACCGCGAGCGCGGCTGGCTCGGCACCACGCTCAAGCGCTTCAACCACTGGTTCGATGCGCAGGCGGGCCGCTACAGCCGCGTGATCGAGTGGGCCCTGCATCACCGCAAGTGGATGGCGGTGATCGCGGTGGTCAGCCTGGCCGCTGCGCTGACATTGCAGCAGACCGTGGGCAAGTCCGACTTCCTGCCCAAGACCGACGGCGAGATGATTGCGGTGCAGGTCAATACGCCCTCCAGCGCCAGCCTCGACTACAACCGCGTGAAGGTGGAAAAGGCCGCCGAACTGGGGCGCGAGCTGCCCGAGACCAAGGCCACCAACACCAATGTCACCACTTCCGGGGGCCGCGTCTACGTCGACCTCGGCCGCAACTCCACCCGCAAGCGCACCTCGCAGCAGGTGGCCGAAGACCTGCGCAACAAGCTCAAGCAGCTGGTCGGCGCCGAATACATCGTGCTCGACGACCTGAACAATGGCGCCCAGAAACCGGTGCAGATCCAGTTCTACGGCCCCGATGGACGGCGTCTCACCGAGATCACCTCGGACTTCATGAAGCAGATGGCGAAGATTCCCGGCGCCGTGGACGTGGGCCTTTCCGAACAGGAGCCACGCGACGAATTGCGCATCGAACTCAACCGCGGCCTGGCCAACCAGCTCGGCATCTCCGTGGATGACGCGGCGCAGGCCTTGCGCGTGGCCTTCGCCGGGGTGGAAGTGGGTGACTGGGTGGATCCCACCGGGGAATCACGCGATGTGGCCGTGCGGCTGCATCCGGATGACCGCATCGATGTCTCCAACATAGAACGCCTGCCCGTGGCCGTGGGTGGCAGCAACATGCTGGTGCCGCTGGACCAGATCGCCAGGATCACCATGGACAAGGGTCCGGCGCAGATCCAGCACCTGGATGGCAAGCGCACCGTGACCGTGTCCGCCAATGTGCAGAACCGCGGCTCCGGCGAAGTCACGAAGGATGCCCAGAAGCTGGCCGAAGCCATCGACTTCCCCACCGGCTACGGCGTATCGCTGGGCGGCAACTCGCGCAGCCAGGAGGAGATCTTCACCGAGATGATCCTGGCGCTGCTGATGGGCATCGCGGTGATGTACCTGGTGCTGGTGATCCAGTTCGGCTCGTTCACCGCGCCGCTGCCGGTGATGATCTCGCTGCCGTTGTCGCTGATCGGCGTGGTGCTTGCGCTGTTGCTCACGAACGGATCGCTGAACCTGATGAGCCTCATCGGCGTGATCATGCTGATGGGCCTGGTGGCCAAGAACGCCATCCTGCTGCTCGATGCCACGCGCAAGGAAGAAGCCAATGGCGTGGAGCGCGAAGAGGCGCTGATGATCGCCGGCCGCAAGCGCCTGCGTCCCATCCTGATGACCACCTTCGCGCTGATCGCCGGCATGATGCCGGTGGCCATCGGCATGGGCGACGGCGGCGAGTTCTATCGCCCCATGGCCGTGGCCATCATCGGCGGCACCATCACTTCCACGCTGCTGACGCTGCTGGTGATCCCCACCTTCTATGACAGCATCGAGTTCGCGCGCGAGCGGGCGGTGGCCAAGTTCCATCGTCGCAGCGAACAGCGGAGCGCGTTTACGGCCTTCGTGACGACGTTTGTCGAAGCGGTGCTGACGCTGGTGTTCCTGCGGTTCATTTATCGTGCCGTGGCCCGCCTGTTTTCCGAGGGCCAGCGAGCCGCGCGGATGCCAGGCGTTTGACATCTGATAGATGACTAAGCAACGGCTCGTTTAGGGATATCCGGCCTGCCTTTTCCCTGCTAAAACAGCGGCAGGGAGTCGGCGGGAGGCCGCATGTTCATAACAAGAAGAAGGTCATTGGGCCTCGTAGCGCTGTGCGCGACGGGAATACTCGGGCAAGCGCACGCGGATACGCCGGACTGGCGCACAGCGACGGCCGACGATCTGGCCATGAAAGCCGAGCCCAAGGCGCCGAATGCGCCAGCCATCATTCTCTATATGGATGTTCGCCGCGATGACTCGACGGGGCGTGAGGACCGGTACCAGCAGGTAAAGATCCTCACCGAAGACGGCCGCAGCTATGGCGACATCGAGATCGCGTACGACCGGAAACGTGAAGACGTGAAATACATCGAGGCGCGCACCGTTCGCAAGGACGGCACCGTCGTGCCGTACACTGGCGTGATTTCAGAAAAGCCCTTGGCTTCAGGCACGGACCGCAAGCTGATGGCCAAGACGCTGGCACTTACCGACGTGGAAGTGGGCAGCATCATCGAGTATCGCTATACGCGCTACGCCCGCTCGGGGTTGCGGGATACGCGATGGCTGCTGAGCAACAAGCTGTTCACGCGCGAAGCCCACTATTCGTTTCGCGGGCGCATGCCCCTGCGCTACAGCGCGCCCCGCGGACTGCCGCCAGGCACTGCGCCCATCGTCGCCGCGAAGAGCGGCGTCCTGACGCTCCAGACGCATGATGTGCCCGCCTTCGTGGGGGAAGAATACGCACCGCCCGAAGAAGAAGTGCAGCATCGCGTGGATTTCATTTATGCGTGGGACTGGGATAGTCCCGCGAAGGATCCGGAGAAGTTCTGGAAGCGCTATGCGCAGGAGCAGCACGAAGACACACAGTCCTATCTGCTCAGTTCCCATACGCTGAAGCCGGTGGTCGCGGAACTGGCGTCGCCCGACGACCCTCCCGAGGTGCGACTGCGCAAGCTCTATGCCGCTTGTGCCGCGCTGCGTAACAAGTCCTATGAGCCGCCGCGATCCGATGAGGAAGTGGAGCGCGAGGACGAGGCAGAACCCATCAGTGCGCGCGACGTATGGCGCCGCAAGTATGGATGGGCGGGCCAGATAAACCTGCTGTTCCTCGCCATGGCCAGGGAGGCGGGATTCGAGACCGCCGAAGTCTGGGTGGCCGACCGCTCGGAGTCGTTCTTCGATCCCAAGCAGATGGATCCCGGCCCGCTGGCCGTGCGGCTGATCGCCGTGACGGTGGCGGACAAGGTGCTGTATCTCTCCCCCGGTACGAAGTTCGTGCCATTCGGCGCCCTGCCATGGGCCGTCACGGGGCAAAGGGGTCTGCGCATCGATAAAAAGGGTCATAGCTGGGTGGAGATTCCCGGGCTGACGCCCGAACAATCGCGCGTCCGGCGCGAAGCCCACCTGACGCTCTCATCCGACAATGAGCTCAAGGGAAAAGTAATCGCTACCTATACCGGCCACGAGGCGCAGTGGCGGCGCAACCGCGAGAACAATGAGGACGCCACCCATCGCCGCAAATTCCTGGAAGGCGATCTACTGGATGCGCTGAGCGATTCGGCGGTGGTAAGCGTCACCCGTCAACCTGACTGGGACGGCAATGGCGATTTTGTCGTGGAATACGATCTCTCGATTTCCCAGCGCGTGCTGCCTGCTGGCGCTCGCCGCGTCATGCCGTTGGCGCTGTTCGCGGCGGACACCAACAAGGCCTTCCGTAGCGCGGAGCGCAAGTATCCCATGTATTTCTGGTATCCCTACACTCACGAAGAGGATGTGCAGATCGATCTGCCGAAGGGATGGAAACTCGGTGACCTGCCCGACGGTGAAGCTTCGGACATGAAGCGGATCCGGTATTCGATCCAGGCGCTGAAGCTCGCCGGCGATACGGAGGCGGTGCGCGTGAAGCGCTCGTTCAAGATGGACCTGATGTTGGTGCCAGCCAAGGCGTATCCGACGATCCGCACCTTTTATCAGACCATGCGCGCGGGCGACGAACAGCAGATCGTCGTGACGGCCGCTCCGTGATACGCATCAGCCCCGGGGGCATGGTCCTCGCCGTGCTGCTTTCAATGGGCGGCGTCTGCACGGCGGGCGCGGCGGCACCGGACTGGCTGAAGCAGTTGCAGGCGGCAGCGCTGCCGAAATACGACGAAGAAGCGGATGCAGTGCAACTGCTCGATGAAGTCGAGACCACTTTTCTGCCAGATGGCAGCCGCAGGATGCTGGTGCGCCGCGCGTACCGCATCCTGCGCAGAAGTGGCCAGAAGTACGGAGTGGCGACAGCCCACTACGACAAGGACGGCAAGGTCCTCAGGATGAAGGGCTGGAGTCTGCCGCGCGAGGGAAAGCCTTTCGAGGTGGACATCAAGGACGCCATTGAAACGGCGCAGGTGCCCGGGGCTGAAGAGGCCATCATCAGCACCGCCAGGATGAAGGTACTCAACATACCGGCGTCCAGTCCGGGCAACCTCGTGGGCTACGAGATCGAGAGCGTCTCGCGCCCCGTCATCATCGGCGAGAACTGGCTTCCGCAGGATCAGATCCCGGTGGCGCGCGCACGCTATGTTTTGCGATTGCCTGCGGGCTGGAGCTTCTCCGCGTCGTGGCGCAATGGGCCTGCGGTGGCGCCCCGGTCAGGTGCCGGTACCTGGCAATGGGAACTGACCGACCTTCCAGCCATCAAGAACGAAAGCAACATGCCCGAGCTGGCGGCGCTTGCGCGCACCATGCATCTTTCCATCCAGGCGCCCGATGCACTGCATTCCTCCTTCGCTGACTGGAACGCGATGGGTCACTGGTTCAGCGGGCTGCTCGCGACGCGCAGCGAGGTTACGCCTGAACTGACCCAGCTGGTCGCCAGTCACACTGCTGCCAGCGGCACGCTGTTCGAAAAGACCAGGGCGCTTTCCGAAGCGGTGCAGAGAGATGTGCGATACGTGGAGGTGGCTCTTGATGCTACCGGCTACCAGCCCCGCGCACCGCTGGATGTGCTCAAGACCGGCTATGGAGACTGCAAGGACAAGGCCAACTACCTGCGGATGCTGCTCGCTCAGATCGGCGTGAAATCGCAGCTGGTGCTGCTCAACACCAGGCGCGGCATCGTGCAGTCGGACTCGGCTGCGGATGCCATCTTCAACCATGCCGTCATAGCCATCCGACTGCCGGCCGATGCACCTGAAAGCGCGAAGAATGACTTATCGCTGATCGATGACGGTCAAGGCGGTTCACTGCTGCTGTTCGATCCCACGGATGACCTGACTCCCTTTGGCCGGGTAGGCGAACACTTGCGAAGCGGCGAACTGCTGCTGGTGGGCGCCGACAGTTCACGGCTGGTGCATGCACCGATCGGCAAGCCCGCGGACAATGGCGTGGACCGGACAGTCACCATGAAACTGGGAGCCGATGGTTCCCTGACCGGCGACGTGCATGAGCAGTGGCGCGGCGTGTGGGCAAGCTACGAGCGCGGACGCATGTCCGCAGCCGACTTCAATCCCGATCTCAAGCGGCCCATCGAAGCCCGGTTGGCCGGAGCGGTAGCCAATTACCAGATCGATAGCGCCAACGTCGCCGAGCGCGAAGCCATCGACAGGCCATTCGAATGGCACTATGCGTTCACGGCTCGCGGCTACGCCAAGGTGGCCGGCGATCTACTGATGGTGCGCCCGCGAGTCGTAGGCAGCAAAAGCAATTCCTTCCTGGAAACGGGAGAGGCGCGCGCGAATCCCGTGGCCTTTTCCGCCACCAATCTCGACAGGGACACCATGCGCGTGGA